>ERZ1023710.2-NODE-2-length-38913-cov-22.028231_pt1 | contig 38913 bp, 33 predicted proteins | sample MGYA00520877_ERZ1023710 | MGnify/ENA primary metagenome ERZ1023710 (study PRJEB33180, sample SAMEA4046005) | wastewater metagenome | place: Denmark | collected 2016-03-29 | study: EMG produced TPA metagenomics assembly of the PRJEB13832 data set (Local surveillance...
GCCCTGCCTGGCGCGGGCCGTTTCCAAAGCCCTGACCATATTGCCCGACGTGCCCCGCTGCCAGCCCCCTTTCGTGCAGAAATCTCACCCCCTTTCCCGGCCGTTGCCGCGAGTTGCTGCGCGCGTCCGTCGGCCGGGGTTGCACCCTCTGGCGTATGCCGTGGCGCTGGCGTGGTGCGGCGTGCCGCTGGTTGCACTGGCGCAGGCCGATGCACAGAGCGCGTGGGATGACCCGCCCGCACTGCGCCGCAGCCCGCAACTGCAGGAGACCCTGCCGGCAGAAGTGCGCCCCCAGCTGCCGGTGTTTGTGTCGGGAGACCGCATCACCGGCCAGCCCGATGTGAAGGCGGTGATCGACGGCAATGCCGAACTGCGCCGCGGGGATACCGTGATCCGTGCCGATCGGCTGGAGTACACCGTGCCCGACGATCTGGCCCAGGCGCAGGGGCAGGTGCACATCAACCGGGCCGGCAACACCTATGACGGCTCGGAGCTGGCGCTGCATGTGGATGCGTTCAAGGGGTTTTTCAGCGACGCGCGTTACCGCTTCCTGCAGACCGGTGCCCATGGCGATGCCACGCGGGTGGATTTTCTGGACCGCGACCGCGCCGTGGTGCACAACGCCACCTACACCACCTGCCAGCGCGACGACTCCGCCAGCTGGGAACCCGACTGGGTGCTGCGCGCCCAGTCCATCCGCCTGGACAACGTCGAAGAAGTAGGCACTGCCGAAGGTGCCGTGCTGGAGTTCAAGGGCGTGTCGGTGCTGCCCATCCCGCACATCACGTTTCCGCTGTCGGACAAGCGCAAGTCCGGGTTGCTGCCGCCCACGGTGGGCCTGGACAGCCGCAATGGCCTCGAATACATCCAGCCCTACTACTGGAACATCGCCCCCAACCGGGACGCCACGCTGCGCGGCGCCATCATGGCCAAGCGGGGCATTGAAGTCGGGGGCGAGTTCCGCTACCTCGAAACCAACTACCAGGGCCAGGTGGACGCCAGCCTGATGCCCACCGACAGCCAGCGCGACCGCGTGCGCTGGGGGTATTCGGCGCAGCACCAGGGGATGATCAGCACCCCCATGGGCGGTGTGGGCCTGAACCTCAACCTCAACCGGGTGAGTGACGACAACTACTGGCGCGACTTCGGGCGCGCCGCGCTGCCGCTGCGCCAGCGCCTGCTGCCCAGCGACGCGACGGCGTCGTGGGCGGGCGGCAACATGTCGGCCCAGGTGCGCACGCTCAAGTGGCAGGCCCTGCAGGATGTGGCGTCACCCATCGTGCCGCCCTACAACCTCATGCCCCAGCTGCTGTGGCGCTACACGCCCCAGGATCTGGGGCGGGGCCTGGATTTCAGCATGGTGGCCGACACCACTCGCTTCGAGGCGGACCGTGCGCTGCCCAACCCGGCCGACGGCCAGCGCAGCTTTGTGCAGGCCCAGCTGAGCCGCCCCTTTCTGGCGCCGGGGGGCTTCGTCATCCCCAAGCTGCAGCTGCACGCCACGCAATACCAGTTCGACAACCCATTGGTCAGCGGGGAGCGCTCGGCCAGCCGCGCCCTGCCCACCTTCAGCCTGGACGGCGGGCTGGTGTTCGAGCGCGATGCACGTTTGTTGGGGCGCGCCTTCACGCAGACGCTGGAGCCCCGCGCGTTCTACACCTACACGCCCTTTCGCGACCAGAGCCGCCTGCCGCTGTATGACACCGGGGCTACCGACTTCAACTTTGGCTCCATCTACACCGAGAACCCCTATGTCGGCAATGACCGCCTGGCCGACAACAACCTGCTCACCCTGGGCGTGACCACGCGTTTTCTCGATCCCGACACCGGCGCAGAGGCCTTGCGCCTGGGCATCGCCCAGCGCCTGCGGTTCTCCGACCAGAACGTGACCCTCGACAACACGCCCGTCGGCGAGCGCGTGTCCGATGTGCTGCTGGGGGCGGGCATCAACTGGACACCGCAGTGGGGCTTTGACTCCACCGTGCAATACAACCCCAAGACGCAGCGCTCCATCCGCTCCACCGTGGGTGCGCGCTACAGCCCGGGCAACTACCGCACCGTGAACGCGGTCTACCGGCTGCAGCGCGGCACCAGCGAGCAGATCGACGTGGGCTGGCAGTGGCCGCTGGCGGCCTTGTGGGGCGGCCAGGGCGCAGACAGCGGCCCTGAGCGCGCCCAAGGCCAGGGCAAAGGCAGCGGCCGCTGGTACACCGTGGGCCGCCTGAACTACAGCCTGCAGGACCGCAAGCTCGTCGATACCGTGGTGGGCTTTGAATACGACAGCTGCTGCTGGATTGGCCGCGTGGTGCTGGAGCGCCTGCAAAGCAGCGTGACCACCTCCAACACGCGGCTGCTGTTCCAGATCGAATTTGTGGGCTTCTCGCGCCTGAGCCTGGGCGCAAGCCCCCTGGAAACCTTGAGGCGGAATGTGCCGCGCTACCAATACCTGCGCGAGCAGGTCAGCACCCCCAGCCGCTTCAGCAACTATGACTGACCTGACACCATGAACCACCGTGCAATTGCTTTGGGCCTGGCGTGCCTGGCCTCTTTCTTGACCCAGGGCGCTGCGGCGCAGGGTCTGCGCCCCTCGGGGGCTGCAGGCACTGGCCTCTCGCGCATGTCGCCTGCAGCACCTTCGTTCACCCTGCCCGCATCTGGCGCCAGCACGGCGCTGCGGCAAGCCGATTTCATCGTGGCGGTGGTCAACTCAGAGCCCGTCACCAACAACGAGGTGCGGGCCCGGGCAACGCGTATCGCACAGCAGATGGCCCAGCAGGGCGCTGCCCTGCCGCCCGCAGACGTGCTGGCGCGTGAGGTGCTGGAGCGGCTGATCCTGGAAAAAATCCAGCTGCAACTGGCCCGCGAAGTCGGCATGAAGGTGGACGACTTTGCCGTGGGCCAGGCCGAGGAGAGCGTGGCCAAGCAAAACAACGTGAGCCTGGCCGAGATGCACCGCCGGCTGGCCGCCGACGGCATCAGCAAGGAGCGCTTTCGCGAAGAGTTGCGCAACCAGCTGCTGCTGCAGCGCCTGCGCGAGCGCGACGTGCAGTCCCGGGTGCGCGTGAGCGATCTGGACGTGGACCAGTACCTGCGCGAGCAGCAATCGGGTGCCGACGCCTCCCGGCTCGACATCAACCTGGGCCACATTCTGGTGGCGGTGCCCGAAAACGCCAGCCCTGCCCAGGTGTCCGAGCGCCAGGCCCGCGCCCAGCGCGCCGCCGACAAGGTGCGTGCCGGCGAGGACTTCGCGGCCGTGGCCGCCGAGTTCTCGGACGCCCCCGAGGCCAAAACGGCAGGCGGGCTGCTGGGCATGCGCCCGGCCGACCGCTACCCCGAACTGTTTGTCAGCGCCACGGCGCAGCTGCCCGTGGGCGGCATCGCCGGGCCCGTGCGGTCCGGGGCGGGTTTCCATGTGCTCAAGCTGGCAGACAAGTCCACCACCGGCATTCCCACCCTGGTCACCCAAAACCACGTGCGCCACATCCTGCTGCGCACGGGGCCCCAGCTCACCGAAAGCGCCGCCGCAGCGCGGCTGGCCGATTACCGGCGCCGCATCGTCGCGGGCCAGACAGACTTTGCCGAACTGGCGCGCGAGCACTCACAGGATGGCAGCGCCAAGCAGGGCGGCGATCTGGGCTGGGCCAATCCGGGCCGCTACGTGCCCGAGTTCGAGCAGGCCGTGAATGCGCTCAAGCCCGGCGACATCAGCGAGCCCCTGGTGTCGCGTTTTGGCGTGCACCTGATCCAGCTGGTCGAGCGCCGCGAGGCCAAGCTCACCCAGCGTGAGCAGCGGGACATGGCACGCGACACGGTGCGCGAAAAGAAGGTCGAGGAAGCCCTCACCACCTGGATGCAGGAGTTGCGGGGCCGGGCCTACGTCGAATACCGCGAAGCACCGCAGTGAAGATGGCCACTGCATGAAACACATTGCCCGCAAGCGCTTCGGCCAGCATTTTTTGGCGGACGGCGGCATCATCGAATCCATCGTGAGCGCCATCGCGCCGCTGCCCGGCCAGCCGATGGTGGAAATTGGCCCTGGCCTGGCCGCCCTCACCCAGCCGCTGGTGGAGCGCCTGGGGCGCCTGACAGTAATTGAGCTCGACCGCGACCTGGCCTTTCGGCTGCGGCTGCACGGGCAGCTCGATGTCATCGAGTCGGACGTGCTGAAGGTCGATTTCACGCAACTGGCCCACACGCTGGGCGTGCCCAAAATCCGGGTGGTCGGCAACCTTCCTTACAACATCTCCACGCCCATCCTGTTCCACCTGCTCGAGCATGTGCAGGTGATCGAAGACCAGCATTTCATGCTGCAAAAAGAGGTGATAGACCGCATGGTGGCGTCGCCAGCCACCTCGGACTACGGGCGCCTTTCGGTCATGCTGCAGTGGCGCTATGCCATGGAGAACGTGCTGTTCGTGCCACCCGAGAGCTTTGATCCTCCGCCGCGTGTGGACAGTGCCGTGGTGCGCATGGTGCCCCATGCCGCACCAGCGGCGGTGCGCACGGCACTGCTGTCCGAGCTGGTGCAGGTGGCTTTCAGCCAGCGCCGCAAACTGCTGCGCCACACCCTGGGCCGCTGGCTGGAAGGCCGGGGCTTTGCCGGCAACTTCGACACCCAGCGCCGTGCAGAAGAAGTGCCAGTGCATGAATATCTGGCGCTGGCCCTGTCGCTTGATCAAAAAGCATAGCGCCTAGCGCTTACCCCAAAAGGGCCAGAGCCCGTTTTGATGCAAAAAACCCGCCGAATGGCGGGTTTTTCATGCGCGCGCTTTCTGAGCGGCGCGGGGCTCAGGCGGCGGTCAGCCAGTAGCCCGCGTTGAACGGGCTGCTCATGCGCAGCGCCATGGGAGAGATATCGACCAGTTTGTCGGTGGGCATCTTCTCGGCGGTTTCGGGGTCGATGGCAATGCCCTGGACCGCTACCGTTTCCTTAGCCTCGTTCGCCCGTTCTGCTTGGCTGGTGGTTGCAGAACGGGCTACAGAAAAGAATAGAAACAGCGGAACGGAATCTTGCGGTCGCCCCAGAAATCTGCGGCATCGCGGAAGATATCGAGCAGCTGCTCGCGCGCTTCCTTGTCGAACTTGCCCGTGGCCGGAATCTGCTCGAGCACCACGATGAAGCCCGGCTGCGGCCCGGATTTGTGCAGGGGATCGGTCATGCAGTCGTAAAGCGCATCGAAATTCTTGCCGAAGTGCGACGGAAAGGTGAACTGCGCGGCAATCAGGTCCAGCACATCCTGTTTGGACTGGGCATGGGCCAGGTTGGCATACAAAAAATGTTGACCGAGGGAAGCTGCCGCATCTTGCAGATCCTGCACGCGGAAAGCGCGAATGGATTGCACGATGTTGGTGCGCACGCCACGCAGTGGCGTTTCCTGGTCTTTACGAAGGGGCGTCTGCATCTCCGTTGCTCTTTCTTTATTAGGTCCAAAAACTTCTGGCTGACCGCAAAACCGCAGGATGCGTGTTTCGGGTCGGGAAAACAAGGGGCCTGGCTGCCCACTGCCCCGGCTGGGGCGGGCGGACAACACTTCGGACATCATTCGACAATCCTGCGAAAACTGGCGTAGTGGTCGCTGGTGTAATAGCAGGCGTCCGGCACCCGGGGCTTGCCTCCACACACAATGCGCCGGGCGCCACGATTGCGCGCGCCGGGGGTCTTGACGGTGTATTCACGGTAGTAGCCGCGCTGGTGGGCCGGCAACAACCGTTCACGGTTGCCAAACACTGTTCCGTCCTTGTCGTACGGAAAAGGGCCGCCATGGTGGATCAGCGCATACGTCGAACGTCCCTGGGGGGGCAGCTCTGCCACGGATATGGAAGCCATGGAGCCGTCGTGAGACGGAGATTTCCGGGCATGTCCGGCAACCGGGCCCAGGACCAACGCAACACCCACAACACACAAAACCCCTGCTTTTCGCACTTGGGTGGCTACAGCCTTGAGCATCAACGACACCTTTCAGAAACTACGGGTTAACCCGAAATTTCAACGGGCTAGTGTCGCTCAAAGCCCCCCAAAAAGCAAGCGCCTGCACAAAGATTGGGCAGGCGCCGAGGGCATTAGTGGTGCACCAGAGTTAGTGCACGCTATTTGTTGGAGGCTTATCGTGCTGCGTTGGCGTCGGCCACGGTGATGGCTGTCATATTGACGAGTCGCCGCACCGTGGTGCTGGCCGTGAGGATATGCACCGGCTGGGCCGCACCCAGCAGCACGGGGCCAATGGCAATGTTGCCGCCGGCCGCTGTCTTGAGCAGGTTGTAGGAAATGTTGGCCGCATCGATGTTGGGCAGCACCAGCAAGTTGGCATCGCCCGCCAGGGTGCTGTGGGGCATGAGCGCGGCGCGCGCCTTGCCGTCCAGAGCCACGTCGCCGTGCATCTCGCCATCCACTTCGAGCCAGGGCGCCTGCACGCGCAGCAGCTCCAGCGTCCGGCGCATTTTGACGGCGCTGGGCTGGTCACTGGAACCAAAGTTGGAGTGCGACAACAGGGCCGCCTTGGGCTTGATGCCAAAGCGCAGCATTTCCTCGGCCGCCATCATGGTGATTTCGGTCAGCTGCTCAGCCGTGGGGTCGTAGTTGACGTGGGTGTCCACCAGAAACACCTGGCGATCGGGCAACAGCAGGCCGTTCATGCAGGCAAAAGTGGTCACGCCGGGGCGCTTGCCAATCACCTGTTCGATGTAGTTCAGGTGGTGCGCCGTGTGGCCCCAGGTGCCCGCGATCAGGCCATCCACTTCGCCCTTGTGCAGCAGCATGGCACCAATCAGCGACAGGCGACGGCGCATTTCGATCTTGGCGATCGGGGCGGTCACGCCCTTGCGCTCGGTCATGCGGTGGTAGGTTTGCCAGAAGTCGCGGTAGCGGTGGTCCTGCTCGACATTGACGATGTCGTAGTCCCGCCCTTCCTGCAGTCGCAGGCCGAACTTTTCGATGCGCTGCGCGATGATGGCCGGGCGGCCAATCAGCGTAGGGCGGGCGATTTTTTCGTCCACCACGATCTGTGCGGCACGCAGCACGCGCTCTTCTTCGCCCTCGGCATAGGCCACGCGCTTCTTGGTGGCAGCCTTGGCGGCGGTGAAGATGGGCTTCATGGTGGTGCCAGAGGCGTACACGAAGGTCTGCAGATGGTCGCGGTAAGCGTCCATGTCGGCGATCGGACGCAGCGCCACACCGCTTTCGGCGGCGGCCTGGGCCACGGCCGGGGCAATCATCATCATCAGGCGCGGGTCGAACGGCTTGGGAATCAGGTATTCCGGGCCGAAGGCCAGCGGCTCACCCACATACGCCGCTGCCACCACCTCGCTCTGCTCGGCCTGGGCCAGCTCGGCGATGGCGTGCACGGCGGCGATTTCCATCTCCATCGTGATGGTGGTGGCGCCGCAATCGAGCGCGCCCCGGAAGATGTAGGGAAAGCACAGGACGTTGTTGACCTGGTTGGGGAAGTCCGAGCGGCCCGTGGCAATGATGGCGTCATCGCGCACGGCCTTCACGTCCTCGGGCTGGATCTCGGGGTTGGGGTTGGCCAGGGCAAAAATCAGCGGGCGGGCGGCCATCTTGGCCACCATGTCTTTCTTGAGCACACCGCCGGCCGACAGGCCCAGGAAGACGTCGGCATCCGCAATCACTTCGCCCAGCGTGCGCGCCGTGGTCTTTTGCGCAAACTGGATCTTGTCCTCGTCCATCAGCTCGGTGCGGCCTTCGTAGACCACGCCCGCCAGGTCGGTCACCCAGATGTTCTCGCGCGGAATGCCCAGCTTGACCAGCAGGCCCAGGCAGGCCAGTGCGGCGGCACCCGCACCCGAGGTGACGAGCTTGATCTTTTTGGGGTCTTTGCCCGCCACCTTGAGGCCGTTCAGGATGGCCGCGCCCACGGTGATCGCTGTGCCGTGCTGGTCGTCGTGAAAGACCGGGATCTTCATGCGCTCGCGCAGCTTGCGCTCGACATAAAAGCAGTCGGGCGCCTTGATGTCTTCGAGGTTGATGCCGCCAAAGGTCGGCTCCAGGCTGGCAATGATCTCGACCAGCTTTTCAGGGTCTTTCTCGTTGATCTCGATGTCGAACACATCGATGCCCGAGAACTTCTTGAACAGAACCGCCTTGCCCTCCATCACCGGCTTGCCCGCCAGCGGGCCAATGTCGCCCAGGCCCAGCACGGCGGTGCCGTTGGTGACCACGCCCACCAGGTTGCCGCGGCTGGTGTACTTGAAGGCGGCGTTGGGGTCTTTGACGATTTCTTCGCACGGTGCGGCCACACCGGGCGAATAGGCCAGCGCCAGATCGTGCTGGTTGACCATCTGCTTGGTCGCGGCAATCGAGATCTTGCCGGGCTTGGGAAACTCGTGGTACTCCAGCGCTGCCTTGCGCAGCAGCGCGCGCTTGTCGGGAAGGTTGTTGTGATCGGCCGTGGTGTTCTCGGGCATCAAGCGTCTCCAGCTTTCAGAAAGTGCCGGGGTCCGCGGTTGATCTGCTCCGGGCGGGCCGTCAGCTTGTTAGGGGGAGGTGCATTGTAGGCTTCGCGCGGTAGAAACCCTGACCCGCCAGGGCGCTTGCCCGGTGAAAGCACCTGTTTGCGAAAAGGATCGAAGCGGCGCTGCGGGGAGCGCAAATCCATCGGCCTGGCAGATGCTCGGCAGGACCGGCCACAATACGCATGAAAAATGCCTCTAGCGCTTACCCATAAAGCGTCAATAGCTATTATTACTATAGCAAACAACCTTCAGCAAGCTGGAGAATTGTTGGGCGATGCAGGCGTGTGTTACGCCGTTTCCGCCAGCGCGTCACCGAGTGCGTTGATCAGGCGGTCGATTTCGGCCTTCTCGCTGATGAACGGCGGCGCCAGCTGGATGGTGTCGCCACCGTAGCGCACGTAAAAGCCCTTCTTCCAGCAGTTCATCGCAATCTCGTAAGGGCGTTTGGCGGGTTCGCCGGGCAGCGGCGCAATGGTGAAGCCAGCAGCCAGGCCGAAGTTGCGGATGTCGGCCACATGCTTGGCGCCCTTCAAGCTGTGCACGGCCTGCTCGAAGTACGGCGCCAGGGCCTTCACGCGGCCGATCATGTCTTCCTTTTGCAGGATGTCGAGCGCCGCAAGGCCTGCCGCGCACGCCACGGGGTGGGCCGAGTAGGTGTAGCCGTGCGGGAATTCGAGCATGTACTCGGGGCCGCCCGCCGCCATGAAGGTGTCGTAGATCTCCTTGCTGGCCACCACGCCGCCCAGGGGCTGCGCGCCGTTGGTGACCTGCTTGGCAAAGTTCAGGATGTCAGGCGTCACGCCAAAAGCCTCGGCGCCGGTGAACGCGCCCGAGCGGCCAAAACCGCTGATCACTTCGTCAAAAATCAGCAAAATATTGTTTTGTGTGCAGATTTCGCGCAGGCGCTGCAGGTAGCCCACGGGCGGGATGACGACGCCGGCCGAGCCCGAGAACGGCTCGACGATCACGGCCGCGATGTTCGATGCATCGTGCAGCGCAATCACGTCGAGCAGGCGGTCGGCCAGCTCCTTGCCCGTGGGCGGCATGCCCTTGTGGAACGAGCCTGCGGGCGGCTGGGTGTGGGGCAGGTGGTCGGCTTCGACGCCCTGGCCAAACAGCTTGCGGTTGGCCACGATGCCGCCCACCGAGATGCCGCCAAAGTTCACGCCGTGGTAGCCCTTTTCGCGGCCAATCAGGCGCGTCTTGGTGCCCTGGCCCTTGGCGCGCCAGTAGGCGCGGGCCATCTTGAGGGATGTGTCGGCCGATTCAGACCCCGAACCGGTGAAGAACACGTAGTCCAGCCCCGCAGGCGTCAGCTCCTTCACGCGGTTGGCCAGCTCGAACGACAGCGGGTGGCCAAACTGGAAGGCGGGCGCGTAGTCCAGCTTCATCGCCTGCCTGCCAATGGCTTCGGCGATCTCGCGGCGGCCGTGGCCCAGGCCCGAACACCACAGGCCCGAGAGCCCGTCAAAAATCTTGCGGCCTTCGCTGTCGGTGAAATAGGCGCCACTGGCCTCCACGATCATGCGCGGGTTGGCCTTGAACTGGCGGTTGGCCGTGTAGGGCATCCAGTGCGCGTCGAGCCACTCAGCGTCCATGCGGGGAGCGGCACCAGCTGCGGGAGTGTCGATGGGGGCAAAGCTCATGGGGTTCTCCAGTGCATGACGGCGATAAAAAGACGCTCCACCCCATAGGTTCAGGGCAGGACGCAGGGCATTGTTGCGCCGGCTGTTAATCTCTCAAATAATTCAATATCAATGTTTACTTGACGTTTTATGCAAGTAAAACCACCTGCGTCGCGCGTCGCGATCCCACCGCCCACCAAACACCGCGCCGTGCTGGGCCAGCTCAGCGACATGGACCTGCGCCTGCTGCAGGTGTTCAAGGCCGTGGTGGAGTGCGGCGGCATGTCGGCCGCCGAGCTGGAGCTGAACATCGGCACCAGCACCGTCAGCCGCCACATGAAAGACCTGGAAACCCGCCTGGGCCTCACGCTGTGCCGCCGGGGCCGGGCGGGTTTTGCCCTCACGGCCGAGGGCCAGCGCGTTTACGACGAAACCCTGCGGCTGCTGTCGGCCGTGGATGCGTTTCGCAGCAGCATCGACGACATCCACCGCCGCATGGGCGGGCGCCTTGACGTGGCGGTGTTCGACAAGACGGCCAGCAACCCGGCCGCGCACATTGGCGACGCCATTGCGCTGTTTGCCAGCCAAGCGCCCGAGGTCAGCCTGCAGATGCATGTGGCGTCGATCCCGGCGATCGAGCGCGGGCTGATCGATGGCAGCTTCCATGTGGGCATCATCCCGGCGCACCGCACCTCGCAAAGCCTGGTCTACGCCGACCTGTTTGCCGAAACCATGCTGCTGTACTGCGGCGCGCGCCACCCTTTGTTTGGCCAGGAGCATGCCGCGCTGACCTGGGAATCGCTGCGCGCCTACCAGTTTGCCGGGCTGGGCTACCACTCACCCAACATGGAGCTGAGCCACAGCACCCGCCTGCCGCGCAAGGCCACGGGGTTTGACCAGGAGTCGATTGCCACGCTCATCCTCTCGGGACGCTACCTGGGCTTTCTGCCCGACCACTATGCCGAGGCCTTCGAGCGCCAGGGCCAGATGCAGGCCGTGCAGCCTGCTCAGTTCTTCTACCGCTGCCAGTTCGTCAGCGTGCTGCGCAAGTCGCCCCAGCCGACCCGCGCGGCGCAGGCGTTTGCCCAGTGCCTGCTGGATGCGCATGGTTGATGGGCAGGCGGCCTTGCGCGCACCCTGCGGCAGGCGGCAGAATGCAGGCTGTAGTTGCAACTTTGTGTAAGGCGTTCCATGGCATCCCTTTCTTCGATTGGCAGTTCCGGCCTGCAGGCCGCCCAGTTGCGGCTGGATGCCTCGGCCAACAACGTGGCCAATGCCAACACCCCCGGCTACCGCCGCCTGTCTGTGGCGCAGCAAGCCGTGGCCGACAGCGCGGGCGTGCGTGCCACGGTGGAGCGCGAGGCCAACGAAAAAGGGGTGGCGCTGGAGCAGGAGGCCGTAGAGCAGATGTCGGCCACCTATGCTTTCAAGGCCAGTCTGCAAACCATCAAGACACAAGACCAGATGCTGGGTTCGCTGCTCGATGTGAAAGCCTGAAAGCACAACAAACCCACCTGCCCAGGTGCCCTGACATGCCCCACCCGATGGGGCTTTTTATTGGACGGATGGCGCCAAAACAGGCGATACCACGGGCCCGTCGGGCCTGGCTTTTCAAATCCGGCGCGCACCGCCTGCACAGCCCCTCGGCACGCCGAAAGAAAGCACCGACGCCACGCTTTGGCGCCTTACAGCCCCAGCGCCTGAAACAGTTGCTCTGCCCGCGCCGTCGCCTCGGCGGTCATCTGCATGGGGCGGCCCCACTCGCGCTGCGTCTCGCCGGGCCACTTGTTGGTGGCGTCCATGCCCATCTTGCTGCCCAGGCCGCTCACGGGCGAGGCGAAGTCGAGGTAGTCGATGGGCGTGTGCTCCACCATCATGGTGTCGCGCGCCGGGTCCATGCGGGTGGTGATGGCCCAGATGACGTCCTTCCAGTCGCGCACATCTACATCGGCGTCCACCACCACGATGAACTTGGTGTACATGAACTGGCGCAGGTGGCTCCACACGCCCATCATCACGCGCCGCGCGTGGCCCGCGTAGGCCTTGCGGATGCTGACCACGGCCATGCGGTAACTGCAGCCTTCGGGCGGCAGGTAAAAGTCCACGATCTCGGGAAACTGCTTTTGCAGCAGCGGGATGAACAGCTCGTTCATCGCCAGGCCCAGCACGGCGGGCTCGTCGGGCGGTTTGCCGGTGTAGGTGCTGTGGTAGATCGGGTCCTTGCGCAGCGTGATGCGGTCGATGGTGAGCACGGGGAACTCGGCGCACTCGTTGTAGTAGCCGGTGTGGTCGCCATACGGCCCTTCCAGCGCGTGCTGCCAACCGCTGGCATGGTTGGCGTCGGGCTGGATATGGCCTTCGAGCACGATCTCGGCTGTGGCGGGCACGGTGAGCGGCAGACCCAGCGCGGGCGTGACCTCGGTGCGTGCGCCGCGCAGCAGGCCCGCAAACTGGTATTCGCTCAACGAGTCGGGCACGGGCGTGACGGCACCCAGCAGCGTGGCCGGGTCGGCGCCCAGCGCCACGGCCACGGGGTAGGGCTTGCCGGGATTTGCAGCGCAGTGGTCGGCAAAATCGAGCGCGCCGCCCCGGTGGGCCAGCCAGCGCACGATGACCTGGTTGCGCCCAATCACCTGCTGGCGGTAGATGCCCAGGTTCTGCCGCGCCTTGCGTGGTCCGCGCGTGATGGTCAGGCCCCAGGTGATGAGCGGGGCCACGTCGCCGGGCCAGCAGTGCTGCACGGGCAGGCGCGCCAGATCGACGTCCGGCCCTTCCCACACCTCTTGCTGGCAGGGCGCGCCACGGGCGACGGTGTGCGGCGTCATGTTCCACAGGGTTTTGAGCAGCTGGCCCATGCCCAGCATGTCCTTGAAGCCCTTGGGCGCCTCGGGCTCCTTGAGGGTAGCGAGCAGTTCACCCAAGGCGCGCACACCACGCAGGTCGGGCACACCCATGGCGCGGGCCACGCGCCCGGTGGTGCCAAACAGGTTGGTCAGCACCGGCATGTGATGGCCCGCGGGCTCCTCGAACAAGAGTGCCGGGCCGCCCGCGCGCAGCACGCGGTCGCTCAGGGCGGTCATCTCCAGGTGCGGCGACACGGGCTCGTGCACACGGCGCAGGTCGCCCGTGGCTTCGAGCTGGGCCATGAAATCGCGCAGGTCGCGGTAAGCCATGGGGTTCCAGAGGTTTTGAGTGAAATTGGCCGCTAGCGCTTATGGGATAAGCGCAAGCAGCTATGAATCAAGGAGCATCCGACTCCAGGCCCTGCCAGCGCGGTGCCAGCTGGTGGTCTACGTCGATGAGGTCCAGCACCCGCGCGACGCTGTGGTTCACCACGTCCTCCACCGTTTGCGGGCGCAGGTAAAAGGCGGGCAGCGGTGGGCACACGATGCCGCCCATCTCGGTGACGGCAACCATGTTGCGCAGGTGGGCGAGGTGCAGCGGCGTCTCGCGCACCATCAGCACCAGGCGGCGGCGCTCTTTGAGCATCACGTCGGCCGCGCGCGTCAGCAGGTTGTCGGCCAGGCCATGGGCAATGGCCGCCAGCGTGCGCATGGAGCACGGCGCCACCACCATGGCATGGCACTGGAACGAGCCGCTGGCAATCGCGGCGCCCACGTTGTTCACGTCATGCACCTGGTGCGCAAGGGCCTGGGCGGCCGGGCGCTCCATGCCCAGCTCATGCTGCAGGTTGCGCCAGCCTGCGTCAGAGACAACCAGGTGCGTCTCGATGCCGGGCAAGCCCCGCAGCACCTGCAGCAACCGTGCGCCATACACGGCGCCGCTGGCACCCGATATGGCGACGATGATGCGACGGGTGCGCACCGGCTCAGCCATGCGGGGCCATCTCGGCGGCGCTGGCGCGCAAGGGCTCGGCCTGCTGGTCGGCCTCTACCTGCTCCAGCACCAGGGCGGCCTGCGCGGGGTCAAAATCTTCGTGGGTGCGTTTTTTCACGCCGTATTGCTGCAGCTGGTAATGGCGGTCGGCCGCAATGCCGTGGCGCGCCAGCGTGCTTTTGACGCACACCAGCGGGCAGCCATCGAGTGCAATGATGGGGCGGCCCGAGCGCACGATCTTCATGAGGTGCGGCACATCACCGCCCACCCCGGCGATGCACGACATCTCGGCCACGCCGCGTCGATCAAGCTGCAGCGCCACATGGTTGGCCAGTTGCGCGGCGCTGGAGCAGCCCGAGCACGAATAGACCAGCGGACGGGGGTCGGCCGCGCGGTTCATGGCCGGGTACCCGGATAGAGCGGATCGGCACCCGAGGCGCTGTGTGCGGACCGGGCGCCAGGGCGCAGTGCCGACAGGCGCGCCAGCACCTGGCGCGGCGCCCACTGCTGCAGGTCAAGCACGGGCAGCTCCAGCGCGTCGAGCGTGTTTTTGACGACCAAACCCAGCTCGGTGTCGCCTTCCATGACCAGGCGGCGGTTGAAGAACAGGGTGTCGGGGTCCTGCTGGCGCTGCGCGAGCAGCACAAAGTCGTGCGCCGAGGCGCTGATGCACAGGTCGGTTTCGGCGTGGCGCGCGCGCGGGGCAAAGGCACCGCCGGTCCAGGTGAAGTCGAAGGTGACCCCGGCATCGCGCACATGGATGCGCAGGCGCTTGTTCAGCAGCATGTCGCCCACATCGCGCGGCAACTGGCGCGCCACGCCCAGGTTGAGCGCCGTGACCAGCAGCAGCGAGCCCGGAAACGCCGGCAGGCGCGACGTGAACGCCGCCACGGGAGAGGGCAGGACGAAGGGGGCCGGGGGCGTGGTGGAGGCGTTCATGGGTTTTCCTGTTCAAGCGGCGGCGCGCACGCTGCGGGGCGGTGCAACGCGCTGCCAGAGACTAAAAAATTGATAGCAACAAAACCAATACAGTAAGGCGGTAGATGCTATTTTTATACAAAATTGACGCTGAACAAGCCCCCGGGATGCGCACCGCGCGAGGGATGGGTTCATCGTTGCCCGCCCCAAGCCGCCAGCCCGGCGCTGGCTGGCGCCGCTGCGGTGACGGGGGAGCAGGCCGGCCATGGCGTTCAGGCCGCGGCCAGGGCCTCGGACTCGACCAGGTCCAGGCCGGGGCGGCCATGCCAGTAGCCGTTGCAGCTTTGCTCGGGCATGAGCGGCTGGAGTTGGGCGCGGGCATCGCGCGGGGCCAGGCTGCCTTGGCGCACGGCGTCAAACAGGGCCACGATTTCGCCCGTGTGCTGCGCCTGGGGGCTGATGCGCGCCACGGCCACGCCCATGCGCTGCATGCGCGGCAGTTCGTCGATCAGGTTGTGCACGCGGGCCGACTGCGTCTGGATGCCGTTGAGCACGAGGAACTCCTCGCTCTCGCGGGTCTTGAGCATCAGGCCGTCGGGGTGGTCCAGGCAGCTGAACTGGCAGTCGTCCTTGGGCAGGTTGCGCTGGCGCGCGGTAAAGCAACGCGCCGAGAACGCCAGCGCCATGCGGCCATAGGCAAACACTTCAGTCTGCAGGTTTTGCGGGCCGTTCTGGATCAGGGCGGAAAGGTCTTCGTGCTTCATCTCCAGCGGTGCCACCCAGCGCGTGGCGCCCAACTGGGCCAGCCACTCCAGCGAGGGCTGGTTGTAAATGTTCAGGTGCAGGCCACCCACAAAAGGGCGCTTGCCCGACAGGCGCTGCACAGCGCCCATGTCGTTGGCCTCGATGAGGTAATCGGGGTTGGCCGTCACCTTGTGCATGGTGCTGACTTCCACGCCCGATTCGAGCAGCACCTGGGTGGACAGCACGGCCTCCTTGCCAGCCGAGCGCATCAGGTCGGCGATGTCGAGCCAGTCCGAGAGGCGCAGCTCCTTGCGGCGCGAGCACACGGTTTCGCCCAGGTAAACGATGTCCACCGGCGACGCCGCCATGGCCTCGTAGAAGTCGAAATAGGTCTGGCGCGGCCAGTAGTACTGCGGCGCACCCAAAGAGAGCTTGATCATGTTCGTCATTTCCAGGGGCGGTGGTAGGCGCCCAGGGTGTGCTGCTGGCCTTCGGCCACCTGGTCGAGGCTGGCCATCCAGGCGGTCTTGGGGGCGTAGCGCAGCGGGTCGGCCAGGCAGTTGTCGATGGCGTCGCGCCACACCTTGGTGACCTGCGCCACATAGGCGGGGCTGCGCTGGCGGCCTTCGATCTTGACGGCGCGAACGCCCATCTTGATGAGTTTTGGCAGCAGTTCGAGGGTGTTGAGGCTGGTGGGTTCTTCGATGGCGTAGTAGTTTTCGTCCTCGCCCACGTCAAAGCGCCCCTTGCACAGCGTGGGGTAGCCCGCGTTTTCGCCGGGGGCGTAGCGGTCGATGAGCACACCGCCCAGGCGCGATTCGAGCCCCTTGGGCGTTTCCTGCCAGCGCACCGACTTGGGCGGAGAGCACACTCCGTGGGTGTTGGGCGACTCGCCCGTCACGTAGGACGACAGGGCGCAGCGCCCCTCGACCATCACGCACAGGCTGCCGAAGCCGAACACCTCGATCTCCACCGGGGTGGCGTCGATCACGCGCTGCACCTGCTCCATCGACAGCACGCGCGGCAGCACCGCGCGCACGATGCCGAACTGCTCGCGGTAGAAGTTGATGGCGTCGGCACTGGTGGCCGAACCCTGCACCGACAGGTGCAGGCGCAGCTTGGGGTGGTGCTGCGCGCCGTATTGCATGAGACCGGGGTCGGCCAGGATGACGGCGTCCACCCCCATGTCCACGGCCTTGTCCATGGCCGCGCGCCACGGCGCGGGGTTGGCGGCCTGCGGGTAGGTGTTGAGCGCCATGAAGACCTTGCAGCCGCGCTCGTGCGCGTACCGGATGCCGTTGGCGATGGCTGCTTCGTCGAAGTTGAGCCCGGCGAAGTTGCGCGCGTTGGTGGCGTCGCGCAGGCCCAGGTAGACGCAACTGGCGCCGTTGTCCACCGCCGCCTTCAGGGCGGGCAGGCTGCCGGCGGGGCAGACAAGTTCAAAGCCAGACGCCGCAGGGGGCGCCGCAATCGGGTTCAGGGATTCCATCACAAGCGATCAATAGCCGGCTCCGGGCTTGGAGCCACGGCACTGGTGGCCACATTACCGGTCCGGGGCCGGGTGGGGGCTGATCTGAGTCAATTGCAGCGCACAATGCCAGACAAACGCAGTCGGACTTTGATGCAGGCCATGCCCCGGTGCCGCCGACACTGCCGTGCTGAGCCCCTTCATCCACCCCCTCTCCATCGCCCTCCCGCCGTGAACAAAAACCTGTGGCTGCTGGCCCTCTGCCAGGGCCTTTTCCTGACCAACAACGTCGTTTTCATCGGCATCAACGGCCTGGTGGGCCTGCAGCTGGCACCGTTTGGCTGGATGGCCACGCTGCCCGTGATGGCCTATGTGGTGGGCGGTGCGCTGTCCACCCCGCTGGTGGCGCGCAGCCAAGCGCGCTGGGGGCGGCAGGTGTCGTTCCAGATCGGGCTGGCCGTGGCGGTGGCGTCAGCGGCGCTGTGCGCCTGGGCGGCCTTCACTGCCAATTTCTGGGTGCTGTGCACGGCCACGCTGGTGGCGGGTTACTACAGTGCCAACGGCCAGCTTTATCGCTTTGCGGCGGCCGAACTGGCAGCCACCGATTACCGGGAAAAGGCCGTTTCACTGGTGCTGGCCGGTGGCCTGCTGGGCGCCATTGCCGGCCCCAACCTGGCCAGCGCCACGCGCACGCTATTTCCCGCAGCGTTTGCGGGCGCCTATGTGGCGCTGATGGCGGTGGCGCTGCTGGCCATGGCGTGCATGGCCGCCATCCGTTTCGAGGCGCCGCCGCAGGTGCTCAACGCGGCGGGCCAGCCCGCCCGTGGCCGGCCCTTGCCTGAGCTGATGCGGCAGCCTGCCTTCCTCGTGGCCGTGCTGGGCGCCGCCCTGGGCTATGGCGTGATGAACCTGCTGATGGCCGCGACCCCGCTGGCCATGCAGGTGTGCGGCTTCGCTTTTGATGACGCGGCGCTGGTGCTGGAGTGGCATGTGATCGGCATGTTTGCGCCGGGCTTCTTCACGGGCCACCTCATCAAGCGCTATGGCGTGCTGCCCATCATGGGGGCGGGCGTGCTGCTGAACCTGGCCTGTGTGGCCGTGGCGCTGATGGGGGTGGAGCTGCACCACTTTGGCATTGCGCTGTTCATGCTGGGGGTGGGCTGGAATTTTCTGTTCACCGGCAGCACCGCGCTGGCCATGACGGCCTACCGCCCCGAAGAAAAGGACCGCGCCCAGGCGGCCCTGAACTTCTGCGTGTTTGCCACGCTGGCGGTGAGCTCACTGTTTTCGGGCGTGCTGGTCACCACGCAGGGCTGGACGCTGCTCAACTACGGCTCGCTGGCGCCCATTGCGATCACGGGCGCGGCCTTGCTGTGGCTGGCGTTGCACCAGCGCCGGGTGCAGGCCGCCTGAGGGCCAGAACCCGGCGGTGGGTGAACGCGCCAACACCGCGCTCCGGGCGCTGCGCCACGAACCGTCGGCCGCCATTTGCATTGATTGCTATTAATAAAATAGCTATTAGCGCTTTACACGCAAGGGCTAGAGCCTGTTTTTAACAAAATCCGGCCAACCCGCCGCATCCTGTCAATCCACGGCGGGGCAGTGCTGCAGCAGCCACTGGCGCAACAGGGCAAACACCGGGTCGGCCAGTTCGGGGCTTTCGTTGAACAGCTCATGGAACAAAGGCTCAAAGCCATGCGACTGCACCACGCCCCGGGGCGCCGCCGCAGCAAACGCCCGGCTGCCAGCGGGGTTGACCAGCTTGTCTGCACCGGCCCACATCAGCAGGGTGGGCACGCTCCAGTGCGCGGCACGCGCCACGGTGGCGGGGCCGCCGTCGGCGATGAACCGGGCCAGGCGGGCGCTGATGCGGTCGTGGCACAGCGGATCTGCCAGGTAGGCGGCCACCACGGCCGGGTCGTGCGAAAGGTATTGCGCATCGAGCCCGTTGCCCACGCGCAGGTTGGGCAAGATGCGCGGCAGCGTGGCCAGCAGCAGCTTTTGCACGGCATTGAGCCCCGGGTCCAGTGCGGGCGACGAGAGCACCAGCGCATCCACCGGCCGCAGGTGCATCGACACAAACCGCGCCGCGACCAGGCCGCCCATGCTGTGGCCCAGCAGCACCAGCGGCTGGTGGGCCGCCATGCGGGCGCGGGTGGCGTCCACCATGTCGGCCAGATCGTCCAGCAGGCGCATCTCGCCTGTCAGGCCACCACGCGGGCCACCCGACTCGCCGTGGCCATACTGGTCATAGCCCCGCACGGCAAAACCCCAGGCATTGAGGCGCCGTGCCACAGCGTCGTAACGCCCCACATGCTCGCCCAGGCCATGCACCAGCAGCACGGTGCCGCGGGATGTGCCCTCCAACAGCGGCCAGTCCTGGACCGCCAGGTTTTCGCCATCTGCCGCGGTGAAAGTGGTCAGTGTGCTCAAGGTGGAAACAACGGTGTCAGACATAGGTCGGGAAAGGTTTGGGGGCAGCGCGGGCAACATGGACCGCACGCGTTACGGTGAAAACACCCGCAGATTGCGGAGAAAGCTTGAGCGTCGGGGCCAGCGCTGCGCGCGCCGCTCTGCCAGCGGTTCAGACGGCGGGCTCCGATGCGGCCTGCTTTGCCATGGCGCCGATCACCTGCGCCACCGAGGCAGTCAGGCGCTTGGCATAGGGCACATGCAAAAACTCGTTGGGGCCGTGGGCGTTGCTCTTGGGGCCGAGCACGCCGCACACCATCATCTGGGCCTTCGGAAAGCCCTCGCTGAGCATGTTCATCAGCGGGATGGTGCCGCCCTGGCCGATGTAGCCACAGGATGCGCCAAAGTGCGCTTGCGAGGCTTCGTTGAGCGCCTGCTCGAACCATGGCGTGGTGGCCGGGGCGTTCCAGCCCGTGGCGCCGCCACCCCCGTCAAAAGTAACCCGCGCCTGGTAGGGCGCGTTGTCTTCGAGCAGGGTTTTGAGCTCTTGCACGGCCTGGGCGGCATCCACCAGCGGAGGCAGGCGCAGGCTGAGCTTGAAGGCGGTGTAGGGGCGCAGCACGTTGCCGGCGTCCTGCAGCGCAGGAAAGCCCTCGGCGCCGGTCACACTCAGCGTGGGCTCCCAGGTGCGCTTGAGCAGCGCCTGCAGCGGATCGGTGGTGGTGGGCAGCGCGAACTGGGTAGAGCCGCCGCAGTCGTAGTGCGCCCAGGGAAAGCGCTTGTACACCTCGTCTCCCAGAATGGCGGCCGTGGCGCGGGCCTGGGCCTGGCGGTCGGCGGGCACCTCGCAGTGAAAGCTGGCGGGCAGCAGGCGGCCGGTGGCGCTGTCTTCGAGCCGGTCGAGCACCTGGCGCATGATGCGAAACGACGACGGCACCAGGCCCGAAGCATCGCCCGAGTGGATGCCTTCGGTGAGGATCTCGACCTTGAGCGTGCCGCTGGCCATGCCGCGCAGGCTGGTGGTGAGCCACAGCTGGTCGTAGTTGCCCGCGCCGCTGTCCAGGCAGATCACCAGGCCCACATCGCCCAGGCGGGTGCGCAGGGCGTCGATGTAGGGCAGCAAATCGCGCGAGCCGCTTTCCTCGCAGGTTTCGATGAGGCCGACGATGCGCGGGTGCGGGACGTTCTGGCGCTTGAGCTCCTGAACTGCGGCAATGCTGGCGTAGACGGCATAGCCATCGTCGGCGCCGCCGCGTCCGTAGAGCTTGCCGTCTTCGTACTTGGGCGTCCAGGGGCCGAGGTCGCCGCGCCAGCCGGAAAACTCGGGTTGCTTGTCCAGGTGGCCATACATCAGCACCGTCTGGGTGGCGGCGGCCTCGGTGGACTCGATCTCGAAGAAGAGCACCGGTGTGCGGCCGGGCAGGCGCACGACCTCCAGGCGCAGACCGGCCACTTTTTGCGCCTCGACCCAGGTGGCAGCATTGCGCACCACGGTATCGAGCAGACCCAGCTGCGCCCAGTCGGGGGCAAAGGTGGGCGACTTGGCCGGAATGGCGATGTATTCGGTGAGCTGGCGCAGGATGTCGTCATCCCACGCCTGGCCGACCCGCTCCAGTGCCAGCGCAGGTTGAAGGATTTGGGAGGGGACTCGGGCGTTCATGGGCGGGCTCCAGCGGCAATTCGAAAACCGCATTCGACCACAACGCGCCCTCGGGCGCCACGGTTCACGGGGAGACGCCTGGGACGGCCCCGGATTGATCCCTCAGCCTACCGCGGCCCAATGGCGCGTCGGCCCCCTGCGCCACGCGATACCGCTGTCGGCGCTCACTCGCTGCAGCAAGGCCCATGACACCGATCGCCATCGGGAAAGCCGCTGCGTGCCAGACAAGGCGCCATGGCCCGCCAGGGCAGGCACTTTTCTTCAGCGCGGCATTCGCGAAGTCGCGCAACAGTGCAGTGGCGCCGACGCTTTGGATGCATGCCCTACGGATTTTGGGACAAAAATGGCTCTTGCGCTTATCCAGAAAGCGTCAATAGCTATTATTTATATAGCAAAAAATCCTGTCAGGATTTGCCCCGTCGTGGCGCTCAGGCGTGCTCGAAATGAAACACCGCCGTGCCCGCCCGTGCGTTGGGACACCAACGGACCGCGCGCCCGTTCTGCAGGCCGAACGAATCGATCATCCGCAGCTGGTTTTTGAGCGCGAGCACCTCAAAGTCCTTGTAGGTGCCCACACGGATGTTGGGCGTGTCGTACCACTGGTAGGGCAGGCGGCGCGTGACCGGCATGCGCCCGCGCAGCACCGACAGGCGGTTGGGCCAGTGCGCGAAGTTGGGGAACGCGACGATGCCGGTGCGGCCCACGCGCGCGGTTTCGCGCAGCATGACTTCGGCGTTGCGAAGGTGCTGCAGGGTGTCGATCTGCAGCACCACGTCGAATGAGTTGTCGCCAAACATGGCCAGGCCTTCGTCGAGGTTGAGCTGGATGACGTTGACGCCCCGGCGCACACAGGCCAGCACGTTGGCATCGGCAATCTCGATGCCGTAGCCACTGCAACCCCTGCTGCGCTGCAGGTAGTCGAGCATGCTGCCGTCGCCACAGCCCAGGTCAAGCACGCGCGAGCCTTCGGGCACCAGGCGCGCCAGGGCTTCCATGGTGGCTTTCTCGGTCATGCCAGCTCCTTTGCAATGCTATCGAAATATGAGCTTACGACACCCATGTAGCGGGCGTCATCGAGCAAAAAGGCATCGTGCCCGTGGGGTGCATCGATCTCGGCGTAGCTCACGCTGCGGCGGTTGTCGAGCAGCGCCTTGACGATCTCGCGCGAGCGCTTGGGCGAAAAGCGCCAGTCGGTGGTGAAGCTAACCAGCAGAAATTTGGCCGTGGCGCGCGCCAGGGCCTGGGTGAGGTCGCCACCAAAGGCGCGCGCGGGGTCGAAGTAGTCGAGCGCACGTGTGATGAGCAGGTAGGTGTTGGCGTCGAAGTATTCGCTGAACTTGTCGCCCTGGTAGCGCAAGTAGCTCTCGATCTGGAATTCGATGTCCTGTGTAGAGTATTTGAGGTCCAGACCCTCTCTGAGCTGGCGACCGAACTTTTCGTTCATCACGTCGTCGCTCAGGTACGTGATGTGGCCGATCATGCGGGCGATGCGCAGGCCGCGCTTGGGGATCACGCTGTGGCGGTAAAAGTGTCCACCGTGGAAGTCGGGGTCGGTGACGATGGCGCGGCGCGCCACCTCGTTGAAGGCGATGTTCTCGGCCGTGAGGTTGGGTGCGCTGGCCACCACCACGGCATGGCGCACGCGTTCGGGGTATTGCAGCGTCCACGAGAGGGCCTGCATGCCCCCCAGGCTGCCGCCGAGCACGGCGGCGAGTTGCGTAATGCCCAGGCGGTCGAGCAGGCGGGCTTGGGCGTGGACCCAGTCTTCCACCGTGACCACGGGGAAATCCGCGCCGTAGACCTCGCCGGTGTCGGGGTGCAGGTGCATCGGGCCGGTGGAGCCGAAGCACGAGCCCAGGTTGTTCACGCCGATGACAAAGAAGCGGTTGGTGTCCACCGGCTTTCCCGGGCCGATCATGTTGTCCCACCAGCCTTCGCTCTTGTCCTGGCCTTCGTACACACCGGCCACGTGGTGCGAGGCGTTGAGCGCGTGGCACACCAGCACGGCATTGGAGCGGTCGGCATTGAGTTGGCCGTAGGTCTCGAAAGCGAGGTGGTAATCGCGGATGGAGGCGCCGCTTTGCAGCGGCAGCACCTCCGGAAAATGCATGGTCTGGGGCGTGGCAATGAACGACATAAAAAAACCCGGCATCGCTAAAAACGAGGCCGGGCAGTGTCGGACGGGTCTTTAGCAGAATTTATAAAGCGCCCGCAAGCTGTAGCAAATCGGCGCGTAGCGCAAATATACCAAAAGGGTCGCCTTGCGGCCACCCCGCACGGTCACACCGGCGCAAAGATCGCCACCAGCCCAAGGACCAGAAAAATGACCGCGGACACACCGTGCACCACACGAATGGGCACCAGGCGTGTGATGCGGTCGCCCAGCCAGACCACGGGCGCATTGGCCAGCATCATGCCCAGCGTGGTTCCAGCCACCACCCACAGATAGGCGTTGTATTGCGCCGCCAGCATGACGGTAGCAATCTGCGTCTTGTCACCCATCTCGGCCAGGAAAAAGGCCACCAGCGTCGTCCCAAAAACGCCCCAGCGCGGCGCGCCGTCGGCATCGCCTTCATCGAGCTTGTCCGGAATCAGCATCCACACCGCCATGGCAATGAACGAAACGCCCAATATCCAGCGCAGCACCTGCGGCCCCACCACCGTGGTCACCCAGGCACCTAGCGCACCCGCCAGCCCGTGGTTGGCCAGCGTGGCGACCAGAATGCCCAGAACGATGGGCCAGGGCTTTCGGAAACGCGCGGCCAGCACCAGCGCCAGCAACTGGGTCTTGTCACCCATCTCTGCAAGGGCGACGATGGCGGTAGAAACAAAAAAGGCTTCCATGGGGAGGGGTTATCCAATCCGGCCGGATGGGTGGTGAACGCATTGACTGCACGCCAACTCCGGCCAATGGATCGGCATGCAGTCAATGGTCTCGCCCAGCTCATTGCAAGCCGCATGCGCCATAGGCTGTGAGAGCCCAAGTGTGTTGACGCATGCCCCCGGCGCTGCGTGCGGCCGGACGGGCTACTCCCCAAAGACCGGGCGATTTTAGTGCAACGCGTTCACGGGTCGCGCTGGCATCACCGACAACGCTGCCTGCCTTCAAAAACCCCCCTTGGAAATAAATATCCACGCGGCGCAGAAAAGTGATTAATAATGGCTTCGCTTTTCTGCAATGCAGGAAAGTAGTTAAGTTAGCGGTGATTGGTCAGTTTCGCGTCTTTGAAGTCGTCACAGGTTTGTTGATTGCGTCGGGCTCCATCGCGTTTTCATGTTTTTTCAGGAGTCCCTCATGGGCAACAAACTTTACGTGGGCAACCTGCCCTATTCCTTCCGCGACGAAGACCTGCAGCAGACATTCAGCCAGTACGGCTCGGTCGGCAGCGCCAAGGTCATGATGGAGCGCGACACCGGCCGCTCCAAGGGTTTCGGCTTTGTCGAAATGGGCAGCGATGCTGAAGCCCAAGCCGCCATCCAAGGCGTGCATGGCACCAACTTCGGCGGCCGTGACCTCGTGGTCAACGAAGCCCGTCCCATGGAGCCACGCGCTCCACGTAGCGGCGGCTTCGGCGGCGGCAGCGGTGGTGGCGGCGGCTACGGTGGCGGCGGCGGTGGTGGTTACGGCGGTGGCCGCAGCGGTGGCGGCGGTGGTGGTGGTTACGGCGGTGGCCGTAGCAGCTACTAAGACCGTCAAGGCAGGTGCTTGCACCTGCTGCCGGCAAAACAAGGAGCCTTTGGGCTCCTTTTTTTATGGCTGCAGCATTGCTGCCACAACAGCCAAAGGCACTTGCCTTTTTACAAGAACTATGAGAAAAATTGCCGCTGCGGGGTTTTCTCGCCTTCAAGTTTGCGGTGATCCGTCAGTTTCGCGCATAGGGCGTCATTGAGATTAGCTGGTTGCGTTTTCTGGACTCCATCGCTTTTTCCATGTGTTTTTGAGGAGTCCCGTGATGGGCAACAAACTGTATGTGGGCAACCTGCCGTACTCGGTACGTGACAGCGATCTGGAGCAGGCTTTTGGCCAATTTGGCTCAGTGACGAGCGCCAAGGTCATGATGGAGCGCGACACCGGTCGATCCAAAGGCTTTGGCTTCGTCGAAATGGGCAGCGATGCCGAGGCGCAGGCTGCCATTCAGGGCATGAACGGCCAGCCCTTGGGAGGCCGCGGTATCGTCGTCAACGAAGCGCGCCCCATGGAGCCCCGTCCGCCCCGCAGTGGCGGTGGGTTTGGTGGCGGTGGCGGCGGTGGTGGGTACGGTGGCGGAGGCCGCAGTGGTGGTGGAGGCGGCTATGGCGGCGGTGGCGGTGGCTACGGAGGTGGCCGTGAAGGCGGCGGCGGTGGCTATGGAGGTGGTGGCTATGGAGGTGGTGGCCGAGGTGATGGTGGCGGCTACGGTGGCGGCGGTCGCAGTGAAGGCGGCTTTCGCAGCCCCTATGGCACGGGTTCACGCAATGGCGGCGGCAGCGGTGGCCGCAGCGGCGGCGGTGGTGGCTACGGTGGCGGCAACGGCTACTGAACCACTCACCTACAGGTTTTCTTGAGACAAGCCCCTTCGGGGGCTTTTTTCATGGCCAAGGGTTTGGAAAAATCAGGCGGCCTTATTGAAAAATGTCGGCACCCGGCACGCCATCGCATGACAGGCTTGACCCCGCCCTTCGGGCTATTGCACCTCACCCTGGCGGTGCTTGCGCGGGCGGCCTGCCAACAATTGGTCGAACAGCGCGTTCGGTAGCATGCGCAGCAGCCCGGCGACGATGCCCATCTGCCAGGGAATGACCCGGTGGCGTGCACCTGCGGCAATGGCGTTGAAAGCACGGTCTGCAAAATCATCGGCCTGCATCAGGAACGGCATGGCGTAGCGGTTCTGGCGGGTGAGCGGCGTGTCGATATAGCCGGGCGAGAGGGTGACCACACGCACCCCATGCGGGCGCATTTCGCCACGCAGGCTCTCGCAATAGCTGATGACCGCCGCTTTGCTGGCGCAGTAGGCCCCATGCCCGGGCAAGCCTCGAACTCCCGCCACGCTGGCAATACCCACCAGGGTGCCGGACCGGCGTTGCACCATGCCGTCCACAAACGGCTGGAAGGTGGCCGCCATGCCGATAGTGTTGGTGGCAAAGGTGCGCGCCATGACCTCAATATCTGCGCCAATGGCGGTGTCCATGCCCACACTGATGCCGGCGTTGGCAATCACCACATCGGGCAGCCCCTGGCGTGCCTTGCAGTCCTGGCCCGCCGCCATGATGCTTTCGGGCACGGACACATCCGCACTATATATTTCATAGCTGTCAGCGCTTATCTGATGGGCGCCAGCCCATGATTTGATCTCAGATGTGCGCCGCGCCACCAGCGCCAGCCGATAGCCTTGCCGATGAAAACGCAGGGCCAGCGCCTGGCCGATTCCACTGGAGGCGCCGGTAATGAAGACCAGTGGTGCAGTCATGGGGCGGCTTCGGCGCTGTGCGCGACTTATCGCGACGCAGCAGGCATCAGAACGCCACGCACACGCCCGCGCAATTGCAGCACCTGGTCAAGGTGGTCGTATTCCATGGCGTCGGCCGTGAACCGGTCGTTGCCACGGATGAGGACGACCGGCTGGTCTGACCGCACACGCTCGGTTTGTGTGAAGGCGTGCAGGAATTCACCACGGAACTCCAGGCGCGGTTGCGCCGTGCCAGCGCCTCCCGGTATCGCCTCGCGCGTGACCACCGCATTGCCAAACAACTGCACTTCAGAGCCATCGGCGTTGCTCAGGGCGCGATCGGCCGTGGCCAGGGTCACAAGACCCTGCGGCGTCACCGATCGCATGTGGACTTTGTCGACCTCCAGGGTGTCCGTATCGGGATAATGCCGCCCCATCTCGCCCTTGATTTCGCTTTGCATCCGCCCCGTGGCATCAAAGCTCTTGACCGAAAAGAGCTTCATGAAATAGTCGGGCTGGTGGGGATTGGCGGACGCTGCCGCTGCAGCAACGGGCGCGGGGGCATTGCGCACCAGCCACCAGGTGCCCAGCGCGAGCATCCCCATGAGGATGATCGGGAGGTAAAGTGAAAACTTTTCCCAGCCTTGGCGCAGCACGGGAGTCATTGCGTGTAGTCCGCCAGCAAGGCTGCATAGCGGCCACTGGCCACCAGCAGCAGATCACAAAACTCGCGCGCAGCCCCTTCACCGCCACGCGCCACGGTGGTGTGGTGCGCTGCATGGCGCGCTTCCACATGGGCATTGGCGGGGGCGCAGGCCAGGGCGCAGCGGCGCATGACGGGCAGATCGGGCCAGTCGTCACCCATGGCAGCCGCCTGCGACCACGAAAACCCCAGGCTCGCCAGCATCTGCTCGGCCGCGGGGCGCTTGTCTTCGGTGCCGAACACGGCATGCTCGACACCCAGCGCCTTCAGGCGCAGGCGCAACGGGGCCGAATCGCGGCCAGTGATCACGGCCGGGGTGATGCCGGCCTTCTGCAGCAACTTCAGGCCATGCCCGTCCAGGGTGTTGAAGCGCTTGAGCGTTTCGCCCGCTTCACTGAAATACAGGCCGCCGTCGGTCAGCACCCCGTCCACATCGAAAAAGGCCACGCGCACGCCCTGGGCCTGCAGCAGCAGCACGGGATCGAAGCTGAGCGCCGGGCTGCTGTCGGCTGCTGAAAATGAAGGGGGGATGGCGCTCATCAGATCACCTTGGCCCGCATCAGGTCGCGGATATGGACCACGCCTTCCAGCGTTCCGTTCGCGCCCACCACCAGCACGCTGGTGATGCCGTGGGTCTCCATCATTTCGGCGGCATTGACCGCCAGGGCGTCGGGTGCAATGCGGCGGGGCGTGGCGTGCATGACCTGGGCGGCCGTGGCCGTGCGCAGGTCGGCGCCCGCTTCGATGCGGCGGCGCAAATCGCCGTCGGTAAAGATGCCCAGCACCTGCCCCGCGCCATCCACCACGGCGGCGGAGCCCAGTCCCTTGGCACTCATTTCCCGCATCAGTTCGCTGAAAGAAGCTTCGGGCAAGACGCGAGGGACGGCATCGCCGGAACGCATGACATCGCTCACATGCGTCAGCAGTTTGCGGCCCAGGGCGCCGCCGGGATGCGAACGGGCAAAGTCCTCCGGCCGAAAACCCCGCGCATCGAGCAGGACCACGGCCAGGGCGTCGCCCATCGCCAGCTGGGCGGTGGTGCTGGCCGTGGGTGCCAGGTTCATCGGGCAGGCCTCGCGCTCCACGCTGCAGTCGAGCGTGAGGTCTGCATGGCGGGCCAAGGTGGAGTTCAGCCCGCCCGTCATGGCGATCAGGGGCACGCCCAGGCGCTTGAGCACCGGCAGCAGCGCCGTGAGTTCGCCACTTTCGCCGCTGTTGGAGATGGCCAGCACCAGATCCTGGCCGGTCACCATGCCCAGATCACCGTGGCTGGCCTCGGCGGGGTGCACAAAAAAAGCCGGCGTGCCGGTGGATGCCAGCGTGGCCGCAATCTTGCGTCCGATATGGCCGCTCTTGCCCATTCCCATGACCACCACGCGCCCGGTGGTCTGCAAAACCCGCTGCACCGCCTGCACAAACCGGGCATCCACGCGGGCAGCCAACCCCCTCAGGGCAGACGCCTCGATGTCAAACGTTTCCCGCGCCAGGTGCAGGGCCTGATCCGGATCAAGAGTGGAATGGGTGGCGGGAGTCATGCGCGGATTCTATCGACCGGGGTGCATGGGCTCGGATAGCATTGGTAGATGTCCTCACTCGCGCTGACCTTGCTTTACCTACTGGCCGCGGTGTTGGGCGTGGTGGTGTGCCGCAGCCTCAAACTGCCGCCGATGCTGGGGTATCTTGCCGCGGGCGTGCTGATCGGGCCCCATGCGCTGGCACTGGCCCAGAACTCGGAGGGTGTGCGCCATCTGGGCGAGTTCGGGGTGGTATTCCTGATGTTTGCCATCGGGCTGGAGTTCAGCCTGCCCAAGCTGCGCGCCATGCGCCGCCAGGTGTTTGGCCTGGGGCTGGCGCAGGTGGTGCTGAGCATGCTGGTGGTCACGGGGCTGGCGCTGGCGCTGGCGCACCTGGTGGGTGGTGTGTGGGAGATGGGCTGGCAGTCGGCGCTGGCGCTGTCGGGCGTGCTGGCCATGAGCAGCACGGCCATCGTCGTCAAGCTGATGGCCGAGCGCTCCGAGCTCGAAAGCGAACATGGCCGCCGCGTGATGGGCATCCTGCTGTTCCAGGACCTTGCGGTGGTACCCCTGCTGATTCTGATTCCGGCGCTCAGCTCATCACCCGATCGCCTGCTGACCGCCCTGGGGCTGGCGCTGCTCAAGGCCGCCGTGCTGGTGGGCCTGCTGCTCACGGGCGGCCAGCGCCTGATGCGCTGGTGGCTCACGCAGGTGGCCCGGCGCAAGAGCGACGAGCTGTTCATGCTGAACCTGCTGCTGATCACGCTGGGGCTGGCGTGGCTGACCGAGCTGGCGGGCCTGAGCCTGGCGCTGGGCGCCTTCATTGCGGGGGTGCTGGTCTCGGAGACCGAATACCGGCACCAGGTGGGCACCGACATCCGCCCGTTTCATGACGTGCTGCTGGGCCTGTTTTTCATCACCATCGGCATGATGCTGGACTGGCACATTCTGGTGGACCGCTGGGCGCTGGTGCTGGTGCTGATCACGGTGCCGCTGCTGCTCAAGCTGGTGCTCATCCTGGCACTGGCGCGCAGCATGGGCGCCACCACCGGGGTGGCCTTGCGCACCGGCCTGTATCTGGCGCAGGCGGGCGAGTTCGGCTTTGTGCTGCTGTCGCTCACGCTGGAGAACGGGCTGGTGCAGCCAGCACTCATGAACCCCATTTTGGCGGCCATGGTGCTGTCGATGCTGGCCACGCCGTTTCTCATCATGTACAGCAATCGCATCGTGATGAAGCTGGTGGCGAGTGACTGGCTGCAGCAGTCACTGCAGATGACCACCATTGCACGCAAGTCCATCAACACCAGCAAACACGTGATCATTTGTGGTTTTGGCCGTTGCGGGCAAAACCTGGCCCGGATGCTGGAACGCGAGGGCATTCCCTACATGGCGCTGGACCTGGACCCCGACCGCGTGCGCCAGGCCGCCGCTGCCGGAAACTCCGTGGTCTATGGGGATGCCACACGCCTTCAGGCGCTGATGGCAGCTGGATTGGTGCGCGCCAGCGCGGTGGCCGTGACCTACCTGGATGTGCCGTCGGCGCTCAAGGTGCTGGCCAACACGCGCGCCCATGCGCCCCAGGTGCCCGTGGTGGTGCGCACCCAGGACGACCTGCACCTGGACAAGCTGCAGGCCGCCGGCGCCACCGAGGTGGTGCCCGAAGCCATCGAAGGCTCGCTCATGCTGGCCAGCCACGCGCTGGCGCTGGTGGGGGTGCCCATGCGCCGGGTGTTGCGGCTGGTGCAGGACCAGCGTGACGCGCGCTACAACCTGCTGCGCGGCTACTTCCATGGCGCCGACGACGACACCGTGAACGAGCGCGACCAGGAGCGCCTGTCCACCGTCACCCTGCCACCCGGGGCCAAGGTCATCGGGGAGCCGCTGGGTGGGCTGGCGTTGCCCGCCATGGGCGTGCGGGTGGTCAATTTGCGGCGGGGCGACGGCCACCCGAGTGCCGCCGTGGCCGAAGCGCTGCTGGCGGCGGGGGACACACTGGTGCTCTCGGGGCACCCGGCCGCACTGGCGCTGGCCGAGGACAAGCTGCTGCAGGGGTAACAAGGCACCTCCCCATGAGGCGCAGCACGGCAGCCCAGGCCGGGGGCGTATCCGTTGCAGCGGTCAGCAAAAATTTTGATGAAATACGGCTGAAGTCCTTATCCATAAAGCGCCTACAGCTATTATTTATATAGCAATTCAACAGGCCCTGGACGTCCGAAAAGATATCCCTGAAAACTGCGGCAGCCGTTGCGCAATAGAAAATCGAGCTGCCCCGGGGTCTCGACCCCCTCTGCCACCACCTTCAGCCCCAGGCTATGGGCCAGCGCCACAATGGTGCAGGCAATGGCCGCGTCGTTGGGGTCGGTGAGCACGTCGCGCACAAAACTCTGGTCGATCTTGAGCTGGTCGAGCGGCAGGCGCTTGAGGTAGCCCAGCGATGAATAGCCCGTACCAAAATCGTCCAGCGAAAAGCCCACACCCAGGGTGCGCAGGGCCTGCATCTTGAGGATGCTGTCCTCCACGTCGTGCAGCATCAGGCTTTCGGTCAGCTCCACCTTCAGCCGGCTCGGGTCGGCGCCAGACTCTTGCAAGATTTCCAGCACCTGCGGCACAAAATGGGGGTGCCGGAACTCCTTGGCGCTGACGTTCACCGACACGCTCCAGCCAGCGGTGCGGGGCATGGCCGCCCACAGCGCCAGCTGTTCACATGCCAGCCGCATGACCAGCCGCCCCAACGGCAGGATCAGCCCGGTCTGCTCGGCCAGCGGAATGAACTCGCCGGGCGAAACCATGCCGCGCTGCGGATGCATCCAGCGCACCAGTGCCTCTGCGCCCATCACCTCGCCCTGCTCGTTCACCACCGGCTGGTAGTGCAGCAGAAACTCGTTGCGCTGCAGCGCCAGCCGGATATCCCCCTCCAGCGCCGACCGCGCGCTGGCGGCGGCCTGCATGGCGGGGTCAAAAAAGCACAGCGTATTGCGCCCCTGGACCTTGGCCTGGTACATGGCCAGGTCCGCACGCTGAAGCAATTCGTGCACCGACTGCTGCGCGTCCCGAAACAGCGCGATACCGATGCTCGGTGTGCTGTGAATCTCGCGTTTGTCCACCTGAAAAGGTTCGTTCAGCGATGCGATGACCTTCTGGGCAATCGCTTCGGCCTCGACGGCAGCCTCGGGCTCCACGCTGTGCAGGTGCTGGAGAATCAGCACAAACTCATCACCCCCGAGGCGGGCCACGGTGTCCACAGACCGCACACCGGCCTGCAAGCGCTCCGCCACCTGAACCAGCAGGCGGTCTCCCCATTCGTGACCGAACGTGTCGTTGATGGCCTTGAAGTTGTCCAGGTCCAGAAACAGCAGGGCGCCGTGGCACTCTTCGCGCGCGCACAGTTGGGCCGCCTGCGCGAGCCGGTCCAGCAACAGCCGGCGATTGGGCAGCCCTGTGAGCTCGTCATAAAACGCGAGCCGCTCGATCTCGGCCTCGGCCTTCTTGCGCTGGGTGATATTGCGTGCAATGCCGCGATACCCGGTAAACCGGCCTTCGGCATCAAAGATGGGTTCGCCACTGATGGATACCCAGATGGGCGTGCCGTCGCTGCCGGTGCGCCGCATCTCGAAGTCATGAAAGACCTTGTGGGCCTGCAGCTGCTGGCGGTGCTTGCTCCATTGCCCGGGCGCCACCACGGCGTCGGGCAGTTCCCAGCGGGTCAGGCCGTATTGCGATTCATCCGGGATATCCCGATCACGCTCTGCGCTGCCGTCGAACCGGACAAACCGGAAGTCGGCATCCTGCTCCCAGTACCAGTCCGATGAAAGATGGGTAAGGCTGCGCCAGCGCGCCTCGCTCTCCCGCAGCGCCTGCAGTGTGCCAAGGTATTCGGTCACATCGGAAAAAGTGCGCACGCGCCCCCCGGCCTCCAGAAACCGCGTGCGCACCTCCAGAAACCGCCCCGCGCGTGTTTTGCGGATATAGGTTTCGGGCACGCTGGGGCCATCCACGCGCCACGAGTGATCCGATGCCACATACGCCCGTGCGGACGGCTCGATCAACTCGAACCCGGGTCCGAAATCACCCCTGCCGGTCTGGAACCGCACCACCTCTTCCACGGTCGGCTGCGTTGCGAGCAGTTCTTCGGGCAAATCCAGCAGTTCTAGATAACGCCGGTTGTAGACACGGATGTGCCCTGTGGCATCCACGCTGGTGATGCCCTGGGAAACGCTGGCCAGCGTGCCTTCCAGCGCACGGGTTTTTTCGGCCAGCAGCGCACTGGTGCGCGCCAGCTGGGACTCGACTTCGCTGCGCGCCAGCTCGGCCCGGCGGGCCAGCTCCAGATGCCCCACCGTGTTGAGCAACGGCTGCAGAAATTGCACATCTGCCTGCGAGTAACCGCCCGGGCGGTTGGCCAGCCCGACCATGGCGACAAACGCCCCTGCGGCATGGATGGGCAGGCCCAGATAGCTTTCAAGTGCGGGATGCCCCGGCGGCACCCCGGTGCTGCGCTGGTCGGTGCCGGGGTCATTGCTGATGACGGGCTCACCCGTCAAAAGCACCGCACCCAGCAGGGTGTGCAGGTTGTCAAAGACCATTCCCTCCTGGGCATGCTGCGCATAGTGGGCGCGCGAAGCGGCATCCCAGCTGATGTCGGTCATGGCATGCACGCGCAAGAATGGCTGCCCCTCGGGCTTGTGCTGCACCTGCCCCACCAGCCCGAACGCGCTGCCGGTGAGCGCCATCAATTCCTGCAGCACCGCGTCAAACGCGGCGCGAGGCGACGAGCCGGCAATGAAGATGGCCTGGGCTTGTGTGATGGCCTGCAGCAAGCGGTGCTGGCGTGCCAGCACGGCCTCGGCGCTCTGGCGCGCCCGGGCGCCCGTGCTGCGTTCCAGCACCGCCTGAATCTGCGCCGGAAGCGCCAGCAGATGGTCCCGCTGCGGGGTCTGCACGAGAAAGTCACAGAAGCCATGCCGCATGGCGTGTGCCGCCTGCGCCTCTTCTCCCTCAGGCACGATGAGCAGGGCGGGCACGTTGTCAAGCAGTTCCAGCACGTCAAAGGCAGTGCCATCCACCACGCGCCGCACCGTCAGCACCACATCGGTCTGCTGGCGAGCCAGCACAGGGCGGGCGTGGGCCAGCGAAGGCGCCACCTCGACCGCCCAGTCCAGCCAGGGATCGACCAGCGCACCCACCACTGCCTGCGCGTGGGCACAATCACCATCGATCAAGAGGACTGAGATGGGCATGGGTCAATCCGATGCGCGGACCGCAGGTAGACCGAACGCCGCCCGCGGAACAGGGAGAAACAACATTTACCCATTATGGGGTGGACGGGGGCAGCGCTGATAGGTGTTTCTGGCACGCACATCCCCTCAACAGATCGGCAAGCGGCTCTTACACTCCCCCAATGGCAGACCATGCCTTCGCCGCCTTCTTCTTTGCTCCTTGCCACACCGCGCCATCCCATGCAGCCCCTCAGCGTCAACGACTTCCTTCGCCAGCACATCCGCACGGTCCCCGACTGGCCCGCTCCGGGGGTGCAGTTTCGCGACATCACGCCCCTGCTCCAGGACCCCAAGGTTTTCCGCGTCCTGATAGATGCCTTCGTGCACCGCTACATGGACCGCGCGCTGCGCCCCGACGTGGTGGCCGGGCTGGACGCACGCGGCTTCATCCTGGGCGCAGTGGTTGCCTACGAATTGAATGTGGGGTTTGTGCCCATCCGCAAAAAAGGCAAGCTGCCTTTCACCACGGTAGAAGAAACCTACGAACTCGAATACGGCAGCGCCACCGTAGAGTTGCACACCGATGCCGTCAAACCAGGCGACCGCGTGCTGCTGATCGACGACCTGATTGCCACCGGCGGCACCATGATGGCTGGCAAGAAGCTTCTGGAAAAACTGGGCGCCACGGTCACCGAAGGCGCCGCCATTGTCGATTTGCCGGAGCTGGGCGGATCACAGCGCCTGCGCGAAAGCGGTCTTGCGCTTTACACCCTGGTGGATTTCGCCGGGCACTGACCCCCGGTTGAGCGCAGGGCCGGCAAAGGCGTGCAGTCGGGCGCCGCTGCCCGACACAGCCTATTTCAGTTGAGGTCGCCGTATTGGGTGCTGCTGAGGTCCGGAGAGGCCCCATCCGCACCGGGCATCACGGTGTCTTCAAATCCGGTCGGCCGGGAGGGTGGCAGCAAAGGTCCCGACCGCAACGGGACACCCGGCTTGCTGGCCGCGGCAGGCGCTGCCCGTGCGCCAGCGGCATCCGACAGCGCGCGCTTGAATGCCGCCACTTCGTCGGCCTCGATGGGTTCGTAGCGCGGCGCAGGGCGCACCGCAGCGGCCTCGGGGCGGGCCTGCGCAATGGGGGCTGGCCGCACAGGGGGCGCTGCGGCGGCAACCGGCCCGGCAGGGCGCAACGAAGGAGCCACGGGAGCAGCCGCCCGCACAGGCACACCGGCTGCGGCAGAGGCTGCGGGCAGAGAGGCCCCCAGCGGGGCAATGCCTTTTTGCGGAATGCCCACTGCTACATGGTCATTGATGCGCCAGTAAACCGCCGTCACCAGAATGTCGTAACGGGCCTTGGCCGTCTGGGCAATCAGCGCCTCGATCTCGCTGAGCCGCACGGTTTCTCCGCCAAACTCGCGGGCCAGGTCCATCATCACCAGAAACTGCCGGCCGCGCTGGTCCAGCGACAACACCTTGAACTTGTAACTGGCCGACAGTACCCCGGCACGCACCATGGCATCCCGCACCACGGTGTAGAGCAGTTCGCGCCGCTCCATGCGTTCATTCTTGCGGTTGGCAGCGTGCTCCACGGGCCGGGGTTCCAGGGCCGGATTGCGTCCCACCGCCAGCGGAACCGTGGCATCCGCGTTGAGCAGGCCCGAGGGTTCGATGGGCGAACGGGGTTTCGACGGTGAAGGTTTGCGGCTAAACCAACTGAACAGGGACATGGTTTGCTTTCTGGCGGAGGCACCGGTAAATATCCGAATTGAGTTTACCCGGCGCGCCCACGCGAGCACCTCCCAATGAACCCGGAAAAAGCGTGAAGAACGCCCGGTGTCAGGTAGCTGCAACGCGGCGGCGGCGGTTGCCCAGCCGTTTCGCCAGCACAGCCCCTGCGGCCATGGCCAGACCCAGCGCAATGGCGGGCTGGCGGTTGGTCAGCTCGGTAAAGCGCAAAGCCGTCAGGGTCCACAGCTTGGTCGGCGCGCTGGCCTGCACCGTGGCGCTGCGGGGGCGCATCGAAAAGAAGGCGCCTTCTCCCACCACCGACCCCGGCCCCACAATCGCCAGCCGCAGGCGCTCCTTCTCGTCTTGGTAGTGCACGCTCAGGCTGCCGCTCTCGACCAGATAAAGCGTTCTGTCCGTCGCACCCTGGGAAAACAGCACATGGCCGACTGGCACGGCATAGGGCTGCAGGTAGGCGGAAACCGTATCCCACTGTGCGGGCGTCAGAGGATTGGACATGCTGTCGTCTGCATCCGCCTGGGCGATGGCGCTCAGCAGGCCCGTGAGATCGATTTTGGATGCGATGGGTGTAATGGCGTTCATGGTCTGTTGAAGCTAACCTTGTAACAGAGCAGGCACAAGCATTCTTTACGACTGTTTACAACAAAAGCCGGCCAATGCCGTTACTTGCCGATACAAAAACTGGAGAAGATGACACCCAGCAGGTCGTCGGACGAAAATTCGCCGGTGATGCTGCTCAGCGCGTTCTGCGCCAGGCGCAGCTCTTCGGCCAACAGGTCCAGTGCGGGGCCAAGGGCATCCAGCTGGGCCGCTGCCTCCTCCAAGTGCTGCTGCACGGTGCGCAGCGCCTGCACATGCCGGGCGCGAGCGATGTACACGCCTTCTGGCGCCGACTGCCAGCCCGCCACCTCCAGCAAAATGCGGCGCAAGGCATCCAGCCCTTCGCCCGTGCGGGCCGACAGGTGCACGGCGGCCCGCCCTGCGGACGCAGGTTGTGCGGCCCCCGGCACGCAGTCCACCTTGTTCCATACGTCGATGACGGGCACGGATGAAGGCAATTTTTCGGCCAGGGTGCTCTCTATCACTGCGTCCGCTGCCCTGTAGTCCATCGCATCCCGGCGCGCGAGGTCGTGCAGGAACAGCACCGCATCGGCGCCGGCAATTTCGTCCCAGGCGCGGGCGATGCCAATGCGTTCCACTTCGTCATCGCTGTCGCGCAGCCCGGCGGTGTCGATGATGTGCAGGGGCACGCCTTCGATCTGGATCGTCTGCTGCACCTTGTCGCGCGTGGTTCCGGCAATGGGCGTGACGATGGCCAGCTCGGCGCCGGCCAAGGCGTTGAGCAACGAGCTTTTGCCGGCGTTGGGCTGCCCGGCAATCACCACCTTGATGCCCTCGCGCAGCAGCGCGCCCTGGCGGGCCCGCTGCATTACCTGCGACAGCGTTTGCTTCAAATTCGATAGCTGCCCGCGCGCGTCTGCCTTGCGCAGGAAGTCGATTTCTTCTTCAGGAAAGTCGAGCGTTGCCTCCACCAGCATGCGCAGGTGAATGAGCGCATCGCGCAGTGCATGGATCTCGTGCGAGAAAGCGCCCGTGAGCGAGCGGCTGGCGCTGCGCGCCGCCGCAGTGGTAGAGGCGTCGATCAGGTCGGCAATCGCCTCGGCCTGTGCCAGGTCGATCTTGTCGTTGAGAAACGCACGCTCGGTGAATTCGCCCGGCTGGGCCACGCGCAGGCCGGGCAGGGCGGGCTGGCCTGTGGCCGGGTGCGCCTGTGCGCCCGCCTCCAGGCAGCGCGCCAGCAGTAGCTGCAAGACCACCGGCCCACCATGGGCCTGCAGCTCCAGCACGTCTTCGCCGGTGTAGGAGTGGGGCGCGGGGAAAAATAGCGCCAGCCCCTGGTCAATGGGTTGCCCCACCGCATCACGGAAGGGCAGGTAAGTGGCCTCGCGCGGGCGCAAGGTGCGCCCACAAACGGCTTCCACCAGCACCCCCAGCCCCTTGCCCGACACGCGCACGATACCCACAGCCCCGCGTCCGGGGGCGGTGGCGATGGCGGCGATGGGATCGTGGTGGCGGGCGAGCATGGGCAAGGACTTTACAAGGTGGACAGAAAAAAGGCCGCTTGCGCGGCCTTTCGGGGATCAGTTCGTGGATGTCAGCGTTGCCGCTGCAGCATCACTTGAACTTCGGCAAATTGAATTGCGGCGGCACGCCCATGCGGGTGTTGATGATCCACTGCTGCGCAATCGACAGGATGTTGTTCGTCAGCCAGTACAGCACCAGGCCGGCCGGGAAGAAGAAGAACATCACGCTGAAAATCAGCGGCATGAACCACATCATCTTGGCCTGCATCGGGTCAGGTGGCGCGGGGTTCAGCGCCGTCTGCAGCAGCGAGCTGGCCGTCATCAAGAGCGGCAGGATGAAGTAAGGGTCGGGCGTGGACAGGTCGTGGATCCAGCCGATCCAGGGCGCGTTGCGCATCTCCACGCTGGACAGCAGCACCCAGTACAGCGCAATGAACACGGGGATCTGGATCATGATGGGGAAGCAGCCACCCATGGGGTTGACCTTTTCCTCGCGGTAGATGCGCATCATCTCCTGCTGCATCTGCTGCGGCTTGTCCTTCAGACGCTCGCGCATCTCCATGATCTTGGGGTTGATGGCCTTCATCTTGGCCATGCTGGCGTAGGCCTTGGCGTTGAGCCAGTAGAACGCGATCTTCAGCAGCACCACCAGCGCCACGATGGCCCAGCCCCAGTTGCCCAGGAAGCCGTACAGCAGCGTCAGCAGCCAGTACAGCGGCTTGGCCAGGATGGTCAGCCAGCCGTAGTCCTTGACCAGCTCCAGGCCGGGGGCCAGCGACTCCAGCACTTTTTCTTCTTGCGGGCCCACAAACAGCTTGGACTGTACCGACTGGGTGGCACCCGGCGCAATGCTGTCGAGGGGGGTGATCATGCCCACGGCATACAGGTTGTTGTCCACCTTGCGGGTGAACAGGTCGCGCTTGAGGCCATCGGCCAGCAGCCAGGCCGATGCGAAATAGTGCTGCACCATGGCCACGTAGCCGTTGGTGGCGGTCTTTTCCACGTCCACCTTGTTGTTCTCGATGCTCTTGAACTCGACCTTCTGGTACTTCTTGGCTTCGGTGTAGATGGCCGGGCCGGTAAAGGTGGAATAG
>ERZ1023710.3-NODE-3-length-29081-cov-18.119927_pt1 | contig 29081 bp, 32 predicted proteins | sample MGYA00520877_ERZ1023710 | MGnify/ENA primary metagenome ERZ1023710 (study PRJEB33180, sample SAMEA4046005) | wastewater metagenome | place: Denmark | collected 2016-03-29 | study: EMG produced TPA metagenomics assembly of the PRJEB13832 data set (Local surveillance...
GGTTGCCGATGAGCTGCTGGATGATGCTGATGCTCTGGCGGTATTGCCACACGCCTTGTGGCTCGGGGTTGATCCACGCGTGCTTGGGGAAGGCGTGCGTGAGCCGCTGAATCCACTCGGCGCCCGGCTCTTCGTTGTTGTATTCGACGCTGCCGCCGGGCTGCAAAATTTCATACGGGCTCATGGTGGCGTCGCCCACAAAGATCAGTTTGTAGTCCTTGTTGTACTTGCGGATGATGTCCCAGGTGGGGAATTTCTCGGCGAAGCGGCGCCGGTTGTTCTTCCACATGAAGTCGTACACGCAGTTGTGGAAGTAGTAGAACTCCAGGTGCTTGAACTCGGTCTTGACAGCACTGAAGAGCTCTTCGATCCGCTGGATGTGTTCGTCCATGGTGCCGCCCACGTCCATCAGCAGCAACACCTTCACGTTGTTGTGGCGCTCGGGCACCATCTTGATGTCCAGATACCCCGCGTTGGCGGCAGTGGCGCGGATGGTGTCGGGCAGGTCCAGCTCCAGCTCGTGCCCCTCGCGCGCAAACTTGCGCAGGCGGCGCAGGGCTACCTTGATGTTGCGCGTGCCCAGCTCCTGCTGGTCGTCGTAGTCGCGGTAGGCACGCTGCTCCCACACCTTCACGGCGCTCTTGTTCTTGCTGGCACCGCCAATGCGCACGCCCTGCGGGTTGTAGCCGCCGTGGCCAAACGGGCTGGTGCCGCCCGTGCCAATCCATTTGCTGCCGCCCTCGTGGCGTTCTTTCTGCTCTTCCAGGCGCTTTTTCAGCGTCTCCATGAGCTCGTCCCAGCCCATCTTCTCGATGGCGGCTTTCTGCTCGGGCGTGAGCTCGTTCTCCAGGATCTTGCGCAGCCAGTCGGCCGGGATCTCCTTGGTGAAGTCGGCCACCATTTCCACGCCCTTGAAGTAGGCGGCGAAAGCGCGGTCGAACTTGTCGTAGTGCTTCTCGTCCTTGACCAGCACGGTGCGGCCCAGGTGGTAGAAATCGTCCAGGCTCCAGCCGTCCGCCGACTTGGGGCCCACCACGCCGGCCTGCAGGGCTTCAAGCAACGTGAGGTATTCCTTGACCGAAACCGGTAGCTTGGCCGCGCGCAGGGTGTAGAAAAAGTCAATTAACATGATATTGGCCTCAAGCGCTTATGTGAAAAGCGTATGACGCTCTAAAAGGTATAGCAACTGTGCCCGGGCCTCTGGCCATTCGCCCGAGCGCATGCTGTACATCACCGTGTCGCGAATGGTGCCGTCGCGGCGCAGCGCGTGGCCGCGGATCACGCCGTCTTTTTTGGCACCCAGCCGTTCGATGGCGCGTTGCGAGGCAAAGTTGTAGTTGTCGGTGCGCCAGCCCACGACGTTGCAGCCGAGCTGGTCAAAGGCGTGGCCCATCATCAAAAGCTTGGCGATGGTGTTGACGTGGCTGCGCTGCACGCTTTTGCGGTACCAGGTCCAGCCAATCTCCACACGCTTCACGGCGGGCAGGATGTCGTGGTAGCTGGTGGTGCCCAGCACTGTGCCGGTGGCATCGTCGACCACCGCAAAAGCAAAGCGGTTGCCGTCTGCACGCATCTTGAGCGCTGTCTCGATGTAGGCCCGTGTCTCATGCGGTTCGGGTACCGATGTGATGCGCAGCTTCCAAAGCTCGCCATCGGCAGCCGCCGCGCGCAGCCCATCCTCGTGCGACAGCGCCAGGGGTTCCAGGCGCACGCCGTTGTGGCGCATGACCAGTGGTTGAACAAAACTCATGGCCGGGCTCCGGCAATCAACGGTTGCGTTGATTCATGAAGACGAGTTTTTCAAACAGGCTGACATCCTGTTCGTTCTTCAGTAGTGCACCCACCAGCGGTGGCACGGCCACCTTGTTGTCGGCGCTTTGCAGGGCCGACAGCGGAATGTCTTCAGCCACCAGCAACTTGAGCCAGTCGATCAGCTCGCTGGTGGAGGGCTTCTTTTTCAGGCCGGGCAGGTTGCGCACGTCGTAAAACGTCTTCATCGCCACGCCCAGCAGCTCGCTCTTGAGCGTGGGGAAGTGCACGTTCACGATCTGGCGCATGGTGTCGGCTTCGGGGAACTTGATGAAGTGAAAGAAGCAGCGGCGCAAAAAGGCGTCGGGCAGTTCCTTTTCGTTGTTCGAGGTGATGAACACCAGCGGCCGGTGCTTGGCCTTGATGAGTTCGCGCGTTTCGTAGCAGTAGAACTCCATGCGGTCGATCTCGCGCAGGAGGTCGTTCGGGAATTCGATGTCGGCCTTGTCGATTTCGTCGATCAGCAGTGCCACGGGGCGGTCGGCCGTGAAGGCTTGCCACAACACGCCCTGCACGATGTAGTTGCGGATGTCCTTGACGCGCTCGGCGCTGTCGCCATCGTTGAGCTGGCTGTCGCGCAGGCGGCTCACGGCGTCGTATTCATACAGGCCCTGCTGCGCCTTGGTGGTGGACTTGATGTGCCACTGCAACAAGGGCATGTCCAGCGCCTGTGCCACTTCTTCGGCCAGCATGGTCTTGCCGGTGCCGGGCTCGCCCTTGACGAGCAGCGGGCGTTGCAGCGTGATGGCCGCGTTCACGGCAAGCATCAGGTCTTGGGTGGCGACGTAAGTCTGGGAACCTTGAAATTTCATGAACAAAACACCGAATCGTTGATGGATGGGCTTGACAAGCGGTGGCTATAATCGCCATCGGATCAGAGCCACGAGTTGAACCTTCATACGATTGTGCGCGCAAAATGAACAAGACGTTGACCACGATATTCGCCCTGGCTGTCGCTTGCGTGACGGCGGTGTCCCACGCCCAGGAAGCCAAGGGAGATGTCGAAGCCGGCAAGCAGAAAATTGCGATGTGCATCGGCTGCCACGGCATTCCGGGTTACCAGTCGAGCTTTCCCGAAGTGCACAAGGTGCCCATGATCTCGGGCCAAAGCGGCAAGTACATTGCTGCCGCCCTCACGGCCTACAAAAAGGGCGAGCGCAAGCACCCCACGATGCGCGGCGTGTCCGACTCCTTGACCGAGCAGGACATTGCCGACGTATCGGCCTATTACGAACAACACGGCAAGACCAGCGCCGAGCTGCCCGCCAAGTCGGGTCGCGAACCCAGTGTGCAAGTGGCCGAGTTGCTGAAAAAGGGTGCCTGCGTTTCCTGCCACGGCGACAACTTTGCCAAGCCCATCGATCCGTCCTATCCCAAGATTGCGGGCCAGCACGCTGATTACCTGTTCGTGGCGCTCAAGGCCTACAAGGTGGAAAAGAACACCCATGTCGGCCGCGGCAACGCCATCATGGGCGGCATCGCCAAGCAGTTCACCAACGCGGAGCTGAAGGCAATTGCAAGCTATGTGGGCTCGCTCGAAAGCGACCTGCACACGGTGCCGCAATCGCGTTTTCGTTGAGCTGACCGCCGGTTGGGGCCTCGCCCCGCAAACCAGGCCATTCGCACAGAGCCCGCAGCCAGCGGGCTCTTTTGTTTCTGGCCATGCACACATGGCGCTTGGTGTCGCAGGCGCCTGCCTATCTGGCACACCGCGCAGGGGCTTGGTTGTCCTTTGGGGGAGTCGTTCGTAAAATACCCCTATGCGTTTTCTGGTTTCTCCCTCCTGTGTCCGTGCCGCCGAGTCGTCCACGACTGCTGCGTTGCCCGCACACATCGTGCAAAGGACGGGTGTTCTGAAACCAGCTTCCACGGCCGCAGATTCCTAGGCCCGGCGGTTTCTTCTTTCCCCAAGAGCGTCATCGACCCACCGCCGGGCAGTCATGCCGGACCAGTGCGCGCGACAGCATGTCGTGCTGCAGCCATTGAGATTCCGGTTTTCACCGCTCACGTTTCGTGGTTTTCCGTTGCGTGGGCGCACTGATGGCGCCATCCAGCGCGGCGCTTTGCGCCGGCCGTTTGTACGCTTACCGGGAAGTTCCATGCACCTTCAGACCATTGTTGCCATCACCGATTTTTCTGCCGCCGCCGAGCAGGCGCTGGACCGCGCTGCCATGGTTGCAGCCGATCACCATGCGCGCTTGCGCATCCACTACGGCACCGACACGCCCGATCCCAAGTTCGCCGATCCGCACGCGCGGCTGGAACAGCGGGCGCGCCAGCTGGCCCGGCGACATGATGTTGCCGTCGTTGCCGCAAGGCAGGGCACCGGCGACGTGGTGGCCGATGCGCTGGCCGCAACGGCGGGAGCAGATTTGCTGGTGATGGACCGGCGGGCGCATTTCAGCTGGGGCCGCCTGCTGCGGGGTTCGCCATGGGCGCGAGTCTTGCGCGGCAGTCGCTGTCCGGTGCTGATCGTGCAGAACGCACCCAAAAGTGCCTATCGTCATGTACTGGTTGCGGTGGATTTTTCCGAGACCGCAGGGGCGTTGGTGCGGTATGCCGGGGGGCTGCAAGGGGAGGCGCGACTGGAGCTTTATCACGCGATTGACCGGCGCAACGAAGCCAAACTGCGCAGCGCCGAAGCGTCGATGCAGGCCATTCAGGCCTATCGCGCCGAAGTGCGCGAGCAGGCACGCCAAAAGATGCTGCCGCTTGCCACCGCTTTGGACACGCGGCGCAACCGTGTGGCCTCGGTGCTGGGAGCCGGAGACCCGGCCCGGCAGCTTGCCGTGCAACACGAAGCCTCAGGAGCCGATCTCATTGCAGTCGGGTACCAGCGCCGCCCGGCACCCGTTGATTGGTTGATGGGCAGTGTCGCGGTCCGGCTGGTGGGCCACGTGCAATGTGATGTGTTGGTGTTTCCGCGCGACTATGCGTTGCGCGAAGGCCGCACAACGGCGCGAAACTGTGCTGTTTCTGGCTTGTCGGCCTGACGCTTGCGCCGTCCCGTTCAGCGTTTGAGCGCCCAGGCGCCCAAAACCTGTGGTGGAGCTTGCGCCGCGATCAACGCAGCGTTGGCGACCGCTTCAGTCCCGGGTGGCGCGGCGCTGCACGCAGGCGATGTAGGCGTCTCCATCGGGTGGGCGGCCGGCGCGCTGGCTTTCCCACAGCATCTGGCCCAGGCAGTCCATGGTGGCGTGGTGCGCGTCGTGCAGGGAATCAAGGCGCGCGGTGAGCAGCTCTACCGCCTGGCGGATGCCGCGCGGCTGGTCGATGCTGCATTGCTCGCTGATCGACAGGTGCATTGACAGGTGCAGAAACGGGTTGGTCTGCTCTGGCGTTTCGTCGTAGTTGCGCGCCACGGCGGCGTCGGCGTCGGCCAGCTCGGCGTGGTACTCGGGGTGCTCTGCAATCCACAGGCTGGCCAGCGTTTCGATGGCCTCCATGGGGGCGCCGCTCAGGGTCTTGGCGTGCACCGCGCAGAGAAAGCGGCGCACATCGGCTTGGGACGGGTTGAACATGGCCCTGAGCGTAGCACGCAGTGGCAGCGATGCCGGCGCACAACGGGTGGTGCGCCGTTGCGGTGGCGTCCTACATGCGCAGGCGCCGGGCGCGTCTACAGTGGCCGGGCACAGGCGGGGAAACCGGGGTCGCTGCTGCGCCTTTGTCCAACAGCCCCGGATTTGGGAGATATGCCATGAATGCACTGCGTCTGACCGGAGCGATCCTGATCGTATTGGGGCTGGCCGGGTTTTTTACCGGCGGTTTCAGCTTCACCAAAGAAACCACGCAGGCCAAGCTGGGTCCGCTGGAGCTCACCGTGAAAGACAAGGAATCGGTGAATGTGCCCCAGTGGCTGAGCCTGGGCGCCATTGCGCTGGGGGCCGTGGTGCTGGTGCTGGGTTTTCGCAAGAATTGAACTGCTTGGGCAGGCAGCGCGAATACGCGGTGCGCGCTGTCAGCCGTTTGCCGGCGGCTGTTCGGCCCCAAGGCCCGCACGTCAGTTGCGCTGAAGGCTCAGCAGCCGTGAAATGGTGCGCGCTGCCTTCAGCAGGGCGGGCAGCATGGTGGCCTGCATCACCTCGGCGCTGGTGCGGTTGGCCTGGCCGCTGATATTGAGGGCGGCCACGGTCTGGCCCGCGCGGTTGGTCAGCGGCGCGGCAATCGAAATCAGCCCTTCCTCCAGTTCCTGATTGATCAGGCACCAGCCCTGTGTGCGTGCCTGGCGTATGCGTTCGAGCAGCGTGGCCACGGCCACGGTGGTGTGCTGGGTAAAGCGCTGGGGGTTCAGGCCCTGCAGCCGCGCCACCAGTTCTTCGTCGGGCAGGCCCGCCAGCAGCACCCGCCCCATCGATGTCCACGGCGCGGGCAGGCGCGAACCCACGCCCAGGTTGGTGCGCATGATCTTGTGCGTGGGCAGCCGCAGCACATAGACGATATCGAGGCCGTCCAGCACGGCCGCCGAGCACGACTCGCGCACCTGCTCCACCAGCTCTTCCATCACCGGCTCGGCCAGATCCCAGATGGGCATGGAAGACAGGTAGGCAAAGCCGAGGTCAAGGATGCGCGGGGTCAGGCGAAACAGCCGACCATCACTTTCCACATAGCCCAGCGTCTGCAGCGTGAGCAGAATGCGCCGCGCGCCCGCGCGCGTCAGGCCGGTCTGCGCGGCAACCTCGCTCAGCGTCTGCTGCGGCGCGGTGGCACTGAACGAGCGGATCACTTCCAGGCCGCGCGCAAACGACTGCACGTAGCTGTCGCCCGGTTTCGGGCTGGCGGGAGGGGTATTGGTGTTCATGAAATGCCCGGTTTATAATTCTCTATGCGAACATTTGTTCATTATACGAACAAATTGGTGGCAATTTTTTGACACTTCCCGGAAGACTTTCCATGATCAACAAGATAGCGGACTCGGTGGCGCAGGCACTTGCGGGTGTGAAGGATGGCGCCACGGTGCTGATTGGCGGCTTTGGCACGGCGGGCATTCCTGACGAGCTGATCGACGGCCTGATCGCCCATGGTGCGCGCGACCTCACCATCGTGAACAACAACGCCGGCAACGCCGAGCAGGGCGTGGCGGCGCTGCTCAAGGCCGGACAGGTGCGCAAGATCATTTGCAGCTTTCCGCGCCAGGCCGACAGCTATGTGTTTGACGAGCTTTACCGCAGCGGCAAGCTGGAACTGGAGCTGGTGCCGCAGGGCAACCTGGCCGAGCGCATCCGCGCCGCAGGTGCTGGCATTGGCGCCTTTTTCTGCCCCACGGCCTATGGCACCGAGCTGGCCGCGGGCAAAGAGACGCGCGAAATCAATGGCAAGCACTACGTGCTGGAGTACCCCATCTACGGCGACGTGGCCCTGATCAAGGCCGAAAAGGGCGACCGCTGGGGCAACCTGACCTATCGCATGTCGGCGCGCAACTTTGGCCCCGTGATGGCCACCGCCGCCAAGACCACGGTTGCCACGGTGCACGAAGTGGTGGAGCTCGGTGCGCTCGACCCCGAAGCCATCGTCACGCCGGGCGTCTATGTGAGCCACGTGGTGAAGATCGCCCGCGTGGCCACCCAGGCGGGTGGCATGAAGAAATCTGCATGAAATTGGCCTCTGGCGCAAAAGGAGCAAGCGTGAGTAGCTATCAAAAACGTAGTAAAGAAGAGTTGGCCAAACGGGTGGCGCAAGACATCCACGACGGCGCCTATGTCAACCTGGGCATCGGCCAGCCGACCCTGGTGGCCAACCACATTCCCGCGGGCCGCGAAGTCGTCCTGCAAAGCGAGAACGGCATCCTGGGTATGGGCCCGGCGCCCGCTGCGGGCAGCGAAGACTATGACCTCATCAACGCAGGCAAGCAGCCCGTGACCCTGCTGCCCGGCGGCGCGTATTTTCACCACGCTGACAGCTTTGCCATGATGCGCGGCGGTCACCTCGACATCTGCGTGCTGGGCGCCTTTCAGGTGTCGGCCACGGGCGACCTGGCCAACTGGAGCACGGGCGAGCCCGGCGCCATTCCTGCCGTGGGCGGCGCCATGGACCTGGCCATCGGTGCCAAGCAGACCTGGGTGATGATGGACTTGCTCACCAAGCAGGGCGCCAGCAAGGTCGTGGCGCAGTGCACCTATCCGCTCACCGGCATCGGCTGCGTCAAGCGCATTTACTCCGACCTTGCCACGCTGGCCTGCACGCCGCAGGGCCTGCAGCTCATCGACAAGGTCGAAGGGCTGGAGCACGCTGAGCTCGAACGCCTTGTCGGCCTGCCCATCCAGGCCTGAATTCACCTCAATCCCGACAAACCCCCAGGAGACACCCATGACCCAAGCTTTCATCTGTGACGCCATCCGCACCCCTTTCGGCCGCTACGGCGGTGCCTTGTCCAGCGTGCGCACCGACGACCTCGGCGCCATCCCGCTCAAGGCGCTGATGGAGCGCAATCCGGGCGTGGACTGGGCCGCCGTGACCGACGTGCTTTATGGCTGCGCCAACCAGGCCGGTGAAGACAACCGCAACGTGGCGCGCATGTCGGCCCTGCTGGCGGGCCTGCCACTGGAAGTGCCCGGCGGCACCATCAACCGCCTGTGCGGCTCGGGCCTGGATGCCGTGGGCACGGCAGCGCGCGCCATCAAGGCCGGCGAAGCCGGTCTGATGATCGCGGGCGGCGTGGAAAGCATGAGCCGCGCCCCGTTTGTCATGCCCAAGGCAGAAAGCGCCTTCAGCCGCAACAACGCCGTGTATGACACCACGATTGGCTGGCGCTTCGTCAACAAGCTGATGAAGGCGCAGTACGGCGTGGATTCGATGCCCGAAACGGCCGAAAACGTGGCCACCGACTTTGGCATCGAGCGCGAGGCGCAGGACCTGATGGCCCTGAACAGCCAGCTGCGTGCCGTGGCCGCCATCGAAGCGGGCCACCTGGCGCGCGAGATCTGCCCGGTCACCATCCCGCAGAAAAAGGGCGATGCCATCGTCGTGGACACCGACGAACACCCCCGCAAGACCAGCCTGGAAGCGCTGGCCAAGCTCAAGGGCGTGGTGCGGCCTGACGGCACCGTCACGGCCGGCAACGCCAGCGGTGTGAACGACGGCGCCTGCGCGCTGCTGCTGGCCGACGAAGCCAACGCCGCCAAGTATGGCCTGACGCCGCGCGCCCGCGTGGTCGGCATGGCCACCGCCGGCGTGGCGCCGCGCATCATGGGCTTTGGCCCCACGCCCGCCACCCTGAAGGTGCTGGCGCAAACCGGCCTCACCATTGACCACATGGACGTGATCGAGCTCAACGAAGCCTTTGCCGCGCAGGGCCTGGCCGTGCTGCGCGCCCTGGGCCTGAAAGATGACGACGCCCGTGTGAACGCCTGGGGCGGCGCCATTGCGCTGGGCCACCCGCTGGGCGCCAGCGGTGCCCGCCTGGCCACCACGGCGGTGAACCGCCTGCACGCCACCGGCGGCAAATACGCGCTGTGCACCATGTGCATTGGCGTGGGGCAGGGCATTGCCGTGATCCTCGAACGCGTCTGACCGTGCCAAAACTCACCGCGCCAACACAAGCCGTGCAGACACCAACCATCGACACCCCCGGCGGGCGCTTTCGCGTGCGCCTGGATGGGCCCGCTGATGCGCCGGTGCTGGTGTTTTCCAACTCGCTGGGCACGCCGCTGGAGATGTGGGACGCGCAGGCGCAGCACTTCGCCCAGACCCACCGCGTGCTGCGCTACGACACGCGCGGCCATGGCGGCAGCGTGGTGTCGCAAGGCCCCTACAGCCTGGAGCAACTCGGCGGTGATGTGCTGGCGCTGCTGGACGCGCTGGGCATTGCCAAGGCCAGCTTTTGCGGCATCTCCATGGGCGGCCTCACCGGGCTGTGGCTGGGCGTGCACGCGGGCGGGCGCCTGAACCACCTGGTGGTCTGCAACAGTGCCGCCAAAATTGGCACGGCCGAAGGCTGGCAAACCCGTGCTGCGCTGGTGCGCAACCAAGGCACCGCGGCCATGGCCGAGCTGGCCGCTTCGGCGCCCGGCCGCTGGTTCACCGAACCCTTCATCGCGGCCCAGCCCGCGCGGGTGGCCCTGGCGCAAGGCTGGATTGCCGGCATCGCGCCCGAGGGCTATGCCGCCTGCTGCGAGGCACTGGCCCAGGCCGACCTGCGAAATGCCATTGCCGCCATTCGCGTGCCCACGTTGCTGATTGCCGGTGCCAGTGACCCGGTGACCACCGTGGCCGATGCGAAGGCCATGCAGCGGGCCATTGCCGGTGCGCGCCTGGCCGAAGTACCGGCTTCGCACCTGTCCAACCTGGAAGCACCGGCTGCGTTTGACGACGCGCTGGCCGCCTTTTTGGCCATGGGTGCCTGAACCGTTGGCGCCCCACGCCATTCACCCGCAAAAACCATGACCCAGCCCAATACCACCCCCGAGCGCGTGCTGATCACCGGCGGCGGCGCCGGCATCGGTGCTGCCATTGCCGAGCGCTGCCGTGCCGAGGGCTACCTGCCGATCGTCATCGACCGCGTGGTGGACTCCGTGCCCGGCGCCATCCGTGCCGACCTGTCGGATGCGGCAGACACCGCGCGCGCACTGCAAGAGGCGCTGGCCAGCGGTCCCATCACGCGGCTGGTGAACAACGTGGGCGTGGTGGTGCCGGCCGATGCCGAGCACCAGACGCTGGCCGAGTTCGACCTGGCCGTTTCGCTGAACCTGCGCTGCGCGTTTCAGTGCATGCAGGCACTGCTGCCGGGCATGAAGGCTGCGGGCTTCGGGCGCATTGTCAACATGTCCTCGCGCGCGGCGCTGGGCAAAGAGTTGCGCACCGCCTACGCCGCCACCAAGGCCGGCCTGATCGGCATGACACGCGTGTGGGCGCTGGAGCTGGGGCCGCACGGCATCACAGCCAACGCCATCGGGCCCGGCCCCATCCGCACGGCGCTGTTCGACCGTGCCAACCCGCCCGACGCCCCGCGCACCCGCGCCATCATCGAGGCCGTGCCCGTCAGGCGCATTGGCACGCCCGACGACGTGGCCCACGCCGCCAGCTACCTGCTGGATGCGCGCAGTGGTTTCGTCACGGGGCAGGTTCTGTATGTCTGCGGCGGCATGACCGTGGGCGTGGCGGGCGTGTGAGCGCCTTGTTCACACCCCTTCACCGCGCCGCCCGAACCGGCCCTTTCACCCGTCTGCTGCGTCTGGGCGCATGTTTGCCCGGCACGGCGGATTCCATTGAACCGAGAAAGACAGAGGAAACAACCATGACCACTTCCACACACCGCACCTTCCTGACCGGCCGCCGCAAGGCCCTGGCTGTTTTGGCCAGCCTGGCTGCGGGCACGGCTGCCCTGCCGGGCGCCGCTTTTGCGCAGGCCGCTTATCCCGCCAAGCCTATTTCCATCGTCGTGCCCTTCTCGGCGGGCGGCACCACCGACATCCTGGCGCGCCTGGTGGGCCAATACCTCTCGACCGAGCTGGGCCAGCCGGTGGTGATTGAAAACAAGGCCGGTGCGGGCGGCAACATCGGCGGGCAATATGCCGCCAAGGCCGCGGCCGACGGCTACACCCTGTTCATGGGCACCGTGGGCACGCAGTCCATCAACGCCAGCCTGTACAAGAAGATGCCCTTTGATCCCATCAAGGACTTCGCACCGCTGACGCGCGTGGCCAATGTGCCCAACCTGCTGGTGGCCAACCCCCAGCAGCCGTTCAAAACGGTGCCCGAAATGATTGCCTATGCCAAGGCCAACCCCGGCAAGATCAACTTCGGCTCGCCCGGCAACGGCGCTTCTCCGCACCTGTCGGGTGAATTGTTCAATGCGATGGCCAAGGTCGAACTCACGCACATTCCCTACAAGGGCAGCGCACCGGCCGTGACCGACCTGCTGGGCAACCAGATCGCCATCATGTTCGACAACCTGCCTTCGGTGATTCCGCATGTGCGTTCGGGCAAGTTGCGCGCCATTGCCATCACCACCGCCAAGCGCTCGCCCGAGCTGCCCGATGTGCCGACCATCGCCGAAGCCGGTGTGCCCGGTTATGAGGCCATGTCGTGGTTCGGCCTGCTCGCGCCTGCGGCCACGCCCGCGCCCGTGCTGGCCAAGCTCAGCGGTGCTTTGGCCAAGGTGCTGGCGAACCCCGAGGTGAAGAAGAAGATCGTTGACCAGGGCGGCGAGCCCGTCAATGAAACCCCTGCCCAGTTTGCCGCCTTCATCCAGTCTGAATCGGTGAAGTGGGGCAAGGTGGTCAAGTCGTCGGGCGCAAGCCTGGACTGATCTGTAGCCGGGTTGCTTCTGAATTAATAGCTGCTGGCGCACATGGATAGTGCGCCAGCAGCTATTTTTGTTTCAAGGTACGCGGCACCGGCAGTGGGCCTTTAGAGCCTGGTCCAGGCTCTTACACCCGCCACGCAGGCAGCTGCCAGTTGCGCCACAGCGCCAGCACGCGCAGTCCGGCGGTCACCAGCACGCAGGCCAGCAGCGGGGCCCAGTCGGGCGCCTGCACCTGGCGCAGCGCCACATCCACCCAGCCGCCGGCAAAGGCGCACAGGGCATAGGGGCGGTGGTCGCTGAAGGCCTGGGGCACCTCGTTGCACAGCACGTCGCGCAGCACGCCGCCAAACACGCCGGTGATCACGCCCATCATCACGGCAATGAGCGCCGGCATGCCTACGGCCATGGCCACATCCACGCCGATGGCCGCAAACAGGCCCAGACCAATCGTGTCGGGCAGCAGCATGGCACGCTCGGTGGGTTTGAAGTGGCGCTGGCGCATGAACAGCATGGCGCCCACGCACAGCGCCAGAATGCCCCACACATAGCCCGTGTGGCGCACCCAGAAGAAGGGCCGCTGGTCCAGCAGCAGGTCGCGCAAGGTGCCGCCGCCAAAGGCGGCGACGCAGGCCACCACGCACACGCCCACCGCGTCCATGCGCTGGCGTGCGGCGGCGATCATTCCCGACAAGGCAAAGGCGGCGGTGGCGGCTATTTCGAGCACAAAGCGCAGGGTGGGTATCCACGGGGTTTCAGCGAGGTCCATGGGGATGGATTGTGCAGGCGCGGCGGTGACAGCAGCCAAAAGTGGCGCGCGTGCTGGTGCAGGCGGGTGGATCGCAGAAGGTGTAAAGTGCTATTGAATATATAGCTGCTAGCGCTTTCTGCGAAAGGGCTAGAGTCATATTTTGCTTGATTTTTATGCCCGCCGCAGGCCAACCCGCTTGCCATGGGCCGGATGAAGGTCCGTGGGCAGGGGGCGCATGGGCTTGGGCAGCCTCGGCCCCGACCGGGTGGACGGTGGGGTTGCCGGCGCATCGCTTCAGTGGAGCCGGTTTTTGCCGCTGTTGCGTGCATCGGAAGTTCCGTTGCTAAGATGCCAGCCCTTCTCGCTTGGGGCTTTTTTATGGACTTGCAGACTTGGCTGGCTTTTTTTGCGGCGTCTTGCCTGATTGCGGTGTCGCCGGGCTCGGGGGCCGTGCTGTCGATGAGCCACGGCCTGTCGTATGGCGTGCGCAAGACCGGGGCCACCATTGCCGGGCTGCAGGCCGGGCTGCTGCTGATCTTGCTGATTGCCGGTGCGGGCGTGGGCTCGCTGCTGCTGGCTTCCGAGGTGGCTTTCAGCGTGGTCAAGGTGCTGGGCGCCTGCTATCTCATCTATGTGGGCTGGAGCCAGTGGCGCGCGGGTGCCACCTCGCCCATTCAAGGAAACGACGCGGCTCCGGCCGGCCCCTGGAAAAAGCGTTTTCTGACGGGTTTTCTGACCAACGCCACCAACCCCAAGGGCATCATCTTCATGGTGGCTGTGCTGCCCCAGTTCATGACCGAGGGCCGCCCGCTTTGGCTGCAGTTGCTGGTGATGGCCGCTACCACCGTGGCGGTGGACGTGACCGTGATGCATGGCTACGCAGCGGGTGCCAGCGCCCTGCGCCGCCTGATGCGCAGTGCCCGTGCGGTACGCACGCAAAACCGGGTGTTTGGCGGGCTGCTCATGGCGGTGGGTGCGGGGCTGTTTTTTGTCAAGCGTGGCGGGCAGCACGCTTGAGTTAAAAATGCTATTTAAATAATAGCTACTAGCGCTTGATGTATAAGCGCTAGAGGCCGATTCCATTCAAATTTTATCCAACGGATAATTCCGGGAGGTTGTGTCATGCCAGTGGTCGTTGTTGCCAATCCCAAGGGCGGCGTGGGCAAGTCCACGCTGTCCACCAACGTGGCCGGGTATTACGCCCGCCAGGGGCATCCGGTGATCCTGGGGGACACCGATCGCCAGCAGTCTGCCCGTCTGTGGCTGGGCCTGCGCCCGCCCGCCGCCCGCCAGATTGGCGCATGGGATGTCAGTGCCGACGAGATCACCAAGCCGCCCAAGGGCAGTTCGCACGCGGTGCTCGACACCCCGGCGGGCCTGCATGGCCGGCGTCTGGGCGATGTGCTCAAGCTGGCCGACCGCATCATCGTGCCGCTGCAGCCCAGCGTGTTTGATATTTTTGCCACGCGCGCTTTTCTGGACCAGCTGGCCGAGCACCGCCACGCCGCGGGCGTGCAGGTGGGCATTGTGGGCATGCGGGTGGATGCGCGCACCAAGGCCGCCGAGCAGTTGCACCACTTTGTCGACAGCCTGGGTTTCCCGGTGCTGGGCTATCTGCGCGACACGCAAAACTATGTGCACCTGGCAGCGCACGGGCTCACGCTGTTCGATGTGGCGCCCGCACGCGTGGCGCGTGACCTGGAGCAGTGGCAGGGCATCTGCACCTGGCTGGACGCCTGAAAGCCGGCAGGCCGCACGGGGTGTCGCTGTCACGCGCCTGACAGGCGCCGGGCGGGTAGCGGCGCACCATTGCCCGCATGAAAACCTTTCACTCCTACTCTGAAGTCAGCGCCTGCGTGGGCCAGGAAGTCGCCGTGACCGACTGGATCACCATCACGCAGGAACAGGTCAACCTGTTTGCCCAGGCCACGGGCGACCACCAGTGGATCCATGTAGACCCCGAGCGGGCCAAGGCCGGGCCGTTTGGTGCGCCCATTGCCCATGGCTTTCTCACGCTGTCGCTGATTCCGCGATTTTTTGAGGGCGGAATGCGCATCGAAGGCGCCCGCATGGGCGTGAACTACGGCCTGAACCGGGTGCGCTTTACGGCCCCCGTGCCCGTGGGCAGCCGCCTGCGCGCGCGGCTGGTGCTGCAGGCCACTGAGCCCCTGGCGCCCGACGGGTTGCAGATGACCTGGCTGGTGACGGTGGAGCGCGAGGGCAGCGACAAGCCAGCCTGCGTGGCTGAATCCGTGGCACGCAGCTACGGCGCTGCGCCATAAAGCGCGTTCAGCCCGCTGCGGTTTTCAGCGTCTCACGGGTCGCCGCAGATCCGGGTGTTTCTTGATTTTGAGAGCGAGCACTCGCAGCGCCTGGCCTCTGTGTGCCAGAGCGCCTGAAGGCGGCAGCGCCTCAGAGCAATTGCTCTACCGGCGAAGCGACTGCCACGCCCGGTACGCCAAAGCTGTTCTGGCGCCAGGCCTCGAACACCGTCACTGCCACGGCGTTGGACAGGTTCAGGCTGCGTTGCCCGGCCACCATGGGCAGCCGCAACCGCTGTGCGGGCGGGAAGGTCTCGCGCAACTCGGGGGGCAATCCGCGCGTCTCGGCCCCGAAAACCAGCCAGTCGCCGGGGAAAAAGCAGGTGTCAAAGGCGGTCTGGGTGCCATGTGTCGTCATGGCAAACATGCGCGTGGGGTCGGGCTGGGCGTTGCGCAAAAAGGCGGTCCACCCCGGATGCCGCTGCACCTGTGTGTACTCGTGGTAGTCGAGCCCGGCGCGGCGCATCAGCCGGTCTTCCATCGAGAATCCCAAGGGCTCGATCAGGTGCAGCGTGCAGCCCGTGTTGGCTGACAGGCGAATCACGTTGCCGGTGTTGGGCGGGATTTCGGGTTCGACCAGAACGATATGAAACATGCTCCGTATTGTCGTTCGGACATTCGGGCGTGGCGCAGCGCCGTCGTAAACAAAAGTTTCAGTCCGGTTCTGTGCGCGCCACCACCATGGCCGTGATGTGCGCAGCACCGGCCTCGCGCAGCGCGTGGGCCGCCGCATTCAGGGTGGCACCGGTGGTCATCACATCGTCCACCAGCACAATGCGCCGCCCTTGCACGGCGGCCGCGCGGGTGGGCTCGACGGCAAACGCACCCAGCAGGTTGCGCAGGCGCTGGCTGCGCGGCAGGCCGCTTTGCGCTTCGGTGGCGCGCAGCCGTAGCAGCAGTGCGGTGTCCACCCTGGGGCCGGCAATGTGGCGGGCCAGCAGGGCGGCCTGGTTGAAGCCGCGCTCTTGCAGGCGCCCGCGGGACAGGGGCACCGGCAGCACCAGGTCGGCAGATTCCAGTGCCGGCTCTACCCAGGGCGCGCTGCGCAGCAGCGTGGCCAGCGCCGAGGCCCATCCCGGGTCTCCGCGAAACTTGAACTCGGCCATGGCGCCAGCCCATGGGTAGCCATAGTCCACCGCGGCCAGGCAAGCGTCCACCCGCGGGGGCTCGCGCAGGCAGGCGCCGCATTGCGAAACACCTTCGGGCACTGGCAGGGCGCAGCGCGCGCAGCGTGTGCGGGGCTGTGCAAACCGGGCGGCACAGCCATCGCAGACGCGCCGGGCAGGCCAGGCGTGGCACACGGCACACTGGCTCGGCAGCTGGTCGATGAGTGCTCCGATGCGTCCGGATGCCCCTGTCAGCATCTTGTAGAACATCCAGTCAATATACTCGTCTGCCCTTTTCTTTCGCCATGTCCACCGAGCACCCTCCCACCATTGATCCCGTTGCAGCCGCCCGCTGGCACGCCGCAGCCCCTGCCCAATCTCCCTGGTTGCACGAAGAGGTGGCCCGGCGCATGGACGACCGCCTGCAATGGATTCGCCAGGCCCCCGCAGCCTGGTGCCACTGGGACGCGGTGCGCGGGGGGCTGCAAGGCCACGCCCTTGTCAGTGCCCGCTATCCGCAAGCGCTTTGCCTGGTAACGGAAACGTCGCCCCACTGCGTTCCGGTGGCGATGCAGGCGCTGACCCGGCCATGGTGGAGCCCCGCGCGATGGAGTGCGGGGCGCCCCCGGTTTGGTTTGCCGCAAGAGGGGGGGGTGCAGATGCTCTGGGCCAACATGGCCCTGCACATGGCAAGCGACCCGCAAGCCCTCATCGCCCAATGGCACCGGGCGCTGTCTGTGGATGGCTACCTGATGTTCTCGTGCCTTGGGCCCGACACCGCCAAGGAGCTGCATGCGGTGTATGCAGCACTCGGCTGGCCGCCGGCCGGGCATGCGTTCACCGACATGCACGACTGGGGCGATATGCTGGTGCAGGCCGGCTTTGCCGAGCCGGTGATGGACATGGAGCGCATCCGGCTGACCTTTGCCACGCCACAGCGGCTGCTGCAGGAGCTGGCAGAGCTGGGGTGCAATCTGCACCCTCAGCGGTTCCCTGCGTTGCGTGGACGCCACTGGCGCCGCCGCCTCCACGAAGTGCTGCAGGACAAGCTCGGGGAGCCGGACGAGGGCGGACAGCTGGCCCTGACCTTTGAAATCATCTACGGACATGCCTACAAACCCAAACCAAGGGTGCGGGTAAGTGCCAGCAGTGCGGTTTCCCTGGAGGACATGCGCGCCATGCTGCGTGAGGGTTCATCTAAGGGTTAAACCGTAGTCACTTGTCAATGATCTAGAACAAGGCGCGCTACAATTCTCGCCAGATGAGAGTGGGGTGCCTTTGCGCACTGCACAGGTGTCGTAGCGGTTTTCAAGGCGTTTGCATTGACGAGTCTGATTTTTCGTTTTGCCACGGTGTCCGGCCAGCGCATTGACTGGCAGTTGTATCGCAATGGCCCAGTGGCGCGCCCCCGGTTGTGGTTGTGTGCCGTGCCTTTGGCAACCGCCTTGATTTTTTGGCTGGCGGGGGCCCCATGGGCCATCGCCTTTGCTGCATTGGCCATCATGGTTTTGGCCGTTGGCTTGGCCAGGTTCGGCCGCCATGCCGCAGATGGCGAGAGGATTTCTCTGCAAGGCGCTCGCCTTGTGGTCGAGAGGGAGACTGCGGGCCGGCTGGAGCGCGCGGAGTTTGACCGGAGCCGGGTTCGGGTGGAGCCCAAAACCGCAGACCGTTCGCTGATCACGCTGTCGGCACAGGGCCGTTCGATTGAAGTGGGGCGCTTTGTGCGCCCCGATCTTCGCCCGGCCCTGGCATCCGAGATACGCAGGGCCTTGCGCGCTGCCTGAACCCCAGTGGGCGCGCCAGGTGATTGGTTAATTAAGGCTTAGAAGTAAGTGAGAACTATGAAGAGCATTTCCAACAAGCTGGCGTCTCTGCTGCTGACTGCTGGTGCATGGGTGGGCACCGCGGTCCATGCCGTTCAAGACCTTCCCGGCGGCCCTGCGGTCAATCAGCTCAATCTCCATCCCCCGGTGACAAAAATTGCCGAAGAGCAGCATTTCCTGCACTGGATGATGCTGATCATCTGCACGGTGATCTTCATCGCGGTGTTTGCCGTGATGTTCTATTCGATCTGGAAGCACCGCAAATCCAAAGGCGCCAAATCGGCCAATTTCCACGAGTCGGTGACGGTGGAGGTGGTCTGGACCGTTGTGCCGTTCATCATCGTGATCCTCATGGCCCTGCCAGCCACGAAGGTGCTGGTGGCCCAGAAAGACACCACCAATGCCGACCTGACTATCAAGGCCACCGGTTACCAGTGGAAGTGGGGCTACGACTACATCACGGGCGAAGGCGAGGGTCTGGCCTTCATCTCCACACTCGACAGCAGCCACCGTGCCATGTCCGACAGCGGCAATGTGAGCGAGGCGCCGGCCAACTACCTGCTCAAAGTGGACAACCCGATGGTGGTTCCCGTCAACAAGAAGGTCCGCATCATCACCACCGCCAATGACGTGATCCATGCGTTCATGGTGCCCGCGTTCGGTATCAAGCAGGATGCCATCCCCGGTTTCGTGCGCGACACATGGTTCCGCGCCGAAAAAATTGGCGACTACTACGGTCAGTGCGCTGAACTGTGCGGCAAGGAACACGCTTACATGCCGATTCATGTGAAGGTGCTGTCGGCCGAGGATTACAGCCAGTGGGTAGCCGACCAGCAAAAGAAGGCCGCAGCCAAGCTGGACGATCCCGCCAAGGTGTGGGCGCTGGACGACATGCTCAAGCGTGGCGAGAAGGTGTATGCCGCCAACTGCGCAGCGTGCCACCAGGCCAGCGGCAAGGGCGCCGGGGCCATCAAGGCCCTCGATGGCTCTGCCATCGTGCTGGATGCCGATCACGCCAAGCAGATCCAGGTATTGCTCAAGGGCGTGAACAACGGTTCCATGCCCGCGTGGGCGCAACTGAGCGATACCGACATCGCTGCAGTGGTCACGTATACCAAGAACAACTGGTCGAACAAGACCGGACAGCTGGTCCAGCCAGCAGAAATTGTGGCCCAGCGTGGCAAGTAATCACCGCCCCACCGCATTGAGGAATTCAAAATGAGCGCAGTTCTCGACCATCACGGGCACGCACACGACAGCCACGACCACCATGCTCCCACCGGCTGGCGCCGCTGGGTGTACGCCACCAACCACAAGGACATTGGCACGCTGTATCTGCTGTTCTCGTTCACCATGCTGATGATCGGTGGCGTGCTGGCGCTGCTGATTCGCGCCGAGCTGTTTCAGCCCGGCCTGCAACTGGTGAACCCTGAGTTGTTCAACCAGCTCACCACCATGCACGGCCTGATCATGGTGTTCGGGGCCATCATGCCGGCCTTTGTGGGTTTTGCGAACTGGATGATCCCGCTGCAGATCGGCGCTTCCGACATGGCTTTTGCGCGCATGAACAATTTCAGCTTCTGGCTGATGATTCCTGCGGCACTGACCCTGGTGTCCTCGTTCTTCATGCCTGGCGGCGCCCCGGCTGCCGGCTGGACGCTGTATGCGCCGCTCACGCTGCAGATGGGCCCCTCGATGGATGCCGGCATCTTTGCCATGCACATCCTGGGTGCCAGCTCCATCATGGGCTCGATCAACATCATCGTGACCATCCTGAACATGCGCGCCCCTGGCATGACGCTGATGAAGATGCCCATGTTCGCCTGGACCTGGCTCATCACCGCCTACCTGCTGATCGCCGTGATGCCCGTGCTGGCTGGCGCCATCACCATGACGCTGACGGACCGCCACTTTGGCACCAGCTTCTTCAACCCCGCCGGTGGCGGTGACCCGGTGATGTACCAGCACATTTTCTGGTTCTTCGGCCACCCCGAGGTGTACATCATGATCTTGCCGGCCTTCGGCATCATCAGCCAGATCGTGCCCGCTTTCTCGCGCAAGAAGCTGTTTGGCTACGCCTCCATGGTCTATGCCACCTCGTCGATTGCCATCCTGTCGTTCATCGTGTGGGCCCACCACATGTTCACCACCGGCATGCCGGTCACGGGCCAGCTGTTCTTCATGTACGCCACCATGCTGATCTCGGTGCCCACGGCCGTGAAGATCTTCAACTGGGTGGCCACCATGTGGCGTGGCTCCATGACTTTTGAAACCCCCATGCTGTTTGCTGTGGGCTTCATTTTCGTGTTCACGATGGGTGGTTTCACCGGCCTGATCCTGGCCATGGCCCCGATCGATATCCAGTTGCAGGACACCTATTACGTGGTGGCGCACTTCCACTACGTGCTGGTGGCGGGTTCGCTGTTCTCCATGTTTGCCGGCGTGTACTACTGGCTCCCCAAGTGGACCGGCGTGATGTATTCGGAAACCCGCGGCCAGATCCATTTCTGGACGTCGCTGATTTTCTTCAACATCACTTTTTTCCCGATGCACTTCCTGGGCCTGGCCGGCATGCCGCGGCGCTATGCCGATTACCCCATGCAATTCGCTGATTTCAACGCGATCGCATCGGTAGGCGCCTTGGGCTTTGGTCTGGCACAGGTGTACTTCTTCCTGGCCGTGATCGTTCCGGCTATGCGTGGCAAGGGCGCAAAGGCGCCTGCCAAGCCTTGGGACGGTGCAGAGGGCCTGGAATGGGAAGTTCCATCGCCAGCGCCTTTCCATACCTTTGAAAACCCGCCCAAGCTCGATGCCACGGCAACTCGCGTGATCGGTTGAAGAACATGTCCATGACTCCTGAGCAAAAAAAGAGCAATCTGCGGATGGCGCTGATCCTGGCGTCCGTGGTTGCCGTCTTCTTCGTCGGGTTCATGGTCAAAGTCGTTCTGCTCTCCCGCTGAGCACCGCGCCATGAACATTCGCCGCGAAAACGCCAAGATGGTGGGCAAGCTGGCCGTGATCACGGTGGGCATGTTTGCATTTGGCTACGCGCTGATCCCGATCTACAAGCACATCTGCGAGCTGACTGGTATCAACATCCTGTCGCTCTCGGAGCGACAGGTGCCTGGCAACGGCGTTGCCGGCAAGGATGTGAAGGTGCCCGCGAACACGCAGGTGGACACGAGCCGCACCATCACCGTGGAGTTTGACGCCAATGCGCGGGGGCCCTGGGATTTCAAGCCTGCACAGCGCTCGGTGAAAGTGCATCCCGGTGAGCTGACGACGGTGATGTACGAATTCCAGAACGTGCAAAACCGCCGCATGGCCGCGCAGGCGATTCCCAGCTACGCGCCGCGGCAGGCGGCTGCGCATTTCAACAAGCTCGAGTGCTTTTGCTTTAACCAGTACATCCTGGAGCCGGGCGAGAAGAAACAATGGCCGGTGGCATTCGTGATTGATCCGCGGTTGTCCAAGGATGTCACGACCATCACGCTGTCCTATACCTTCTTCGAGGTGGGCGGAAAGACACCGCCCGCACCCGAGTCCACGGCGGCAGCTTCCCTGCACCCCGTGAAGGAGGGGTCGTGAGCCCCGTCAATCCATCCGAACCCGTGGTGCGGCGCAAGGGGTCCCTGTTGCGCACGGTGCGTGCGGTTGCGTGGTCGTTGATCGGCCTGCGCAAAGGCAGCGAATACCAGCAAGACCTGGAAAAGATCAATCCGCTGCACATCATCGTGGTGGGGTTGATGGCCATCTTTTTGCTGGTGTTGTCGCTGATTGCGGTAGTGAACTGGGTGGTCTGACCGTTGCCGACAGGCCCGTCCAACAACAAAGATTTTGAGATTCAGGAGCTGAAATGAGTGCATCAACCCACGGTGGAACCCCGTACTACTATGTGCCCGCCGAGTCGCGCCATCCTGTGTTGGCGGCCGCAGGCCTGTTCTTTGTGATTCTGGGCGCGGCCCAGTGGATCAACGGCCACGACTGGGGCAAGTATTCCCTGGCCTTGGGACTGGTGTGGTGGCTTTTTGTGCTGTACCAGTGGTTCCGTGATGCCGCGCGCGAAAGCGAAGGGGGGCTCTACGGTCACAAGATCGACCTGTCCTACCGCTGGAGCATGAGCTGGTTCATCTTTTCGGAGGTGATGTTCTTCGGCGCTTTTTTCACTGCCCTGTGGTGGGCGCGTGCGCACTCGGTGCCCGCATTGGGCAGCCTCGAAAACGCCATGCTCTGGCCCGACTTCAAGGCCGTGTGGCCCAGCCTCGCGGCAGGTGCAACGGGTTCCCCTGCCGGTATCGTGGAGCCCTTCCAGACCGTTGGTCCCTTCTGGCTGCCCACCATCAACACGGCCCTGCTGCTGACTTCTGGTGTGACGCTGACCATTGCCCACCATGCGCTGCGTGAAAACCACCGCGGCAAGACCATTGGCTTCATGTGGGCCACCGTTCTGCTGGGCTTTGTGTTCCTGTGTGTGCAGGGGTATGAGTATTACCACCTGTACACCGATCTGAACCTCAAGCTCAGCTCGGGCGTGTTCGGTTCCACGTTCTTCATGCTCACGGGGTTTCATGGCTTCCACGTGTTTTTGGGCATGTTGATGCTGTTGGTCATCACCTTGCGCCTGCAAAAGGGCCACTTCACTGCCGACAAGCATTTTGGCTTTGAGGGGGCCGCCTGGTACTGGCACTTTGTGGACGTGGTCTGGCTGGGTCTTTACATTCTTGTGTACTGGATGTAAGCCGGCCCCGCAAAGCAAAAAAAGCGCCGCAAGGCGCTTTTTTGTTGAGAGGGCCTGGCGTCTTACCGCGTGGCAGGCAGGCCGGTGGGCTGGATATAACCCAGTTGCCATGCAATCAGAACGCAAATGAACAGGACAATCGAGAGCCCCACCCGCAGTGCCAGCGCCTTGGCCATGTGGTTCCCTTTGGCCTTGTCATCGCGTCCGTTACGCATCATGAAAAAGAGTGCAGAGGCCAGGCTGGCGAGAATGGCGAGAAACGCCACAGCGACAAGATATTTCATGGAGCACATTATCCTGTGACACCTGCTCAAAGTGCCTGGGGCCTGCGGTTCTGGTTGATCACCGTGGCGGCAGTGGCCAGCATCCTCGTGACCGCTTCACTGGGGCGATGGCAGCTGTCGCGTGCCGCGCAAAAGCAAACCCTGCAATCGCTGCTGGACCAGCGCGCCGCCCTGCCGCCGCTCGACAACCGTGCGCTGCGCGGACAGGCGCTTGCCGGTGAAGGCCCTGCCCAAGACCTGACGCATCGCGCAGTGGTGCTGCAAGGGCGCTGGGTGCCAGAGCACACGGTTTATCTGGACAACCGGCAAATGCAGGGCCGGCCCGGATTTTTTGTGGCCACGCCACTGCAGCTGGAGGGCGGCGACGGGGTGGTGCTGGTTCAGCGCGGCTGGGTGCCCCGCAATTTTCAGGATCGCGAGTCGCTGCCCCCGGTGCAGACGGCGCCGGGCGTGGTGCAGCTTGCCGGGCGCATCGCGCCGCCGCCGTCGCGCCTGTATGAGTTCCAGAGTGCCGATAGTTCGCAGGGGTCTTCCCGCATCCGGCAAAATCTGGACCTTGCCGCGTTTCGCACCGAAACGGGGCTTGCACTGATGGATCTGTCGGTGCTGCAGACCGGGCCCGGCAGCGAGGGCATGCAACGGGAGTGGCCCGTCATCGGCGCCGGCGTCGACAAACACTACGGTTATGCATTTCAATGGTTCGGGCTCAGCAGCCTGATTGCACTTCTCTATGTCTGGTTCCAACTCGTCCGACGCTTACTCCGCCCGCGCCCAAAGTCCCTTGCCTGAGGCGCGCGCTGACCATCCTCTGGGGCTTACGGTGCATAACCTGCCCGAGGCCGGCAACGCCGTGGCCCATGCACAGAACGCCCGCCACGGACGCTGGAAGATGCTTGCGGTGCTGCTGGTCTGCGCAGCCCCGGTCATTGCCTCGTATTTCACGTACTACGTGGTGCGCCCCGACGGCCGTCGCAACTACGGTGAGTTGATACAGCCGCAACGCACTTTGCCCGATCTGGCCACGACCGCGCTCGATGGTGCGCCCGGCAAGCTGCCCGCGCTCAAGGGCCAGTGGTTGCTGGTGAGTGTGGGGGGCGGCGCGTGTGATGCCACGTGCCAGCAGCACCTGTATCTGCAGAGGCAACTGCGGGAAAGCGTGGGCAAAGAGAAAGACCGGGTGGACTGGATCTGGCTGGTGACCGATGCCGCCCCTTTGCCGGCGGATATCTCCCCCGCGCTGCAGCAGGCCACAGTACTGCGGGTCAATGGCCCTGCGCTTGCCCAGTGGCTGGAGCCCGCCCCGGGCCACGCGCTGTCCGAGCACCTTTACGTTGTGGACCCGATGGGCAACTGGATGATGCGATTTCCTGCCCTGATGGATGCCTCAGGCGCCGGCAAGGCCAAGCGGGATCTGGAACGCCTGCTGCGCGCCTCGTCTTCATGGGACGACGCCGGACGGCCAGGGCAACCCTGATGGACTCCCAACCGCTTTACGACCTTGCACCGCTGGCGCAAATGATGTTGCTGGGCATCGTGATCGCGCTCGGGCCTGTGGCCTGGGTGGGCTGGCGCCATCGCGGCAGCGCCCGGGGGCACCGTTTGCAGGCGCTGACGGTGCTGACCCTGTTCCTGACTTTTGATCTGGTGCTGTTCGGCGCTTTCACCCGGTTGACGGATTCCGGCCTGGGCTGCCCCGACTGGCCGGGCTGCTACGGCAGCGCCAGCCCGGTGGGCGCGCGCGCAGACATTGCGGCGGCGCAAGAAGCCATGCCCACCGGGCCGGTGACGCACGGCAAGGCCTGGGTGGAGATGATCCACCGTTACCTCGCCACGGGCGTTGGCGTGCTGATCATTGTGCTGACCGTGGCCACCTGGCTGCAATGGCGGCGTGCCCGGGCCGACAGCACGGTGTCGCCGCCCGTGATGAGCCCGTGGTGGCCCACTTTCACCCTGGTCTGGGTCTGCCTGCAGGGCGCGTTTGGCGCACTCACGGTCACCATGAAGCTGTTTCCCGCCATCGTCACGCTGCATTTGATGGGTGGCGTCGTGCTGCTGGCACTGCTGTGCGTGCAGGCCGTGCGCCATACCCAGGCAGTGCGGGGCGTGCAGCCTGCCGTGCTGGCGGCGCCGCTGCGGCTGGGGGTGCTCGTGACGGGCGCGCTGGTGGCGCTGCAGGTTGTGCTGGGAGGCTGGGTCAGCACCAATTACGCGGTGCTGGCCTGCACCACCTTTCCCACCTGTCAGGGCAGCTGGTGGCCCGTGATGGACTTTGCCCAGGGGTTTCAACTCTGGCGGCCGCTTGGGCTGCTGCAGGACGGCAGCCACATCAGCTTTGCCGGCCTGACCGCCATCCACTATGCGCACCGCCTGGTGGCCTATGGGGTGTTGCTGGCGCTGGCATGGCTGGCATGGCGCCTGCACCGCGCCACGGCGCTGCGCTTGCAGGCGCGGTGGCTTGCGGGCCTGGCGCTGCTGCAGCTGGCCACGGGCCTGAGCAACGTGGTGCTGGGTTGGCCCCTGCTCGCTGCGGTTTTGCACACGGGGGGCGCTGCCGCCCTGGTGGTGGTGCTGACCTGGGCGCTATCTTCCAGCCGCGCTGCCCTGGCGCCCCAGGGGTCTTTTGCACCATCCAGCGCACCGAGGGTTTCCGCATGAGTGTTGCTTCCACTTTCCCAGCGCCGTCGCGCTTTTCTCAGTTTTACGCGCTGACCAAGCCCCGCGTGGTGCAGCTCATCGTGTTTTGCGCGCTGATTGGCATGGTGCTGGCCGTGCCAGGCCTGCCCACGCTGGCGCAGCTGGGGCAGATGGCGCTGGCCAGCGCTGGCGTGTGGCTGGTGGCGGGCGCTGCCGCGGCGTTCAACTGCATCGTCGAGCAGGGCATTGATGCCAAGATGAAGCGCACGTCCTGGCGGCCCACTGCCAAGGGCGAGCTGTCCAACACGCAAACGCTGCTGTTCTCGGCCCTGTTGTGTGCGGCCGGCTCGGCCCTGCTGTATGTCTGGGTCAACCCGCTGACGATGTGGCTCACGTTCGCCACTTTTGTGGGCTACGCCGTCGTGTACACCGTCATCCTCAAGCCGCTGACGCCGCAAAACATCGTGATTGGCGGTGCCTCGGGCGCCATGCCCCCCGTGCTGGGCTGGGCCGCCATGACAGGCGACGTGGGCCCCGAGGCGCTGATTTTGTTCCTCATCATCTTCCTGTGGACGCCGCCGCATTTCTGGGCGCTGGCGCTGTACCGGGTGGAGGACTATCGCAAGTCGGGCCTGCCCATGCTGCCGGTCACGCACGGCAACGAGTTCACACGCCTGCAGGTGTTTTTGTACACGCTGATCCTCTTTGCGGGATGCCTGATGCCGTTCATTTTTGGCATGAGTTCGTGGATCTACCTTGTGGCGGCCGTGCTGCTGAGCGCCGGGTTCTGCGGCTACGGCTTTGCGTTGTGGCGTAATTACTCCGACGCCCTGGCGCGCAAGACCTTTCGTTTTTCTCTCATCCACCTGAGCGTGCTGTTTGCCGCACTGCTGGTGGACCACTATGCGATGTGAACACGATGCACAAAAGAAACGCTCTTAAATTGATAGCTGTTGGCGCTTTATCCATAAGCGCTGCAGGCATATTAGGCGGTTGTTCTGACAAAAAAACCGAATTTCGCGGTGTGGACATCACGGGGGCCGACTACGCCCGCGATATTCCACTGACCGACCACAACGGTCAAAAGCGCAGCCTGCAGGACTTCCGCGGCAAAGTGGTGGTGGTGTTTTTTGGTTATACCCAATGCCCCGATGTCTGCCCCACCTCCATGCAGGAGCTGGTCGAGGTCAAACAGATGCTGGGCAAGGACGGCGACCGCCTGCAGGGCATTTTCGTCACCGTCGACCCCGAGCGCGACAAGCCCGAGATGCTCAAGGCCTACATGGCCAATTTCGACCCCAGCTTTTTGGCGCTGTCAGGCACCCCCGAGCAGACCGCCGCCGTGGCCAAGGACTTCAAGATCTACTACAAGAAGGTCGATGGCAAAACCCCCACCAGCTACACCATGGACCACTCTGCGGGCAGTTACGTGTATGACACGGCAGGCCGCCTGCGTGTTTACAACCGTTACGGCAGCGGCGCGCAAGCCCTGGGGGCCGATGTGCGGGCGCTGCTGCAAGAGGCAGGCTGACGCGCGCAGCGCGCGCCGGCGTTAGCCCCGGTCGCGCATTGCATTGGGCTGTCCAGCGCGACGGTGAAGGCCAAGCGCTGGCGCTACCCCTGTACGACCAGCGAAGCCGCCATCGCGCACGCTGGATGGGGCAGCCGGGTCATTCGGCCTTGATCCCTTGCGAGGTGATCACCGCGCCGAGTGCGCGCGTATCCGTCTGGATGCGGTTGGCCAGACCTTCGGCGGTGGTGCCCTTGACCTGCCAACCCTGCTGAAACAGCTTGGCGCGCACTTCCGGGCTGCGGGCGATTTCGCTGAACAGCGCCGACAGGCGCGCCGCCACTGGTTGGGGCAGAGACCGGGGGGCCGCCACCGCATTCCAGATTTCGAGGTTGAAGTCTTTCACGCCCGCTTCGGCCAGGCTGGGGTATTCGGGCACCAGGGTGCTGCGTCCACTGGATGTGACGCCGATCACGCGCAGCTTGCCCGCGCGCGCCTGCGCGGCGGCCATGGCCGGAGGAAGCAGCGAGAGCTGGATCTGGCCGCCAATGATGGCGTTGATGACCTGCGGATTGCCCGGATAAGGCACATGCACCGGGTTGATGCCTGCCTTGTTTTTGAGCAGCTCCATGCCGATATGTGCCACCGTGCCCACGCCCGGCGTGCCGTAGTTCCAGCGGTCGCCGCTGGCGCGTGCCGCCGCAAAAAACTCTTGCGCGGTTGCCCCCGGCGCGTTGGCCGGTGCGGCCAGGGCCAGCGGGGCCGTGGCGATCAGGCTGATGGGAGTCAGGTCCTTGAGCGGGTCGTAGTTGATTCTGGGGTTGATGAGCCTGGCAATCGTCAGGTTGCCATTGATCATGATGCCCAGGGTGTGATCGTCTGTGGCTTTGGCCACGGCGTCCGCTGCGATGTTGCCGCCTGCGCCCACCTTGTTTTCCACAATCACCGGCTGCCCCAGGGCTTTGGCCAGCGGTTCGGCCAGCGTGCGCGCCACCAGATCGGGCGACGACCCGCCCGGAAAGCCCACCACCAGCTTCACGGGCTTGCTGGGCCAGCCGGGTGTGGCCGCGGCCGTGGTGGATTGTGCAAGTGCGGGGCTGAAAGTGGCGGCAAGGGCCAGCGCCAGCGCAGCGCGACGCAGGGGGGATGGGGTCATCAGTAAATCCTCCGGTCATGGACGGGTGCGAGGGCGGTTTTTGCCGGCACCCAAAAAAAACGCGCAACCAGGGTTGCGCGTTGAATTATCCCTGCTGCCCACACCCGTGCTTGCGGGTGCGTCAGCAGACCGGCACTGCTCAGGCGTATGCCGCCAGCGCGGTTTTCATCTTCTTCATGGCGGCTACCTCGATCTGGCGAATGCGCTCGGCGCTCACGCCATAGACGGCAGCCAGGTCGTGCAGCGTCATGCCGCCACTGCCATCGTCGTTGACCTTGAGCCAGCGCTCTTCGACGATGCGGCGGCTGCGGTCGTCCAGGCTGGCCAGTGCGGTGGCAATGCCATCGGTGGCGAGTTCATCGCGCTGGCGCGACTCGATCATCGCGGTGGGCTCGTGCGAAGCGTCGGCCAGATAGGCAATGGGGCCAAAAGCCTGCTCGCCGTCATCGGACGGAGCCGGGTCGAGCAGCACATCGCCGCCCGACATGCGGGTTTCCATCTCGATGACTTCTTCGCGCTTCACATTGAGCTGTGCTGCCACGGAGTCGATTTCGTGGTCGGACAGGGTGTCGCGGTGCGTGGCGGCATCGGCTGCTGCCGCATCGGCCTTGAAACCCTGCTTCATGGACCGCAGGTTGAAGAACAGCTTGCGCTGCGCCTTGGTGGTGGCCACCTTGACCATGCGCCAGTTCTTCAGGATGTATTCGTGGAT
>ERZ1023710.8-NODE-8-length-25689-cov-13.782632_pt1 | contig 25689 bp, 25 predicted proteins | sample MGYA00520877_ERZ1023710 | MGnify/ENA primary metagenome ERZ1023710 (study PRJEB33180, sample SAMEA4046005) | wastewater metagenome | place: Denmark | collected 2016-03-29 | study: EMG produced TPA metagenomics assembly of the PRJEB13832 data set (Local surveillance...
ACCTTATCAGCCAAGACAGCCCAGAGCTCGACTGCGGGGGCTTAAGGTCGCCAGGCTGGCCAAGAATTTGTTCACAAGGTGAACGTTCGGTTTGCGAAAAAGGGTGGGGCAAAATTCAATAGTGATGGTCAGATATGCGAGAAAAGCAACATCCACCGCTGACTGTTGCATCTTGAGCCGAGCACTTTGGAGTCGAAAGCAATGATTGGCATTAGAGTTTTTTCAATCTTCTAATGGCTTCATGCAAGGTTTCGTCTTTTTTGGCAAAGCAAAAGCGAACGACTCCTTGATTAAAACCATCGCCGTAGAAAGCAGACAAGGGAATGGCGGCAACCCCTACTTCACGCACTAGCCACTTGCAAAAATCCGACTCATTTAGATCGCTAACGTTTGTCGTGTCTACGCATTGAAAATAGCTGCCTGTATTGGGAAGCAATTTCAAACGCGAGCCTTCCAGGCCTTCGCGGAACAGGTCGCGTTTAGCTTGATAGAAAGCCGGTAGCTGTAGATAAGGCGCAGGATCTTTCAAATACTCGGCCAGTCCGTACTGCATGGGCGTGTTCACGGTAAACACATTGAACTGGTGTACCTTTCGGAATTCGGCAGTGAGGTATGCAGGTGCGGCCACGGTTCCAACCTTCCACCCCGTAACGTGGAAGGTTTTGCCAAAGCTCGATACAACGAAAGCCCGCGCCGCCAAGCCTGGGAAACGTGCGGTGCTCTGGTGTTCAGCACCATCGAAAACCATGTGTTCGTAAACTTCATCGCTGATCAGCAAGATGTTGGTGGGGACCAGCAGTTCCTGCAGTGCGAGCATATCCTCAGCGCTCCAGACCGTAGCGCTAGGGTTGTGCGGACTGTTGATGATGAGGGCGCGGGTTCGTGGCGTGATTGCCCCGCCAATTAGAGAAAAGTCGGGGCGAAACGTTCCTGGGGTAAGGGGGACCCGCACAACAATGCCACCTGCCAGTTCGATGTTGGGGGCGTAGCTGTCATAACAAGGGTCGAGCACAATGACCTCGTCGCCCGCGTGCACGATGGCCAGAATGGCCGTGAGGATCGCTTGGGTAGCCCCTGCCGTGATGGTAATTTCGGCGTTGGCGCAATATTTTCGACCATAGGTTGCTTCTATTTTTGAAGCAACAGCCTCGCGCAATGCTGGAATACCGGGCATGGGCGGGTACTGGTTGTGACCGGCCTTCATGGCCTGTGTCACCGCATCGACCAAGGCTGGATCACATTCAAAATCAGGAAATCCCTGGCCCAGATTCACCGCGTCATGTTCAGCGGCAAGTGCCGACATGACTGAAAAAATGGTAGTGCCGACCTGGGGTAGCTTGCTGGGAAATGTCGGTGTGAGTGGACTCGCGGCGGTGGAGGTCATGGGAAAAAGTACAAAAGATGCGAGGGATCGGTCGGTTACGACAGATGCTCAGAGTTCGTAATCATTGACATGCCCTGCCATGGCACGGGCTATGAGTTCGCGGCTCAGGCGGTCACTCAGCAGTTCAGCGAATTTGTAAACAAAGTTACGCAAGTAGGCTCCGCGCTTGAAGGCCACCCGTGCGACGCTCTGCCCGAAAAGATGTCCGACGGGTCGCACAACCAAGTCACCCAAAGGATCTTCGCGCATAGCCATTTCAGCCACGATGCCGATGCCCAAGCCCAGGCGCACATAAGTCTTGATCACGTCGGAGTCGATGGCTTCGAGTGCAATGCGCGGTTGAAGTCGCCTCGTTGCAAAGGCCTGGTCAATCTTGCCGCGCCCTGTAAAGGTTGGGTGGTAGGTAATGAGAGGTTCGTGGGCGATATCATCCAGTCCAATGCGCTCTTTCTGGGTCAGCGGATGACCCGGAGGCAGCACCAACACATGTTCCCATTCATAGCAGGGCAGGGTCACCAGCTCGGGGTAGTCGGCCAGCGACTCGGTAGCCATGCCAATTTCCGCCACTTCATCAATCACCATGCGTGCGACCTGATCGGGCGTGGTCTGGTGCAGGCTGATGTTGACTTTCGGGTATGCCTCGCGGAGTCGCGCCACGGGGACCGGCAATACATAGCGCGCCTGAGTATGGGTGGTGGCGATCGACAGGGTTCCACTGTCCTGCGCACTGAACTGTTCTCCAATGCGCTTGAGATTGCCAACCTCGCGCATGATGACCTCAATGCTCTTGAGTACGTGCTGGCCGGGTTCTGTGATGCGTTTGAGTCGCTTTCCGTGGCGCGCGAAAATGTCAATTCCGAGTTCTTCTTCCAGCTCGATGATTGCCTTGGATACGCCGGGCTGCGAGGTGTGCAGGGCTTTGGCCGCCTCGGTCAGATTAAGGTTGCGGCGGGCTGCCTCTTGAACAAATCGGAATTGGTGCAAATTCATATCTAATGACGCCTAAAAATTCGCATCATTATGTTTTATTTGTCTAAGAGTTGAAGTCGGTCGTGGAGAAGTCACAGGCTATTTCGGCCATCAGTGTCGTCATGCGGTTGTCCTCTCCAATGGCCGCCTGCACGCTGAATTTCACCGATGGGTGAAGTGAGCGGAGTTGCTCCACCAACAAGGGCAGGTCTTCACGCGCATGTTTTCCGGTACCAAGAAACATTGGCACGACCACCATGTGGGTTGCGCCCCGTTGAGCGAGAGCCTCTGCTGCCTGGGCCAATGTCGGTTCGCACAGCTCAAGATAGGCACATTGCACCAACCTATCTGGATGGTGCAAGGCAATGCGTGAGGCAACTGCTTCTATGGGCGCGCGCCAAAGAGGATCGCGTGAGCCATGGGAAAAGAGCACGATGGCAGGAAGTGTGTGGGGCATACGCAAAAGGGGTAGTAGTGGGCTTAGCGTCGCAAGACCAGCCAACCAAAGGCTGCGAGCGACAAGAGGGAGTAAATCAATCCAGGAGCCGCAGCAGTGAGCCAGGGTGACCAATTCTGCAAATTACCGGCGTAGCCGAACACATTGTTCAGTAAAAAGAAGCTGATGCCTGCCATCACGCCGCCAAATACATAACCTGCAATTCCGCCTGCACGAAAGTGCAAGTATGCAAACGGCAATGCCAAAACCACCATTACCAAGCAACTCAGGGGGTAAAAAACCTTGCGCCAAAACTCAATTTCATACCGTTGGGCGGACTGGCCGTTGGCATCAAGATGGCGGATGTACTGGAAGAGGTCGACCGTTGCCATACGGTCAGGCTTGAGCAGTGAGGCCGCCACCATGTCGGCACTGATGCGGGTCGGCCATTGCAGTGCGGGAGTTTGCAGCTGTTCGACCCGGACTTCCTCGCTGTCTAGTTGAAGAAAGCTGCTGCGCCTTACTTGGAGTAGCTCCCACATCCCAGGGGAAGCGAATCGCCCCGACACCGCATGGGTCTGTGAGGTCAGTTGCCCTTTTTCATCAAATTCGAAAATGCGCACGCCCAACATGCCGCCTTCGGGGGTTAATGCGCGCACGTTCACTGCAAAGGAATGGTCTTGCTGGCGCTCTTTGAGCCAAGCGCCGGTGGCACCAGAGGTCAACCGTCCCAGGTGGCGCACCTTGATGAGCTGCGCCGCTCGTTCCGACAGTGGGGTAATGTAGTCGCCCACGGCAAAGGTCAGTAGTACAAAGAACCCACCAAGAGTCAGCAAGGTGCGCAATGCCTGCCAAGGGCCCAGGCCGCTGGTACGCATGATGGTGAATTCGGAGCTTTGGGCCAGCCGCGCCATGACGAAAATGGTGCCGATGAGCACTGTGATCGGGAGCAATTCGTAAAGATGATTGGGAATGCTCAGCGACACAAAAAGTAACGCGTGGGAGAGTTGGTAGCCGTCAGGCCCCGTCCGGCCAACCCAACGCAACTCGTCGATCAGATCAAAGAAAAAAAACAGCGCAAGGAACCCCAGCGTCACAAATCCCACAGCAAGGAGTGCTTCTCGGTGAATGAAGCGGCGAAGTACTCTCATGCGGGACTCCGGGTTTTGCGCAGACGCCGGAGCGTCCAGTGATTGTGTCGCGCAGCCAGGATGGCCAGCGCGAGTACTGCCGTGCCACCATGAAGGAGAATCATGAAGGTTGGCAATCCCAGCTTTCCTGCTCCAACCCAGCTCTGCCCAAGCGTCATGAGGTTGTAGTACACAACGAAAGATAACAGTGCAAACATCATGCCGCCGCTGCGACCGGCGCGTGGGTTCACGCTGGCCAGAGCCAAGCCCAGAATGACAAAGTTGACGGCCGCCACTGCCAGTCCAAGTCTCCAGCCCAGTTCTGCCTGGTATGCGGGTATGGTCGATTGCAAGAACAGCTCATGGGTAGCGCGGGTCTTGACAGCCAGTTGATCTGTACCTGTGCCGGATGCCGAACCGATGCGGGTGCCGTATTCCGAAAACTCACTCAGTTTCAGGCCTGGCTGGTCCGTAGTGGACTCCAGTCGCTGCCCCTGACTAAGCAATGCGAAGCGTTCGCCTGCACGTATTTCCAGGCGAGCACTGCGAGCTGACGTTACCGATTCTTTGGCGCCGCTGCTGGCCGCAATGAAAATGTTGTTTCCCGCCTGGGTGTCCGGGCTGTCCTTGTCGATAAAAAACACCCGGCTACCGTTGGCTGACTCCTGAAATTCGCCAGGCGCAATGCGGTCGATGTCGCTGCGTTGTTCATAGCGCGTCTTGAGCTCCTGAATCTGGGCATTAGCCCACGGCCATACCCCAAGGGACAGGATGGCAATGACTGCCATCACGGGCCATGCAAAGCGCAGCAATGGGCGCAGCAGGCTCATGAGTCCCTGGCCACTTGAGAACCAGATCACCATTTCGCTGTCCCTGTACATGCGTGACAGGACTCCCACCACAGCGACAAAAAGACTCAGGCTGAGGATGATTGGGAGTTGCCCCAGCACCGTGAAGCCCATGACTAACATGACGTCGGAAGGGTTGACACTGCCGCGCGACGCCTGACCGAGGGTTCGGATCAGCATCATGGTCATGACTACCGTGACGAGCACCACGAGCGTGGCGCCAAAGCTCCGCGCCAGCTCTCTGCGAATGGATGAATCGAATAACATTGGCTCGAAGGAAAACACCGATTATGAACTTTGATCTGAAGACGCTGGAGTTGACGGCTGCTGCTACCGAAAAATGCGATCTACTTGTCGTGTTGGTACCCGAGGGCTTCAGGCCGGGGCAGGACGCCTTGTCGGTGCTTGCTGCCCATGCACTCAAATGTGGCGATCTGAAGGCCAAGGCCGGCACACACCTCCAACTCTATCTGGCACCCGCTGTCAGCGCACGTCGCGTTGTGCTGTTGGGCGCAGGCAACGGCTCGGCCCGCGCCATTCGCCAGGCCTTGCAAGCCATTGCGACAACTTTCAAGCTGCCTCAGGTCAAGCGAGCGGTAGTGTGTTTTGCTGGCGAAGCCCAGCCAGATGGCGTAAGTGCTGCAGTGCAGGCAGTTGCGGATGCCAGTTATGTTTATGCCACCACCAAGCCCAAGGCCGAAGCGCGCACCCTGAATCGGGTGGTGATCGGCGTCGTTCATGCAGAACCGGTTCGCGAGGCATTTGCGCACGGGGTGGGTCTTGTGGCGGGGGTGGAGTTTGCCCGCGAATGGGGAAACCGTCCGGCCAATCACGCAACGCCGAGTCTTTTGGCAGATGCCGCCAAGTCCCTTGGCAGCCAGCCCCGCATCCAGTGCAAGGTGCACGGCCCTGCCGAAGTTGCCCGACTTGGCATGGGGGCATTCATGGCCGTTGCGCGAGGCTCCGAGGAGCCGTTGCGGCTGATCGAACTTCGTTACAGCGGTGCGAGCAAGTCCGATGCCCCGGTGGTGCTCGTGGGCAAAGGCATCACTTTTGACACCGGCGGCATCTCCATCAAGCCTGCCGCCGAGATGGACGAAATGAAATTCGACATGTGCGGCGCGGCGAGTGTGCTGGGTGTATTTCGCGCTCTTGGAGAATTGCAGCCCGCAATCAATGTGGTGGGCCTCATTCCTGCGTGCGAGAACATGCCGGACGGTCGGGCGGTGAAGCCCGGTGATGTGGTTACCAGCATGAGCGGTCAGACGATCGAGGTATTGAACACAGACGCGGAAGGTCGGTTGGTACTTTGTGACGTGTTGACTTATGCCGCGCGCTTCAAGCCGGCAGCGGTGGTGGACATCGCCACCTTGACCGGTGCCTGTGTAATTGCTTTGGGGTCTGTGCGTAGCGGACTCTTTGCAAACAACGATGTCCTGGCTGCTGCCTTGTCTGCGGCTGGGGATGAGGCGCAAGATCTTTGCTGGCGCATGCCGTTGGACGAAGACTACGCGGAGGGGTTGAAGAGCAATTTTGCCGACATGGGCAATGTGGCGGGACGAGCAGGCGGTTCCATCACGGCGGCCAAGTTTTTGCAGCGATTCGTGGGCGAGTTTCCATGGGCGCACTTGGATATTGCCGGCACTGCGTGGAAAAGTGGTGCCGGCAAGGGGTCCACCGGCCGACCTGTTGGCTTGCTGGTGCATTACCTGCTGGGCCATGCGCAGCAGCGCTCCGCAACGGGCACGGTCAAGGCTGTTAAGCCCGCTCTACCTTCCCGGCGCAAGTTTCAATCGAAGCCTGCTTGAGAGCGTCATGACGGAAATCGCTTTCCACTTCAATGCGCCAGACAAAATGGCCTACGCCTGCCGGTTTGCCCGCAAGGCACTGCGCAGTGGCGTACAGCTCATGATCACAGGTTCCGCACAAACGCTGGCTGAACTCGACGACATGCTCTGGAACATGACGCCCCAGGATTACGTGGCCCATTGCCGCAGCGACGCAGGGGAAGAGCTTTTGCGGTTCTCCCCTGTGGTGCTTGCCGTGGATGTGCAGCAGGGACCACATCACGAGATGTTGCTGAATCTGGGGGGCGCCGTGCCGCCGGGGTTTGGTAGTTTCGAGCGTCTGGTAGAGGTGGTCAGTGCCACCGATGAGGTGGACCGCGGTGAAGCGCGTGCGCGTTGGCGCCACTATGCGTCACAGGGCTATGCAATCACACGCCATGACCTCGTGTTGAAGGTCGACTGATGCCTCACCCTCCCAAGCCACTTCCTCGTTTTGTACCGACTCTCACCGAAGTGGTGCAGGGGCCAGATGTACTCCCCGTTTCAGTGCCAGTGGCGCAAGCTGCCACATCGACCAAGGTGCTTACCCCTGCCATTTCACCGTCCGCGCCATCAATCCAGGCAAGGATTGCAGTTCCCGTCGTGCCGGTGCGATCTCCGACCAACGAGCTGGCGGACGTCGCCAGCGCTCAGCACGTCCCGGCGCCCGCCGCGCGCCGCCCCTTGCCGCCGGGCATGGAGGAGTACATGGTGCACCGGGTGATGCAGCGTGTGGATGTGGTGCTCGACCAAAGGTTGCGCGAGGCGATTGCACTGGTAGTGCAGGAGCAGACCCGGTCCGTACTGCCCCGTTTGCGGGAAGAAATCGAATCGGTGGTGCGGCATGCGGTTTATGAGGCGGTGGCTGACGAGCTGGCTAGCGGCAATCCGTCGTAGTCCATTGGATGACAGGGTATATCCCTGTGGTTTCACTCGCATTTAGGCGTGTTCCCTAATGATCTGGCCCGTAAATTGCGATATGTTCGCCTGCGTTGAGACACAAGAACAATTCTCAGCGTTTATCTTTACTGGAGATTGATATGCAATTGAAGTTGAAACTGACCGTGGTTGCTGCTATCGCAGCTGTTGCTGGTATGGCCTCTGCACAAGAGCAAGTGGTCAAAATCGGCCACGTGGCTCCGGTATCCGGCGCCCAAGCCCACTACGGCAAGGACAACGAAAATGGCGCGCGCATGGCCATTGAAGAGTTGAACGCACAGGGCATCACCATCGGTGGCAAGAAGATCAAGTTCGAGTTGCAGGCGGAAGACGATGCAGCAGATCCCAAGCAGGGCACGGCTGCTGCACAAAAACTGTGCGATGCCAAAGTGGCTGGCGTCGTGGGTCACCTGAACTCCGGTACGACCATTCCTGCGTCCAAGGTCTATAACGACTGCGGTATTCCTCACGTTACGGGTGCGGCTACCAACCCCAACCTGACGAAGCCTGGATACAAGACCACCTTCCGTATTATTGCCAACGACAACGCCTTGGGCGCAGGCATGGCGTTCTATGCCGCTGACACCCTGAAGCTCAAGACGGTGGCTATCGTTGACGATCGCACGGCCTATGGCCAGGGTGTGGCCAATGTGTTCAAGAAGGTTGCCGCCGAAAAGGGCATGAAGGTTGTGGACGAGCAGTTCACTACCGACAAGGCCACCGACTTCATGGCCATCCTGACGGCTATCAAGTCCAAGAACCCTGATGCCATCTTCTTCGGTGGCATGGATCCCCAAGGCGGTCCGATGCTGCGCCAGATGGAACAGCTGGGCATGGGCAACGTGAAGTATTTTGGTGGTGACGGCATCTGCACCGCTGAAATTGCCAAGCTGGCTGCCGGCGCCAAGACCCTGTCCAACGTGGTGTGCGCTGAAGGTGGTGCGTCGCTCGACAAGATGCCCGGCGGCAAGGCGTGGAAAGCCAAGTACGACGCCAAGTACCCAGGTCAGTTCCAAGTCTACAGCCCCTACACCTACGACGCTACTCACCTGATTGTCGACGCCATGAAACGCGCCAATTCCGTGGACCCCAAGGTCTATACCCCCGAATTGCTGAAATCGCAGTTCAAGGGCGTGACCTCGACGATCTCCTTTGAGCCTAACGGAGAAATGAAGAACCCAGCCATCACGTTGTATGTCTACAAGGATGGCAAAAAGACCCCTCTGAACTAAATTGAGAGAGTCGGCGGGCAGCAGCTCTGGATGCTGCCCAACAAAAAGGCTTCCCTCGGGAAGCCTTTTTGTTTAGGCGCTTTAGCAACGTAGGGGGAACGACCAAGCCTCAACGTCGCACTTGCAGCGCACCGGGATTGGCGATATTGGTGGGCGTCCCCTTGATGAAGTTCACCACGTTATCAAAGGCAGCACCGAAATACAGTTCGTAGCTGTCCTGCTCGACATACCCGATGTGGGGCGTACAGATGCAGTTCTCCAGGCGCAGCAGGGCATGGCCTTGCAGGATGGGTTCACTTTCAAAAACGTCCACGGCAGCCAGGCCGGGGCGGCCGCGATTCAGAGCGGCAATCAGGGCATCGGGCTCAATCAGTTCAGCCCGCGAGGTGTTGACCAGCAGCGCGGTGGGCTTCATGCACGAAAGGTCTTCCAGTGAAATGATGCCGCGGGTCTCGTCATTGAGCCGCAGGTGCAGGGACAGCACATCGCATTGCGAGAAAAACTCTTCCCGATTGGTGGCCGCCTGGTAACCATCGGTCAGGGCTTGGGCGCGGGACGCTTCGCGACCCCAAACGCGCACGTTCATGCCAAACGCGCGGCCATAACCTGCCACCAGTTGACCAATACGGCCATAACCCCAGATTCCCAGCGTTTTTCCGCGCAACACGCTGCCGATGCAGAAGTTGGGAGGCATGGAGGCCGCCTTGAGCCCGGACTGCTGCCACGCGCCGTGCTTGAGGTTGGCAATGTACTGCGGTAACCGTCGCGTGGCCGCCATCACGAGCGCCCAGGTGAGTTCCGCCGGCGCCACAGGCGATCCAACCCCCTCTGCTACCGCAATGCCGCGTTCGGTGCAGGCTGCCACATCGATATGGCTACCTATCTTGCCGGTTTGGGCAATCAGCTTCAGTCGGGGTAGTTTCTCGACCAGCTGGCGCGTGATCTGGGTGCGTTCACGCACAAGCACGATGATGTCGGCATCCTTCAGGCGCACGGCCAACTGTCCTTGACCTTTCACCGTGTTGGTGTAAACCTTCGCAGAATAGGGATCAAGTCGGCTTGCGCAGTGGAGTTTGCGCACCGCATCCTGATAGTCATCCAATATCACAATATTCATCCCGACATTGTGCCTTGGCGTGGACTGGTCGAAGCCTGCTCGGGCCAGAAGGCCGCTATCAGAATGCAACGTTTTGTGGCGCTCGCAGTTTTGGATATTGGGACACCGGCATCAGTGATGCCATGTATCGCACGCCGCCATGCGCTCCAGCTCGGCGCAGACGTCGGCCATGCGGCCCGCGATGACCATGCGCCCGACCTCTGAGCGGGCTGCTGGGTGCAGCACGCGTACCGGGCGTCGGGTGTTTCGGTGACTGGATGCACCAGGCGCGAAAGTGCCCGACGTCGCACTGTGTACGCGATGTGTGATGTGGCTGCGCGGTACAGACATGCCGACGCTTGCCAGCTGGCGCAACGGAGGTTTCGACCGCCCGGCAATACCGGAGACCGCGCCCGGTAAGGGGCCTTGGCTGCAGACGCTGGCAGTGCTCGCTGTAGGTGCCGCAGCACTGCTCGAAAGCTCGCCACGGCTCGGGTGAAGCCAGTGTGCAAGTGCAGAAAACGATTGAGAAAGCGCAGAGAAAGTGGAGAAGGCAAGACGCATGTGAAAACTCCGTCAATCAGAGGTTGAGCACAGGCAGGATTGCAAAATGGTGCGCGCTCTCAGGGCTGGAAAACCATAAGGTTTTTCCAAACGCCCACCACCTGAGGCACGCAGCAGGTGGAGGAAATTACATGAGCATGGTGTTGCGGATCAGACCCACAGCCAGGCCTTCAATCTCGAAAACCTCTCCGGGTTGGACAACTATGACCGGGTAGTCGGGATTTTCGGGAAGCAACTCGATGGTGCTGGCCGTGCGGCGCAGGCGTTTGACGGTGACATCATCGCCCAGCCTTGCCACCACAATCTGGCCGTTGCGGGCCTCCCGAGTGGACTGAACGGCAAGCAGGTCGCCATCGATGATGCCGGCGTCGCGCATGGACATGCCGCGCACCTTGAGAAGGTAGTCGGGCTTGTGCTGGAACAGGCTGTTTTCCACGCTGTAGGTCTGGTCCACATGTTCCTGCGCGAGAATGGGCGAGCCAGCGGCCACGCGACCAATGAGGGGTAGAACCAGCTGCGACAACCCTGGCATGGGCAGACTGAACTGGGTGCCGCGTGCCGCATTGATGGAGCGCACCGTTTCGTTGCGCAAGCGGATACCGCGGGAGGTGCCGCTGACCAACTCGATGACGCCCTTGCGCGCAAGGGCCTGCAAGTGCTCTTCTGCGGCGTTGGCCGACTTGAAGCCCAGCTCGGTGGCGATTTCGGCCCGTGTAGGCGGCGCGCCGGTGCGGGAAATAGCCACCTGGATCAGGTCCAGGATTTGTTGCTGGCGGGCGGTGAGCTTGGGATGGTCGAGCATGGCGTTTCCGGTGCGTGCCACAGTGGTGGCGGATAACTGTTTTTTAATCCAGTAACTGTATTTTTCACCAGTTTTTCAAAGGATGCAAGTGCACGGACAAAAAATTGTGGTGCTGGGGACGGGGGGGACCATCGCCGGCACGGCGGCTGCCGCAGACGACAACATCGGCTACACCGCTGCACAGGTGGGGGTCGAGCAGTTGTTGCATGCCGTACCCGGCCTGCAAGCGGCGTCAGGTGGCAGTCTGGTCGCCGAGCAGATTGCGCAGCTGGACAGCAAGGACATGGAGTTCAGTGTGTGGGGCGCGCTTGCACAGCGTTGTGCCAGCGCTCTCGCCGACCCCGACGTGCGCGGCGTTGTTATCACCCACGGCACCGACACGCTGGAAGAGACCGCGTGGTTCTTGCAGTCGGTGCTGGATGCCCATAAGCCGGTGGTACTGACCTGCGCGATGCGACCCGCAACGGCATTGGTGCCCGATGGCCCGCAGAACCTGCTGGATGCCGTTGCCGTGGCAACGACTCCAGGCGCCCGGGGCGTTGTGGTGGTGGCAGCCGGCGCGGTGCACTGCGCTCAGCGTGTCCAGAAAGTGCACCCCTACCGCGTGGATGCGTTCAGCTCAGGCGATGCCGGGCCTTTGGGCTGGGTGGAGGAGGGTGCTGTACGTTTAGTGAAAAATTGGCCTTCAGGCCAATCAAAACAAGCGCTCTTAGCTATGAAAAACATAGCATCTTGTGTGCAATGGCCCCGGGTCGAGGTGGTTCTAAGTTATGCCGGTGCCACCGGTGCTCTGGTGGATTCACTGGTGCGCGATGGTGTGCAGGGCATCGTGGTGGCCGCCACGGGGAACGGAACGATCCACCGTGCACTGGAAGGCGCACTGCTGCGCGCCCAGGCTGCCGGAGTGCGTGTGGTGCGTTCCACGCGCTGCCCGGAGGGCCAGATTTTGCCCAAGCCCGGCGATACGTTTGCGGATTCCCGGGGCTTGTCTGCGGTGAAGGCGCGCATCTCGCTGATGCTGGAACTACTGGCGTAACGGCTTTATGGTTGTGCCGCGGTGGCCGCCAACGCCGCGGTGCATGCAAGGTGCAACACTGGCCGCGCGCTTGCCGCACCGGACAAAGGCCGGTGCGTTACCCCAACGTGGAGCGCTTTAGCTGGACAGTGCCTGCAGGGCGCGTGCCGTGATCTCTTCAACGCTGCCCGTGCCGCTGATGGCGCGGTATTTGGGGGCTGCGCCCGGCTGGGCCTTGGCCCAGTTGCTGTAGTAGTCCACCAGGGGGCGGGTCTGGTCGCTGTACACCTGCAGCCGCTTCTTGACAGTTTCTTCCTTGTCGTCTTCGCGCTGGATCAGTTCCTCTCCTGTCACGTCGTCCTTGCCTGCCACCTTGGGCGGATTGAACTTGACGTGGTAGGTGCGGCCGCTGGCAGGGTGCGAGCGGCGGCCGCTCATGCGCTCAATGATGGCGTCAAACGGCACATCGATCTCCAGCACGTAGTCCAGCTTGACGCCGGCTTCCTTCATGGCGTCGGCTTGCGGAATGGTGCGGGGGAAGCCGTCAAACAGGAAGCCGTTGGCGCAATCTGGTTGCGTGATGCGTTCCTTGACGAGCCCAATGATGATGTCATCGCTGACCAGGGCCCCCGAATCCATCACGGCCTTGGCCTGCAGGCCCAGCGGCGTGCCGGCCTTGACCGCCGCGCGCAACATGTCGCCCGTCGAGATTTGCGGGATGCCGTATTTCTGGCAGATGAACGTGGCTTGCGTGCCCTTTCCGGCGCCTGGGGCGCCCAGCAGAATCAGTCTCATGGAAATCCTCGAAGGTTAGAAATCGGCCGGCACTGCTGGCAGAAGGCGCAGGCGCACGCCCAAGACGCAGTACTCTCTTTGCGTTCAAGGATAGCATGTGAGTGCCTTGCCCTGGCTTACGTCAGCGCACCCCTATCAGGTGGCGACGTGCGTGGTTTCAGGCCAGCAGTGCCCGCACCCGGTTCAGATCGGCGGGGGTGTCCACGCCGGGGCCGGGCGCCTCTGCGGTGATGTGCACGGCGATGCGGTGCCCGTGCCAAAGTGCCCGCAACTGCTCCAGAGCCTCCACCGTCTCGGTGGGTGCCTGGGACAGGCCGGGAAACTGCCGCAGAAAACCCGCGCGATAGCTGTAAATGCCGATATGGCGCAGCGGCGCAAATCCGGTCAGGGCAGCAATGCCGGGCGCGGCCTGTGCCGCTGCCCCTTTCCACCAGGCCTTGCCTGCATGGTCGCGGGCGTGTGGAATCGGCGCACGGCTGAAGTAATGGGCCAGGCCCCGGGCGTCCAGCACCACCTTGACGACGTTGGGGTTCTCATAATCGGCCAGGGTGTCGATGGCATGGGCTGCGGTACCCATGCTCGCCTCGGGCCGCGCGGGCAGCAGGGCCGCCACGGCGTCGATGAGCGCCGGGTCCATCAGGGGTTCGTCGCCCTGCACGTTGACCACCACCGCATCACCGTCCAGCCCAAGCTGCGTGCAGGCTTCTGCCAGCCGGTCGCTGCCGCTGGCGTGGTCGGTGCGCGTGAGCAGGGCCTGCACGCCGTGGGCCTGGCAGGCTTGCAGAATGCGCGGGTCGTCGGCGGCCACCACCACGCGTGTCGCAGCGCTTTGGGCGGCGCGGCGGGCCACATGCACCACCATGGGCAGGCCGGCGATGTCGGCCAGGGGCTTGTCGGGCAGGCGGCTCGATGCCATGCGTGCCGGGATCAGCACCGTAAAGCCCGTTGCCGTGGCTGGGCTCACGCCTGCAGCTCCTCGTCCGTCAGGGTGCGCGCCTCGTTTTCCAGCAGCACGGGAATTCCGTCGCGTACGGGATAGGCCAGTCGCGCGCTGCGCGACACCAGTTCCTGGCGCTCGCGGTCGTAGGTCAACGGACCTTTGGTGACAGGGCAGACCAGCAGTTCAAGCAGTTTGGAATCCATGACGGCATTTTCCGGAAATCAGGCAGAGGGGGATGATAGCGGCGTGGCCCGCCACGGCGCGAGCCGGCGATCCAGCGCTTTCATGAAGGCGGGATCGATATCCAGCTCCAGTGGCACCGCCAGCGCATCGGGGTGCAGTAACCAGAGCTTCACGGCATCCTTTTCAGTGCAAATAAGGACTATTTCCTTATCTGAAGGGCGCTCCCAGCTATTGAAATCATAGTGATCAGGCAGTGCCTCGGCACCCGCCAGTTGCAGCCCTTGCGCCCGCAGCATGGCAAAAAATTCCTCGGGCCGGGCGACGGCGGCGATGGCGTGCACAGGCCGGCGTTGCAGGGATGCCAAAGCAAGCTTCTGGCCGTCTGCGCGCAGGGCATGGGGCGCCAGCTTGCGCTGCATCGCAAAACCGGGAGCACGCCCGGCGGGGGGCTTGCCAGCATGCAACACCCAGTCCACCGGGCGGGGCCAGGGCTCGCGCAGGGGGCCGGCGGGCAGCAAAAAGCCATTGCCCACACCGTCGCTGTTGAAAACGCAGATCTCCAGGTCGCGCGCCAGGGCCAGGTGCTGCAGGCCATCGTCACACACCAGCACATCGGTGCCGGGGTGTGCGGCCCGCAGGGCGCGCGCCGCCGCAATGCGCCGGGGCGCCACAAAAACGGGTGCGTGGGTGGCCCGGGCGATCAGCGCGGGTTCGTCGCCCACCTCTGGCGCCGGGCTGTCGGGCAGCACCGCGCGGCAGTCGTGGGTGCTGCGGCCATAGCCGCGCGAAATCACGCCAGGCTGCCAGCCCTGCGCCTGCAAATGCCGCACCAGTGCAATCACTACGGGGGTTTTGCCTGCGCCGCCGGCAATCACGTTGCCCACCACGATGACGGGAACGCCTGCATGTTCGCTGCGCAACCAGCGCAGCCGGTACAACCCGCGCCGCAGTGCCACCAGCGCGCCATAAATCAGAGAAATTGGCCACAAGGCCCAGGCCACAGGCCCGCGTGTACGCCAGATACGCGCCATTCCCGTGGGCGGCGGGCTACCGGTAACCGGGGTGACTGTGGTGGGCGGGGAGGGCGGCTGCGGCCCGGCGGCAGCCATGGTGCCTAGCGGCCGTTGCCCGAACGGGCCGATGCCGAGGACTGCGTTGCGAAGGTGATCTGGCTGAGGCCCACGCGCCGCGCGGCCTCCATCACGGTAACGACCGACTGGTGCGGCGCAGTGGCATCTGCACTGATGATGACCACGCTGTCGCGGCCTGCGCCGGCGGCCTGGCCCAGTGCACGGGCCACAGCGTCCACGCCCTTGCCATCCACTGCGGCCTTGTTGACGGCATAGCGGCCATCGGCCGCCACGGCCACGATCACTTCCTTGGGATGGTCGCGCTGCTGCTCTGCGTCGGCCACGGGCAGCGTCAGTTGCAGTTCTGTGAACTTGCTGTAGGTGGTGGTCAGCATCATGAAGATGAGGATCACCAGCAGCACGTCGATGAACGGGATCAGGTTGATCTCCGGCTCGTCCTTCTGGCGGGGGCGGAAATTCATCGGCAGGGTCTTTCAGGCGAAGGGCTGGGCGGCACCGTTGTGCTTTGGGCTTACTTGCGCAGCCGCAGGATGTGGCGCACGAACTGCTCGGAAGCCAGCTCCAGCGTAAGCAGATAGGCATCGACGCGGCTGCGGAAATATCGCCAGAAAATCAGCGCCGGAATCGCCACGATCAGGCCGAATGCCGTGTTGTACAGCGCCACCGAAATGCCGTGCGCCAGCTGCGCCGGATTGCCGCCACCCATGGCCTGGCTGGCACCGCCAGTGCCCACTTGCGAGCCGAAGATCTCGATCATGCCGATGACGGTGCCTAGCAGTCCCAGCAGCGGGGCCGCCGAGGCGATGGTTGCCAGGGCATTGAGGTATTTTTCGAGCCGGTGTGCCACGGCGCGGCCTGTGCCTTCCATGGTGGCGCGCAGGTCCGCCTCGGTGCACTGGGGGTTGTTGTTGAAGGCGCGCAACCCGCTGGCCAGCACCTCACCCAGCGCGGAGTTTTGCGCCAGCTGGTTCACCACGTCGGGCGTGGGAACAGCCTTGGCCGAGACGGTAATGGCTTCGTCCAGCAGTTTGGGGGGGGCGACGCGGGCTGTTTTCAGGGCCACAAAACGCTCGAAAATCAGCGCCAGAGCCAGGACGGAGCAGGCGATCAGCGGCCAGATGGGCCAGCCTGCGGCTTGTATGATGGACAGCAATTCTCTCTCCGCTCGGGTGAAGGCAAGCGCTGATTATGACCCAGCTTGTCGGGCTGCCCTGGACACAAAAGGTTACGAGAAGGTACACGCCGAAAGCCTTTTTTTCACCCACAAAATCTGTGGATAACTTTGTGGGCAACTGGGCTTCATGGCCTCGCAAAGTGGCGCCAAACCGTGGCTTCAACAGATTGATGAAAAATTGATCAGTGAAAAATCTTTATAAATCAACAGGTTGCACCAATGTCCGTGGTTTCTGGCGGGTTCTGGTGCCAGGCGCCAAAGCGGCTGTCGCTCGCTCATCGCTGTGGAATAGTCACACTGTGCATCGCCTGCAAACGCTGGCTCTGCCGCATGTCTGAGCCCTCCAACCCAGTGGCCACGCCACGTATCTGGGAAGTTGGCGCCCTGTGCCGCGCCATTGCTGATGCGCTGGAGTCGCGCTTCAATCCTGTGGCCGTGCGCGGCGAGATCACGGGCTTTTCGCGCGCGTCCAGCGGGCATTGCTACTTTTCAGTCAAAGACGCGAACGGCCAGTTGCGGTGCGCCATGTTCCGCCGCTCTGCCAGCCTGCTTGACTTTTCGCCGCGCGATGGCGAATTGGTGGAGTTGCGCGGGCGCATCGGTGTGTACGAGGCCCGGGGGGACTTGCAATTCATCGTCGAGAGCATGCAGCGCGCGGGGCAGGGTGCCCTGTTCGAGCAGTTTCTGCGTCTGAAGGCGCAACTGGAGCGCGAAGGCCTCTTTGATGCAACACGTAAACGCCCCCTGCCGTTGCAGCCACGCGGCATTGGCCTGGTCACATCGCCGGGCGCAGCGGCGCTGCACGATGTGGTGACGGCCTTGCGCCGCAGAGTGCCGCATATTCCGGTGGTGCTGGTGCCGGCGCTGGTGCAAGGGGCGGCGGCGCCGCAATCGCTGATTGCTGCGCTATCGAAACTGTATCTGCTAGCGCAGGCAGGAAAAGGGCCAGGTGCCGATTTGGCTCAATATCCTGCGATTGACGTGATTTTGCTGGTGCGCGGCGGCGGGTCGATGGAAGACCTGTGGGCCTTCAATGACGAGCAGCTGGCGCGCACCATCGTGCAAAGCCCGGTGCCGCTGATTTGCGGCGTGGGCCACGAAACCGATTTCACCATTGCCGACTTTTGCGCCGACCTGCGCGCGCCCACGCCCACGGCAGCGGCCGAGCTGGTGGCCCAGTCGCGCGAGGTGTGGCTGGGGGCTCTGGGCCTGCTGGCGGGCCGGCTGGCCGACGGGCTGCAGCGCCAGCTCGATGCCCGCCATCAGCGGCTGGACCAGGCTGCGGCCCGCCTGGGCCGCCCCTCGGGCCTGGTGGCCCGCCAGCAGATGCAGCTGGCGCGTATGGCCCAGCGCATGCGCCACGGGTTGCTATTAAAAATGCAGCAGCTTGCGCAATCCCAGCAAGCGCTAGAGGCCGATTTGCCTGAAAAACTGCACCGCCGGCTCGCGCTGCACGCCGAGCGGCTGGACCGCGCCGCCCTGCGGCTGCAACTGCTCGACCCGCGCCTGGTGCTGCAGCGTGGCTATGCGCTGCTCACCGACACGCAGGGCCAGGCGGTGACCAGCGTGCGCCAGGCGCAGCCCGGTGATGCCCTGCGCGCCACGCTGGCCGATGGCGCGGTGGATGTCACCGTGGTGCAGCCGCGCCTGTTGTAGCGGGTGGGCAGTGCCGCCGCCGCGCGCACCCGCTGTAGGACAAATGCGCCTTTGCGGGGCTGCGGTGGGTGTTGGCATGCCCCATGCAGCACAGGTCTATTGATCTTCCTACAATGCCGGTTCACCTCTGCCCGATCGCATTGCTGCTCGGTAACGGGGCATCCCAGAATTTCAAACCACGAGGAAACACCATGGAACACACCCTTCCCCCGCTGCCCTATGCCATCGACGCCCTGGCCCCGCATTACAGCCAGGAAACGCTCGAATACCACCACGGCAAGCACCACAACGCTTATGTGGTGAACCTCAACAACCTGCAAAAGGGCACCGAGTTTGAAGCCATGACGCTCGAAGAGATCGTCAAGAAGTCGTCCGGCGGCATCTACAACAACGCTGCCCAGATCTGGAACCACACCTTCTTCTGGAGCTGCATGGCCCCCCAGGGCGGCGGCGAGCCCACGGGCGCGCTGGCTGCGGCCATCAACGCCAAGTTCGGCTCTTTCGCCGCCTTCAAGGAAGCCTTCGTCAAGTCGGCCGTGGGCAACTTTGGCTCGGGCTGGACGTGGCTGGTGAAGAAGCCCGATGGCAGCGTGGACATCGTTAACACCGGCGCCGCCGGCACGCCGCTGACCACCGCCGACAAGGCGCTGCTCACGGTGGACGTGTGGGAACACGCCTATTACATTGACTACCGCAACCAGCGCCCCAAGTTTGTCGAAACCTTCCTGGGCAACCTGGTGAACTGGAAGTTCGCCGAAGCCAACTTCGCCTGAAGCAGTTAGCGCAGGCGAAAGCCTCGTCACCAAAAAAACGGCCCTCGGGCCGTTTTGTGCTTTTTGAGGCTGCAGCGCTTTTCTGGAAAGCGCTTGTAGCTACATAAATAATAGCGAACAGTGACGCATCAACGCTTCGAAAACGGGGCTCCGCCGAGCTTGAAGCCAGCCTTGATGCCCTTCTTGCCAAACCACCCCTGGTTCATCTCCAGCACGTAGCGCACGGGTTTGGTCGAGCAATGCGAGTCGGTGGTTTGTGGCTTCATGTCGGCCAGATTCACGATGGTGCCGTCGTCTGCCACAAACGCAGCGGTCAGTGGCAGCAAGGTGTTTTTCATCCAGAAGCACTGCACGCCGGGCTGGTCAAAAATGAACAACATGCCTTCTTGCGTCGGCATCTCCTGGCGATGCATCAGGCCGATCTGGCGCTCCTGCGGGGTCTGCGCCACCTGGGCGTCGATGCGGTGCATGCCGGCAGTCAGCTCAACGCGCTGCAGGGCCAGCTGGGGTGCGTTCTGGGCGGGGGTGGCGGTGGTCCACAAGGCCAGCAAAGCGGCGGCCAAGCGGGCCATTGCAGGGCTGACGGCGCGGCGAGCGCGGCGTTGATCAGGGGCGCAGGAAACGTGTGAACCGAGGGTCATTGTTGTCATGGGCAGTCTTTCAGCAATGGCAAACGATAGCAGGGCGCCGCACAGGCGGGGGCCGCCCCCCAAAACAAAGCCATCCGAACCGCGCAGATTTTTTCACAGGGGCCATTCGGGACGGTTGCATACCGAATGGCTGGAAGAGCGGTTTTGCCCACCGCCACCAGGTTCGCCTGCGGCGCGATCTCCATCCGATGTGCGTGGGCCGGGCAGCTGCCATGGGGTTGTTGGATCAAAAAATTGGTCAATTTAACCCCTTGATTCCGCATCGTGAGATTACATTGCGAAATAACCAGTCGGTGCGCAGAACAAGTAAGCACAATGGCGCTGTTCGATCAGTGCTACCGGCCGGTGCCCCAGCTGGTGGTTTTTTCAGCCATTTCTTGAGACATAAGCGATGAGTACCCAGCAACCCACCATCATCTACACCCTGACCGACGAGGCACCTCGCCTGGCCACTGCTTCTTTCCTGCCGATCGTGCGCACTTTCGCGGCGCCTGCGGGCATCAATGTGACCGAAAGCGACATCTCGGTGGCGGCCCGCGTGCTGGGCGAGTTTCCCGAGTGCCTGAGCGACGACCAGAAGGTGCCGAATGCGCTGGCTGCGCTGGGCAAGAAGACCCTGGAGCCCGACGCCAACATCATCAAGTTGCCCAACATCAGTGCCTCGGTGGGCCAGCTGATCGCCTGCATCAAGGAACTGCAGGGCAAGGGCTACGCAATTCCAGACTACCCTGAAGACCCCAAGACCGACGAAGAAAAGTCGATCCGCGCGCGTTATGCCCGCTGCATTGGCAGTGCCGTGAACCCCGTGCTGCGTGAAGGCAACTCCGACCGCCGCGCACCCAAGGCCGTGAAGGAATACGCGCGCAAAAACCCCCACAGCATGGCCGAGTGGAGCCAGGCCTCGCGCTCGCACGTTTCTCACATGCACGCGGGCGACTTCTACCACGGTGAAAAATCGCTCACGCTGGACAAGGCCCGCGATGTGAAGATGGAGCTGCTCACCAAGAGCGGCAAGACCATCGTCTTGAAGCCCAAGGTGTCGCTGCTCGACCGCGAAATCATCGACAGCATGTTCATGAGCAAGAAGGCGCTCGTCGAGTTCTATGAAAAAGAAATCGAAGACGCCCGCAAGACCGGCGTGATGTTCTCGCTGCACGTCAAGGCCACGATGATGAAGGTGTCGCACCCCATCGTGTTCGGCCACTGCGTGAAGATTTTCTACAAGGACGCGTTTGCCAAGCACGGCAAGCTGTTCGACGAGCTGGGCGTGAACGTGAACAACGGCATGGCCAACCTGTATGAAAAAGTGGCCACACTGCCCACCGCCCAACGCGAAGAAGTCCTGAAAGACCTGCACGCCTGCCACGAAGGCCGCCCCGAGCTGGCCATGGTCGATTCGGCCAAGGGCATCACCAATTTCCACTCGCCCAACGACATCATCGTGGACGCCTCCATGCCCGCGATGATCCGTAACGGCGGCAAGATGTGGGACGCCAACGGCCGCCTCAAAGACGTGAAGGCCGTGATGCCCGAATCGACCTTTGCCCGCATCTACCAGGAGATCATCAACTTCTGCAAATGGCACGGCGCCTTTGATCCCAAGACCATGGGCACGGTGCCCAACGTCGGCCTGATGGCCCAGCAGGCCGAGGAATACGGCTCGCACGACAAGACGTTTGAAATCACCGAAGACGGCGTGGCCAACATCACCGACCTGGCCACCGGCGAAGTGCTGCTGAGCCAGAACGTGGAGCACGGCGACATCTGGCGCATGTGCCAGGTCAAGGACGCCGCCATTCGTGACTGGGTGAAGCTGGCCGTCAATCGCGCCCGCAACTCCGGCATGCCGGTGGTGTTCTGGCTCGACGCCTACCGCCCGCATGAGGCGCAGCTGATCACCAAGGTCAAGATGTACCTGCACGAGCACGACATTGCGGGCCTCGATATCCAGATCATGAGCCAGGTGCGCGCGATGCGTTACACGCTGGAACGCGTGGTCCGCGGCCTGGACACCATCAGTGCCACCGGCAACATCCTGCGCGACTACCTCACCGACCTGTTCCCCATCATGGAACTGGGCACCAGCGCCAAGATGCTGTCCATCGTTCCCCTGATGGCGGGTGGCGGCATGTATGAAACCGGTGCGGGCGGCTCGGCACCCAAGCATGTGCAGCAGCTGGTGGAAGAAAACCATCTGCGTTGGGACTCGCTGGGTGAGTTCCTGGCGCTGGCCGTATCGCTGGAAGACCTGGGCCTGAAAACCGGCAACGCCAAGGCCAAGGTGCTGTCCAAGACGCTGGACGCCGCCACCGGCAAGCTGCTGGACAACAACAAGAACCCTTCGCCCAAGACCGGCCAGCTCGACAACCGTGGCAGCCAGTTCTACCTGGCCCTGTATTGGGCGCAAGAACTGGCCGCGCAGACCGACGATGCCGACCTGGCAAAGCGGTTTGCCCCGCTGGCCCACCAACTGGCCGCCGACGAGCAAAAGATCGTGGACGAGCTCAATGCCGTGCAGGGCAAGCCCGCCGACATCGGCGGCTACTACCTGCCCGATGTCTCCAAGCTCGATGCCGTGATGCGGCCCAGCCCCACCCTGAACGCGGTGCTTGCCGCCGTTTGACGCCGCAACGTGGCTGCCCGTGATGCACGGCAGCCACCCCAGGCCAAACTGATCTGCCGTGCTGCGGGCCAACGCCCGCCGTGCGGCATTTTTCATGGGGCGGAGCCACCCAACGGGCAGAAGGCGTCAGCCCGCACGCCCGGTGGCCTCTTGCACAGCAGAGCCGCTAAAATTCAGGCGTTTTACGGATTTTTCCAAACCCGCTGCAGTTCATTCCAACATCCCACCGGAGACTCCCGCCATGACCAGCTATCAGCACATCAAAGTGCCTGCCGAAGGCCAGAAAATCACCGTCAATGCCGACATGTCCCTCAATGTGCCGGACCAGCCGATCATTCCCTTCATCGAAGGCGATGGCACGGGCGCCGACATCACGCCCGTGATGCTCAAGGTGGTGGATGCCGCGGTGGCCAAGGCCTACGGCGGCAAGAAGAAGATCCACTGGATGGAAGTGTTTGCGGGTGAAAAATCCACCAAGGTGTATGGCCCCGATGTGTGGCTGCCCGAAGAAACGCTGCACGCCGTCAAGGACTATGTGGTTTCCATCAAGGGGCCGCTGACCACGCCCGTGGGCGGTGGCATCCGCTCGCTGAACGTGGCGCTGCGCCAGGAGCTTGACCTGTACGTCTGCCTGCGCCCCATCCAGTACTTTGACGGCGTGCCCTCGCCCGTGAAAGAGCCGCACAAGACCAACATGGTCATCTTCCGCGAGAACTCGGAAGACATCTACGCGGGCATCGAGTTTGAAGCCGAGAGTGAAAAGGCCAAGAAGCTCATCAAGATCCTGCAGGAAGAGTTTGGCGTCAAGAAGATCCGCTTTCCCAACACGTCGGGCATCGGCATCAAGCCCGTGTCGCGTGAAGGCACCGAGCGGCTGGTGCGCAAGGCCATCCAGTACGCCATCGACAATGACAAGCCCAGCGTGACCATCGTGCACAAGGGCAACATCATGAAGTTCACCGAAGGCGGCTTCCGTGACTGGGCTTACGGCCTGGCAGCCAAGGAGTTTGGCGCCGAGTTGATCGACGGCGGCCCCTGGATGAAGTTCAAGAACCCCAAGACGGGCAAAGAAATCACCATCAAGGACAGCATTGCCGACGCCTTCCTGCAGCAAATCTTGCTGCGCCCGGCCGAATACTCGGTGATCGCCACGCTCAACCTGAATGGTGACTACGTGTCTGACGCCCTGGCAGCCCAGGTGGGCGGCATCGGCATTGCGCCCGGCGCCAACCTGAGCGACACCATCGCCATGTTTGAAGCCACGCACGGCACGGCCCCCAAATACGCGGGCAAGGACTACGTGAACCCCGGTTCCGAAATCCTCTCGGCCGAAATGATGCTGCGCCACATGGGCTGGACCGAAGCGGCCGACCTCATCATCAGCTCGATGAAAAAGTCGATTGCCAGCAAGAAAGTGACCTACGACTTCGCCCGCCTGATGGACGGCGCCACGCAGGTGAGCTGCTCGGGCTTCGGGCAGGTCATGATCGACCACATGTGAGCTGGCCAGCGGTCGCTGGCATCAAAAAAGCCCCCGTGCTTTTAAGGCCGAGGCGTTGGCCAAAAGTGTGGATGAAGTAGGTTGTAAGCCACAGCAGGCCTCCGGATTACTTGCACAGTTATCTATCACATATACAAAGCATTCCAGCTTCAATAGTGATAAAATTCTGTGCAAATGAATGCGAGCTGCACCCTCCAACTGTTTGCCAACGGCGCTTGGTGCGACGTGGGAAGCGTAAGCCTGCTGGGCCCTGAAGCACAAGGCTGGCGCAGCAAGACGTATACCGGCTACTCGGTGGAGTGGGCCATCGAGCACGGCGGAGCGCGAGACGCTCATGCCTTTGCCTGTCGCTTCCCGGTGGGGCTCCAAGCGTTCGAGCATCCGCACTGGCCCGTTTTCCTTATCGATATGTTGCCGCAGGGCTTTGGGCGAGAAGAGCTTCTCCGCAGACTGGGGCTATCTGTAACGGCAGGGGAAAGCGTGGACTGGCGGCTGCTGCTCGCGGGTGCGGGCAACTCGGTAGGAAACCTGCGCGTGAAGGAGGCCGCGAGCTGGCTAGCCGCGAGCGCTGGTCCGCTACGGGGCTTCACGGACGATGAGGTGGCCGAACGGGGAGACGACTTCGCTGAGTACCTGGCCTCGCACGGCCTGTTTGTGGCCGGCTCATCTGGGGTGCAGGGCGAGTGGCCCAAGATTTTGCTCACGAGAGCAGAGGATGGCCTGCTGTACCTGGACCACACGCTTCCTGATGCGCGGGCGCGGGAGCACTACATCGTCAAGTTCGGACGGGGCAGCAACGAGGCTCTTGCGTCCATTCTGCGGCATGAAGCCCCTTATATGGCGCTGGCACGAATGCTGGGGCTTCGCGTGCATGCGGACCTCGTAATGCTCAAGCGAGCGCTTTTCATCCCGCGGTTCGACCGCCAAGTGACGGGCGGGGGTGTTCTCCGCCTAGGGCAAGAGAGTATCGCGACGTTGACGGGCAACCCTGGCTTCGATGCGGTGCCCAGCCACGACGAAGTGTGCCGACAGCTGCTGCGGCAATGTATCCACCCGCTTGCGGAAGTGCTTGAGTACATCAAGCGGGATGTGGCCAACCTGGCTCTGGGGAACAAAGACAACCACGCACGAAATACCGCAGTCCAGCGCGACTTCAGTGGTGGTATCCGCCTGACACCCCTCTACGACTTCGCGCCGATGTACCTCCACCCTGACGGAATCGCCCGTCGCATCCGATGGGAGGGCAATGACAGTAGCGCTCCAGACTGGAACAGGGTCATCGACAAGGTGTGTGAGATTGCGCAGACCCTGAGGGATGAGAAGCGGATGCCTTCTGCGCAGAAAAAAGCGTTGCGCGAGGTGTGCCGCCCGGCATTGGTTGAAGGCTTGCGCCCGATGGCTGAGCCTCTGAAAAAGATTGCAGCCCACGGTACTGACTTCGGCTTGGAACCAGCGGTACACGCTCACCTCAAGCTCGGAATCGAGGCGCAAGCCCAGCGATTGACCGCGCTGACCTGAACTGGACACCGACATGGACAAGCGATACGAAACTTTGACACTGCCTCAGCAGCTGGAACTGCGTAAGAAGGCTATCAACGACGTGCTGGCGAATCCGCAATGGAGCCTGGCACAGGCCGTGCGCCATCTGAAGAAGACGATGCATCTCACCACTGCAGAACTGGCCAAGTTGGCGGGAATATCGTTTCGCACGCTGCAAGACATTGAGCGCGAGAAAAGCGAGGGAACGGTCCAGACAATGAACCGGGTCTTCGGCGTGCTCGGACTCAAGCTCGGTGTAGTCCGCGTGTCGCACGACGACGAGTTTCGTGCCGCGTCGGCCCCCGAGTCCGCGCAGGAAGCCTGAGGTCGGGGCGTAGGCAGTCGAACCGCCAAGCATTTCAGGTACTGGAGAAATTTCCGGCAGGAAAAAGCCCTCTGAACCGGAAAGGCTCAGAGGGCGAAGGAGGTGCCGAGTTGGCTGACGTCAACACTTTAAGCCAACGCCTAGCTTTTAAGGCACCGGGGGCTTTTTCATGTGGGCTCGGCCGGGAGTGCGGCGTCA
>ERZ1023710.9-NODE-9-length-24651-cov-15.947430_pt1 | contig 24651 bp, 22 predicted proteins | sample MGYA00520877_ERZ1023710 | MGnify/ENA primary metagenome ERZ1023710 (study PRJEB33180, sample SAMEA4046005) | wastewater metagenome | place: Denmark | collected 2016-03-29 | study: EMG produced TPA metagenomics assembly of the PRJEB13832 data set (Local surveillance...
TGCCACCCCCGATGGTTACAACCTGGGCATGGCCACGGTGTCCACCACGGCCACCAACCCCGCCATCAACCCCAAGATTCCCTACAACGTCGCCACCGACTTCACGCCCATCATCAACATTGCCGCCACGCCCAATGTGATTGCGGCCCACCCCAAGCTGCCCTTCCAGGACTACAAGGGCATGCTGGCCGCCGTGAAGAAGGAACCGGGCAAATACGCCTACGCATCGCCGGGCAACGGCAGCATCACGCACCTGATGATGGAAATGTTCAAGCTGAGCACCCAGACCTTCATGGTGCATGTGCCCTACCGGGGCTCGGGCCCGGCCCTGAACGACGCCGTGGCGGGCCAGGTGCCGCTGATTTTTGACAACCTGCCCTCGGCCCTGCCCTTCATCAAGGAAAAGCGCCTCACGGCCCTGGTGGTGGCAGCGCCCCAGCGCGTGCCCGCCCTGCCCGATGTGCCCACCTTCAAGGAGCTGGGCCTGGAGTCGGTAAACCGCATGGCCTACTACGGCATCATCGGCCCCAAGGGCCTGCCCAAGGACGTCGTGGACAGGATCAATGCCGCCGTCCGCAAGGTGGTGCAAGACCCTGCCATCCGCAAGCGCATCGAGGAAACGGGCTCCATCATCATGGCCGACACCCCCGAGGCATTCGCCAAGCAGATGCGCGAAGAGCTGGCCGTGTACAAGGACGTCGTGGCCAAGCAAAAGCTCACCCTGGATTGAATTCCAGTCAAAACAGGCTGTAGCCCTTTATCCACGAGCGCAAATAGCTATTAATTTGATAGCCATCTGCGCACTCAGGCATCCCATCCGGCCACGCATCGGTTCGCGGGGGCTGCCTGCCTGCCGCGCGGGATGGCGCCTGCGGTGGAAATTCGCCAGCCGGGGGTTGCGGCTGGTGCACCGGTGGAGTTTGAAGGCGCAACTTTTCACCCGCCGCACTTCGGCCTTGTCTTCACCGGCGAGGCCGTTGTGTTGTGGCGGCTGGCTGCGTGCTGGCAAGCAACACCTGGGGTACGCGGGGCGCCCCGGCCTGCAAAAAAAACCGCCACCGGCCATTTTTGCGCTGCAAAATCTTGGCGTACAAATAAATACATTTATTCCCACTGCGCCCCCGATCGACACGCGCCTGCGCGCAGTGCGCATTTAGCCGGTTTCAGCCATCCCCCTGTTGCCGCGTCGGCCGGTGGCACCAAAGGACTCCCCATTAAGCTCAGCCTCAAACTCCCTCTCGCCTTTACCGTGTCGCTGTTGCTGCTGTTGGCGGCGGCGCTGTTTGGCATCAGCCGCCTGAACCAGGCGCTCGACACCTACCAGACCTCCGTGGCCCAGAGCTTCGAGCACGAGCGAATGGCATCCAGCATGCTCAATGACTTCAAGGTGCAGGTGCAAGAGTGGAAGAACGTGCTGCTGCGCGGCAAAGACCCGGCGCAGCTCACGCGCTACTGGGCAGCTTTTCAAAAGCAGGAAAAATCCATCAACGAGCAGGCGCAAAAGCTGCTGACCGCCCTGCCTGCCGGCGAGGGGCGCGAGCGCGTGGCGCAGTTTGTGCAGGCCCATGAGCGCATGGGCGCCGCCTATCGCCAGGGTTTTGAAGCCTTCAAAGCGGCCGACCACGACCCCCAGGTGGGCGACAAGGCGGTGGCCGGCATGGACCGCGAACCCTCGCAGCTGATCGACCAGGCGGGAGCGCTGATCGCCAAGGCCAGCGGCGACGTGGCGGCGCGTGCCGCGGCCACCGCACAAACCGCCACCACCATCAGCCTGGTGGTGATGCTGGTGGTGTGCGCCCTGGGCATTGGCGGTGCCGTTGCCTTTAGCCGCACGGTGGTGAAACCGCTGGAAAACGCCGTGCGCGTGTCGCAGGCGGTGGCCGGTGGCGACCTTACGGTGGCAACCGAGGTGCGCGGCAAGGACGAGATTGCACAGTTGCTCAACGCCCTGTATGGCATGCAGATGAGCCTGTCGCGCGTGGTGAGCAATGTGCGCAGCAACGCCAACAGCGTGGCAGCCGCCAGCAGCGAGATCGCCCATGGCAACAACGATCTCTCGGCGCGCACCGAGCAGCAGGCCAGCGCGCTGGAGGAAACCTCGGCGTCGATGGAAGAGCTCAACTCCACCGTGCAGGCCAACGCCGACAACGCCCGCCAGGCCAATCAGCTGGCCGTGAACGCGTCCACCGTGGCGGTGCAGGGTGGCGATGTGGTGGCCGAGGTGGTGGCCACCATGAAGGGCATCAACGACAGCAGCCGCAAGATCAGCGACATCATCGGCGTGATCGACGGCATCGCCTTTCAGACCAACATCCTGGCGCTGAACGCCGCGGTGGAAGCCGCCCGTGCGGGCGAGCAGGGCCGAGGGTTTGCCGTGGTGGCCAGCGAGGTGCGCAGCCTGGCCCAGCGCAGCGCCGAGGCCGCCAAAGAGATCAAGACCCTCATCCACGCCAGCGTGGAGCGCGTGGAACAAGGCACCACCCTGGTGGACAAGGCGGGCGCGACCATGACCGAAGTGGTCAGCGCCATCCGCCGCGTGACGGACATTGTGGGCGAGATCAGCGCCGCCAGCAGCGAGCAAAGCGCGGGCGTGGCCCAGGTGGGCGAAGCCGTGACGCAGATGGACCAGGCCACGCAACAGAACGCGGCACTGGTCGAACAAAGCGCTGCCGCCGCCGACAGCCTGAAGGTGCAGGCGCAGCAGCTGGTGGACGCCGTGGCCGTGTTCCGGCTGTTGCCCGGCGAGGGGCACGATGCAATCGCCCCCGGGCCGGGCCGGCAAGCCCGCCGGCTGACGGCGGCCTGAATCAACGGCCGCCCCCCGGTAGCCCCTCCGTTACCCGAGGGGGCGGCGCCGGGGTGGATTTTTTTCTGTCGCCGAAAATCCGGGGGAAACGGGCTACAGCCCAATAAAATCAAGCGGCAACAGCTATTATTTATATAGCATTCAGACCTGAGAGTCCGGCCCCTGGATATCTCAAGTGTCGTTCTGCCAGATCACTCCGAAGCCCCTGGACGGGTCCCAAGGCGAGCGGCGCAACAAGCCCCAGGCATTGCCGCACAGCCCGGCGGCACCGGTCAATGGAGCCGCTCAAAACCGCTTTCCACCCAGGCCAGAGCACTGGCGGGCGTGAGCTTGAAGCTGGGCGGCGCGGGCGCGCGCGCCAGTTCCTCGCCCAACTCGTCCTGCGCGCTGAGCGTGGCCGTGGCACCCTCTTCATCGGGCACGATGACCAGGGCCACGCGCAGCCGCTGGCCTTGGGCCGTGGTGATCGTCACGTTCTTGTTGAGCTGTGCGTGCAGCTGCTGCTCATGGCGGCGCAGCACCTCGCTGGCCGTCTTGACCAGGGTGTTGAAGGCCGACACATCGAGTGGTTTGGGGTTTTTCTTGTCACGCCCCATGGTCCACGGCCCCACCAGCGCGGGCTCGGCCTCGCCCTGCAGCGTCATCGACACGGCCCAGCCATCGTCGTCCTCGTTCTTGATGACGCGCGCCGTCCAGCGCTCGTCGCTCCAAAGGCGGGGTTCGTGGATGGGGGTGGGGGTGTCGTCGTCGGTGTCGGTGTGGGTCATGGGTGCGGGGCAGAACGGGAAAAAGGCGCAGAGCATACGGCGGTTTGGCCCGGTCTGGCCCGGTGCGGCCCACCACCGCTTGTAACAGCCGCGCATGGTGCGGGGGCTTTCGGCCCTGCACGGTGGGCACCGCCGGCCAGGCTGCGGCCGGCTTTGTCGGCGCGGGCTGATATTTCCCACTGCCCGAGCGCTTCTGCTTCTAAAATTTGTAAAAACGCGTATCCACGCAAAGGACATTCCCATGAAAAACGTGCAGCGAGATATTGAAGAGCGCACCAACCTCACAGGCACCAACCAGTTCGAGCTGCTGCTTTTTCGCCTGGGCGCCGACAGCGCACTGGGCAAATCCGAGCTTTTTGGCATCAACGTTTTCAAGATCCGTGAAATCGTGGCCATGCCCAGCATCACCCCCATTGCGGGTGCAACGGCGTATTCGCTGGGGGTGGTCAACCTGCGCGGGCAGATCATCCCGGTGCTGGACCTGCCGGCCATTGTGGGCTGCAAGCCCAAGACCGGGCTGAACATCATGCTGGTGACCGAATATGCGCGCACCACGCAGGCGTTTGCCGTGGAGTCGGTGGAAGACATCGTGCGGCTCGACTGGAAACAGGTGCTGTCCGCCGAGGCCAGCGGCGCCGCCGGCAAGCTGGTGACCAGTATTGCGCGGCTGGATGGCAACACCGATGGCTCGCGGCTGGCGCAGGTGCTGGATGTGGAGGCCATCTTGCAGTTGGTGTCGCCGCCCGAGGGCAACCAGGTGGATGCCCAGAAAGTGGGGCCCCGCCTGGTGATGAAGCCCGGCACCATCATTCTTGCGGCCGACGACTCGTTTGTGGCCCGCTCGCTCATCGAACAAGAGTTGCAGTTGCTGCACGCACCCTTCGAAATGGTGAAGTCGGGCAAGGAGGCCTGGGACCGGCTCAATGCCCTGGCCATCCAGGCAGCGGCCGAAGGCAAGACTGTGTGCGACAAGGTGGCGCTGGTGCTGACCGACCTGGAAATGCCCGAGATGGACGGCTTCACGCTGACGCGCCAGATCAAGCAGGATGCGCGCTTTCATGGGCTGCCGGTGATCATCCACTCGTCGCTCTCGGGATCGGCCAACGAAGACCATGTGCGCAGCGTTGGCGCAGATGGCTATGTGGCCAAGTTTGTGGCCGAAGACCTGGCAGACGCCATGCGGCGGGTGCTGCCCTCCTGACAGGGTCGGCGAGGCGATTATTCAAGCAAAAAATGGCTCTAGCCATTACTGGTAAAGCGCTGACAGCTATATAAATAATAGCATTCGCAACCTCTTTGGCGAGTCGGCGGATCACCAGGGTTTTGCGCGGCACTGTGGCGCGGTGGCGCCAGTCGTCGCACCCACCACGGCGGCGCACCACGAGGCAGGTCAACCGGAATGGCCCGCCAGGCGTCTAATGGATGGCGCAGGACCGCGAAGTTGTAACACCCCGCCGGGGCGCTTTTCACGGGCTTTACGCAATGGGCGGAACGCCATGCGCAACGCCAGAATCTGACCACCATGACACATCACCCGCTTGCCCGCATTGTTTCTGCCGTTGCGCTTGCCGCACTGGCCACGGGCTGCGCCGTGGTTCCTGGCGACCCTTACTACACGCCACAGCCCACCGGCTACGGTGTGTATGAGCAGCCCGCTTATATCTACGGCAGCCCGCCTCCGGTGTATGGCTACCCGGTGGCCCCACCGCCCGGCTATTTTGGACGCCGGTACGACGACCGCAATGACTGGCGCGAACGCGAGCGTGCCCACCGTGAACGCGAAGCCCAACACCAGCGCGAAGCCCAGCGTGAGCGGGAAGCGCGGCGCGAGCGCGAGGCCCGTCAGGCCCGGGAGGCCCGGGAGGCCCACCGCGAACAAGACGCGCGCCGGGACCGTGAGCGCGACCAGGCACGGGACCAGGCCCGCCGTGAACAGGCCCAGCGGGATCATGCCAACCGCCCCCAACGCGACGACGATCGCCGCCAGCGTGGCGACGGCACGCACCGACCCGATCGCCCGGACCAGCCCCGTTGGCGAACCGACGCCCCACGCGGCCAGGGCAGTTGAGAACGTACCCGCGTTCTGAGGACTTCTTTCAGGAAAACCACCATGCCCATCGTGCGCAACTGCCTGGCCGCCTGTGCGGTGCTTGTGTGTTTCACCGCGCAGGCCCAGGTGCTGCGCTGTACCGATGCGCGCACCGGCCAGGTCACCTACACCGATGGCACCTGCCCGGGTGCCGCATCGGTTCGTGAGGTCGAGCCCCGCAAGACGCCGCAAGAAATCCAGCTCGAGCGTGAGCAGGCCGCCCAAGCGCTGGCGCGCAAGCAGCAGCAATTGCAGGCCGAAGCGGTCACCCGGCAAATCGACGCCGATCGCGACGCGCGGCGCGAGCGAGAACTGGCGGCAGGCGCCCCGCGCCCGGCTGCGCGCCCGCAGGACTATGCGCGGTCTGCAGAGTGCGCCCGGTCACGTCGCAACCTTGACGTGGTGCTCGGCAGCGCCGACGGCACCTATGAACAGAACCTGCGCGTCGAAGCCGCACAACGCCAGGTGGACCTGGACTGCCTGGGCCCTGAGGGCTATGCCGAGGTAGAAAAAGCCCGCGCAGGCAGGCAGATGCAGGCGCCTTCGGTCGTGGTGGTTCCGCCGCGCTATCCCGTCTACACCCGGCCGGCTCCGCCGCCGCCACCGCGCCGGATCACGCATTGCAACGTGTTTCGCTGCTACGACAGCCAGGGCAACAGCTACCCGCGCTGAACACCGGGCGGCGCCTTTCAGGGCGCCTTTGAGGGCAATCTTCAGGCGCGCAGGCCCGTGGCCACGGTGGGGTAGCGCAGCCGCAAGCCCAGCTCGTCCAGCAGGCGGTGGTTGTCAAGCCGGCGCGATTCGCTCATGAAACTCAACAGCATCACCGGCAGCGCATCCTGCGCGGTGCTGCGCGGCACCCTGGGCGGGCGCGGCAGCCCATACAGGTCGGCGGCCAGATCGAAATAGTCGCCCATCTTCATCGCGCTGGCATCGCTGACGTTGTAAACCCGCTGGGGCTTGCCACGCCACAGCGCTGCCAGGCAGGCGCGCGCCAGGTCATCGGCATGGATGTGGTTGGTGTACACGTCGTCTTGCGCCGTGAGCACGGGGGTGCCCCTGCGCAGACGGGCCTCGGGGGTTCCGCCCTCGCGGTCAGGGGCATAAATGCCCGGAATGCGCAGAATGCTGGTGCGCACGCCAGCGCGCCCCAGGTGGCGCACGGCGCGCTCGGCATTCACGCGGCGCTGGGCACGGGGCGTGCCGGGTGCCACGGTGCGGGTTTCAGCCACCAGGGCGCCCGCGCAGTCGCCATACACCCCGCTGGTCGAGGCATACACCAGCGACACCGGCAGGCTGCGCAGCCGCAAGGCCCGCGCCAAGGCCACGGTGCGCGGGTCGCGCCACCAGGCGGCACCGCCACCGCCTTCGCCCGGCGGTGGTGCCAGGTGCACCACGCGGGTGGCCAGGCCCGAAAGACGGCGCAGCGTGGCAGCGTGGTCCAGGTTGCCCACCAGCGGCGTCACCCCCTGCGCGCGCAGGCTGCCCACGCGTTCAGCCTGGGAGGTGAGCGCCAGCACACGCAGGCGCTGCGCCCCCGGGCCGGTCAGCAGGTTGCGCGCCATGCGCTGGCCCACATCGCCATAGCCCACGATCAGCAGGCGCTCGCGCCGAAACCGGGAGGGCAACGCGCCCAGCCCGCTGGTGACCGCCACGGTGCTCATGGGGTCACCTCCGTGCTGCGCAATGCGGCGCGCACTGGCTGCAAGCGGCGCTGCACGGCGCCCATGCGGTGCCACTGCGCCACAATGGCACGGCGCTTGCCGTGGCTCTGGCGTGCTGCAGGCGCGCGCTGTGGCCATACGCGGTGGCAGGCCGTGGGGCTGTTAAGAGAGCGATCAGGTTCTAAGGGCAAAATCGGGGCCGTTCGCATGAAGACAACTTGAAGAATAGCCCAAGGATACCCACACCATGACCAGCACAGAGACGGCCAACGCAGCGTTCCAGATCACCGTGCAACCCAGCGGCCGCGCATTCAGTGCCAACGCAGACGAAGCCATCCTGGCGGCGGCCATCCGCAGCGGCGTGGGGCTGCCCTATGGCTGCAAGGACGGCGCCTGCGGTTCGTGCAAGTGCAAAAAAATCAGCGGCGCCGTGCACCATGGCGAACACCAGTCCAAAGCCCTGACGGCCGACGAAGAAGCCGCAGGTTTTGTGCTGACCTGCTGCGCCCACCCCCTGACCGACGTGGTGCTCGAATCGCGCCAGGTCACCGACGAAAGCGCCTTCCCCGTCAAGAAGATGCCCGTGCGCGTGGTTGCCTTCGAGAAAAAATCGCACGATGTCATGCAGTTGCGCCTGCAGTTGCCCGCGGCCGACACCTTCCGCTACCACGCGGGCCAGTACATCGAGTTCCTGCTGCAAGGTGGCGTGCGCCGCGCCTATTCCATGGCCAACGCCCCCCACACGCAGGCCGAGGCCCCGGGGCTGGAGCTGCACATTCGCCACATGCCGGGCGGCAAGTTCACCGACCATGTGTTCGGCGCCCTGAAGGAAAAGGAAATCCTGCGCATCGAGGGCCCGTTTGGCAGCTTTTTCCTGCGCGAGGATTCGGCCAAGCCCATCGTGCTGCTGGCATCGGGCACCGGGTTTGCGCCCGTCAAGGCGCTGATCGAGCACATGCAGTTCAAGGGCATCACGCGCCCCACCACGCTCTACTGGGGCGGCCGTCGGCCGGGCGACCTGTATCTGCACGACTGGATGCTGGCGCGCGCCGCGCAAATGCCCAACCTCACCTATGTGCCCGTGGTGTCCGATGCCCTGCCCGAAGACGGCTGGACGGGCCGCACCGGCTTTGTGCACCAGGCCGTGCTGCAGGATTTTGCCGACCTGTCGGGCCACCAGGTGTATGCCTGTGGCGCCCCCATCGTGGTCGATTCGGCACGCGCCGCCTACAGCGCCGAGCGCGGCCTGCCGCCCGACGAATTTTTTGCCGACTCCTTCACCTCCGAGGCCGACAAGCACGGCTGAACATTGCCGGTTGGCCGGGATGCAGGCCGCCGGCACGGTGCCCATCGCACCCGCCAGCGGCCTTTTTTCGGGGGGCTCGCTCCGTTTTTTGCACAATGGCGCCATGAACCGCCGAAACATCCTCCTCGCAAGTGCCGCTGCCGCAGCGGTTTTTTCCTCTTCCCTGGCCATGGCCCAGGACACGGGCGCACCCATTCGCCTGATCGTTCCCTACGCCCCCGGTGGCCCGCTGGACATCACGGCCCGCGCGCTGGCAGAGCGGGTGCGTGACTCGCTGGGCACGGTGATCGTCGACAACAAGGGCGGCGCGGGTGGCAACATTGGCGCCGACGCCATCGCCAAGGCCGCGCCCGACGGCCTGACCATCGGCATTGCCGCCACCGCCACGCATGCCGTGAACCCCTGGCTGTATGCCCGCATGCCTTACGACGCCGCCAAGGACTTTGCCGGCATCACCCAAATGGTGCGCGTGCCCAACGTGCTGGTCATGAACGCCGAAAAGGCGGCACAACTGAAGATCAACAGCGTGGCCGACCTCATCGCCTATGCCAAGGCCAACCCGGCCAAGCTCAACTATGGCAGCGGCGGCAACGGCAGCGCGGGCCACCTGGCGGGCGAAATGTTCAAGCAGCGCGCGGGCATCTTTGCCCTGCACATCCCCTATCGCGGCGGCAACCCGGCCCAGCTGGCCCTGCTGAGCGGCGAGGTGGACTTCAATATCGACAACCTGGCCACCGCCGCACCCAACATCCGCGCCGGCAAACTCAAGGCCCTGGCCGTGACCAGCCTGCAGGCCAGCCCGGCCCTGCCCGGCGTGCCACCGCTGTCCAGCACCTTCAAGGGCTTCTCGATCGACACCTGGTGGGGCCTGGTGGCGCCCGCCGGCACGCCCAAGCCGGTGATCGCCAAGCTGAACAAGGCCTTTGTGGCCGCACTCAACGCCCCCGAAACCAGAACCCGCTTTGGCGCACTGCTCGCCGAGCCCGTGCCCACCACGCCCGAGCAGTTCGACGCCTTCATGGCCAGCGAACGGGCCAAATACCAGTCACTGGTGAAAGCCTCGGGCGCCAAGGTGGATTGATGGATGGGGTGATCGCCTTCCGCCGCGACGGCAGGTAGCGCCCATTTATTTACATGAAATATGGCTGCAGCGCTTTATCCATAAGCGCAAGCTGCTATATATTCAGGAGCATTGCAACACCTGACTAACTGACTTGACGTGTTGCCTGAATCGCCCAGTCAGCGCCCTGCACCCGGTCGATGCGCTGCGGGGCCACGGTCGCCAGCTGGTGCGCTGGCACCCGGTCAGGGGCCAGCTCGGCCAGGGGACACAACGCAAACGCGCGCTCGTGCAGGCGCGGGTGCGGCACCGTGAGCGTGGGGGTGTCGATCACCTCGTCGCCGTACAGCAGGATGTCCAGATCCAGCGTGCGCGGGGCGTTGCGGTAGGGGCGCTCGCGTCCGGCCGCCTGCTCGATCGCCTGCAGTTGCGCCAGCAAGGCATGGGGCGCCAGGGTGGTTTGCACCTGCGCCACAGCGTTCAGATAGTCGGGCCCGCCCGCATCCACCGGCGCACTGCCATACAGCGATGAAACGCCCTGCACGCGCGTGCCCGGCAGGGCCCCCATGGCCGACAGGGCGGTGCGCAGGGTGGCCAGCCGGTCACCCAGGTTGGCACCCAGGCCGATCCAGGCAGACACGGGCGCAGATGCTGCGGGGGCAGCGGAGGCCTCAGGCGCAAGCACAGGGTTGACCACCGGGGGTGCGGCACCCTGCATGAAGAAAACCCCGCTTATTCGCCAGCGGCGGCAGAGGCAGCGCCTTCGCCATTGCCAGCACCGGGCTTGCGACGGCGGCGGCGGCGCTTCTTGGGCGCATCGCCGTCAGCCAGCGGCGCGGCGCCGTCGGGCAAAGATGCCGTACCGGCGGCCGCCTCACGGGGCGCAGCCCCTGCGGCGGGTGCGCTGCGTGGCACGCGTTTGACTACAGGCTGGGTCTTTTGGCGGGCTTTCTGCTCTTCGCGGGCCTGGTCCATGAGGTCTTCGCGGCGTTCATCGCTGGCGCCCTGGAAGTCTTGCCACCATTCAGCCAGGGCCTCTTCCACCTCGCCCACGTCGGCACGCAGGCGCAAGAAGTCGAATCCTGCGCGAAAACGCAACTGATCGACCATGCCAAAGGGCCCGCTGCCTACCCGCTTTTCAAAGCGCGGCTGCATCACCCAGATCTCACGCATGTCGGCCGCCAGCTTGCCGCGACCCGACACGTCGCCAATGCGCTTGTCAAACACCTCGTCGATGGCCTCCTGCAGCGCCGGCAGAGGGTGCTGGCGCTGGTTCTGGCGCTCTGTCCAGCCATTGCGCACGTCCTCCCACAGCACGCAGGCCAGCAAAAAGCTGGGTGCCACGGGCTTGCCTTCGCCCACCCGGCGGTCGGTGTCGGTGAGGGCGGCGTTCACAAACGGTGTGGCGGCACGCTCCACCACCACGTCCAGCAACGGATAGATGCCCTTGGCCATCCCCAGCTTCTTCAGTTGCTCGATAGTGGCAATGGCATGCCCCGTTTGCAGCAGCTTGAGCATTTCGTCAAACATGCGGCTTTGCGGCACCTCGGCCAGCAACAGTTGCGACTGCACCAGGGGCGCGGCAGTCTTGGTCTCGATGGTGAAGCCCAGGGCGCTGAGCTTGGCCGCAAACCGCACGGCGCGAATGATGCGCACGGGGTCTTCGCGGTAGCGCGTGGCGGGGTCGCCAATCATGCGCAGTGTTTTCTTCTTGGCGTCCTGCAGGCCCTTGTGGTAGTCCACCACGATCTGGCTCACCGGGTCGTAGTACATGGCGTTGACGGTGAAGTCACGGCGCGTGGCGTCTTCGTCCTGCGGGCCCCACACGTTGTCGCGCAGCACGCGGCCGCTGGCATCCACGGCATGTTGCATGCCCGACAGCTGGGCCTTGCTGGTCTTTTCGTTGCCCGCCACCTGGCCTGCAGCGGCGTTGTCGAGGTAGGCGCGGAAGGTGGAGACCTCGATCACCTCGTGCTCACGGCCCCGGCCATGCACCACGTGCACGATGCGAAAGCGCTTGCCGATGATGAAGGCGCGGCGAAACAGCCCTTTGACCTGCTCGGGCGTGGCGTTGGTGGCCACGTCGAAGTCTTTGGGGCGCAGGCCCAGCAGCAGGTCGCGCACGGCGCCACCCACGATGTAGGCCTCAAAGCCCGCCTGCTTGAGGGTGGCCACCACGTCGGCGGCGCGGCGGTCCACCAGCTCGGGGTTGATGCCATGCACCGAGGCGGGCACCTCTTCACGCTTGCCGAAATGCGGCTTGCCGCCCGAGGTGCCGGGCGTGGATTTGCCGAGCAGTTTGTTGATGAACTTCTTGATCATGGGTATGCAGTAAACAGGTGGAGCGGCGCAAACATGCGGTCAAGGTGCAGTTTCAGGGTGCGGCATCCTGCGCGGTGGCGGGCTGTGCATTCTGGTTTGTGCCGTCCGAAAACAGGTCCAGTATGCGCCAGCCGCGCTCATGCGCCAGCGCTCTGAGCCGGGCGTCGGGGTTGGTGGCAACAGGGTGGTTGACTTTTTCCAGCAGCGGCACATCGTTCATGGAATCGCTGTAGAAGGTGCTCTCCACATCGCCCCACGAAAGCCGCCGCTCGGCCAGCCATTGTTCCATGCGCCGCACCTTGCCTTCGCGCATGGTGGGAATTCCGTCGATTTCGCCGGTGTACCAGCCCTGCGCATCGCGGGCCAGCTGCATGGCCAGCAACTGCTGCACCCCCAGCGCCTGGGCAATGGGCCGGGTCACGAATTCGTTGGTGGCGGTGATGATCAGCACCTCATCGCCGGCCGCCTGGTGCTGGCGCAGCAGATCGCACGCCTGCGGCTGTATGGCTGGCTCGATCACTTCGCGCATGAACTGGGCATGGGCGGCAGCGGCGGCCTCGGGCCCGCGCTGGCGCACGGCCTCGATGGCAAACCGCACATAGTCGTGCACATCGAGCGTTCCCGCCTGGTAGTGTGCATAGAACTCGTCGTTGCGGCGCGCAAACTCTACGGGGTCGTTCCAGCCAATGCGGATGGTGAACTCGCCCCACTCGTAGTCGGAGTCAATGGGCAAGAGCGTGTGGTCCAGGTCGAACAGCGTCAGCCGGGGGCGATTTGTCTGGGTATCAGTCATTGATTCTTTGGTATGCGATAGACCCTACCCGCAGCAGCAGCAACTGGCGCGGCCCGCGCCAGGGCTCCCGCGCAAGGGCCGCCCCGCCGCGCCGGGAGCGTCCCCCTTCCGAATCGCGCAGCGATTCAAGAGAGGGGGGCAGGCGCCGAAGGCGACACAGGGGGGTGTTCATCACTCCGACTCCAGCATGGCCTTGAGCAGCGGGATGGTGATGGCGCGCTGGGTGCGCAGTGCATAGGCATCGAGTTGATCGAGCAGTTGCATGAGGCTGCCCAGGTCACGCGAGAAGCGGTTGAGCATGAAGTCCATCACCTCATCGCCCAGAAAAACGCCCCGGGCATCGGCCTCCTGGCGCAGCACGGCGCGGCGGGCCGTTTCATCAAGCAGTTGCAGCTGGAACACATGGCCCCAGCCCAGGCGGCTGCGCAGGTCGTCGCGCAGCGGCAGGTCGGCCGGTGGCAGGTTGCCGGCCGCCAGCACCCAGCGCGGCGCACCATTGGCGGGGCTGATGGCATTCACAAACCAGTTGAAGGCCATGGCCTGCTGGGCCGTGCTGTAAAGGTGCACATCGTCCAGCACCACGGCAGCCCAGCGTTCGTCAAACTCGGCCGCGCTGGCCACCGAAGCATCGAGCCAGCCCACGCTGGCGCCCTGGTCGCTCAAGGCTTGGCGCACCGCCTTGAGGAGGTGGGTCTTGCCACTGCCCGCCTCGCCCCACAGGTAGGTGGGCACCGGTGAACGAGTGTCCGGCTGGCTGCCCTCCCCTGCCCACAGCCGCAGATGCTGCAGCGCGGCCTCGTTGGGGCCGGCGAAAAAACGCGCCAGAGTGGGCCCGGAGGCCAGGCCGATGTCCAGGGCCAGCTGTTTCATGGCTGCAGCCTGCTGACACAAGGGCAGGCGCAGGGATGGATCACAGGGGACAGCATGGGCGTGAAAGTCAAAACGAAGCAGGAAGTAAGGGTGAACGGACGGTGCGCGGTGCACAACCCGTAAAATCTGCGCAAATTTTAGTCTGCCGCGCACGCTGGTCCGTGCCATCCCTGCCATGAGCTCTTCCGCATCCACTCCTTCCCCCCTGTCTTACAAAGACGCTGGCGTTGACATCGACGCAGGCGACGCCCTGGTCGAGCGCATCAAGCCGCTGGCCAAAAAGACCATGCGCGAGGGCGTTCTGGCCGGTATCGGCGGCTTCGGCGCGCTGTTCGAGGTGCCCAAGCGCTACAAGGAACCCGTGCTGGTCAGCGGCACCGACGGCGTGGGCACCAAGCTCAAGCTGGCTTTTGAATGGAACATGCACGACACCGTGGGCATCGACCTGGTGGCCATGAGCGTGAACGACGTGCTGGTGCAAGGTGCCGAGCCGCTGTTCTTTCTGGACTACTTCGCCTGCGGCAAGCTGGATGTGGATACGGCCGCTGCCGTGGTCGGCGGCATCGCCAGGGGCTGCGAGCTTTCGGGCTGCGCCCTGATTGGCGGCGAAACCGCAGAAATGCCCGGCATGTACCCTGCAGGCGAATACGACCTGGCAGGCTTTGCCGTGGGCGCGGTCGAAAAATCGAAAATCCTGACCGGCAAGGACGTGAAGCCCGGCGACGTGGTGCTGGGCCTGGCATCGAGCGGCGTGCACTCCAATGGCTTCTCGCTGGTGCGCAAGTGCATCGAGCGTGCCGAGGCAGCGGGCACCTTGCCCGCCACACTAGACGGCAAACCCTTCAAGCAGGCCGTCATGGAGCCCACGCGCCTGTATGTGAAGAACGTGCTGGCCGCGCTGGCGCAACATCCCATCAAGGCGCTGGCCCACATCACCGGCGGCGGCCTGCTGGAGAACATCCCGCGCGTGCTGCCCGAGGGCACCGCTGCCCACCTGCAAAAAGGCAGCTGGCCCCAGACCGAGCTGTTTGCCTGGCTGCAAAAGACCGCCGGCATTGACGACATCGAGATGAACCGCACCTTCAACAACGGCATTGGCATGGTGGTGGTGGTGGATGCGGCGAATGCCGAAGCCACGGCCGCCACGCTGCGGGCCACGGGCGAGCAGGTCTACACCATTGGCGCCATTGCGCCGCGCGGCGAAGGTGCCGCCGTAGTGGTGGCCTGATCGGCGCCGGGTTCGTTCCGTCCCCTCGTCGCGCACGGTGCAACACCCTTCTCCGGCCCCCAACGCCGCCACACAGCCTGAGCACGCCCCCGCCACGCCACCACCGCGCACCCTGAGCCAGGGCATTGTGGTGGCCAGCTACCTGCTGATGGCGGCAGCGCTGCTGCTGGTGATGTGGCGCGGCCTGTTGCCCGGCCTGCTGTGCGTGTGCCTGGGCTTTCTGCTGACCCGCGCACTCACGGGCTGGTTTGCACAAGGGCTGAGGCGCCTGCAGCGCCACAACGCCCCAACAGCCCCCAGCCTGCGTGCGGCACAGATTGCCGCTGCGGCCCTGGTGATGCTGTTGCCGCTGGCACTGCTGGCGGCGGGCCTCACGCACTCGCGTGGCTACCTGGTCACTGCCCCGCAGCAATACCAGGAACTGCTGAACTACATGGCGCGCACCGTTCTGGAGCTGCGCCTGAAGCTGCCGGTGGATGTGGCCTCCCATCTCCCCGAGGGCGCTGCGGAAATCCAGCGCATCATCGCCAACTACCTGGGTGCCAAGGCGGGCTCGTTGGCCATGGCCGGTCGCGCCTGGCTGGCCGGGTTGTTGTTCGCCTATGTGGGCCTGCTGATCGGTGCGCTCGCCGCTGTGCGGCCACCGGTGCTGGCGCAGGCCCCGCTGGCCCAGCAGCTCAAAACGCGCATTACGCTGTTTGGCGAAGCGTTCCGGCAAATCGTGGCGGCGCAGTTCTGGATTGCCGCCTTCAACACCTTGCTCACGGCCCTGTTCCTGCTGTTCGTGCTGCCGCTGTGGGACCTGCGACTGCCCTACACGCCGATGCTGATCACGTTCACGTTTGTGGCCGGGCTGGTGCCCATTGTGGGCAACCTGGTGTGCAACGTGGTCATCACCATCGTGGGCTTGTCGGTGTCGCCACTGGCCGCCGCCGCCTGCCTGGGGTTCTTGATACTGATTCACAAGGCCGAATACGTCATCAACGCCAAGGTGGTGGGGCGCCGCACGCAGATGGGCGTGTGGGAACTGCTCTCGGTGATGTTTGTGGCCGAGGCCGTTTTCGGGCCTGCCGGGCTGGTGGCAGCGCCGCTGTTTTACGCCTATCTCAAAAAAGAACTGGTGGCGGCGAGGCTGGTGTAGCGGCTTTGGCTGCACGCAGGCGGCATTGGCGGCCTGGTTTCCTGCAGCCGCCGCGTTTGCGCAACACCGATGCGCAAACCCAGAACCCCCAGGCATGCCCGTTGAGTGTTTCAGGCATCAAAGAATAGAATCTGCATGTAACACGCGCCATCTCCCGCCTTGATCCACGGGTTTCTGGTCTTTCATCTCTCTTTTCCCTCTGAAACGCTCCATGACTATTGCAAGAAAACTGGCACTCCTGGTGCTGTGCGCCCTCCTGGGCATGGTGGTCATGACGGCCTGGTTCCTGGTGTCCTAACGCAAGCTGATCCTCGAAGAGCGTCAGACCGGCGTGCGCCAGGTGGTGGAGGTCGCCCACGGCAATGCGGTGCATTTTCAGGCGCTCAGTAGCAAGGGCACGATGCCCGACGAAGAGGCAAGGCAACGCGCAGCGGCGGCCATTCAGGCCCTGCGCTACAGCGGCAATGAATACATCTGGATCAACGACATGCATCCCCGCATGGTGATGCACCCCATCCGGCCCGAGCTGAACGGGCAAGACCTCAGCGGCAACAAGGACCCCAACGGTCTGGCACTGTTTGTGGAGTTTGTGCGCACCGTCAAGGCCCAAGGCGCTGGTTTTGTGCCCTACATGTGGCCCAAGGCTGGCAGCGACACCCCGGTGGAGAAAACTTCTTACGTCAAGGGCTTTGAGCCCTGGGGCTGGGTGATTGGCTCAGGCGTGTACATCGACACCGTGAACGCCGCCATCTGGAAACGCGCCATGGGCTTTGGTGCCGTGGCACTGGCGCTGGGTGCAGCGCTGCTGGTGGTGGGCACCCTGATCTCGCGCAACCTGCTGCGGCAGCTGGGCGGTGAGCCCGACTATGCGCGCAGCATTGCGCGCAGCATCGCCCAAGGTGACCTGGCGGTGGCGGTGACCACCCGGCCCGGCGACCAATCGAGCCTGATGCTGGACATCCAGGCCATGCAGGGCAACCTGCACCGCATCGTGCAGCGGGTGCGCAGCGGCACCGAGCACATCGCCAGCGCCTCGCAACAGATCGCGGCCGGCAACCACGACCTGTCCAGTCGCACCGAATCGCAGGCCAGCGCCCTGGAGCAAACCGCCGCCTCGATGGAAGAAATGACCTCCAACGTCAAGCAGAACGCCGACAACGCGCACCAGGCTAGCGTGCTGGCGCAGTCGGCCTCCGACGTGGCACGCAAGGGTGGCGCGGTGGTCGAAAAAGTGGTGCAGACCATGGGCTCCATTGAGGCCTCGTCGCGCAAGGTGGCCGACATCACGGGGGTGATCGAAGGCATTGCCTTTCAGACCAACATCCTGGCGCTCAATGCCGCCGTGGAAGCCGCCCGCGCGGGCGAGCAGGGCCGCGGCTTTGCCGTGGTGGCCACCGAGGTGCGCAGCCTGGCGCAGCGCTCTTCCGAGGCCGCCAAAGAAATCAAGGCCCTCATCGGCAATTCCGCCGAACAGGTCAAGGCCGGAACGCACCTGGCCCATGAGGCCGGCACCACCATGCAGGCGGTGGTGGACAGCGTGCTGCGGGTGTCGACCATGATCGAAGAAATCAGCCAGGCCAGCCGCGAGCAGACCGACGGCATCGAGCAAATCAACCAGGCGGTATCGCAGATGGACCAGGGCACACAGCAAAATGCCGCGCTTGTGGAGCAAGCCGCCGCAGCCGCTGCATCGCTGCAGCAGCAGGCACAAGAGCTGACGCAGGTGGTGGCCACCTTCCAACTGGGCTCCTCACAGGGGGGGCGCACGCCGCACTTTCGGCGGGCACCGCCCCCCTGCGGCTGTCCTGAGCCATTGCACACCCCTCGCCCGCCCTGGCGGGGGGCGGCAATGCGCCAGATCACCGACAGGTTGTGAATGGCGTAGCGGCAATCAAAAATAATAGCGCCTAGCGCTTATCCCATAAGGCCTAGAGGCCTATTTGGTTCAAATTTTCTTGAACTGGCGCGCAACAAACGCCCACACCAGTGCCGAGGCGTCTGGCCCCGCCGGATCGCTGTAATTCAGGCCGGGCGCGCCGCCGCTCCAGGCGTGTCCCAGGCCCACAATTTCTCGCAGCGTGACCTGCGCTCGGCCGCGCGCCTTGTACTCGGTCACCCGCACCGCATGGCGCCGGCCGCGCTGCATGGTGCGCACCGGGCCTGCGCGCGCGCCCAAAGACTCGGCCCACAGCACGGCTGTGGCGGCTGCGTTGCGCACCGAGACCACGTTGTCCGCATCACCATGCAGGATCAGCAACGGCGGCAGCGGCGCCATGGCTGCCCCTACGGCAGCCAGCGCCTGTGGCGGGTCAGGCAGGTGCGCTTCCCGGCGCCCATGCATGGCCGCCATGGCGGTGGCAGCGGACTCGGCCGAGCCGGGGGCCACGCCCGAATGCATGGCCACGGCGCAAAACCGGTCGGGGTAACGCGCCGCCAGCAGGGCAGCCATGCTGGCACCCGCCGACAGGCCCGCCACGGCCACGCGGGCCATGTCCACCGGGTGGCGCCGGGCCACCAGCTCGATGGCAGCCAGCAGCGTGGCCGCCTCGGCATCGGCCTTGCCGCTGCGGCGGTCAAACCAGTTCCAGCAACCATGGGCATTGGCCAGGCGCTCCTGCTCGGGGTAGAGCACCAGAAAGCGATGGCGCACCGCCAGGCGGTTCATGCGCGAACTGGCCGCCAGCTCGCGCCCGGTCTGGCCACAGCCGTGCAGCATCACCAAAAGTGGCAGTTTTTCGCCCGCACGCAAGGCAAGCCCCGGCGGCACATACAGGTGAAAGCGCCGCGCGCCTGCAGGGCCAGGGGCAATGCCGGCAAGCCACTCGCCGCTGGCGGGCAGCGGCTTGCGCGGCGTGCGGGCAACGGGCGCCGCCTTGGGCCGCGCACGCGACACGGCTACCGCCTTGGCACGCACGGGCTTTGCGGCACGCACCGGCTTGGTGACGCGCGCAAAGGCCTTGAGGTTGCGCTGATAGGCGCGCGTCAGAGCGGACAGGGAGAACAGGGGCGAGCGACGGGACATGGGTGCGGGGTGCCATTCATCAGGGAAAACCCTGTCCACAATAGCAGCTTACGGGCCAGCGCGTTTTTTGCCCTGGATCACGTAGCGGCCTGCGCGCTGGCCATGGCGCAGGTGGCGCGCACCTCGCCCCGCCACCTTACCCGGCTGTTGCTGGAAACTGCGGGAATCGCGCCCCTGCAATACCTGCGCCGCATCCGCCTGGCGGCTGCCGGAGCAGCGCTGCGGACCGGGCGCCACGCCACCCGGACGCCAGCGCTGGCGGGTTCAGCTCAGATGCGCGGTTGCGCCGGGCATGGCACCAGTTCGGGCAGCCGGGAACGCGCTCTCAGGGTGGCGAGCCTGATCGCTGAATGCGAGCATCGGCCCAAAAAAGGTCAGCTCCCCAGGCGACGCAACTCCACCAGCCGGTCGGCGATCGCAGCCACGTCAAGTCCGTCTTCCACATGCGCCAGGTAGGTCTGCAGATCGGACACCGCCTGCGCCACATTGCCGCGCTCGGCATGCGCCAGCCCGCGGTCGCGCCACTCGCCCCAGGCCTGGGGCAGCAGCACGATCAGGCGGTCCTGCACGGAGATCAGGCGCTGCCAGTCTTCTTGCGTGCGGTGCACCTCCTTGAGATTGCGCAGCATGCGGGCAATGATGTCGCGCGGCATGGCCGCCTGCAGGTAAAGGCCCAGCGGCACGTCGTAGTCGTCCACCAGGCCGCTCTGGCGCTTGAAAGGCTCCAGCCGCTCGGAAAGCTCTTCCCGGCTGAGCGACTGGCCAGACACGGGGTCCATCACCACCTGCCCCTTGGGCAGCATCACCTTGACCATGAAGTGCCCGGGAAACGCAATGCCGCGGGCCCGCAACCCCAGGCCCTGGGCCAGCTCCATCCACAGCACGGCGAGCGATATCGGAATGCCGCGGCGCGTGCGCAGCACGGCATTCAGATAGCTGTTTTCGGGGTCGTAGTAGTTGTTGATGTTGCCGGCAAAGCCCAGATCGGTAAAAAAGAACTGGTTGAGCATGCGCAGGCGCTGCAACGCGGGCGCATCGGCGGGCAAGCGGCGCTGCAGCCGGGCCAGCAGCTGATCCACATCACCCAGGAGCTGCTGCACATCCAGGTCGATGTATTCATCTTGCGCCAGGCTGGCGGCGGCTTCGAGCAGGGGAAAGTGCTCGTCGCTTTGCACCAGCGCGGCAAAATATTCCAGTGCGGTCGGAACGGAATAGCTCAGAGACATGGCAGGGTTGTACGGTGGGCGCCGGGGCACGTCAAGCCACACCCAGCGCGGGTTTGAGGGTCATTGCTGTGCGCACGCGGCGCGGCGGCGTCAGCGCCGAAGCATCTGGCGCAGCTTCAATCCGGCGGCCCACAACGCCCCGAAATACAGCACCACCGAGGCGCACAGCACCAGGGCCAGCAGACCCGCACGCTGGCCACTTCGCGATCGCATCTCCAGCCACGGGAAATACTGCGCCGCCCACAGCAACAAAACTGCCAACAGGGTACTGGCGGCCACCACCTGCAAGGCAAAACGTGCCCAGCCGGGCTGGGGCCGGTAACTGCCGCGGCGCAGCAGCCCCACCAGCAACCACAGTGCATTGACCAGCGCACCGAGGCCAATCGACAGCGCCAGCCCCGCGTGGGCCATGAACGGCACCAGAGCCACATTGAGCAACTGCGTGATGACCAACACCACCATGGCAATTTTTACGGGCGTGCGGATGTCCTGGCTGGCGTAATAACCGGGCGCCAGCACCTTGATGGCCACTAGCCCGAGCAAACCGGCCCCATACCCAACCAGGGCGATGGCGATCTTGCTTACGTCGCTGTCGAGCAAGGCGCCGTGGTGGAACAGCGTGGCCACCAGGGGCGTGGCAAAGGTGAGCAGTGCCACCGCGCTGGGCACGGCCAGCAGCACCACGATGCGCAGACCCCAGTCGAGCATGGCCGAATAACGCTGCGAGTCACCCGCGGCCTTGGCGGCGGCAAGCTGGGGCGTCAGCACCACGCCCAGCGCCACGCCCAGCAACGCGGTGGGAAACTCCATCAGCCGGTCGGCATAAAACAGCCAGGTGACGCTGCCCGGCGTCAGGTACGAAGCGATCTGGGTATTGATCATGAGCGAAATCTGCGCCACACCCACGCCCAACAGTGCCGGAGCCATCAGCGTGAGAATGCGGCGCACGCCGGGCTCGGCCCAGGCGGCGCGCACGGCGCGCCAGCTCACGCCGATGCGCGGCAGCAGGCCCAGCCGGTACAGCACAGGCAACTGCACCGCCAGCTGCAGCACGCCACCCAGCATGACCCCCCCGGCCATCGCGTAAATGGGTTCGATGCCACGGGCGGCCAGTTGCGGGGCACCCAGCCAGGCCGCAGCGATCATGCACAGATTCAGCAGCACCGGCGTGGCGGCGGGCACGGCAAAACGCTTCCAGGTGTTGAGCACGCCCGCCGACAGCGCCACCATCGACATGAAACCGATGTAGGGGAACATCCAGCGCGTCATCAGCACGGCGGCATCAAAGCTGTCCGGGCTCTGGCGCAAGCCGCTGGCCAGCAGCCACACCAAAAGCGGCGCACCCACCACCCCCAGCACGCAAGTGAGCAGCAGCACCCACGCCAGCGCTGTGGCCACTGCGGCAATCAGCACGCGCGTGGCGGCATCACCATGCTGGGCCTTGGAAGCGGCCAGCACCGGCACGAACGCCTGGCTGAAAGCGCCCTCGGCAAACAGGCGCCGGAACAGGTTGGGAATGCGAAAGGCCACATTGAAGGCATCGGTCAGCGCGTTGGCACCAAACATCGAGGCCATCAGGAGGTCGCGCACCAGGCCCGTCACGCGGGAGGCCAGGGTCAGGAGGGAGACGGTGGAGGCGGCTTTGAACAGGGACACCGCGGGAAGTGTAGCCCCCCTGAGGCACAGCGCGCCTTCGCCCAAAGGGGGACACACCAGCCGTGGCCAGCTCAAGCCAGTTCCATAGCGGCGCTGGCGAACGCACGACTCCGGTTCAGCGCCGCAGCCACCGTGAGCCTGATTGGGCTATAATCGTCGGCTTTGCTGGCATCATCCTCAGACACAAGGAAACACATCAATGGCATCCGCTAAACCAAAAAAGAAGAACCCGCGCCTGGCGTCGGGCCGCAAGCGCGTCCGTCAGGACGTCAAGATCAACGCCGCAAACACCTCGCTGCGTTCCAAATACCGTACCGCTGTCAAGAACGTCGAAAAGGCTATTCTGGCTGGCGACAAGACCAAGGCGAGCGAACTGTTCGCCAAGATGCAAGCCGTGGTGGACACCGTGGCCGACAAGGGCATCTTCCACAAGAACAAGGCAGCTCGTGACAAGAGCCGCCTGTCTGCCAAGGTGAAAGCCCTGGCACTCGCAGCCGCTTAATTCACCGCCTGCCCCGGCAGGCAAACAGCCCGGACGGGTCACACCGTTCGCCGTTTGTAACGGGTGCGCTGCCAGCAAAGCAAAAAACCGCCTTCGGGCGGTTTTTTGTTGGGCAAAGCCCAAGCGCGCAAAGCGCGCCTTTGCTGGCACCCTGCTGAATCGGGGACAGACCGGGATCGGCTCCAGCCGAGACCGCTCTGTCCTCGACACTTCAAAGGTTTGTGGGCGCAGCCCAAGCGCCCTGCCTGCAGCAGCGGACTGGAGTCAGCGTTGCAGAGGCTCCGCGGGCGGGTCGGGCAGCAGGCAGGCTTCTGCCACCTGCAGGTTGTTGTCGCGTGCGAAATTGATGACGAAATCCCAGGCCATGGGCTCGTGGTCGCGCAGGTCGCTGTTGACCACCACGCATTTCACGCCATTGAGCGTGGTGGGAATGCACCAGGGGGAATAGCTCAGATGGCTGCCAGGCTTGGCGCCGCCGGGCCGAAAGCTGCTCATCACCCCGGCCAGCCGCTCGGCCCAGTCGCTGGGTCGAAAGGTTTTCCCTTCGTGGGTGATGCCCTGAATAAAGACTTCTTTGGAGGAGGGAGAAACCATCGGGGGTCTGATTGGTAGAGGACGGATACCGCAGGATCGCTGCTTGCCACGCCACGCTCTGCATTCTAACTCTTATATAAGAGCTGACCCGCTGCCCTCTTCTTCAGCGCATTGCAGTGATGCGCAATCTTCATCTTCGGGCGCCTGCGCTCGCCCTAGAATCGTGTATCGCCTTTTCAGGAGACGGCCGCCTCCGGCCGGCCCTAAACCGCAACGTCTGGAGAACACTGCATGACCGCTTTCATTGAGGCCGCCTCGCCCCACGTGATGAACACCTATGGCCGCGTGCCGATTGCGCTGTCGCACGGGCAAGGCTGCCGCGTGTGGGACGTGAACGGCAAGCAGTACCTCGATGCGCTGGGCGGCATTGCCGTCAATACGCTGGGGCACAACCACGCCAAGCTGGTGCCCGCACTGCAGGACCAGATCGGCAAGATCATCCATTCGTCCAACTATTACCATGTGCCGGGCCAAGAACAGCTGGCTGCCAGACTGGTAGAGCGCTCGGGCATGACCAACGTGTTCTTCTGCAACTCGGGGCTGGAAGCCAACGAGGCCGCCATCAAGATCGCGCGCAAATATGGTGTGGACAAAGGCATCGCCAAGCCCGAGATCGTGGTGTATGAAAAGGCCTTTCATGGCCGCTCGATTGCCACCATGTCGGCCACGGGCAACCCCAAGATCTACAGTGGCTTTGGACCGCTGGTCGAGGGTTTTGTGCGCGTGCCGGTGAACGACATCGACGCCATCAAAAAAGCCACCGAGGGCAACCCCAACGTGGTGGCCGTGTTCTTCGAGACCATCCAGGGCGAAGGCGGCATCAACCCCATGCGCGTTGAATACCTGCAGCAGCTGCGCAAGCTGTGCGACGAGCGCGACTGGCTGATGATGATCGACGAGGTGCAGTGCGGCATGGGCCGCACCGGCAAATGGTTTGCCCACCAGTGGGCCGGCATCGTGCCGGATGTGATGCCCCTGGCCAAGGGCCTGGGCTCGGGCGTGCCGATTGGCGCCGTGGTGGCGGGCCCCAAGGCGGCCAACGTGCTGCAACCGGGCAACCACGGCACCACCTTTGGCGGCAACCCGCTGGCCATGCGCGCGGGCAACGAAACCATCCGCATCATGGAAGAAGACGGCCTGCTGCACAACGCCGCCGCCGTCGGCCTGCACCTCAAGACCGCACTGCAACATGCACTGGGCGGTCTGCCCGGTGTGAAAGAAGTGCGCGGCCAGGGCCTGATGCTGGGCGTGGAGCTGACCAAGCCCTGCGGCGTGCTGGTGGGCCGCGCGGCCGAAGCCGGCCTGCTGATCAGCGTGACGGCCGACAGCGTGATCCGCCTGGTGCCACCGCTCATTCTCACCATTGCCGAGGCCGACGAAATCGTCGCCACACTCACCCCTCTGGTCAAAGCCCTGCTGGCGCAATAAGCCAGCCCGCAACGAGAGCGCCATGAAACATTACCTGCAGTTCAACGACCTCACCGCCGACGAATACGCCTACCTGTTCGAGCGCGCCGCGCTCATCAAGAAAAAGTTCAAGGCCTACGAAAAACACCACCCGCTGGTGGACCGCACGCTGGCCATGATTTTCGAGAAAGCCAGCAC
>ERZ1023710.12-NODE-12-length-20651-cov-18.593659_pt1 | contig 20651 bp, 20 predicted proteins | sample MGYA00520877_ERZ1023710 | MGnify/ENA primary metagenome ERZ1023710 (study PRJEB33180, sample SAMEA4046005) | wastewater metagenome | place: Denmark | collected 2016-03-29 | study: EMG produced TPA metagenomics assembly of the PRJEB13832 data set (Local surveillance...
AACAACGCCCCAGGCGCGCGCCGGTCATTCGACTGTCACGCTCTTGGCCAGGTTGCGCGGCTTGTCCACATCGGTGCCACGAGCGCAGGCTGTGTGATAAGCCAGCAGCTGCAGCGGCACCACGTGCAGCAGTGGGCTGAGCTGGCCATAGTTTTCGGGCATGCGGATGACGTGAATGCCTTCGCTGCTTTCGATGCGGGTGTCGGCGTCGGCCAGCACATACAGCACGCCGCCGCGCGCGCGCACTTCCTGCATGTTGCTCTTGAGTTTTTCAAGCAAGGCGTCGTTGGGCGCTACGGTCACCACGGGCATGCTGCTGGTCACCAGGGCCAGGGGGCCGTGTTTGAGCTCACCAGCGGGGTAGGCTTCAGCGTGGATGTAGCTGATTTCCTTGAGCTTGAGCGCGCCTTCGAGCGCAATGGGGTAGTGCAAGCCCCGGCCCAGAAACAGTGCGTTTTCCATGCGGGCAAAGTCTTGTGCCCAGCTGATGACCTGCGGCTCCAGCGCCAGCACGGCTTGCAGCGCCACAGGCAGGTGGCGCATGGCTTTGATGTGAGCGGCTTCCTGCTCTGCCGTGAGACGCCCCCGCGACTGTGCCAGCGCCAGCGTCAGCAAAAACAGGCCGGCGAGCTGGGTGGTGAAGGCCTTGGTGCTGGCCACGCCGATCTCGACGCCCGCGCGCGTGACATAGGCCAGCTTGCATTCGCGCACCATGGCACTGGTGGCCACATTGCAGATGGTCAAGGTGTGCTGCATGCCCAAAGACTGGGCATGGCGCAACGCAGCCAGGGTGTCGGCCGTTTCGCCCGATTGGCTGATGGTGACCACCAGCCTGCGCGGGTTGGGCACGCTGGTGCGGTAGCGGTATTCGCTGGCCACTTCCACCTGGGTGGGGATGCCGGCGATTTCCTCGAGCCAGTATTTGGCCGCGCAGCCGCTGTAGTAACTGGTGCCGCAGGCCAGGATGAGCACGCTGTCGATCTCTTTGAAAACGCGCCATGCCGCTGCGCCGGGCTCGCCGTGCAGGCCGGCACCGTCAAACAGTTCGGGCACGATGCCTTCGACGCCTGCGAGCGTGTCGGCAATGGCGCGTGGCTGCTCGAAGATTTCTTTTTGCATGTAGTGGCGATAGGGGCCCAGCTCTGCCGCACCGCTGTGGGCCTGCACGGTGCGCACGGGACGTTGCGCAGGGGTGAGGCTTTCGCGCCCCTTGCCAACAATCCAGTAACGGCCTCTTTGCAGGTCTACCAGGTCGCCTTCTTCGAGGTAAACAACCTGGTCAGTGACGCCCGCCAAGGCCATGGCGTCGCTGGCCAGAAAGTGCTCGGAGCCATCCTTTCCCACGCCCAGTATCAGTGGCGAACCCGCCCGCGCACCCACCACGCGTTGGGGTTCGTCCTTGTGCATCACGGCGATGGCGTAGGCGCCACGCAGTTCGGCCACAGTGGCACGCACCGCGTCGAAAAGATCGCCGTTGTAGTGACTGTCCACCAGGTGCGCAATGACTTCGGTGTCGGTCTGGCTGGCAAACACATAGCCGCGCGCCTGCAGCGCGGCGCGCAGCTCTTCGTGGTTTTCGATGATGCCGTTGTGCACCACCGCCACGCGCCCGGGCGTGCTGGCAGATGCATCTGCGCCGGTGCCATGGCTGAAATGGGGGTGCGCGTTGGACACGGTCGGCGCGCCGTGCGTGGCCCAGCGGGTGTGCGCGATGCCGGTGGCGCCTTCAAGGTGGTCGGTCTGCACCTGCTCCAGCAACTCGGCCACACGGGCCGTGCTGCGCGCGCGCCGCAGCCCCGCAGACGACGATGCATTCAGGCTGGCCGCATGCACCGCCACGCCACAAGAGTCATAGCCGCGGTACTCCAGCCGCTGCAGGCCCTGGACAAGGATGGGAACGATGTTGCGCGATGAAACTGCGCCGACGATGCCGCACATAGGAAAGCTCCTGTGAATATGCTGCGATGGTAGGGCGTGCGATATTTAATTTTCAATCAAGATTTGAAGCCACTTGATTGAATATTTCACCAATCTTTTGAAACGACTGAAAATTTCATAAACTCCCGATATATGGAATTATCAACAATCGATGCCATCGACCTGCAGCTGCTCGACCTGCTGCAGCGCGATGCCGCGCAAAGCAACCAGGCGCTGGCGCAACAGGTGCATGTGTCTGCGCCCACCTGCCTGCGGCGCATCAAGCGCCTGCACACCGAAGGCCTGATCGAGCGCCAGGTGGCCCTGCTGCAGCCCGACCGGCTGGCCGCGCTGCAAGGCCACGGGCTGTCGGCCATTGTGGAAGTGACGCTGGACCGCCAGGGCGCCGAATGGCTGGACGGCTTTGAGGCCCGTGCCGTGGCCGAAGACTGCGTGCAGCAGTGCTGGCGCGTGTCGCCGGGGCCGGATTTCATGCTGGTGGTGCACACCCGCGACATGCCAGGCTATCTGGCACTGTCGCAGCGCCTGTTTACCGACGACGCCAATGTGCGCAACGTGAAAGCCTTTTTTGCCACCCGTCGCGCAAAATTTGAAACAAAAGTGCCACTAGCCCTTTCGTAGAAAGCGGCAATAGCTATGTTTTTCATAGCGTTTTAATCCATCCATCTGCGCTCCGTACGGGGCGGGTTGCCGTGGTGGCAGGCTGCGGCATACAGTCAGCCCCAACAGCTGCCCCGCGCTGCCCACCGCGAAGGAAACGCCGCATGGAATTCAAGGACTACTACCAGGTGCTGGGTGTCAGCAAAACGGCCACCGCCGATGACATCAAGAAGGCCTACCGCAAGCTGGCGCGCAAATACCACCCCGACGTGAGCAAGGAAGCCGATGCCATGGCGCGCATGGCCGAGATCAACGAGGCCAACGCCGTGCTCTCCGACCCCGAAAAGCGCGAGGCTTACGACGCCCTGGGCCGCCAGGCACCACACCGCCCGGGGCAGGACTTTCGCCCCCCGCCCAACTGGGACGCGGGCTTCGAGTTCTCCGACGGGGCCGGCGCAGCCGGTGGAACCGACGGCGAATTCAGCGACTTTTTTGAGCAACTGTTTGGCCGCCAGGCGCGCGCGCAGCGTGCGCACCGCGCTACGGGCCAGCACCGCCAGGCGCCACCGGATGCCGAGTGGGGTGGCACACCGCCGCCCACGCGCGGCATCGACCACCACGCCAAGATAGAGCTTGATCTGCTGGACGCCTACCAGGGCGCCGAGCGCACCCTGGCACTGCGCGGTGCCCGGCTGGACGATGCGGGGCATATGGTGCACGAACAACGCAGCCTGCAGGTCAAGATCCCCAAGGGCGTGCGCGAAGGCCAGCTCATCCGCCTGTCGGGCCAGGGCAGCCCGGGCACGGGCGGCGCCCCTGCGGGCGACTTGTTTCTGGAGGTGCAATTCAAGCCCGACGCCCGTTGGCGCGCCATCGACCGCGATGTGTACCAACCCGTGGCCGTGGCCCCGTGGGAGGCCGAGCTGGGCGCCGTCGTCGAGGTGCAGACCCCGGCAGGCGCCCTGGAGGTGACCGTGCCTGCGCACTGGAAAACCGCACGCAAGCTGCGCCTGAAGGGCCGGGGCATTCCGGCCGCCACGCCCGGGGATCTGTATCTGGAACTGACGGTTGCCCTGCCCCCGGCCCACACCGATGCCGAACGCGCTGCCTACACCGCGCTGGCCCATGCCGTCCCCCGCTTCAACCCCCGCGCCACCCCGGGAGCCTGACCATGACATCTGCCCACAACACCCCCACCGTGCAGCCGGGCGAGCTGCTGGACGACTCGGCCCTGCTCTCCCTGGAAGACCTGGCCCGCACCTGCCACATGGCGCCGGACTGGGTGAGCGAACGGCTGGAGGCCGGCCTGCTGCAGGCCGACAGCCCGGACGGCCACTGGCGCTTTGTCAGCGCCACCGTGGTGCGCGCACGCCGGCTGGCCCAGCTGGAAACCACCTTCGACGCCGATCCCCATCTTGCAGCCCTCACGGCCGACCTGATGGAGGAAGTGGCACATCTGCGCCAACGCCTGCAGCACCTGGAGGCCGCCACGGGCCCTGGACCACAACCCAGGTGACCTGCGTGGTGACCCGTGTCGTGACATCACCGTGCCATTTTTCGCTGGCGCTGGCGGGAGGCAACCTGTAGGATTTCGTAACAACTCCCTGTCTGCCGGGCTCCCGGCACACCATGCCCCAGTGGCGCCCGACTCACCCATTGACGATGCCCAATCCCAAGCGCCAACTCCCCCGCCGCGTCTATCCCTTGCGCGCGCTGGGCATGGGGCTTGCGGGCCTGGTGGTGGGCGTGGTGCTGTGGGAGCGCAATGCCGGCCTGGCGGCCTGGCTGTGCATGGCTGCGATCTCTTTCGTGTGGCCCCATGTGGCCCACCTGCTGAGCCGCCGCAGCGCTGACCCCTACCGCGCCGAAATACGCAACCTGCTGGTGGATTCGGCGCTGGCAGTGGTCCTGGTGACGCTGATGCACTTCAACTTGCTGCCCAGCGTATTGCTGGTCACGCTGACCATGGTGGACAAGATCACCACCGGCATCCGGGGCCTGTGGGCCCGCTCGCTGCCGGGCATGGCGGGGGCTGCAGTGGCCGGTGCGGCGTTCAACGGCTTTCAGTGGGCGCCAGAAACATCCATGCCGGTGATTCTGGCGTGCCTGCCCGTGATGGTGCTGCACACCCTGTCGGTCAGCTTGGTGAGCTACCGCCTGATCCGCAGGGTGTCACGCCAAAACCAGCTGCTCGACGAATTGCGGCGCATCGACGCCCTCACGGGCCTGTATGACCGCGGCCACTGGCAGGAGCAGGCCGAAGCCACGCTGCGCCGCCACCACGCCACCGATGAACCGGCCTGCCTGGTGATGCTGGACATCGACCATTTCAAGCAGATCAACGACCAGCATGGCCACACCGTGGGCGACGAGGTGCTGCGCGCGCTGGCGCGCATCGTGCTCAGCAATGTGCGCGCCACCGACTGCGCTGGCCGCTACGGCGGCGATGAGTTCGCCATCGTGCTGCGCGGCATGCACCTGGACGGCGCCACGGCGGTGGCCCATCGCATCCGCGAACAGGTGCAAGCCCTGCAGTTGCACGACATGCCCGGCCTGCAGTTCACCACCAGCATGGGCGTGGCAACGGCCGACCACCGCCACAGCAGCCTGCGCGCATGGACCAACGCCGCCGATGCCGAGCTTTACCAGGCCAAGGCTGCGGGGCGCAACCGTGTATCGGCCAGTTCCATGCCAGACATGGCGCCGGTGGTGTAGCCGCTTCGTCTTGCTGATTCGGCCCCAGCGCCCGGCGCAGGGTGGGGCCGCCAATGCGGGTCAATGCCCACCAGGTGCCTGCCTGCGCAGGGCGGCGGGCAAAAGCGGCGAAAAAGCTGCAGCCATCAGGCGGCGTCGCTTGGCCACTCCACCCGCACCGTGCAGCCAGCGCCCGGCACGGCGGTGGCCGTGATGGCGCCGCCATGGCGTTGCGCAATGGCGCGGCACAGCGCCAGCCCTGTGCCCACGCCTTCAAACTCGCTTTCGCGGTGCAGGCGCTGGAACACACCAAACAATGTGCCGGCGCGTGCGGGGTCAAACCCCACGCCGTTGTCCTGCACGGTAAAGGCCACATGGCCAGCCGGTGCGACAACAGCCTGCACGGCAATGCAGGGCTGCGCTGCCTGGCGCGTGAACTTGAGGGCGTTGCCCAACAGCTGCACCAGCAGCTCCTGCAGCAAGGCCGGGTCGGCCTGCAGCGTGGGCAGATCCAACGCAATGCGCCACTCCACCGCCCGCCCGGCCTCGACAGCGGCAAGTGAGGCACGCGCCTGAACGATGGCATCTGCCAGCAAGACGGGCTGCAAGCGCAGCGGCGCCCGGCCCGCGCGCACCAGAGCCAGCAGGCCGTCGATCATGAGGCCCATGCGTTTGGCGGACTGGTCCATGGTGGCCAGAAAACCCAGCGCCTCCTGCACCTCGGGACCCTGCGCCACCTCGGGCGGCAAGTCGCCCAGCACCTCGCGCACCAGCGTGCCGTACGAGGTGACATGCCGCAGCGGCGCGCGCAGGTCGTGCGAAACCGCGCGCAAGAACTCTTCTTGCGCAGCGGCCATGTCGGCCACCTGCTGCTGGCTGCGGGCCAGCTCGGCGCGCAGCTCCTGCAGCTGGTGTTCGACGATGGCGTCGGGTTGCGTCATGGCTTGGGCATCTTGGCGGGGCGCTGCCAGTTTTCTTTGGTGATCTGCTTTCCCCGCGCCACGCCCAGCGCACCCGCAGGCACATCCTTGGTGATGGTGGAGCCGCCGCCCACGGTGGCCCCCGCGCCAATGGTCACAGGCGCCACCAGCACGCAGTTGCTGCCGATGTGCACGTCGGCCTCAATCATGGTGCGGTGCTTGTTGGCGCCGTCGTAGTTGGCAGTGATGCTGCCAGCACCGTAATTCACGCGCTCGCCCACGGTGGCGTCACCCAGGTAGGCGAGGTGGTTGGCCTTGGCGCCGTCGGCCAGGGTGCTGTTCTTCACTTCCACAAAGTTGCCGATGTGCACCTCGCGGCCCAGTTGCGCGCCGGGGCGCAGGCGGGCAAAGGGGCCAATCAATGCGCCCTCGCCCACCGTGGCACCGAGCTTCTCGCCGTCGATGTGGGTGTAGGGGTGGATGACGGCGCCCGCAGCGATGCGCGCGTTGGCAATGCAGCAGTTCGCGCCGATGCTCACGCCCTCGCCCAGCTCCACACGGCCGGTAAAGACGCAGTTCACATCCAGCTCCACGTCCTGCCCGCAGACCAGTGCGCCGCGCACGCCGGTGCGGGCATCGTCGCGCAGGTCAAACCGTGCGGGGTCGGCCAGGCGCACGCCTTGCTCCATCAAGGCCCGCGCGGTGCGCAGCTGGTGCGCGCGTTCCAGTTCGGCCAGTTGCAGCGGGCTGTTCACGCCCGCCACCTGCAGCGCATCGGTGATGCGGTGGGCCGCCACGGGCACGCCGTCGGCGACGGCCATGGCAACAATGTCGGTGAGGTAGTACTCGCCCTGGGCGTTGTGGTTGGTCAGCCGTGCCAGCCAGCCACGCAGCAGGCGCGCGGGCACGGCCATGATGCCGCTGTAGACCTCGGTGATGGCACGCTGGGCGTCGGTGGCGTCTTTGTGCTCCACGATACCTTGCACCGCGCCTTCGGCATTGCGCACGATGCGGCCATAGCCCGTGGGGTCGGGCAGGGTCACTGTGAGCAGCGCCAGCTGCCCGCCGGCGCTGGCAGCCACCAGCGCGCGCAGCGTATCGGCCTGGGTCAGCGGCACATCGCCCGACAGCACCACCACTGTGCCGTCATCGCGCAGGTGGGGCACGGCCTGCTGCACGGCGTGGCCGGTGCCCAGCTGGGGCTCCTGGCGCACGAACTTCAAGTCAAATGTGCCTGTAGCACTTGCTGCACCTACGGTAGCCGCTTCTACTTCTGTAGCGCCGTGGCCGGTGATGACGATGGCGCTGCGCGCCTGCAGGTGCGCGGCCTGGTCCAGCACATGGTGCAGCAGCGGGCGCCCGGCCAGGCGCTGCAGCACTTTGGGGATGCGGCTTTTCATGCGCGTGCCCTTGCCGGCCGCCATGATGAGAATGTCGAGTGAGGTCATGAAAAAGAAGTGTTGTGTGCACAGCAGGCACCCGCCGCGCGGGCATGGCACGAATTATCGTGCGGCACACTGCAATGCACCAAACGCTATAAATACAATAGCTACTAGCGCTTATCCATTAAGCGCTAGAGGCCATTTTGACCATATTTTTAGCAACGCAGGCGGTGCCTACAGCAACGGCATCAGCCGCGGCGGGGTGTCGTAATACTCGGCGATGCGCGCCAGGGCCCGCGTGTTCAGCAGGCGCAGCCGCCCGTTCTTGATCTCGTGCAGGCCCAGCCTCGACAAGCCGCGCAGCGTGCGGTTGGTGTGCACCAGCGACAACCCCAGTGCATCGGCGATGTGCTGCTGGTTGAGCGGAAACGCCACCGTGCCGTCCTCGACCAGCCCGATGCGGTCGAGCCGCCGGTACAGGTGCATGATCAGCATCGCCACGCGCTCGGTGGCGTTGCGGCGGCCGGCGGTCAGCAGGTTGTCGTCCACATGGCCTTCTTCGTGCGCCGACAGCCAGGTGATGTCGTAACCCAGGCGCGGATGTTCGCGAAACAGGGCCCACAGGCTGTCGTTCTGGAACACGCACAAAGAGCAATCGGTGAGTGCCTCGATGCCATGTGCGGACACATCGCCAAACTCTTGCTGCAGACCCACCAGGTCGCCGGGCAGCAAGAAATTGAGGATCTGGCGGCGCCCGTCGCTCATGGTCTTGTAGCGAAATGCCCAGCCCGAATACAGCGTGAACAGCTTGGCGTTGGTCTGGTTCTCACGCACCAGCGCGCCGCCCGCGGCCACCGCCAGGCTGTCGGTACGAAAGCCCTCAATGAAATTAAGCACCTCGGGCTTTACCGCCGTAAATGCGCCGGTCTTGCGCAAGCGGCATTCGCGGCATGTGGGGGGGCACGCGTGGGGCGGCAAGGTGGCAATCATGGTGCGGCGATTCTAGGTGGGGGAAGGCAACCCACCCGAGACTACGCGCCCCGCAGCGCAGCGGGCACGCAACGCCCGCCCCGACTGTGTCTTTTGACATTGCGCGGCTATCGCCCCCCTCCTACATTCAGTCGCACTTATGACCCACTGCGCCGCCCTCTACGAAGTGCTCTACGTGAGCACCCTCGCCCCCCTTCACCCCCCGACAGTGGTGGCCGAGATTGCCGCAAGGGCGCGCCATGTCAACGCCGAACTCGATGTCACGGGTCTGCTGATATTTGACGGCCAGCGGTTTTGCCAACAGCTCGAAGGCCCGCAAAAGTCCGTGCTCAAACTCATCGAGCGCATCCGCAACGACCCGCGCCACATCAATGTGGAGGTGCTGCACCATGGCCCGCTGGCGGGGCGGCGGTTTCAGCAGTTCACCCTGGCGTTCAGCACCGTGGAGGACTTGGACGCCCTGGCCCGCATGGAGCAACTGGACGGAGAAGCCGCACTGGCCGCGTTTGAGGCCGTGCGCGGAGATGCCCTGCGCTAAGGCAATGCGGATTCAGACCGTGCGGAACAACTAACCCGCTGGCGCCGGGGCATTGCCCGGTAAAGCGCAAACCGGGCCAGGCCCGCGGCACACCGCCCGCCAGCGTGCACGACCTCTGCAACGGCCGTGCCCAGGGCCCGCCCAAGCTGTCCCAAGGCTCGCCCCAGGTCGCGCAGCGGTTGCGCCACGCCATGCTCCCAGTCACGGGCGTCGGCGCTGGCGGCACGCAGTGTGGCGGGGGCGGTCACGCCCTCCCAACGCACTTCCACCGCTTCGGCACAGCCGGGCGGGCTCCAGGCTTCCATCACGACATGCTGGCCGGCAGCGATGGCCAGGCACTCGCCCGCATGCAGCACATGGTCAGCCCCGGCCCCCGGCAGGTCGCCCCAACACCCACGCAGGGTGAGCCAGGCGCGCCCCCGGGCCACCCGCAGTGCACCGGGGGTTTGCAGGCGCAGCGACAGCGCACGGCCTGGGGCCAGTTGCCAGCAACCGGCCGCGCTGCGGCCCACCCTGTTGGTCCGAGCGGATTGTTGCAATTCCAGACATGAAAGGGATGACATGGCGGCCTCCTTGGCACGAAAAATAGGCTTTAAAGACAACGCATGGTGCGCCGACCACTGCCCACAGTCCAATGAAAACGCGGTACGCTATTCATTCCACCAACGCATGAATCATCGTTCCCATGGCCACTGCCGAATACGCCCCCGCCGTGCTGCGCACCCGCCCCGTGGCCACCGGCCACTGGCGCGCCTTTCTGGCCGTGGCACGGCACCTGAACTTCCGCGCCGCAGCCGATGAGCTGGCGCTCACGCAGTCGGCCGTGAGCCGCCAGATCCAGGCGCTGGAAGAAGAAGTGGGTGTGGCACTGTTCCTGCGCCATACGCGGGCCGTGGAGCTGACCAGCGCCGGTGCGCAGCTGCAGCGGGCCGTGGCCCCGGCACTTGAGCGCATGGACGCCGCCGTGCGCCAGGTGCGCCAGACGGCGGGGCGCCGCAGCGTGGCCATCACCACCTGGGCCAGCTTTGCATCCATGTGGCTGATTCCGCGCATGGAAGAGTTCCAGCGCGACAACCCGGGCATTGACATCCGCATTGATGCCAGCGACGTGCCGGTGGACCTGGAAACCTCGGATGTGGACCTGGCCCTGCGCTACACCCTGCCAGGCCCGGGCACCCAGGGCGGGCTGCGCCTGTTTGGCGAGCAACTGGCGGTGGTGGCGAGCCCCTGGCTGCTCAAAAGCGGCAAGCCCCTGCGCACCCCGGCCGATGTAGCCCAGTTCACCCTGATCGAGGCGGGCGACGCGCACCGCAGCCAGCACCTGGAGTGGCTCAGCTGGCGCCGCTGGTTTGAAGCGTGCCACCTGACCCGGCTGCAGCCCGAGCGCTGGCTGTATTTCAACTACGCCCACCAGATCGTGCAGGCCGCCCTGGCCGGCCAAGGCCTGGCGCTGGCACGCATGCCGCTGATTGCCGACGCACTGGCCGCTGGAGACCTTGTGGAGGTGCTGCCCGGCCACCGCATCGACTCCCCGCTGGCCTATTGGCTGATGGTGGGGCCGCGCAGCGCACAACGGCCGGAAATCAAGGCGTTCTGTGCCTGGCTGCAGGTACAGGCCGAGGCCACCCGCCAGGCCATTGGCGATGTGCCCGATCCGGATCTGAATGACAACCTGGATTGAGCAGGGGCCGGCGCGTCCGACTCACCCCGATTGCTTTTATTTTGATAGCTACCAGCGCCTTATCCATAAGCGCTAGCAGCCAATTTAATCAAAAAATCAGGCCAGGTTCACGCGTGCAAACTTGCGCTTGCCCACCTGCACCACATAAGTGCCCGCGTCGAGTTTGAGGCCCCTGTCGCTGACCACGCCACCATCCACACGCACGCCGCCGCCGTCGATCAGGCGGTTGGCCTCGCTGGTAGACGGCGCCAGGTTGGCCTGCTTGAGCAAGGCACCAATGCCCAGCGGCGCACCCGTCAGGGCCACCTCGGGAATCTCGTCGGGCACGCCGCCCTTGCTGCGGTTGATGAAATCCTGCTCGGCCGCCTCGGCCGCAGCCGCGCTGTGAAAACGCGCGGTGATTTCCTTGGCCAGCGCCACCTTGGCATCCTTGGGGTTGCGGCCACCCGCGATCTCGGCCCTGAGCGCGGCGATCTCGGCCAGGCTCTTGAACGACAGCAGCGTGTACCAGTCCCACATCAGCGTGTCACTGATGGAGAGCACCTTGGCAAACATGGTGTTGGCGTCTTCGGTGATGCCGATGTAGTTGTTCTTGGACTTGGACATCTTGTCGATGCCGTCCAGGCCGACCAGCAGCGGCATGGTGAGCACGCACTGCGGCTCCTGGCCATATTCCTGCTGCAAATGGCGGCCCATGAGCAAATTGAACTTCTGGTCGGTGCCACCGAGTTCCAGATCGCTTTTCAGGGCCACCGAGTCGTACCCCTGCATCAGCGGGTAGAGAAACTCGTGCACCGCAATCGGATTGCCCGCCTTGAAACGGTCGTGAAAATCGTTGCGCTCCATCATGCGCGCCACCGTGAACCTGGCGGCCAGCTGGATCATGCCCGTGGCGCCCAGCGGCTCGCTCCACTCGCTGTTGTAACGAATCTCGGTGCGCGCCGGGTCCAGCACCATGCTGGCCTGGCGGTAGTAGGTCTCGGCGTTGAACTTGATCTGCTCAGGCGTGAGCGGCGGGCGCGTGCTGTTACGCCCCGACGGGTCGCCGATCAGGCTGGTGAAGTCCCCGATCAGGAAGATCACCTGGTGGCCCAGATCTTGCAATTGGCGCATCTTGTTCAGCACCACCGTGTGGCCGATGTGAATGTCTGGAGCCGTGGGGTCCAGCCCCAGCTTGATGCGCAGGGGTTGGCCGGTGGCTTCGGAGCGTGCCAGTTTCTTGATCCACTCGTCCTGCGGCAGCAACTCTTCCACGCCGCGCAACGAGATTTCGAGGGCCCGGCCTACACCATCGGATACCGGGTTTTTTGTAACAGAAGATTGATTCATAAGGGTTTATGGGATGTCCAGACAGCATGCGCCGCTATACTTCAGCCCACACTTGCAGAGGCGGATTCTAGTGGTCTCGCCGTTTCGACACCTTGGTAACCCTGTCGAATGCCTGCAGCCTGACAGCTTGTACCCCCGGTTTTACCCCGCGTTGCAGCGGGACACATCACCGGGCGTACCTTCACCCTTGGGAACAGACCTTTGATCAACGGCTTCACCACCGCCAGCCTGGCTTTGCTAGACCAGCTGACTCACAGTGTCCAGAAACACCCCAAACGTATCACTGCCGCCGTGGCGGCCCTGCTGCTGACTGGCGGCGGCGGCGCCTTTGCCGTGGCATCGTTGGCACCCGATGCTTCGGACCTGCCGGTACGCCAGATCAGCTACGCCGTGGAATCACTGGCGGAAAGCCCGGCGCTGGCCGCCCTGGAAGCGCCCGGTTTCTCGCTGTACCGCTCCGAGCAGACCCGCAGCAGCGACACCGCGGAATCGTTGCTGCAGCGCATGGGCGTGGCCGACCCTGCCGCCGCTGCCTTTCTGCGCAGCGATGCATCGGTTCGCCAGAACCTGCTGGGCCGTGCGGGCCGCTCGGTCTCAGCCGAAACCACTGACGACCACCGTCTGCTGCGCCTGACGGCCCGCTGGGCCCCGGACGACAGCGGCACTTTCCGCCGCCTGGTGGTGGAGCGCACTGGCGAAAAGTTTTCCTCGCGCATCGAAACCGCCCCCCTCACCACCGGCAGCCGCTTGGCGGGCGGGGTGATCCGCAGCTCGCTGTTTGCCGCCACCGACGCGTCCAGCATTCCCGATTCCGTGGCCGTGCAGATTGCAGAGCTGTTCTCGGGCAGCATCGACTTCCACCGCTCCCTGCGCAAGTCCGACCGTTTTTCGGTGGTCTATGAAACCCTGGAAGCCGACGGCGAACCCCTGCGCAGCGGCCGCGTGCTGAGCGCAGAATTCCACAACAACGGCAAGACCCACCAGGCAATGTGGTTCCAGGACCCCGGCACCAGCAAGGGAACCTACTACACCCTCGACGGCGAAAGCATGCGCCGCGCCTACCTCACCTCGCCGGTGGAGTTCTCGCGCGTGAGCAGCAGCTTCAAGATGCGCTTTCACCCCATCCTGCAAAAATGGCGCGCCCATCTGGGCACCGACTATGCCGCCCCCACCGGAACCACCGTGCGCACGGTGGGTGACGGCGTCGTCGAATTTGCCGGGGTGCAGAACGGCTTCGGCAATGTGATCTTCGTGAAGCACCGCAACCAGCACCAGACCGTGTACGCACACCTGAGCCGCATGGATGTGAAAAAAGGCCAAACCGTCGAACAGGGCCAGACCATCGGTGCCGTGGGCGCCACGGGCTGGGCCACGGGCCCACACCTGCATTTCGAGTTCCGCGTGAACGGGGAGCACCAGGACCCCCAGACCATCGCCCAGCAAAGCGAAGCCGCCACCCCGGTGTCGGCTGCAGCACGGCCCGCCTTCGATCGCCTGGCCGCCAACATGCGCGTGCAACTGTCGGCTGCCGCGCTGGTGCTGCAGGCCAGCGCAGAATAAGCCGCTGCCGCACCTGGCACGCAGCGCTGGTGCGATAGGCCATCGGACATGCGCGGCTTGTACATTGGCCTCATGTCGGGCACATCGCTCGACGGGGTGGATGGTGTTCTGGCCGATTTTTCACACGAAAAAATGGCCATCATTGGCCATGCATCAGCGCCTTTAGCTCCTGATTTACGAGCAGAAATGCTCGCACTCAACACCCCCGGACCCAATGAACTGCACCGCGCAGCCCTCGCGGGCAATGCGCTGGCCCGGTCTTATGCCGAAGTCGTGCGTACCTTGCTCCAATGCAGCGGTGTTTCTGCCAGCGCCGTGCAGGCCATTGGCGCCCATGGTCAAACCGTGCGCCATCGGCCCCAGGAGTTCGACGGCACGGGTTACACCCTGCAACTGAACAACCCGTCCTTGCTGGCCGAGCACACCGCCATTGCCGTGGTGGCCGACTTTCGCAGCCGCGATGTGGCCGCCGGCGGCCAGGGCGCACCGCTGGTGCCCGCTTTCCACCAAGGGGTGTTTGGCCGTGCGGGTGAGACGGTGCTGGTACTCAATATTGGCGGCATCTCCAACCTCAGCGTGCTGGGAGCCGACGGCAGCGTGCAGGGCTTTGACTGTGGCCCCGGCAATGCGCTCATGGACCACTGGTGCCAGTTGCATACCGGCCAGGCGTATGACTGCGGCGGTGCCTGGGCCGCCCAGGGCCAGGTCCTTCCCAACCTGCTTGCCACACTGATGCAAGAGCCTTTTTTGCACCAGCCGCCACCCAAAAGCACCGGACGCGACCTTTTCAACCCGGCGTGGCTGGCAGCGGCGCTGGCCGGGTTTCCCATGGCACGGCCCGTTGACGTGCAGGCAACATTAACCGAATTGACCGCTAGCGCTTGTGCAGAAAGCGCTAGCAGCTATGGAAAAAATAGCAAAATACTGGCGGTGTGCGGTGGTGGCGCCTTGAACACGCACCTGATGCAGCGCCTTCAGGCGCTGTTGCCAGGTGTCTCGGTGGTGCCGACCGATGACCTGGGCCTGCCGGCAATGCAAGTGGAGGCTGCTGCCTTTGCCTGGTTGGCTCGCCAGACGCTGCTGGGCCAAACCGGCAACCTCCAAAGCGTCACGGGCGCAAAAGGCGCCCGTGTTCTAGGGGCCGTCTACCCGGCCTGAGGTATCTGCCCGCCCGAGTGGTCAGGCCGAGAAGCTGGAACCGCAGCCGCAAGTGCTGGCAGCGTTGGGGTTCTTGATCACAAATTGGGCGCCCTGCAGGTCTTCCTTGTAGTCAATTTCGGCGCCCAGCAGGTACTGGTAGCTCATGGCGTCGATCAACAGGGAGACACCGTTCTTGGTCATGGTGGTGTCGTCTTCGTTCGTGATTTCGTCGAAGGTGAAGCCATACTGGAAACCCGAGCATCCGCCACCCTGGACAAACACGCGCAGCTTCAGATCGGGGTTGCCTTCTTCGGCGATCAGGTCTGCCACCTTGGCCGCAGCACTGTCGGTGAACAGAATGGGGGTGGGCATTTCGGTCTGGATGTTTTCGGCAACTGCACTCATGGGGTACTCCAATTCAGGATTTCCCGTGAATGCTACTGCAATCCAGTCGGGAATTCAGGCGACCGGCTTTTGACGCCAGTTTCAGTGGGGGCATTGCACCCAACAGCTCGCTGTGCGGCTTGCACACGCACACGCGCCAGCCGGGCGCACCAACAAAAAACCGCCCGTAGGCGGTTGTTTTGGCTGCCCACCACCGCAAGGATGATGGGCATGAAGCGCGGCCAAAGACAGCGCTTGCGCAGTGGCGAAACTTAACGCTTCGAGAACTGCTTGGCGCGGCGTGCAGAGTGCAGACCGACCTTTTTACGTTCCACTTCGCGGGCGTCACGCGTCACGAAGCCGGCTTGGCTCAGGACGGACTTGAGCGTCGCGTCGTAGTCGATCAGGGCGCGGGTGATGCCGTGGCGGGCTGCACCTGCCTGGCCGGATTCACCACCACCGTGCACGTTGATCATCACGTCGAAGGTTTCGGCGTGGTTGGTCAGCATGAGCGGTTGCTTGGCAATCATGATCGAGGTTTCGCGGCCGAAGTAGGACTGGATGTCCTTGCCGTTCACCGTGATCTTGCCGGAGCCTTTTTTCAGAAACACGCGGGCGACGCTGGACTTGCGACGGCCGGTGCCATTGTTCCATTCACCAATCATCTCAAGGCTCCTTAGATTTCCAGCACTTTGGGCTGCTGGGCGGTGTGGGGATGCTCAGCACCACCGTACACCTTGAGTTTCTTGATCATCGCGTAGCCAAGGGGGCCCTTGGGCAGCATGCCCTTGACGGCCTTTTCCAGCGCGCGGCCGGGGTGCTTGGCTTGCATGTCGCGGAAGTTGGTGGCCGTGATACCGCCGGGATAACCCGAGTGGCGGTAATACACCTTGTCCAGGGACTTGGTGCCGGTGACCTTGATCTGGGCGGCGTTAATGATGACGATGAAGTCACCGGTATCGACGTGAGGCGTGTAAATGGCCTTGTGTTTGCCGCGCAAACGGAGAGCAACTTCGCTGGCTACTCGTCCGAGGACCTTGTCGGTCGCGTCAATCACAAACCACTCGTGCACGACCTCAGCGGGCTTGGCGCTGAAAGTAGTAGTCATGAGTTTCTCTTATGAAGAGGGTTTGGCGGGTCCTTTTCCACGGTCGGTGCTTCTCTTTCGGAAGCCTCTTAGGTGGGATAGAGTCTTCGCCGCGGGACCACATAAGCGCTGCGAAGCCTGCCATTATACGAAGCTGCGCGCTTTTTAGGCAAGGGCGCTCGCCAGAACGCTGCGCAGTGTCAGTTTTGCATCTGCCGACGCTGCTCGTCGGCCTCCTGCCGTCGGCGGACGTCCACGCAGACCGGGTGCCCCGCGAGGCCGGGTTTTTTGCATTCATTGAAGATGCACAGCGGCCGGGCGAAAAAGCTGGCGTCAGCGCACGCCTCCTCGGGCCCCACACGCACGAGTGCCACCACGGGCTTGGGTGCCAAGGCCGGCGGGGGTGGCGGCACGGGCACATCCTGCACCACCACTGGCACGGGAGCCGAGGGCTCGGGCGTGTTGCGACGCTGGGCCAAGGCACGCGCGGTGGGGCGGGCCACAGGCGCTTCGGCGGTGGCCGCGCCGCCCAAGGCACCAGCCCCTGCAACCGCCTCCCTTTCGGCGCCGCCCGCCACGGGAACATCACCCAAGGGATTTGCCGACACGACCTGCTCCGACGCGGCAGTCCCGGCTGCGGCAGCGACCGGCACGACCTCTGGCACCTTGAGCTCCGTGATGATGTCGTCTGCGGGCCGCTGCGTAGACCGGCCCTGTGCCCACCACAGGGCCGCTGCCCCGACGATCAAGGCCAATGCAACACCCGTCAGCCACACCGGCGATGGCCGCCGCCGTGCCGTTGCACCTGCGGCAGCGCGCTCTGGCCCATGTTCTCTGTTCGCTCCGTTGCCCGAGGCCGGGCGCGTGCGCTTGGGCCCAGATTGCCCGGCTCGCGAGGCTTGTGCCGCCGGGGCATGGTCCGCTGCGTGGGCATCCTCGAAAACCGAGTCGCCAACATCGATGAACACCGTGTCGGCCATGTCAGCCGCCACCGTGTCCGGCCCCTCGGCAGCACCGTTGTGCTGCGTATCCGGCGCGATCGCGCCAGTCGCAGGCAGTTCGGGCCTGGCAGAGCGGTAGGTCAGGTCCTCCAGATCAGCCTTCTGCCTGGTAGCGGACTTCACGTCCACCGTAGGGGCAGGCACGCCGAGGCCCGGATGGTCCGCAGGCTCAACCCAGATATCTCCCAGATCAGCCCGAAAGTCAAAATGCCCCACCCCCTCGGGTGGCGAAGTCATTTCCATGGTCTGCAGGAACGCATCAATGCTCTGGGGGCGGTCTTCGGGGCGCAGGGCCAGGGCCTGGGCGATGGCGGCCACAAACGGCGCCGAATACTCCACCCCGAACTGGCGCTTGACCGTCTTGGCCACGCGCGAAAACGACACCATGCGGTCCCGGATGGAGCGCAAGGTGGCAGGCAGCGGCGTGTCGTTGCACAGACAGCCGTGCACCACGGCGGCCAGCGAATACAGATCGCTCCAGGGCCCCTGGCGCAATTCATCGTCGCTTTCAGCGTATTGCTCGATGGGGGCGTAGTTCACCTTGAGCACGGCCGTGTGCTTGTGCCCCTGGTCGTTGATGGCATGGCGCGCGGCACCCAGGTCCAGCAGCACCGGTGGCCCGTTGTCCTGCAGGAAGATGTTGTCCGGAGAGATGTCGCGGTGCAGCGTGTTGCCATCGTGCAGCACGCGCAGCGCACCCAGCACCGACCACAGCATCTTGCGCAGCCATGCCTCGGGCGGGGGCGTGCGCATCTGCGCGCGCGCCTGCTTGAACGTCATGCCGGTGTACAGCGGCATCACCATGTAAGCGGTGTTGTTAGCCTCCCAGAAGCGGAACACCTTCACCAGGGACGGGTGGTCAAACTGCGCCAGCAGGCGCGCCTCGCCCATGAACGACGTCAACCCGGCCTGGAACGTCTGCTGGTCGGACGACGACCGCACCCACAGCGATTGCCCCTGCGCGCGGCCTGCAAGCGCCGAGGGCATGTATTCCTTGATGGCCACGGCACGGTGCAGCGAGTGGTCGAATGCCTTGTAGACCATGCCAAAACCACCCACGCCCAGCAATTGCAGGATTTCAAACTCGGCCAGGCGGGTGCCCGGTGGCAGCGCGTCCACATGGTTGACGCGGCTGGCAGAAGTTTGACTGGGGCTTTCGATCATCATGGGCAGGGTAAAGAGCAGGCTCGCGTCCGGGGCAGCAACGGGATGGGGGAGGAGACTGCACCTGTGCCGTCACGGCTGCCATCATGAAGCATGCACCAGCGCGACCTGAAACAAAAGGCATCCTGTCTGCGAAAAACATCACCCGCAGCCCGAACAGCGGCCCATTGTGCCGCGACTCAGCCGCGGCGCCCCCGCCCCGCTGGCCACGGCAACCGCTGCGCCATCCGTGATAGTTTACATAAAAACAGGCTCTAGCCCTTTACAGCAAAGCGCTAACAGCTATGTTTTATATAGCATTGCAATCAAGCATCGCTGGCCCGCGCTGCCCGGCCACTTTGCGCCACGCCGCAGCGCACTACGGCAACCAGGGGCCGAGTCGTTACCATTGCGCCATGTTCAGTTATCGCCACGCCTTCCATGCGGGCAACCACGCCGATGTGCTCAAGCACACGGTGCTGATTGCCACTTTGCAACACCTCACCGACAAAGACGCGGCCCTCACGGTGCTCGACACCCATGCGGGCGCGGGCCTGTACCGGCTCGATGGCGACTATGCCAGCACCAGCGGTGAGGCGGGTGGCGGCATCTTGCGCCTCACTGCAGCGGGCGTTGCAGCCCTCACGCCTGCGCTGCAGGCCTATGTGGACATGGTGAAAGCCTTCAACCAGGGTGCCACCACCAAGGTGTACCCGGGCTCGCCCTTCATCATCCAGCGGCTGCTGCGCGACCACGACAAGCTCAAGCTGTTTGAACTGCACCCGACCGATCTGCGCGCGCTGGCCGGAAACGTGGCGCAGCTGGAGGCCGGCCGGCAAGTGGCCGTGCTGCACGAAGACGGATTTGAAGGCATCAAGAAATTTTTGCCCCCACCGGCCCGCCGCGCTTTGGTGCTGTGCGATCCCAGCTATGAAATGAAGAGCGACTATGCCAAGGTGCTGGACATGGCAGCCGACTCGCTCAAGCGCTTTGCCACCGGCACCTATGCCGTCTGGTACCCGATCATTCCGCGCCCGGAAGCACACGACCTGCCGCGCCGCCTGAAAACCATGGCCACCAAGGCAGGCAAAAGCTGGCTGCACGCCACGCTGACCGTGAAATCAAGCAAGCTCACCGAGAACGCCGAAGGCGAACGCAAGCGCCCAGGCCTGCCTGCCAGCGGCATGTTTTTGATCAATCCGCCCTTCACCCTGAAGGCCGCCTTGAAGACCGCCCTGCCCCAGATGGTGGAATTGCTGGCGCAAGACAAGCACGCGACCCACACGCTCGAATCGGGCGGCTAAGCGCCACGACCGCCGCTGCCCACGGTGCGACGGGGCGGCGAACCGACAGGGCCTGAAAGCGGCTCCTGCCAGGTCAGCGCCCTACGGCGCCGACACCGACAGCGACCGCGGGCAATCGCCCTCGCCTTCCTCCAGCAGCCACAGTTCCACGGGCTTGATACCCAGCCCCTGCATGCCCAGTTCCTGGGCCGCGGCCTGGCTCAAATCAATCACGCGGTTCCCGGTAAACGGGCCACGGTCATTGATGCGCACCACCACAGCGCGGCCTGTAAGTTGGCTGCGCACACACACCCGGGTGCCAAACGGCAGCGTGCGGTGTGCAGCCGTGAGGGCCCGGCGGTTGAAGATTTCGCCACTGGCCGTGCGTCGGCCATGAAAGCGCGGGCCGTACCAAGAGGCCAGGCCCTGCTGGTCGCTCTCGGGCACGGGCTCGGCCAGGGACTCTGGCAACTCTGCGCTGTCGGCCCCGCGCCCGCCTGCACTGTTGCGAACCGGTTCAGGCGGCTGTCTGGCCGTGGACGGTGGCTCGAGTGGCTGGCCAGCCGACGGCGCGCAAAACCGGGAGCTTGGTGCACCACGCTGTTGCGCCAGCTCGCAGGCGTTGCGGGGCTCGATGGGCATCGCGGCAGCCGCTTCAGGCGCCGCCGTTTCCGCCACCGGCATGGGTGCGCAGGCCACCAGAGCGCAGGCAAGCGCCCCCAAACCCGTCAGGGTGCGCCAGCGCCGCATCCGGTCAGACATCTGCATCGATCACCTCTTTGCGAAAAAACGAACGTACCCACCGCGAGGTGACAGTTCCATCCACCTTCTCCAGCGACAATGCAAACCGGCCCCGGCCCAAGCCCCAAGACGCGCCGGGCCCCGCGCCCCATTACAAACCGAGGCGCCGGCAGATTTCCAGCGTGGTTGCACTTTGATTCATGGTGTAGAAGTGCAGGCTGGGCACACCGCGCTGGCGCA
>ERZ1023710.16-NODE-16-length-19739-cov-13.514885_pt1 | contig 19739 bp, 17 predicted proteins | sample MGYA00520877_ERZ1023710 | MGnify/ENA primary metagenome ERZ1023710 (study PRJEB33180, sample SAMEA4046005) | wastewater metagenome | place: Denmark | collected 2016-03-29 | study: EMG produced TPA metagenomics assembly of the PRJEB13832 data set (Local surveillance...
CTATCCAGCCCATGCCGGTCCACGACATCGAGCCGACCATCGTGCGTGCCACGGGTGGCGTCTATCCACTCGACGTCACCTTCATCGATGATGAGGACCTGGCCACACCCTGGAAGCGGCAGAGCACGGCGACCAATAAGCTGGCTGGGCAGATGCCCAAGTCGCTGACCGTGACGCTGGCCAATCTGATTTATTTTGAGAAGGCCCAACTGCCGCAGGCACTGGCCAACCGCCTGATCCGTCTGGCAGCCTTCCAGAACCCGGAGTTCTACAAAGCCCAGGCCATGCGCATGTCGGTCTGGGACAAGCCCCGTGTCATCGGCAATGCGGAGAACTACCCGCAGCACATCGCCTTACCTCGCGGCTGCCTCGAAGCGGCGCTGGATCTGCTGCGGGAAAACGGTATCGACTGTGACCTGCGCGATGAGCGCTTCGGCGGGGAACCCATCGACATCTCTTTCGTCGGCACTTTGCGTCTGGACCAGGAGGCTGCAGTTGCTGGAATGCTGCATCAGGACACCGGCGTGCTGTGCGCTCCAACGGCCTTTGGCAAAACGGTCACTGCCGCCGCAATCATCGCTCGCCGTGGTGTAAACGCACTGGTGCTGGTGCATCGAACGGAACTGCTCAAGCAATGGCAGGAACGTCTGCAGGCTTTTCTGGGTGTTGGAAAGGGCGTAGTCGGCACCATCGGAGGTGGCAAAGCCAAACCTACGGGAAAGATCGACATTGCCGTGATGCAGTCCGTCTCCCGACAGGGCGAAGTGAACCCATTGGTAGAAAACTACGGTCAGGTGATTGTGGACGAGTGCCACCACGTTGGCGCCGTATCGTTCGATGCCATCCTGAAGCGGACCAAGGCCAAGTATGTGCTGGGCCTGACGGCGACGCCCATCCGCCGGGATGGTCAGCAGCCCATCATCTTTATGCAGTGCGGGCCGATCCGATACACGGCGGCCAGCCCCGCTGGCGCGCCACACGACCTGGAAGTGCTGCCTCGCTCACGCTTTACGCGTATCGATCTGTCCACCGATGCAGGTATTCAGGACGTGTTTCGGCATCTCGCCAATGACCAGGCAAGAACGGAGTCCATCGCCTCCGAGGTTCGTGATGCAGTCGGTCAGGGACGCAAGGTGCTGGTTCTGACCGAGCGCACGGAACACCTCGATGCCATCAAGACCGAGCTCGACGGTCTGCTACCGGTACCGTTCGTCTTGCACGGTCGAATGTCGAAGAAGCAGCGGTCGGCGCTGGTGGCAGACCTTGATGCGCTACCGCCCGATGCGCCGCGCGTTTTACTTTCGACTGGGAAGCTGGTTGGCGAGGGCTTCGATCACCCGCCGTTGGACACCCTGGTCCTGGCCATGCCGGTTTCCTGGAAAGGCACCCTCCAGCAGTACGCCGGGCGCCTGCACCGTGAGCACGCCTCCAAGGCCGACGTGCGGATTATTGACTTCGTGGACACCGGTCACCCGGCGCTTCTGAGGATGTGGGACAAGCGGCAGGCCGGTTACAAGGCGATGGGATACCGATTGGGTCGTGACATGGCTGTGACTGAATGACGGCTGCAAATTTCCTCTCAAACCCGCAGCAACCCGCACCAGTGCTCATAAGCTCGGGAGGCCAGTCAGCAGATGGTCAACCGTCCGCCACCATAATTTGAAATCCCAACCCTTATCGGTTGGGACTTTTTTGCGCGTGCCCTTTGTGGTGGCGCGGTTTCGCGCTTTGGTCTCTTGGGCATCGCCCTCAGGAAGCCGTCGTTCCGGGCATGTATTCTGCCGTTTTTCTCGCTGAGTTCTCCGTTGCCTTCTTGAGAAATTTTTTCTGTAACCGTTACTTTTGGGGCTTCCGTTCTGCGCAGTGCTCTCGGGGGTGCTAGGATTAAAAGCTCCCTCCATTTGGGAGGGCGGTGCCAATCATGCAGACAGCGGGGGGAGCCGCATACGATGAGCGATGCGGTTTACTACTACATGCCCCTTTTCAAGCAGGGTGTGTCCGTTCAGTTTGGGCAGAGCCGGGAGACGGTAAGCCATGTTGTGATTCGGCGCAATGCCATGCGCGTCTATCTGGTGGGCCACGAGACTCCCGTGCATCCCGACATGTTGACCCTGGAGCCCACCGCGTTTTCGCTCACGCGTGTCCTGGATAGCTTCTGAAGGAGTGCTTTCACTGTTGGAGTGGCGTCAATATTGCTCGAAGTGCACCTGCGGTTTATTGGCGCTGGGCCATAGATTCACCTAGTTGAATAGGTCGTGCCGCGGCCCAATGGGCGTTGAACTGCAGCGGCCCCTTCGGAAATAGCATCACCACGGTAGATCCCAGTAGAAAACGACCCATCTCTTCGCCTTGCCGCAGGGCCACCTGACCTGGCGCGTAGTCCCATTGACGCAGCTGACCAGTGCGCGGAGGATTTACTTGGCCATGCCACACGGTGGCCATGCTGCCCACGATGGTGGCGCCCACCAGCACCAGCACAAATGGCCCATGTGCCGATTCAAAAACGCACACGACGCGCTCATTGCGTGCGAACAGGCCAGGCACGCCACGCGCAGTGGTGGGGTTCACAGAAAATAGGTCACCCGGCACATGCACCATGCGCGTGAGCTGACCCGCGCAGGGCATGTGAATACGGTGGTAATCGCGTGGGCTCAGGTACAAGGTGGCGAAGTGGCCGTGGTCAAAGCGCGCTGCAAGCAGCGCATCACCACCGATCAGCGCTGTTGTGGAATAGCGGTGGCCTTTGGCCTGAAAAACCTGGTCTTTATCGATGCTACCGAATTGGCTGATGGTTCCGTCCACCGGGCAGATCAGATCGGCCGATGCCAGCGGACGTACGCCAGGTTTCAAAGAGCGTGTGAAGAAGTCGTTGAACGACGCATAGCTGGCGACGTCGGGGTTGGCAGCCTCCGCCATGTTCACGTTGTAACGTGCCACAAAGCGGCGTATCACTGCCGTGGTCAAACTTCCTAAATGTGCAGAGGCAAATTTGCCAGCCAGGGTGGTGAGGGCCCGCTTGGGCATGATGTATTGCGGCAAAACTGCCAGGCGATCAGACACGGACGAACCCTCAAGGACGAAAGCGGCTGATTCTATCGGTCGCATGCCGTGGCATGTTGTGCTGCGCACCCACCGACTGTGGCGGATGCAGCAAGAGAGGGATTTGACCTTTGCCGGGCGGTCTGTCTTGGCGACATAGGCAGGACGGGGACATCGCGCTACAATTGTCAGGCTCATGCACAGCGCCTCGCCTGTCCATTGAAGCCGTCTCACCGGCCTCTTTTCTGATCTGCACCCCGGGTGCAGCGACTCCCCCGCCCGCAAAGCACCGTGCTCCGAGCCCCCAGAAGGCACGGTGACGGCGGTTGTGGATGCACGATGTGCCGGCGCATCAACCACAGAATATTTGTTTTTAAGAGATACACATGGCCAAAGAAGAACTGATTGAAATGCAAGGCTCCGTGACGGAAGTTTTGCCCGACTCGCGTTTTCGCGTAACCCTGGAAAACGGCCATCAGTTGATTGCCTACACCGGTGGAAAGATGCGCAAGCACCATATCCGCATTCTGGCGGGCGACAAGGTCTCGCTGGAACTGTCGCCTTACGATTTGACCAAGGGCCGCATCACTTTCCGCCATCTGGCCGGTCGTGGCCCTGGTCCTTCGAGTCGTTGATTCTTTGCCGGTGACTTCAGTGGCTGGAGAGATGTAAAAAAAGAAATGCATCAGACTCCAAACAGCTCTGAATTCCGGGATAGAATACGAGCTGTCGGAGCGTAGCGCAGCCTGGTAGCGCATCTGCTTTGGGAGCAGAGGGTCGCGAGTTCGAATCCCGCCGCTCCGACCATTGTTCAAAGGACTTGCAGCAAACGCTGCAAGTCCTTTTTTGTTGCCTGTCAGATACCCAACTTGGCAGACTGAGCGCTATGTTGCGATTCGGCGCAGCTATGCTGCCGAGTGCAATGCCGCGACACCCATGACCGTTCATCACCCGCTCTCCACCGCCACCAGTCCCCACGCTCGCTATGACAGCGTGGATGCCCTTCGGGGCTTTGCCATGCTGTGGATGACTGTTTTCCACTTTTGTTTCGATCTGAGCCATTTTGGCTATTGGCCACAGAGTTTTCGTGCTGATCCTTTTTGGACTCTGCAGCGCACCGCCATCGTGAGCCTCTTTCTTTTCTGTGCTGGTCTCGGTCAGGCCATCGCCTTACAGCAAGGGCAGGGGTGGGTGCGGTTTGGTCGGCGCTGGCTCCAGATTGCTGGCTGCGCCGTGCTGGTGACGGTCAGTTCGTGGGTGATGTTTCCGCAAAGCTTTATCTATTTCGGTGTGCTGCATGGCATGGCGGTCATGCTGCTGGTGGCCCGGTGCACTGCGGGCTGGGGGCGCTGGCTTTGGCTGGCGGGAGCCGTTGCCCTGGCGCTGCCGTGGTGTGCAAAGCTGCTCCTGTCGGGTGTGGATGCTGAGTGGGCACCGCTGTTGAATGGGCGCGCTTTGAACTGGCTTGGCCTGGTGTCCCGCAAGCCGTTTACAGAGGACTACGTGCCGGTGCTGCCCTGGCTGGGAATCATCTGGTGGGGTCTGGCTGCTGGGCAGTGGATGCTGTCCCGACCGGTATCGTTGGTGCCGCTGGGTGTGCCGTTGTTCTTGCGGCCACTGGCATCTCTCGGGCGGTGGAGTCTGAGCTACTACATGGTGCATCAGCCAGTCATGATCGGTGGCCTGATGGTGCTGGGCTGGGTGCTCAAGAGATAAGGCCCTGCTAAGTGCGCTGATTACCATGGCGCTTTCACCATAAAAAAACGCGGCCTGAACCGCGTTTTTTTATTGTGGAGCCTGCGTTCAGTGCGAACGCATTCAGGCACTTTTTATTCGACCTTGGCCTTGGCGCGCAGTTCTTCCTGGAACTTGGCCAGCTTTTGCTGCTGCAGTTGCTGCGCAACTTGCGGCTTGACCTCGTCCAGCTTGGGCAACTGGGCTTGGCGCATGTCGTCCAGGCGGATCACGTGCCAGCCAAACTGGCTCTTCACAGGGGTCTCGGTCATCTTGCCCTTGCTGAGCTTGATCAGGGCTTCCGTGAATTCGCTCACATAGCTGGCGGGGTTGGCCCAGTCCAGATCGCCGCCCTTGGCGCCAGAGCCTGGGTCTTTGGACTGCTTCTTGGCGATGTCTTCAAACTTGGCACCCTTTTTGATGGATGCAATGATGGCTTTGGCATCCGCTTCCTTGTCCACCAGGATGTGGCTGGCCTTGTATTCCTTGCCGCTGTTGTTGGCCACGAACTTGTCGTACTCGGCCTGGATTTCAGCGTCGGTCACGGGGTTGTTCTTCTGGTAGTCGGCGAACAGTTCGCGGATCAGGATGGTTTGGCGGGCCAGCTCCATTTGCGTTTTGTAGTCGGCAGATCCTTCGAGGCCGCGCTTTTGGGCTTCCTGCAGGAAGATTTCGCGGGCGATCACTTCTTCCTTGATCTGACCTTCCACTTCAGGGGTGACGGGGCGGCCGGACCGCTCTACCTGCTGGCGCAGAACTTCGGCGCGCTCTTTGGGCACGGCCTTGCCATTCACGATGGCAAGGTTCTGGGCGGATACGGGCAGGGCCATCGTGCCCAGCACGGCAGCGGCCACGAGGCCGGACAGGAGCTGTTTCTTCATGCGGAATCCAAAAAGTGAGAAAGTGATTACAGGCCGAAGGCCGACAACAGTAAAGATGGGGGCCGGGTCAGAGAACTTCAATGACGATGGCGTGAACGCCCTGGTCAATAAATTCTTGCAGCGCATCATACACAAGGCGATGCTGCGCAACGCGGCTTCTTCCGGTAAACAAAGGTGACGCAATGCGCACCCTGAAATGGGTGCCGAAACCCGTGCCGTTGGCGCCCGCATGGCCTGTGTGGGCGGCACTTTCATCTACTACCTCCACCACGGTGGGGTTGAGCTTTTCAGCCAGGCGCTGCTGCATGGCCTGGGCCAGGGCGGGAAGCGGGATCGTGGTCATGCTTGTGGCCCCTTGGTGTCTTCGGTGTCCTTCATGTAGCGGCTGAGATACAGCGCTTGCGCCAGCACAAACACAAACATCAGCCCCATGCCACCGAAAAGCTTGAAGGTGACCCAGGTGTCGGTATCAAAGTTGTAGGCCACCCAGAGGTTGAGCACGCCCATGACGGCAAAGAAGCCCGTCCAGCTCCAGTTCATGGTGCGCCATGCTGATTCCGGCAAGTCCATCTGAGCGCCCATCAGGGACTTGAGCAGGTTTTTGCGGAAAAACAGCTGGCCGCCCAACAGTGCGCCACCCATCAACCAATAGAGCACGGTGGGCTTCCACTTGATGAAGGTGTCGCTTTGCGACAGCAGCGTGGCGCCACCGAAGAGCACGATCACCCCGAGGCTGAGCCATTGCATGGGTTCGACCTTGCCGTGCTTGAAATGCAGGTAGCCGATCTGCACCACCGTGGCGGCAATGGCCACGGCTGTGGCGATGTAGATACCCCAGATCTTGAATGCCGCGAAGAACAGGAAGATGGGAAAGAAGTCGATCAGTAGTTTCATGTCGCCAGAGGTTGGGGTGACGGCCTGGGCCGGTTCAAGGGGTCTTCTGTGTGAAGTCGAGTGAGGCGGAGTTCATGCAGTAGCGCAGGCCTGTCGGTGCCGGGCCGTCTTCGAAGACATGGCCCAGATGCGCCCCGCATTGTGCACACACGGTTTCGGTGCGCACCATGCCGTGGCTGCGATCGACGATTTCTGCAATGGCGCCGGGCACTGCCTGCGAAAAGCTCGGCCAGCCGCAGCCGGCATCAAACTTGGTGCCCGCATCAAACAACTTGGCGCCGCAGCAGATGCAGTGGTAGGTGCCGTCTGCCCAGTGTGCTTCGTATTTGCCGGTGAAGGGGCGCTCGGTGGCCGCATGGCGTGTAACCTGCAGCGCGCCGGGCTCGGCACCCTTTTCCTGGAGCAGCGTTTGCCATTCGGCGTCGGTTTTCTGGATGGGGTAGCTCATGATGAACAGCTGATCTCGATGGATGAGGCCCAGTCGGGCGGGAAGTCTGCCCAGGCGTCGTGGCCGGGATGCTCGTCAAACGGACGCTCCAGCAGGCGCTGCAGGGTTTGGAATTCGGAGAAATCACCAAGTTTCGCAGCCCGGATGGCCTGCTCGCCCAGGTGGTTGCGCAGCACGAACTTGGGATTGTTGTTTAGCATCAAATCGGCCGCTAGCCCTTTATTTGTAAGCGCAAGTAGCTCACTATATGATAGCAACCACTGGTCCCAGCCCGCACGGTCGGCAAACAGGTCGCGCACCAGTTCAAAATGGTTTTGCGCGACGGCGTGCGACAGGCGGCGCCAAAAGATGGTGTAGTCCACTCCGTTTTCTGCCAGCAGCAGCAAGATCCCGTCGATCAATTCGGCATCGTCGGCACGCTCGCCGGCAAGGCCCAGCTTGGCGCGCATGCGGGCCATGAAGTCGGTGGAAAAAACGGTTTTGTACGACGCAAGGGCCTCCCGGGCCAACTCTTCGTCGCCGATCAGCGGCATCAAGGCCTGGGCCAGGCAATGCAGATTCCAGTAGGCCACGTTGGGCTGGCGGTTGAAGGCATATCGGCCCTGGGTGTCGCTGTGGTTGCAGACGTGGCCGGGCACGAAGGCATCCAGAAACTGAAAGGGGCCGTAGTCGATGGTCAAACCCAGAATGCTCATGTTGTCGGTGTTCATCACACCATGACAAAACCCCACGGCCTGCCAGTGCGCCATCAGGGTTGCCGTGCGCTCGCTCACGGCCTGCAGCAACGCTGCATAGGCGTTGCCACCAGGCTGCCCGGTGGTGCGGCAGGCCGGGTAATACCGGTCGATCACATAGTCGGCCAGCGCGCGCAGCTCGTCCACCTTGCCACGGGCGGCGAAATGCTCGAAATGGCCGAAACGGATAAAACTCTGCGCCACCCGGGTCACCACGGCAGCGGTTTCAATTTCTTCGCGGCGCACGGGCGCCGGTGACCCTGTTAAGCACAAGGCCCGCGAGGTGGGGATGCCGAGCGCGTGCATGGCTTCGCTGCACAGGAATTCGCGGATGCTCGAACGCAGCACGGCGCGCCCATCGCCCATGCGCGAGTAGGGGGTTCGGCCGCTGCCTTTGAGCTGCACCTCCAGCCCGCCCATGGTTTCGCCCAGCAGGATGGCCCGCCCGTCGCCCAGCTGCCCGGCCCACACGCCAAACTGGTGGCCGCTGTAAACGCTGGCCAGGGGGCTGCTGCCGGGCAGGCGGGCATTGCCCGTGAACGCATGCAGCGCTTCGTCCGACGCCATCCAGTCTGCATCAAGCGCCAGCAGTTGCGCCACGTCGGTGCTGGTGCCTATCCAGTGCGGTTGGGGCAGGGGGGTGGGCTCCAATGCGGTGAAAAACGTGGGCCCCAGGCTGGCGAACGCACCCTGGCTGGTCCATTCCAGAGGCGAGGTGGCAGTGCTGGTGGCAAGCGGGTTCATCGGTGCATTGTCTCGCAGCCACGATGCCCCGGCCCTTGCAGGGCCATGCCCGCGCAGCGGATTTGGCGTTGGGTGGCGCAGCCCTTCAATGGGCCTTGTGACTTGGGGGAGGCTTCATCTGCGTATTGTGTGACTTGGCGTCTGACACAGCGACTCAGGCAGCACGATCTGAAAAATGGGCAAGCAGCCTGAGGCGCTGGCCCCGCCCGCCAACTGTCTGGCGCGCGACAGGTGTTGGCGCGAAGAAGGCAACGCTGCACACTGTGGCCCAGGCCGTGGGGCGCGCGAGGCCTTGCATCCATCTCAATCGGCAGCGGGCACCTAGGCGGCGGGCGATCGGTTGCAGGGCCGCGCACTGAGCCGGTTTGCGCACACTGGCCACGGTAGGATAAGGATTCCAATCAACATGATATTCAAGGAGCACACATGCTGGGCCTGATGCAAAGTCAACCACTGCTGATTTCTTCGCTGATCGAGTTTGCCGAACGGCACCACGGCGATGCAGAAATCGTCTCACGCAGGGTGGAAGGGGATATTCATCGCTACACCTACCGTGACCTTGCACGCCGTGCCAGGCAGCTGGCGAATGTGCTGGACGGCATGGAGCTGCAGTTCAGCGACCGCGTGGCCACGCTGGCGTGGAATGGCTACCGCCACATGGAGATGTACTTTGGTGTGAGCGGATCAGGCCGTGTGCTGCACACCGTCAACCCGCGACTGCATCCTGATCAGATCGCCTGGATCGTCAACCATGCCGAAGACCAGGTGATGTGCTTTGACATCACCTTCCTGCCGCTGGTGCAGGCGGTGCACGCACGCTGCCCCACGGTGAAAAAATGGGTGGCGCTGTGCGATGCCGACAAGCTGCCAGCCGATTCGGGAATCCCCGGTCTGGTGAGCTACGAGACCTGGATTGGCGGCGCATCCACCGACTACGCCTGGCCCGTGTTTGACGAAAACTCGGCATCCAGCATGTGCTACACCAGCGGGACCACCGGCAACCCCAAGGCGGCGCTCTACAGCCACCGCTCGACCACACTGCACGCCTATGCCGCAGCGTTGCCCGATGTGATGAACCTGTCCGCGCGCGATGCCGTGCTGCCTGTGGTGCCCATGTTTCACGTCAATGCCTGGGGCATTCCCTATTCGGCACCGCTCACCGGCTGCAAGCTGGTGTTTCCGGGGCCGGCCCTGGATGGCAAGTCGGTGTATGAGTTGATCGAATCGGAAGGGGTGACCTTTGCCGCAGGTGTGCCCACGGTCTGGCAGATGTTGCTGAACCACGTCAAGGCAGGTGGTTTCAGGTTCAGCACCCTCAACCGCACGGTGATTGGTGGTTCGGCATGCCCACCCGCCATGATCCATGCCTTCCAGGATGAATTTGGCGTGTCGGTCCTGCACGCCTGGGGCATGACGGAGATGAGCCCGTTGGGTACGCTGTGCACGCTCAAAAACAAGCATCAGGCATTGCCGCGGGATGAACAGATGAAGGTCCTGCAAAAGCAGGGGCGCGCCATTTATGGCGTGGACATGAAGATTGTGGACAGCTCCGGTGCCGAGCTGCCCTGGGATGGCAAGACCTACGGTGACCTGCTGGTGAAGGGGCCATGGATCGTGGCCGATTACTACAAGAGCGAAGGCGGCAGCCCCCTGATCGCGGATGCGCAGGGGCGTGGCTGGTTTCCCACCGGTGACGTGGCAACCATCGACGCAGATGGCTTCATGCAGATCACCGACCGCAGCAAGGACGTCATCAAGTCTGGCGGCGAGTGGATCAGCTCCATCGACATCGAAAACATCGCCATGGCGCACCCCGCCATTGCCATGGCGGCCTGTGTCGGCATGCCGCATCCCAAGTGGGATGAGCGTCCGATCGTCGCGGTGGCCCTCAAGCCCGGCGCCGAAGTGAGCCGCGAGGAACTGCTGGCCTTTTACGAAGGCAAGACCGCCAAGTGGCAGATTCCTGATGACGTGGTGTTTGTCGATGCCATTCCCATCGGGGCCACGGGCAAGATGCTCAAGGCCAAGCTGCGCGAGCAGCTCAAGGGTTACAAGCTTCCCGGCCTTTGATTTCGGGCGGGTGTGGCGCTCGGGGGAGCGCTGCATCCGCGGCATGCCAGTCGCATGGGTGATAGCTGCTAGGGGCAATCCCTGAGCGGTGGTTGGTGGCAACGCGGTACGCTGCGTTCGGTTGATTCAACAGGAGACAAGACAATGAAATTTGCTATCAAAGCAGTAGCTGCATCCGTTATTCTGGCAAGCGCTGGTGGCGCTTTCGCCCAAAAAGGCGAAACCGTCAAAATCGCCTGGCTAGACCCGCTCTCGGGCCTGATGGCTGCGGTGGGTACGAACCAGCTCAAGAGCTTTCAGTTTCTGGCGGAAGAGTTCAACAAAAAGAATGCAGCCGGCGTCAAGTTTGAAATCATCGGCATCGACAACAAGCTGAGCCCGCAGGAAACCACCAGCGCCCTGCGTTCCGCAATGGACCAAGGTGCCCGCTATGTGGTGCAGGGCAACGGCTCTGGCCCGGCTTTGGCCATCATCGACGCGCTGGAAAAGCACAACGCCCGCAACCCCGGCAAGGAAGTGCTGTTCCTCAACTATGCCGCGGTGGACCCGGACCTGACCAACAGCAAGTGCAGCTACTGGCACTTCCGCCTGGATGCCGACACCTCCATGAAGATGGAAGCGCTGACCACCTACATGAAAGACCTTCCTGAAGTCAAGAAGGTCTACCTGATCAACCAGAACTACTCGCACGGCCACCAGGTTTCCAAGTTCGCCAAGGAAATCATGAAGCGCAAGCGCCCCGACGTGCAGTTTGTCGGCGACGACCTGCACCCGTTGGCACAGGTGCGCGATTTCTCGCCCTACATCGCCAAGATCAAGGCCTCGGGCGCCGACAGTGTGATCACCGGCAACTGGGGCTCCGACCTGGCGCTGCTGATCAAGGCCGCCAACGACGCGGGCCTGAACAACGTCAACTTCTACACCTACTACGGATCCGTATCCGGCAGCCCGACTGCCATGGGCGCTGCCGCTGCTGGCCGCGTGTACATGGTGGCTTATGCCCACATGAACCTGCCAGGGCCCCTGAACCAGATCGTGGTGGACTACAAGAAGAAGTTCAATGACGACATGTACACCGGCGCCGTGTACCACGCCTTCTCCATGCTGACGGAAGCCTTTGCCAAGACCAAGTCCACCGACCCGGTGAAGGTGGCGGCCACCCTGGAAGGCATGAAGTTCAAGAGCTTCAACGGCGAGGTGGAGATGCGCAAGACCGATCACCAGCTGCAGCAAGGCCTCTTCGTCTCGAAGTGGGAGAAGACGGGTGGCAAGTACACGATCGACTCTGAAAACACGGGCCACACGTTTGTTCCTGTGAAGTACTACGAGCCCTATGTGGCCAGTACGCCCACTTCGTGCCAGATGAAGCGTCCTTCCTGAGACCACTTTTTGAACGCAGGAGGCCCGGCGTCCCTCGGGCCTCTTTTTTTGACCCAGAAATGAAGAATTTCAATGAATCTTGAGTTTTTCGTGATCTCTTTGCTGAACGGCGTCAGCTACGGGCTGCTGCTGTTCATGCTGAGCTCAGGCCTCACGCTGATCTTCAGCATGATGGGTGTGCTCAACTTTGCGCACACCAGTTTTTACATGCTGGGCGCCTATTTCGCCTACACCATTTCCAGCGTGGTGGGGTTCTGGCCCGCGCTGCTGCTTGCTCCGCTCGCAGTAGGCGCCCTGGGGGCTATTTTTGAACGCTACAGCCTGCGCCGTGTGCACAAGTTCGGCCATGTGCCCGAGCTGCTGGTGACGTTCGGGCTGTCTTACCTGATTCTGGAGCTGGTGCAACTGGTGTGGGGGCGGTCCACGGTCCCTTACGGGTTGCCCACGCAGTTGCAGGGGCCCTTGTTCACGCTGTATGGCACGCAGTTTCCCAAGTCGCGATCGTTCGTCATGCTGGTGGCCCTGCTGATGCTGGTGTCGGTGTGGCTGCTGCTGACGCGCACCCGCATTGGTCTGGTGATTCAGGCCGCGCTCAAGCACCCCGAAATGGTGGAGGCGCTGGGCCACAACGTGCCGCGTGTGTTCATGCTGGTGTTTGGCGGCGGTGCGGCCCTGGCGGGGCTGGCCGGGGTGATTGGCGGCAACACCTATGTCACCGAGCCCGCCATGGCAGGCTCCGTGGGTTCCATCATCTTCGTGGTGGTGGTGGTGGGTGGCATGGGATCGCTGGCGGGTGCGTTTTTGGCGTCGCTGCTGATTGGCCTGGTGCAGACGTTTGCCGTGGCTATTGATTACTCGGTGGCATCTGCACTGCAAGGCATGGGCGTGGCGGTGTCTGAAAGCACCTTTGGCTGGCCTTTGCTCAAGCTCACGGTTTCGCAAGTGGCGCCCATCCTGCCGTATCTGTTCCTGGTTCTGATTTTGATTTTCCGCCCCAAGGGTCTGCTGGGTACACGGGAAGACTGAGGCTATGAAGACCACCACATCATCTATTTCTCCGGCCACGCAATACCACCGGTTCAAGCCGTGGAACGTGGGCCGTCTGGTCATCTGGAGCCTGTTTGCGGTCATGCTCATCGTTGCGCCCATGCTGTTTCGCAGCGGCCTGGCGTTGACCATGCTCTCGCAGATCGGTTATCTCATCATCATCTGCCTGTCTTACAACATGCTGCTCGGCCAGGGGGGCATGCTGAGCTTCGGTCACGCGGTGTATACCGGCCTGGGGTCGTTTCTTGCCATTCACGCGATGAACCTGGCCGGCGAGGGTGCGCTGCCTGTGCCTCTGGTGCTGATTCCTCTGGTGGGCGGCCTGGCGGGCATGTTCTTTGCCATCCTGCTGGGGTTCGTGACCACCAAGAAATCGGGAACCACCTTTGCCATGATCACGCTGGGCATCGGTGAGCTGGTGGCTTCGATGGCGTTGATGTTCCCCGAGTTTTTTGGCGGCGAAGGTGGCATCACCACCGATCGGGTGTATGGCAAACCGTTCTTCGGCATCACGTTCGGCCCAGCCATTGAGGTGTATTACCTCATCGCCGTGTATTGCTTTGTCTGCACCGCTGCCATGTTCGCCTTCACGGGCACGCCGCTGGGGCGCATTCTGAATGCCGTGCGCGACAACCCCGAGCGCGTGGAATTCATTGGCTACAACACCCAGCGCGTGCGCTATTTCGCGTTCATCATTGCGGGCTTCTTTGCCGGCATCGGGGGCGGGCTGGCGGCGATCAATTTCGAGATCGTCACGGGGGCCGACAGCGTAAACGTGCTTCGCTCGGGTGGCTACCTGCTGTTCACCTTTCTGGGCGGTGCCACGTTCTTTTTCGGGCCCATCATCGGCGCAGTCTTGCTGGTGTTTGCGTCGGTGCTGCTGTCTGAGCTTTCCAAGGCCTGGCTGCTGTACCTGGGGCTCGTCTTCCTGTTCATGGTGATGTATGCGCCCGGCGGCATTGCCAGCCTGATCATGATGAATCTGCGCCTGGCGAAGTTCGGCAAGTTGCGCGGCCTGTGGCCCTCTTATCTTGCGCTGGGCGGCACCGCACTGGTGGCCGTGCTGGGTGCGGCCGCCATGGTGGAGATGACCTACCACCTCCAGCTCAATGCCGCCTTGGGGCCTGACCTCAATTTCCTCGGGGCCACTTTGCAGGCCAACTCGGTGGGCAGCTGGTTTGGCGCAGGGTTTGTGCTGCTCACGGGGCTTGGGTTGTTCGAGTTGTGTCGGCGCCAGTTTGTGCAGCAATGGGGGGCGATCCAGGAAGAGATCGAACACGAAATCAAGCGGGGGGAGGCGCTGTGAACATGGCGACAAACGCACCTTGTGCGCTCGAACTGCGTGATCTGCGCAAGAGTTTTGGCAAGACAGAAATCATCCGTGGCGTGAACCTGGCCGTGCAGCCTGGCGAACGGGTCGCCATCATCGGCCCCAACGGCGCGGGCAAGTCCACACTGTTCAATCTGATCAGCGGGCGCTTTGGCCCCACCAGCGGCGAAGTGCTGCTCAATGGCCAGCGCATTGATGGCAAGGCGCCTTACGAGATCAACCGCATGGGGTTGTCGCGCAGCTTCCAGATCACCAACATCTTCCCCAAGCTGAGCGTGTTTGAAAACCTGCGCTGCGGAGTGCTCTGGAGCATGGGCTACAAGTACACCTTTTTGCGGTTTCTTTCGAACCTTGACGACGCCAACGAGCGCGCCAAGCAGCTCATGGAAATGATCAAGCTCGACAAGAAGCGCGACACCCTGGCCGTCAACCTCACTTATGCCGAGCAACGCGCGCTGGAGATCGGCGTCACCATTGCCGGTGGGGCCAACGTGGTCTTGCTGGACGAGCCCACGGCCGGCATGAGCCGCAGCGAAACCACGCGCTTCATTCACCTCATCAAGGAAGTGACCGAAGGCCGCACCTTGCTCACGGTGGAACACGACATGGGTGTGGTGTTCGGCCTGGCCGACAAGATCGCCGTGGTGGTGTACGGCGAGGTCATCGCCTTTGACACCCCCGACAAGGTGCGCGCCAATGCGCGCGTGCAGGAGGCCTACCTGGGCTCCGCCGTTGCCGATGCGCAGGCGGGAGGACACTGACATGCTCACCATTGAAAACCTCCACGCCTACTACGGCAAAAGCCATGTGCTGCATGGTGTGTCCTTTGATGTCCAGCCCGGTGAAATCGTGGCCCTGCTGGGGCGCAACGGTTCGGGGCGGTCCACCACAGCCAAGGCCATCATGGGGCTTGTGGACTGGGAAGGCTCGGTGCAATGGAAGGGGCAGTCGCTCACCGGCAAGAAAGCCTACGAGATCGCCCACCTGGGCATTGGTTATGTGCCCGAAAGCCGAGACATATTCCCCAACCTCACGGTTCACCAGAATCTGCTGCTCGGGCAAAAAGGCAAGGGCAAGGGCAGCCGGTGGTCTTTTGACGACATGTACGGCATGTTTCCTCGCCTCAAGGAGCGCCAGCACACTGAAGCCGGCGTGATGTCGGGCGGCGAGCAACAGATGCTGACGCTGTGCCGCACGCTCATGGGTGACCCCGATCTCATCATCATCGATGAACCCACCGAGGGTCTGGCTCCCAAGATCGTCGAGTTGGTGGGGCAATACCTGCAAACCATCAAGGCACGCGGTATCTCGGTGCTGTTGATCGAGCAAAAACTCACCATCGCCATGACCATTTCTGATCGCACGCTCGTCATGGGACACGGGAGCATCGTTTTTCAGGGCACACCAGAAACCTTGCGGGCTGACAACTACGTCCGCAAAGAGTGGCTTGAGGTTTGACGCACGCATTGGCAGGGTAGGGGGTGGCTTGCACGAGGTTGCCGTTGATGTGCACTGCGCCCTGTTCCGGTGGCTGGTTTTGCCTTGGCGTGGAGGGCTTGTGCTCTTTTGTCCCGGGCGGGACAAAAGAGCACAGCCAATGCCGGCAGAACTCTCTACAATCAAAATCGCACGACCGTTCTTTTTCTAATTTCCAAGGAACAACAGCATGACCGCTGAATACAAAGTCCACGGCCCCGTTGCCGTGATCACCCTGGCCAATCCTCCCGTCAATGGCCTCGGCCTGTCCACCCGTCAGGGCATTGTGGACGGTCTGAACCGTGCCAATGACGATGCTGCGGTGACGTCCATCGTCATCACCGGCGCGGGTGGTGCGTTTTCTGGTGGCGCCGACATCAAGGAGTTTGGTACCGACAAATCCCTGCAAGAGCCCAACCTGCACTCCGTGATTGCTGCGGTAGAGAATTCGCCCAAGCCCGTGGTGGCCGCAATTCACTCGGTCTGCATGGGCGGTGGGCTTGAGCTGGCCCTGGGCTGCCACTACCGCGTGGCTGCTCCCGGTTGCAGCGTTGCACTGCCCGAAGTCAAGCTGGGCATCCTGCCTGGCGCTGGCGGCACGCAGCGCCTGCCCCGCGTGCTGGGCGTGGAAGCGGCTTTGAACATGATCGTCAGCGGCGAAGCCATCAAGAGCGAAATGATCGGCATGCTGCCGGGCCAGAAGCTGTTCGACAAGCTGGTGGCCTCCCCTGAGGTGCTGGCCGCCGAGGCCTTGGCCTTTGCACAAAGCGTGGCCGATGTGCGCCCGCTGCCGCTGGTACGCAACCTCCCTTGCAAGCACCCCCAGGGCGACGCGTACTTCCAGTTCGCGCGCAACATGGTCAAGGGCATGAGCAAGAACTTCCCTGCACCCGCCAAGTGCGTGGACGCCGTCGAGGCTGCCACCAAGCGCAAATTTGCCGATGGCCTGCTGTTCGAGCGTGAGCTGTTCATCAACCTGATGTGGACGCCCGAGTCGCGCTCGCTGCGGCACCTGTTCCTGGCCGAGCGCGCTGCGAGCAAGATCCCTGATGTGCCTTCGGATACCCCCAAGCGCGATATCAAGGCCGTGGCCGTGATCGGCGCCGGCACCATGGGCGGCGGCATTGCCATGAACTTCCTGAACGCCGGCATCCCCGTGAAGATGCTGGAGATGAAGCAGGAGGCGCTGGACCGTGGCATCGCCACCATCCAAAAGAACTACGAAGCCCAGCTCAAGAAGGGCAAGCTCAAGCAGGATAAATACGAGCAGCGCATGGCCCTGCTGAGCACCACGCTGAGCTACGACGACCTCAAGGACGCCGACCTCGTGATCGAGGCCGTGTTTGAAGAAATCGGCGTCAAGGAAGCCGTGTTCAAGGAACTCGACCGCGTGATGAAGCCCGGCGCCATCCTGGCCTCCAACACCTCCACGCTGGACGTGAACAAGATTGCCAACTTCACGAAGCGCCCGCAGGACGTGGTGGGCCTGCACTTCTTCAGCCCCGCCAACGTGATGAAGCTGCTCGAAGTGGTGCGCGGCGATGCCACCGCCAAGGACGTGCTCGCCACCGTGATGGCGATCGCCAAGAAGATCAAGAAGACCGCCGTGGTGTCCGGCGTGTGCGATGGTTTCATCGGCAACCGCATGATCGAGCAATACGGCCGCCAGGGTGGCTTTTTGCTCGACGAAGGCTGCACGCCCGAGCAGGTGGACAAGGCGATGGAAAAATTCGGCATGGCCATGGGCCCGTTCCGCATGGGCGACCTGGCCGGCAACGACATCGGCTGGGCCATCCGCAAGCGCCGCTACACCGAGAAGCCCGACATGAAGTACAGCAAGACCGCTGACCTGCTGTGCGAGAAGGGCCGTTTCGGCCAGAAGACCGGTGCGGGCTGGTACGACTACGTGCCCGGCAAGCGCGACGCCATCCCGAACGCCGAAGTGGTCAAGATGATCGAGGACCACCGCGCCTCGCTCGGCATCACGCCCCGCAAGATCTCCGACGAAGAAATCGTGCAGCGCCTGGTGTTCGCCCTGGTCAACGAAGCTGCCTACATCCTCGAAGAAGGCATTGCCAACAAGGCCAGCGACATCGACGTGGTCTACATCTTTGGCTACGGCTTCCCGGTGTACCGTGGCGGCCCGCTGAACTACGCCAACGAAGTCGGTCTGTTCAACGTGGTGCAGGCCATGAACCGCTTTGCCAAGAACCCGCTGGACGACGCTGCGTTCTGGAAGCCCGCCCCGCTGCTGGCCAAGCTCGCCGCTGAAGGCAAAACCTTCAACTAAGCGCACAGCCACACCACAGAACAAGGATCCAACATGACATCCGCAGTAATCGTATCGACCGCACGCACCCCCCTGACGAAGAGCTGGAAGGGCGCCTTCAACATGACCCACGGCGCCACACTGGGTGGCCACGTGATCGAGCACGCCATCCAGCGCGCCGGCATTGACGCCGCCGAAGTGGACGACGTCATCATGGGCTGCGGCACCCCCGAAGGTGCCAGCGGCGCCAACATCGCCCGCCAGGCCGCATTGCGCGCCGGCTGCCCCATCACCGTGTCGGGCATGACGGTGAACCGCTTTTGTTCGTCCGGCCTGCAGACCATTGCCCTGGCGGCGCAGCGCATCATTGCCAACGAAGGCGATGTGTACGTGGCCGGTGGACTGGAAACCATCTCCTGCACCGCGCAGGAAATGAATACGCACATGCTGCAAGAAACCTGGCTGATGAAGAACAAGCCCGAGGTGTACTGGTCGATGCTGCAAACGGCCGAGCAGGTCGCCAAGCGCTACAACATCAGCCGCGAAGCCATGGACGAATACGGCGCCGCCAGCCAGCAAAAGGCCAGCGCCGCGCTGGAAGCCGGCCTGTTCACCGCTGAAATCGCCCCCATCACCGTGACCATGGGCGTGGCCGACAAGGTCATGGGCCTGACCACCAAGCAGGTCACCGTGAGCGACGACGAAGGCATCCGCGCCGGCACCACCTATGACGGCATCAAGGGCCTGCGCTCGGCGCTGCCGGGTGGCCTGGTTTCCGCTGGCAATGCCAGCCAGCTGTCCGACGGCGCCGGTGCCGTGGTCGTCATGCACGAAGACCTGGCCGCCAAGAAGGGCCTCAAGCCCCTGGGCCGCTTCCTGGGCTTTGCCGTGGCCGGTTGCGAGCCCGACGAAATGGGCATCGGCCCCGTGTTCGCCATCCCCAAGGTGCTCAAGCGCCTGGGCCTCACGATGAACGACATCGACCTGTGGGAGCTGAACGAAGCCTTCGCCGTGCAGGTGCTCTACTGCCGCGACAAGCTGGGCATTCCTGCCGACAAGCTCAACGTCAACGGCGGCGCCATCGCCGTGGGCCACCCCTTCGGCATGAGCGGCCAGCGCCTCACGGGCCACGCCCTCATCGAAGGCAAGCGCCGTGGTGCCAAAAAAGTCTGCGTGACCATGTGCATTGGTGGGGGCATGGGCGCCGCTGGCGTGTTTGAAGTGCTGTAAGCGCTGACGACGGCAACGCTGAAAACAGAACGCCCCGCGCAGGCCGCAAGGTCTGCGCGGGGCGTTTGCTATTGTGTTGATAGCTTGTCGCGCTTGTTGGACGGGCGTTAGAGGCCTAAAACACTGTATTTTTGGATGGAATGTTCTATTTGAGAGCACCAGAGTGATGCAAATTCGGCAAAACTGATCGCGATCCTGACTGCGTAACCGCTGCGACCTGCCTCTCTCGCCTCCCCCTTCTCTGGGGGCAAGACCGCCTGCCACCGGGCCGTTCGCAGGCGGCATCATCCCCCCCGGCCGCGTCGCGCATCTGACATGCCCGACCGGGTGCACCCATCCATAATTTGGGCATGACGACCCTGCGCTCCACCCTCGATTTCCTGCTTTACAACTGGCTCCAGGCCGAAACGCTCAGCGCGCGCGAGCGCTTTGCTGACCATTCGCGCGAGACGTTTGATGCCGT
>ERZ1023710.17-NODE-17-length-19666-cov-19.998929_pt1 | contig 19666 bp, 18 predicted proteins | sample MGYA00520877_ERZ1023710 | MGnify/ENA primary metagenome ERZ1023710 (study PRJEB33180, sample SAMEA4046005) | wastewater metagenome | place: Denmark | collected 2016-03-29 | study: EMG produced TPA metagenomics assembly of the PRJEB13832 data set (Local surveillance...
GCCCAGATCCGCCAGGTGGCCGGTATGCGGGGTCTGATGGCCAAGCCAGACGGCTCGATCATCGAAACGCCTATCACCGCGAACTTCCGCGAAGGTCTGAACGTGCTGGAGTACTTCATCTCCACCCACGGTGCCCGTAAGGGTCTGGCCGACACGGCGCTGAAGACGGCCAACTCGGGTTATCTGACCCGTCGTCTGGTGGACGTGACGCAGGATCTGGTCGTGACCGAAGAAGATTGCGGCACGGCCAACGGTTCGCTGATGCGCGCCATCGTTGAAGGCGGTGAAGTGATCGAATCGCTGCGCGAACGTATCCTGGGCCGCACGGCTGCGGAAGACATCCTGCACCCCGAAAACCGCTCGGTGCTGGTGCCTGCCGGCGTGATGCTGGAAGAAGACCTCATCGAGGAACTCGAAGCGGCTGGTGTGGACGAAGTGAAGGTGCGTACGGCACTGACCTGCGAAACCCGCTACGGCCTGTGCGCCAAGTGCTATGGCCGCGACCTGGGCCGTGGCGGCCTGATCAACCTCGGCGAAGCCGTGGGTGTGATCGCTGCCCAGTCCATCGGCGAACCCGGCACGCAGCTGACCATGCGTACGTTCCACATCGGTGGTGCTGCTTCGCGTGCCGCCATCGCGTCGAGCGTGGAAGCCAAGTCCAACGGCGTGATCGGCTTCAACGCCACGATGCGCTACGTGAGCAACACCAAGGGCGAGCTGGTGGTGATTGCACGTTCGGGTGAAATCATCATCCAGGACGAGCATGGCCGCGAGCGTGAGCGCCACAAGGTGCCTTACGGCGCCACGCTGACGGTGAAGGCCGACCAGACCATCAAGGCTGGCACCATCCTCGCCAACTGGGATCCGCTGACGCGACCCATCATCACCGAGTTTGCCGGTCAGACCAAGTTCGAGAACGTCGAAGAAGGTCTCACGGTGGCCAAGCAGGTCGACGAAGTGACCGGTCTGTCCACGCTGGTGGTGATCGATCCGAAGCGCCGTGGCGCCGCCAAGGTGGTGCGCCCGCAGGTGAAGCTGATCGATGCCCAGGGCAACGAAGTGAAGATCCCTGGCACCGACCACTCGGTGACCATCGGCTTCCAGGTCGGCGCGCTGATCCAGGTGCGCGACGGTCAGGATGTGGGTCCCGGCGAAGTGCTGGCCCGTATCCCGGTCGAAGGTCAAAAGACCCGCGACATTACCGGCGGTCTGCCGCGTGTGGCCGAGCTGTTCGAAGCCCGTACGCCCAAGGACAAGGGCACGCTGGCCGAGATGACCGGTACCGTGTCGTTCGGCAAGGAAACCAAGGGCAAGGTCCGCCTGCAGATCACCGATCCCGAAGGCCATGTGTTCGAAGAACTCGTGCCCAAGGAAAAGAACATCCTGGTGCACGAAGGCCAGGTGGTGAACAAGGGCGAATCGATTGTGGACGGCCCGGCCGACCCGCAGGACATCCTGCGTTTGCTGGGTATCGAAGAGCTGTCGCGCTACATCGTCGATGAAGTGCAGGACGTGTACCGCTTGCAGGGCGTGAAGATCAACGACAAGCACATCGAGGTGATCGTTCGCCAGATGCTGCGCCGCGTCGTGGTCGAGAACGTTGGTGAGTCGAACTACATCGGTGGTGAACAGGTCGAGCGCTCCGAGATCCTCAACACCAACGATGCACTGCAGGCAGCGGGCAAGATCCCCGCTACCTACAGCAATCTGCTTTTGGGTATCACGAAGGCATCGCTGTCTACCGACTCGTTCATCTCGGCCGCTTCCTTCCAGGAAACGACCCGCGTGCTCACCGAGGCCGCCATCATGGGCAAGCGCGACGAGCTGCGTGGCCTGAAGGAAAACGTGATCGTGGGTCGCCTGATTCCGGCAGGCACGGGCATGGCCTATCACCAGGCCCGCAAGGCCAAGGACGCCATGGACGACGCCGAGCGCCGCGCCATTGCCGAAGCGGAAGCCGCTGAAATGGAGGCCTCTGCCGAAGCCTCCGTGACGGAAGGTGCTGCTCCTGACGCGGCTGCCGACTAAGCCCCCGGGCCGTCACTGATGCGCTCCCGCCCTGTCGCCCGACAGGCCGGGAGCGTTTTTTCTGGAATCCTCAAGGACCGGCCGCATGGCGCATGCGGTGTCGGTGTTAGCGCATGTGGTCATCGCCGCTCATCTGGATCGTCATTGCCATCGCTCTTTTCTGGGCCGTAGGCGCCTACAACCGCCTGGTGCGGTTGCGCTCCGCCGTGGTTCAGGCATTCGGAAGTCTGGATGCCCACCTGGTTCGATGGCTGGCCATGCTGGGCGAATTTGACGCTGCGCAAGTTACCGCCGGTACCCTGGATCGCCATGCGCGCAGCCTTCTGCAAGGTGCGACCACGCAATTGACGGCTTGCCTGGCGGTGGCGCGGGCTCGCCCGTTAAAGGCGGATGCGGTGGCGGCACTGTCGGCCGCGTGTGCTGTCGTCGACACGGTGTGGCCGACACTCCTGCCGGACGCAGATGCGGATGACAACCACCGCAGGATGGCGCCCTGGCGCGCGCGGTGGGACGAGTTGCGCACCCATAACGAACAGGCCGCACGGATCTTCAATGATGCGGTGACCCACTACAACGCCGGGATCGCACAGTTTCCTGCGATGCTGCTGGCCTGGATTTTTGGTTTCACCCCAGCGCGTGTGCTGTCCATCGCACGAGAAGGCAATTCATGACACGAGCCGGTTCACATCAACAGCCTCGCCATGGGGCCCCTGCGGGAGCACCCGGTATCCGCGCTTCTTCACATGCAGAGTTGGGAGCAGACCCCCGCCCAGCGGTGGGGATTGCGCTTTGGCAGCAACTAGCGGGTGTCGCGTCGGCGCTGCAGGCCATCCGGGCCGGGCAATCGGGCACGGCGGCATTGGCCGCCGTGGATTCGGGCTTGCGGCCCGGAGTGCAGGCGCTGCTGTTTCAGGTGTTGCGCTCACTGGGGCGTGCAGAGGCGCTTCGGCGCAAGCTGGTGTCCCGTGCACCGCCACCCGCCGCCGATGCCCTGTTGTGCGCAGCGCTGGCGCTGTCGTGGCAACCCGAAGTGGCGCCATACGAGCCCTTCACCCTGGTCAACCAGGCGGTAGAGGCTGCCAAACGCAGCGTTGCCACGCGCGCCCAGGCGTCGTTCGTCAATGCGTGCCTGCGCCGTTTTCTGCGAGAGCGCGATGCCTTGGTTGCTGCAACGGATGCCGACCCCGTGGCGCGCTGGAACCACCCGCTGTGGTGGGTAAAAAAGTTGCAAAAGGACCACCCGACGCACTGGGAACAAATCCTGCAGGCCAACAATGCCCATGCACCCATGATTTTGCGTGTTAATGCATCAAAAGGCACTGTAGCCCAATACCAGCAAGCGCTAGCTGCTATGAATGTTGATTCATCTTCGGTGGGTGAGCACGGCTTGATCCTGCAGCAGCCCCTGCCGGTGACCGAGCTGCCGGGATTCGCCCAGGGGATGGTTTCGGTGCAGGATGCTGCGGCGCAACTGGCCGCGCCACTGTTGCTGCAGGGGCTGGATCTCACGCAGCCCTTGCGGGTGCTGGATGCCTGCGCCGCACCAGGAGGCAAGACGGCACACCTGCTGGAATACGCGGGCCCGTCCAGCGCCATGCAGGTGACCGCACTGGAGGTGGACTCGGTGCGCAGCGCCCGCATTCATGAAACCCTGCATCGAATCGGTCTGCACGCGCAAGTGCTAGTGGCTGATGCAGCGCGGCCGCAAGACTGGTGGCAGCAGCACTGTGCAGGTGTGCCGTTTGATGCGATCTTGCTGGATGCACCCTGCACCGCCTCGGGCATCGTTCGCCGCCACCCCGATGTGCGCTGGTTGCGCCGCGAAACCGACATTGCGCAGCTGGCGGTCCAGCAGGCGCGCCTGCTTAGGGCATTGTGGCCGTTGGTGCGGCCGGGCGGGCGGCTGCTGTATTGCACCTGTTCGGTGTTCCGCGCAGAAGGCGATGCGCAGGTACAAACGTTTCTTGCGCACCACACCGATGCCCGGTTGTTGCCCTCGCCGGGGCATTTACTCCCAGGCAATGACACCAATCACCGAGCTGTCCCGGACAATGCAGCGGGTGAGCACGACGGATTTTTTTACGCACTGTTGCAAAAAGCCCCTGGGTGAGCGCCGCATGGCTCGCTGGGTCTTGTTGTGGGCGATGGCGTGGCTGTGGTTGCTGGCCTGGCCAGTGAATGTGCAGGCGCAGTCTCCGGCGAACGAGGTGGTGGACCTCGGCCTGGAGCAGGCCGATGATGGCCTGTACCTGAATGCGGCCTTGCAGCTTGCACTGCCCGCGCTGGCCGAAGATGCGCTGTACAAGGGCATTCCCGTGTTTTTTGTGGCGGAAGCCCAGGTGCTGCGTGAGCGCTGGTACTGGTCAGACCGCCAAGTGGCCGCAGCCACGCGCCATATGCGGTTGAGCTACCAGCCCCTGACACGGCGCTGGCGTCTGAGCACATCGCCCGTTCCGTTTTCCAACACCGGGCTGGGCGTGGTGCTGGGGCAGAACTTTGACGACTTGCGCGATGCATTGTCTTCCATGCAGCGCATTTCGCGCTGGAAGATTGCGGATGGAGAAGCAATCGATGCCGATGTTGTGCATACGGTGAATTTCCGGTTCCGGCTGGACCTGTCGCAGTTGCCCCGTCCTTTGCAGATAGGCGCAGTGGGCAGCGCGGGCTGGAGTCTCATGGTCACCCGCAACCAGCGGCTGGTGCCCGAGGTGGCGCGGTGATCAGGCAGCCACCCCGCCTACCTGTCGGCGAGCCAGGATCGGCCCAGGCCCTGGCCCGGCAATCGCGTGCGGTGCGCTGGACCGTGGGCGTGGGGGCCGCCATCATGTCGGCCATCGGAATGGTGCTGCTTTTCATGCTCACCCTGGCCACCAACAACCGGGCACTTTACGAGCGCAACTATGCGTGGCTGCTCGGGGTCAATGTGCTGGTGGCCGTGTTGCTGCTGGCGGTGCTGCTGTGGGTGGGCGTGCGCCTGGTTGTGCGGCTGCGGCGTGGGCGCTTTGGCAGCCGTCTCCTGGTCAAGCTGGCCGCCATTTTTGCGCTGGTTGGCCTGCTGCCCGGGCTGCTGATCTATGTGGTGTCGTACCAGTTTGTCACGCGGTCCATTGAAAGCTGGTTCGACGTGAAAGTGGAGGGCGCGCTGGTGGCGGGTGTGAATCTGGCGCGGGTGTCCCTTGATTCCATGGCCGAAGACATGGCCACCCAGGCGCGGACCGCCAGTGTGCAGCTGGCCCAGGTGCCCGACGCCGCCGCCGGACTGGTGCTGGAGCGCATCCGCGAGCAGCTTTCCGCCAGCGATGTGATCTTGTGGAATGCGGCAGGCAACGCCGTTGCCAGTGCCGGCCAGTCGCGCTTCAGCCTGAGCCCGGAGCGCCCGGGCACGGCCCAGTTGCGCATGGTGCGCCAGCAACGCACCCTGACCCAGATCGAAGGCCTGGACGACCTCACCGACACGGTCGCTACGCAGCATGCCCGGGTGAAGGTTTTTGCGCTGGTCGCCAGCCCCCGGGTTGGGCTGCTGCTGGAGCCCCGGTTTTTGCAGGTCACGATGCCATTGCCCCCGGCCCTGGTGGCAAACGCGCTCGCGGTGCAAGAGGCCAACCGTGAATACCAGGAGCGCGCCCTGGCCCGCGAGGGTTTGCGCCGCATGTATGTGGGCACGTTGACGCTGGGCCTGTTTCTGGCGGTGTTTGGTGCGGTGTTGCTGGCGGTGTTGCTGGGCAATCAGCTGGTGCGGCCACTGCTGGTGCTCGCCGAGGGTGTGCGGGAGGTGGCCGCTGGCAACCTCAGCCCCAAGGCCGCATTGCAGGGCAAGGATGAGCTCGACGGATTGACCCGATCCTTTGCCACCATGACGCAGCAGATTGCAGACGCGCGGGGTGCGGTGGAGCAGAGCATGGGGGCGGTGGATGCCGCGCGCGCCAAGCTGCAGACCATTCTGGACAACCTCACCGCAGGCGTGATGGTGCTGGATCCGCAGAGCCTCATCCTGTCCTTCAACCCGGGCGCCACGCGCATTTTGCGTGTGCCCATGGCGGCCTATGCGGGCCAGCCACTGGCGGCGGTGCCGGGTCTGGCCGATTTTGCGGCCGCGGTGCAGAAGCAGTTTGACGAGTTTCTGGGGGATCGCCACCTCCACGGGCTGGACCATTGGCAACAGCCCTTTGAGCTGCATGGCTCACCCAGCGGGGCCGGGCACCATGCGACAAGCCTCGTGGTGCGGGGCGCAGAGCTCCCGGATGCGACGCGTCTGTTGGTTTTTGACGACATTTCTGAAATTGTTTCAGCCCAGCGGGCCCAGGCCTGGGGAGAGGTGGCGCGGCGCCTGGCCCATGAAATCAAGAACCCCCTCACGCCTGTGCAACTGTCCGCCGAGCGCCTTGAAATGAAGCTCACGGGCAAGCTGCCTGCCCCCGAGCAGGCCATCCTCACCAAGTCGGTCAAAACCATCGTCGAGCAGGTGGACGCGATGAAGCGGCTCGTCAACGAGTTTCGTGACTACGCACGCTTGCCCGCTGCCGAACTGCAGGCGCTGGACCTGAACACGCTGGTGACAGATGTGCTGTATCTGTATGGCGCGGAAAACGCCACCGTGCCCGTGGAATCCGAGCTGGACGCGCGGTGCCCGCCAATTGCAGGCGACGCCCAGCAACTGCGCCAGGTCGTGCACAACCTGCTGCAAAACGCCCAGGACGCCACCGAACAGGCGCGTGGGGAGGGGCCCGCATTGCCGCCCGTGCGCATCACGACACGCTGGAGCGAATCGACGCGCCGCGTCCGCCTCACCGTGAGTGACAGTGGCCCGGGCTTTCCCGCGCACATCCTCCAGCGCGCGTTTGAACCGTATGTCACCACCAAACCCCGCGGTACCGGATTGGGTCTGGCCGTAGTGAAAAAGATCGCCGATGAGCATGGTGCGCGCATCGAGTTGTCGAATCGGCTTGACGACGGCGTGGTGCGGGGGGCGCAAGTGTCGTTATCATTCGCCACTTACCCATCGGTGGCGTCATAACAACACCCACTGCAGCATCCAAGGCGTTTCATACACATGGCAAACATTCTGGTGGTTGATGACGAACTCGGCATTCGTGACCTCTTGTCGGAAATTCTGAACGACGAGGGCCACAGTGTCGACCTCGCGGAGAACGCGACGCAGGCGCGCGCAGCGCGTGCCGCCGGGATGTATGACCTGGTGTTGCTGGACATCTGGATGCCAGACACAGACGGCGTATCGCTGCTCAAGGAATGGGCCTCAGCCGGCGTGCTCACCATGCCCGTCATCATGATGAGCGGCCACGCCACGATAGACACCGCCGTCGAAGCCACCCGGATTGGCGCATTCTCGTTTCTTGAAAAACCCATCACCCTGCAAAAACTGCTCAAGGCTGTGGAACAGGGACTGGCACGTACTGCCGTGCAACAAGCCCCCGTGGTCGCCCACCAGCCCACCGCTGCAGGGCCTGTGGATGGCGGCTTCGTGCCCGCACCGATCATCACCACCGCCATGGTGGGCGAGGTCGGCCCTCACGCGCACCAAGGGTTCGATCTGGATCGCCCCTTGCGTGAAGCCCGCGACGGCTTTGAAAAAGCCTACTTTGAATTCCATCTCGCGCGTGAAGGCGGCTCGATGACCCGCGTTGCAGAAAAAACCGGGCTGGAGCGCACCCACCTGTACCGCAAGCTGCGCCAACTGGGCGTGGACCTTGGCCGCGGAAAACGCAATTAATCTTGGGGTTGCTGTTTTTATCGCGTCAATTTCTGGTTTATAATTTGAGGCTTAGGCCCGGTAGCTCAGTCGGTAGAGCAGAGGATTGAAAATCCTTGTGTCGGTGGTTCGATTCCGCCCCAGGCCACCAAACCTAAAAGCCCTTGATTTGTAAAAGTCAGGGGCTTTTTCCATTGGCTTTTCCTCACTGCAGGCCTTGGGGTGCGGCTCATTTCCGCGCCTTTCTGCATCGCCCTGGCCCCTGGGCGGCAATGTCACCCGTTGGCACAAGTCCGCATCTTTTGGAGCCGCGCCTGGTTTCGGGCATTTCTCTCCATATTTTTCACGATGGCATTTTTGACGGACACAACCCTGGGCATTGACTTTGGCACTTCCAACTCGGCGGTGGCGGTGCGCCAGGGGAATTCACCTGCGCGCATGTTGCGCTTGGAGGGCGAGAACAACACCTTGCCGACAGCGCTGTTCTTCAATGCCGAAGACCATCGCACGCACTACGGGCGCGATGCCGTTGCGCAGTATCTGTCGGGCACCGAAGGGCGCCTGATGCGCTCGCTCAAAAGCCTGCTGGGCAGTTCGCTGCTGCAAGACAAGACGGCGGTGCACAACGCGCTGGTGAGCTACCAGGACATCATCAGCCTGTTCTTGCGCATGTTGGCCCAAACGGCGCGCGAAACGCTGGGCGGTATGCCGGGCCGGGTGCTGCTGGGGCGCCCCGTGCATTTTGTGGATGGCGATACCGTGCGCGACCAGCAGGCCGAAGATGCCTTGCGGCAGGCGGCGCTGGATGCTGGGTTTGTAAACATTTCGTTCCAGCTGGAGCCCATTGCCGCAGCGCTGGATTACGAACAGCGCATCGAGCGCGAATCGCTGGTGCTGGTGGTGGACATTGGCGGCGGCACCTCTGATTTCACCGTGGTGCGCCTGGGGCCCGAGCGCAGGGCCCGCACCGACCGCGCCAGCGACATTCTGGCCACCACTGGCGTGCATGTCGGGGGCACCGATTTTGACCGGCGCCTTAGTCTGGCGCTGCTCATGCCATTGCTGGGCTTGGGGCACACCGGGCCTTCTGGCCGCGAGGTGCCCAGCCGCGTATTTTTTGACCTTGCGACCTGGCACCTGATTCAGTGGCTGTATGCGCCGCGCGCGCTGCGCGAGGCACAGGCCCTGCGGCCCGATTATGCGCAACCTGTGCTGCACGACCGCCTGATGGCGGTGCTCAATCAGCGCCTGGGGCACCGCCTTGCCAACACGGTGGAGCAGGCCAAGATCGCGGCTTCCGTGGATGCGGTGGATACCCCGATGGTGCTGGACTGGGTCGAGCCGGGGCTGGGGGCACTCATCACTTCTGAAGGCCTGGCCCGCCACCTTGCCGCGCCTTTGCAGCAGGTGGTGGCCTGCGCCACCGAATGCGTGCAACTGGCCGGGCTGGTGCCTCAGGATTTGCAGGCCATCTACCTCACTGGTGGATCATCGGCACTGCGCCCGCTGCGTGACGCGCTGCGTATGGCGTTCCCTGATACCCCGCAGGTGGAGGGCGATCTGTTTGGGGGAGTCGCGGCGGGGCTGGCGGTGGCAGCGCCCTGACCACAGGCGGTTTTGCAGACCCATCAGGGGGATGCAGGGTGGTTGAACGCTATTAATACAATAGCTGTGCGCGCTTATCTATAAAGGGCTAGGGGGCAATTTGATGTAAAAACAGGCGCAGGCTACGCATTCCCGGCTTCCGGGGCGCTGCGCTTCCATTCCAGTGCGGTGTCATACAGGCTGTTGCGCGATGCGCCCGTCACTTCGGCAGCCAGGCGCACGGCCGTCTTCAGGGGCAGCTCCTGCAGCAACAGGCGCAGCACGCGCAGGCTGTCGCCGTCGTCTGCGGCAGGAGCCGTGGGGTGCAGCAGCACCACAAATTCACCGCGGGACCGCTGGGGTGAGCCTTGCAGCCAGGCCGTCAACTCGCGGGCTGGGTGGGTGGCGATTTCTTCGAATTGCTTGGTGAGTTCGCGTGCCAGCGTCACTGGGCGATCGCCCAGCACCGCCAGCGCCTGGGCCAGCTCGTCAATGCGGTGGGGGGCCTCCAGCAGCACAACGCAGCGGGGCTCGCTGGCGAGTTGCTGCATGGCAGTGGCCCGCTCAGCGTTCTTCACCGGCAAAAAACCCGCAAATAGAAAGCCACTGCTTTGCGTGCTGTGCGCCACGGCGCCCGCCACGCTCAGGGCCGTGGTGATGCTGCTGGCACCGGGCAGCGGCAGGGCGCGCAGGCCAGCCGAGTGCACTGCAGCCACCAGGCGCGCGCCGGGGTCGCTGACCCCGGGCGTGCCCGCATCACTGACATAGGCCACGCGCAGGCCCTGCTGCAGCCGCTGCACCACTGCCAGCGCGGCTTCGGCCTCGTTGTGCTGGTGCACAGCCAGCAGTTGTGCGCTGGTTTTGTCGATGCCATAGGCGCGCAGCAGCGCCTGGGTGTGGCGCGTGTCCTCGCAGGCAATGGCGTCGGCCAGCTGCAGCACATGCAGCGCGCGCAGGGTGATGTCGGCCAGGTTGCCGATGGGCGTGGCCACGACATACAGCGCACCCTGCGGATAATGCTGTGCAGCCGCCGCATCGCGTGCGGCGTTCAAGGCAGATGCGAAAGATGCGCTCAATGAATTTCCTTGGAAAAAAGCCAGCCCATACCCGCCCGCCTGCGCCTGACGCCGCAGGTAGCAGCACCACGCGGCAGCGGGGCAATGCGGCCGAAGACCAGGCGTTGGCCTTTTTGCAGGCTGCGGGCCTGAAGTTGCTGGAGCGCAATTATCGGACGCCCGGGCGCGGTGGGGGCGAGATTGATCTGGTGATGCGCGATCGTGACGGCACGCTGGTGTTTGTTGAGGTGCGCAGCCGTGCCAGCAATGCCTTCGGAGGTGCGGGTGCCAGCATTGGCGCCATCAAGCAGCGGCGCATCGTGTTTGCGGCGCGCCATTACCTGCTGCGTATGTCGGTGCCGCCGCCGTGCCGCTTCGACGTGGTGCTGGTGCAGGATTCGGTGCAATGGCTCAAGGCTGCCTTCGACGCCCAATAAGCGCAGCGCCCAAAAGGCCTGCACACCACGCTGGTGACTACGGTTTGCTACAAAACCTATAACAACCCGCGGGTATCATCGGGCCTCCATGCTAGAGCAACGCATTCAACAGCACTTTATCGACAGCGCCGACCTGAAATACCAGGCCGCGCAAGCCCTCAGCGCGCCCATCGCTGCAGCCGTGCAGGCCATTCTGGCCTGCGTGACCAGTGGCGGCAAAGTGCTGGCCTGCGGCAACGGGCCTTCGGCCGCCGAGGCGCAGCAGTTTGCAGCCTTCTGTGTTGCGGGGTTTGAGCGCGACCGGCCTGAACTGGCTGCAGTGGCCCTGACTTCTGACAGCACCCTGCTCACGCTGGCCGGGGGCGGCAGCGACGGGGCCCAGCAGTTTGCCCGCCAGGTGCGCGCACTCGGCCAGGCGGGAGATGTGTTGCTGGCACTGTCCGTCACGGGCAATGATGCCAACGTGATCGCTGCCACCGAGGCCGCCCACGAGCGCGACATGACGGTGGTGATCCTCAGCGGTCGCACCGGCGGCAAGCTGGCCGCACTGGTGCGCGAGACCGATGTGCTGATCAGCGTGCCGCACGACCGCGCCGCGCGGGTGCGCGAGGTCCATGCGCTGGTGTTGCACTGCCTGTGCGATGGCGTGGATGCCCAGTTACTTGGAGAACAGGAAATACCGCAATGAAGCTGACCATGAACCGTACCGCCTGCACCCTGCTGGCTGCCGCTGCGCTTGCCGCAGGCCTGTCTGCTTGCGCCCCTCTGGTTGTTGGAGGAGCGGTGATGGGCGGCATGATGGCCACGGACCGCCGCACCACCGGCACCCAGGTGGAAGACGAAGGGATCGAATTGCGCGCGGTCAACCGCATCCGGGAAACGCTGGGTGATCGTGCCCATGTCAACGTCACCAGCTTCAACCGCCAGGTCTTGCTGACCGGCGAGGTGCCCACGGCGCAGGACCGTGCCACCGTCGACCAGATCGTGGCGGGGGTGAACAATGTGCGCTCGGTGGTGAACGATCTGGCCGTGATGCCCAGCACCTCACTGGGCCAGCGTTCGAATGATGTCCTGATCACCGGCAAGGTGCGGGCGAGTTTCGTGGATGCCAAGGACGTTTTTGCCAGCGCCTACAAGGTGGTGACCGAACGCAACGTGGTCTACCTGATGGGACTGGTAACCCCCCGCGAGGCCACGCGGGCCACCGAAATCGCGCGCGGCGTGGGGGGCGTGAGCAAGGTGGTGCGGGTGTTCGAGATGATCACCGAAGACGACCTGCGCCGCGCCAGCACGCAGCCGCCCCCGACCGTGACCACTGACAGCCCATCGTCGCAGGGCAACTGATGCCTGTTTGACGGCCGGGTTCTGAATCGCAGTCCGGCGATTACGGCGCGGCTTTGCGCAGCTTTCTGGCCGATCGCAGACTTGCAGGGGGCTGCAAGGCGCCTGTGCCGCCCGCATCCGGCGTCAGGTCAGGCGCTTGATCAGGCTGGACGTGTCCCAGCGGTTGCCGCCCATCTTCTGCACATCGGCATAAAACTGGTCCACCAGTGCGGTCACCGGCACGCGCGAGCCGTTGCGCCGGGCTTCGTCCAGCACCAGGCTCAGGTCCTTGCGCATCCAGTCCACGGCAAAGCCGAAGTCGAACTTGCCGTCCACCATGGTCTTGCCGCGGTTGTCCAGCTGCCAGCTCTGCGCTGCGCCCTTGCCGATCACGTCCAGCACCTGCTTCATGTCCAGCCCGGCATTCTGGCCAAAGGCCACTGCTTCAGACAGGCCTTGCACAAGACCCGCGATGCAGATCTGATTGACCATCTTGGCCAGCTGGCCCGAGCCACTGGCACCCAGAAGCGTGAACGCCCGCGAGAATGCCATCGCCACCGGCTGGGCTGCGTCAAACGCGGCCTGGTCTCCGCCACACATCACCGTCAGTTGGCCGTTTTGCGCCCCCGCCTGGCCCCCGGAGACCGGGGCATCGACAAAGTGCAATCCCAAGGTGCGCGCGGCGGCATACAGCTCCCGCGCCACTTCGGCCGAGGCCGTGGTGTGGTCCACAAAGATCGCGCCCGGCTGCATGCCGGCAAATGCGCCGTCAGCGCCCAGCGTCACCGAACGCAGGTCGTCGTCGTTGCCAACGCAACAGAACACGATGTCCGCACCCACTGCGGCCTCGCGCGGCGTTGTGGCATGTTTTGGGGCTTTGGTGCTTGCGTACTCTGCGCACCACGCTATTGATTTTGTAGTGGTGCGGTTGTACGCCGTGACCTCATGGCCCGCCAGCGCGAGGTGGCCGGCCATGGGGTAGCCCATCACGCCCAAGCCCAAAAAGGCCACCTTGCGCGAAGGGGTTGCGTCGTAGTTGCGGGGGTTGGTGCTTGGCATCGCGATGAATGAAAAGTGGGTTGGAAAAAAAGAAAACCCGCCCAAGGGGGCGGGCTTCAAGCGGTGAGGAAAAGCAGATAAATGCGGGTGGCAGACCGAGGCTAGACAATCGCGAAATGTTCGGTGCCCGAAGCCAGGTCGGGCGATTTGGCACGCTGGCTGTTGAGCTTGATCTGCAGGCGCAGGTCGTTGAGCGAGTCGGCGTTGCGCAGCGCATCTTCGTAGCTGATCACGTTGGCCTCGTAGGCATCAAACAGTGCCTGGTCGAAGGTCTGCATGCCCAGATTGCGGCTCTTTTTCATGACCTCCTTGATCTCGGCGACTTCGCCCTTGAAGATCAGGTCGGCAATCAGAGGGGTGTTGAGCATGATTTCCACCGCCGCAGCCCGGCCCTTGCCGTCCTGCTTGGGGATGAGCCGCTGTGACACCATGGCGCGCAGATTCAGCGAAAGGTCCATCAGCAACTGGGCGCGGCGCTCTTCGGGGAAGAAGTTGATGATCCGGTCCAGCGCCTGGTTGGCGCTGTTGGCGTGCAGTGTGGCCAGGCACAGATGGCCGGTTTCGGCAAACGCCACGGCGTGTTCCATGGTTTCGCGGTCGCGGATTTCGCCCATCAGGATCACGTCGGGTGCCTGGCGCAGCGTGTTCTTGAGCGCCGCTTCCCAGCTGTCAGTGTCCAGGCCTACCTCGCGCTGCGTCACCACGCAGTTCTTGTGCGGATGCACAAATTCCACCGGATCTTCCACGGTGATGATGTGGCCGAACGAGTTCTCGTTGCGCCAGTCGACCATGGCGGCGAGCGTGGTCGACTTGCCCGAACCCGTAGCACCCACCAGGATGCACAGGCCGCGCTTGGTCATGGTCACTTCCTTGAGGACCTGAGGCACACCCAGACCGTCAATGGTCGGCAGCGTGAGCGGAATGGTCCGCAGCACCATGCCGACCTTGCCCTGCTGAATGAAAGCGTTCACGCGAAAGCGGCCAATACCGGCGGGCGAGATGGCGAAGTTGCATTCCTTGGTGCGCTCGAAGTCGGCCACCTGCTTGTCGCTCATGACGGCGCGCGCCAGCGTGAGGGTGTGGGTGCCGGTCAGTGGCTGGGGCGACACCTTGGTGACCTTTCCATCGACCTTGATGGCCGGTGGAAATTCTGCCGTGATGAACAAGTCGCTGCCATTGCGGCTCACCATCAGTTTGAGCAAGTCGTTGATGAATTTACTGGCCTGATCGCGTTCCATCAGAGATCCTTCCGGGGGGGCTTTGTCTGCAGGACAGGGGTCATTTCTGGTTGTCGCTCAGCCGGGCGCTCACCACCCGCAGGCGCAGCGACAGCTTGCGCGCCAGCAATGCAATCAGGCTGGCGGCCAATTGCGGGTCCTTGGTCATCATGTCGTCCATGGCCTCGGCGCTCAGCACGGCGATTTCGCAGTCGGTAAGGGTGGTGCAGGCTGAAAAACGGATGCCGCTGTCCAGCAGCGACATCTCGCCCAGGATGTCACCTGGCCGTGTCTCGGCCAGGCGCAATTGCTCGCCCCAGGGCTGAACACGGTCCACCGCGATGGTGCCGGTGAGCAACACCACCATGAAGTTGCCGTATTCATCTTGCCGGATGACGTCGCGGTTGGCAGGGATGGCTGCAAATTCAAAGAAGCGCTCCATGCGCTCCACCGCGTCCTTGTCGAGGTGGACCATGTACTTGTCTTTGGCCCACAACGCCTGCAGCAGCTTGCCGCCTCGACTGATGGGCAGGCGCTTGGCACCCACTTCCACGGCGCGGGCCTCCCACGGTACGAGCATGGATGCGTCAACACCCTGGCCAGCAAACGCTGTGGAGAACAGCACGGAGTCGGTGTGGTCCTCCGTAGGCTTGCCTGCACGGGTGTTGCGGCGCAGAAGGCTGAGAATGCCTTTCATTGATTTCTCCAATGCGCGGCAAGCGCCGTCGCTGTGTCAGAAGGGTGGTGTTGGCCGCAGCGTGCGATCAACCCGGGAAGTTCTCGGGGATCTTGGCCTTGCTGCGGGCCTCGGCGGGGCTGATGATGTTGCGCCGCACCAGATCGGTCAGGTTCTGGTCGAGCGTCTGCATGCCCACGCTGTTACTGGTCTGGATGGTGGAGTACATCTGCGCCACCTTGGCCTCGCGGATCAGGTTGCGGATGGCGCTGGTGCCCAGCATGATCTCGTGCGCGGCTACGCGGCCCGAGCCGTCCTTGGTCTTGCACAGTGTCTGCGAGATCACGGCCTGCAGCGACTCCGACAACATCGCGCGGACCATTTCCTTTTCTTCGGCGGGGAACACGTCGATGATCCGGTCGATGGTCTTGGCGGCGCTGGATGTGTGCAGCGTGCCAAAGACCAAGTGACCCGTTTCTGCGGCCGTCATGGCCAGGCGAATGGTCTCCAGGTCGCGCATTTCACCCACCAGAATGGCGTCCGGGTCTTCGCGCAGCGCCGATTTGAGCGCGGCCGCGAACGACAGCGTCATGGGCCCCACTTCGCGCTGGTTGATCAGGCACTTTTTGGACTCGTGCACGAACTCGATCGGATCTTCCACCGTGAGGATGTGGCCGTACTCGGTTTCGTTGAGATAGTTGACCATGGCCGCCAGCGTGGTGGATTTGCCCGAGCCCGTGGGGCCGGTCACCAGCACCAAGCCGCGCGGCTTCAGTGCCAGGTCGCCAAAGATCTTGGGCGCGTTGAGCTGCTCCAGCGTGAGGATTTTGCTCGGAATGGTCCGGAACACCGCCGCCGCGCCGCGGTTCTGGTTGAACGCGTTGACGCGAAAGCGTGCAAGGCCTTCGATTTCAAACGAAAAGTCGACCTCCAGAAACTCTTCATACGTCTTGCGCTGCGAGTCGCTCATGATGTCGTACACCATGGCGTGCACGGTCTTGTGGTCGAGCGCGTCCACATTGATGCGCCGCACGTCCCCGTGGACCCGGATCATGGGCGGCAAACCCGAGGACAAATGCAGGTCGGAAGCTTTGTTCTTGACGCTGAATGCAAGCAGTTGGGTAATGTCCACGGGTTCCCTCTATCGTTTGATACGCTTATTGTTCATTATGACCACGATTGCCAACAACCTCCAACAGGTTCTGGGGCGCATTGCGCACGCCTGTGCAGCGGCGGGCCGGGATCCCGCCAGTGTTTCGCTGCTGGCCGTTTCCAAAACTTTTGGTGCCGAGGCGGTGCTGCAGGCAGCCGCTGCCGGCCAGCGTGCGTTTGGTGAAAATTACATCCAGGAGGGGGTAGAAAAGATCGCCGCGGTGGGGGGCGGATTCGTTCCCGCGCTGCAGTGGCACTGCATTGGCCCCATCCAGAGCAACAAGACGCGCCTGGTGGCCGAGCACTTTGACTGGGCGCACACCGTAGACCGGCTCAAGACCGCCGAGCGCCTGGCGGCCCAGCGGCCCGATCACCTGCCGCCCTTGCAGGTGTGTATTCAGGTGAATATGGATGGCGGCCCCACCAAGTCCGGTGTGGCACCGGCAGACACGCTGGAGTTGGTGCGCGCTGTTGCAAAACTGCCACGTTTGCGGGTGCGTGGATTGATGAGCATTCCAGACCACGCGCCTGATTTCGAAACGCAACTGGCACTGCACCAAGGCGCCAAAAGGCTTTTTGACCAGATAGCCGCCCTGGGAGAGCCCGGGCTCGAACACTTCGACACCCTGTCCATGGGCATGACCGCGGATCTGGAGGCCGCCATCCAGGCGGGCAGCACCCTGGTGCGTGTGGGTACGGGCATCTTTGGCGGGCGAACCTATCCGGCGGCCTGATCCACTCGTGCAAGCGTTGCGCAACAGCCTGCCGCTGTGGCGTGCTGCGCGCATTCCAGCGCCGCAACCAGGTGGGTCTGGCAAGCCGCCCGTGCTAAGCTGATTCGCTCAGTTTATGGCTTGCCGCCCGAGGGCGGATTGCAGCCATCACACCCCGTCACTGGAGATCTTTTCATGCCCGGATTGCTGCCCGATATCGACCCCGATGGCCTGCTCGAATTCTCGGTGGTCTACACCGACCGTGCGCTCAACCACATGTCCAAGCGCTTCACCGGCGTCATGCAGGACATCCTGGCCACGCTCAAGGAGGTGTACCACGCCCATACCGCCGTGCTGGTGCCCGGCAGCGGCACGTTCGGCATGGAGGCCGTGGCGCGCCAGTTTGCCAACCAGCAAAAAGTGCTGATCGTGCGCAACGGCTGGTTCAGCTACCGCTGGAGCCAGATTTTTGATGCCGACAAAGGCCTGGGCGGCGGGGCCGTGGTGTGCAAGGCGCGCCAGCAGGGCAGCGGCCCGCAGGCACCCTGGGCGCCGTGCCCCGCCGAGGAAGTGGCCGCTACCATCCGCGCCGAAAAACCCAAGGTGGTGTTTGCGCCCCACGTCGAGACGGCCAGCGGCATCATCCTTTCCGACGACTACCTGCGCACGCTGACGGCTGCCGCGCACGAAGTGGGCGCGCTCTTCGTGCTCGACTGCGTGGCCTCGGGCGCCATGTGGGTGGACATGCAGGCCACCGGCGTGGACGTGCTGATTTCCGCCCCGCAAAAAGGCTGGAGTGGCTCGCCCTGTTGCGCCATGGTGATGCTGTCCGAGCGCGCGCGCCAGGCGATTGATGGCACTACGAGCAGCAGCTTCTCGTGTGACCTGAAGAAGTGGATGCAGATCGCCGAGGGCTACGAAAAAGGCCAGCACGCCTACCACACCACCATGCCCACCGACGCGCTGGTGCGCCTGCGCGACGTGATGCAGGAAACCCGCGAATACGGCTTTGCCAAGGTGCGCGAGGAGCAGATCGAACTGGGCGCCAAGGTGCGTGCGCTGCTGGAATCGCGCGGTTTTGCCAGCGTGGCGGCCGAGGGCTTCAAGGCGCCTGGCGTGGTGGTGAGCTACACCACCGACCCCGGCATCCAGAACGCCAGCAAGTTTGCCGCCGTGGGCCTGCAGACGGCCTCGGGCGTGCCGCTGCAGTGCGACGAGGGGCCGGAGTTCAAGAGCTTTCGCATCGGCCTCTTCGGGCTGGAAAAATGGCACAACGTTGAGCGCACGGTGGGCCACCTTTCCAGGGCACTGAACCAGATTGCGGCCGGGTCCTGATGACCCCCAAGGCTGGCCGGGCGGCGCAGTCTGTGCTGCGGCGCATGCCCCGCATGGTTGATCATGCAGAACGCTAACCAGAGCCCCGCGCACCAGTCCCTGCGCGCCGCCAAGCGGCAGGCCCTGGGCCTGCTGTTGCTGGTGACCGCGGTGTTCATCGGCACCAGCCTGGTCGAACGCGGCTTGCTGCTCGACTGTGTGAAAGCCATGGCCGAGGCCGCCATGGTGGGCGCCCTGGCAGACTGGTTTGCCGTGGTGGCGCTGTTTCGACGCCCGCTGGGGCTGCCAATACCGCACACGGCCGTCATTCCCCGCAACAAAGATCGCATTGGCGTGAACCTGGCCGCCTTTGTGCGCGACCGGTTTCTCGACCCGCCGTCGCTGGTGGCGCTGCTGCGGCGTCACGACCCTGCCTTGCGGCTGGCCCAGTGGCTGGGCGATGCAGGCAACGCTGGTCTGCTGGGCCAGCAGGCGGCGCGGTTGCTCAGTGCCGCCCTGGATACCGTGCAGGATGCGCAGATGGAGCGGTTCATCCGCAAGGCAGCGCGCGCCCTCATCGGGCGGGTGGATTTGTCGGGCACCCTGGCCACGGTGCTGGGGGCGCTCACCCACAACGGGCGCCACCAGGCGCTGCTCGATGATGCGCTGGGCCGGCTGATCGTGGTGCTGCAGGAGGAAGACACGCGCCACCTGATTGCCACCACCATCGTGCAATGGCTCAAGAAAGAGCACCCGCTCAAGGAAAAAATGCTGCCCACCGACTGGCTGGGCGACAAGGGTTCGGCCATGATCGCCAATGCCCTGGAAGCCCTGCTGGCCGACGTGGCGCAGAACCCGCAGCACCAGTTGCGCGAACAGTTCGACGCGGCCGTGCAGCGGATGGTGCTGCGGCTGCAGACCGACCCGGACTGGGCACGCAAGGGCGAGGAGATTCGGCGCTATCTGCAGACCAATGCCACCCTGGGCCGCTATGTGCAGGACTTGTGGCAAGGGATGCGCGCAGCATTGCAGAGCGACCTGGCCGACGAGCACTCGGCCGTGGCGCGCAACGTGCACGCCATGGGCGCATGGCTGGGCCGCTCGCTGGCGGGCGATGCAGCGCTGCGCCAGTCGCTCAACCAGCGGCTGGAAAGTTGGGTGCAAGGGCTAGCGCCCGACGTGGCCCAGTTTGCTGCGCAACACATACAGGACACGGTGCAGCGCTGGGATGCGCAGGAGCTGTCAGAGCTTATTGAGCTGAACATCGGCAAGGACCTGCAGTACATCCGGATCAATGGGACGGTGGTGGGCGGGTTGATTGGCTTGGTGTTGTTTGGGGTGTCGCACGCGGGGGAGATTTGGCGGGCGGTGATGTCCGGGTGAGTTTGCGGTAGGTTGTTG
>ERZ1023710.18-NODE-18-length-18711-cov-14.711621_pt1 | contig 18711 bp, 15 predicted proteins | sample MGYA00520877_ERZ1023710 | MGnify/ENA primary metagenome ERZ1023710 (study PRJEB33180, sample SAMEA4046005) | wastewater metagenome | place: Denmark | collected 2016-03-29 | study: EMG produced TPA metagenomics assembly of the PRJEB13832 data set (Local surveillance...
CCCGCACCCGGGACTCGGCAACAGGTGTGTCGCCAAACGCCACATCTGCCGTGACGCAGGACGAGGCAATATCTGCCCCCTCGTCGGGTTACACATCAAAGACGAGATCGACCGGAGCACCAAGGATGACGGCACCCCGGCTTTGCCCCAGCGAAATGGCTGCGGCACTGCCAACGACCACCCAACACCCGGCCCCAAAAATAACGTTACGTAATTTCACAAAAATTTCTTTTTTTGGTGTGGTCATTTTTGCACACAAGTGTCACTAAACGCCAACGCCATAATGCCGCCATGAAAAATCAGTTTCCCATCGTGGGCATCGTAGGCGCGGGCGCCATGGGCCGAGGCATTGCACAGATAGCGGCCCAGGCCGGCAGTCGGGTTCTCTTGCTCGACATGCAACCGGACGCCGCAGCATCGGCGCGCGGCAGCATCCAGGCCCAATGGCAGCGCCTGCAAGACAAAGGACGCATTTCCGATGAACAGGCCCAGGGCTGGGGCAACCTGCTTGAGCCCGTCGCCACCATCGCCGACCTGGCGTCGTGCGACCTCGTCATCGAAGCCATCGTGGAGCGTCTGGATGCCAAACAGGCTCTTTTTGCCCAACTGGAGGCCGTGGTGGGGCCACACGCCGTGCTGGCCACCAATACATCCTCACTGGCGGTGACCGCCATCGGGGCCACATTGCGGCGGCCCGAACGGCTGGCGGGCTTTCACTTCTTCAACCCCGTGCCGCTGATGAAGGTGGTGGAAGTGATTGCCGGGCTCAAGACAGCCCCCACAGTGTGCGAGTCACTGTCCCACTATGCGCGTCAGATGGGGCACACACCGGTGCAGGCGCAAGACACCCCGGGATTCATCGTCAACCATGCGGGGCGTGGATTTGGCACCGAAGCGCTGCGCATCGTCGGTGAAGGCGTGGCCGATTTCGCCACCATCGACCGCATCCTGCGCGACCAGGTGGGCTTCAAGCTGGGGCCGTTCGAACTCATGGATTTAACGGCCCTGGATGTCTCCCACCCCGTGATGGAGTCGATCTACCACCAGTATTACGAAGAACCGCGCTTTCGCCCCAGCGTGATCACTGCGCAGCGTCTGGCGGGCGGAATACTCGGCAAGAAGGTGGGCGAAGGGTTTTATCGCTACGAAAACGGCGTGGCGCAGGTTCCTGCCGAACCCGCTGTTCCCGAAGTTGCCAGCATTCCACCGGTGTGGGTTTCAACACGCGCGGCGCGGCGCGCCGAGCTCTACCAACTGCTCAAGGACCTGGGCGCCACCATTGAAACGGGCGCATCACCGTCGCAGACTGCCATCTCGCTGGTGGCACCGCTGGGTTTTGACATCACCACCGTCGCGGTCGTGGAACGGCTCGATCCCGCCCGCACCATCGGCATCGACATGCTCATTGACGATGCTGCCACCCGGCGGCGCGTGCTGGCCACCAATCCGGCCACGCGCGTGGATATTCGGGACGCTGCACACGCCCTTTTTGCCCGCGACGGCAAGGCCGTTAGCGTGATCCGGGACAGCGGTGGCTTTGTCACCCAGCGCGTGGTGGCCACCATCGTGAACATTGCCAGCGACATCTGCCAGCAGCAGATCTGCAGCCCGCGTGACCTGGAAACCGCTGTCACGCTGGGGCTGGGCTACCCGCTCGGACCACTGGCCATGGGTGACCGCTGGGGCCCCACCAACATCCTCGAAGTGCTGTTCAACATGCAGACGGTGTATGGCGACACGCGGTATCGCCCCAGCCCCTGGTTGCGCCGGCGCGGGGCCATCGGCCTGAGCCTGGCACACGTTGAAGAGCATTGACTACGTAGCCAACCCCACCGCCTGCAAACCCCCATGCCCGCACAACTTCAAGCCGCCCGCGAGGGCCAGACCCTGGTTCTGACGCTCAGCAACCCGGAGCTGCGCAACGCCATCGACCCCGCCATGTATGCCGCCGGCATCGAGGCACTCAACGTGGCCGAGAGCAGCGCCGAGGTGCGCAGTGTTGTCATCACCGGGGCCGCAGGCGTGTTTTGCTCAGGAGGCAACCTGCTGCGTCTGCAAGCCAGCCGCCAGGCCGACCCGCAGGTGCAGGCGCAAAGCATCGAAGGCCTGCACAGCTGGATCGAGACCATTCGTACTTTTCCTAAGCCGGTGATTGCAGCAGTCGAAGGCGCTGCGGCAGGCGCCGGCTTTTCGCTGGCACTGGCATGCGACCTGGTGGTGGCGGCCCGCAATGCGGTGTTTGTGATGGCCTACAGCAACGTGGCCCTGTCGCCCGATGGCGGCGCCAGCTGGAGCCTGTCGCAGGCGCTGCCGCGCCAGCTGGCCACCGAGATCCTCATGTGCGGCGACCGGTTGACTGCCGAGCGCCTGCACGACCTGGGCATCGTCAACCGCGTGACCGAGCCCGGCAGTGCCCTGGCGACCGCGCTGGCGCTGGCAGAGCAGCTCAATGCGCGGGCGCCCAACGTGCTGGCCAGCATCAAGGAACTGGTGAGCGATGCGCCCCGCAACACCCTGTCCGCACACCTGGCAAGCGAACGGGACCACTTTGTCAAAAATCTGCACCACGCCAATGCCGGTGCGGGCATTGCGGCATTTCTGGACAAGCACACCCCGCAATACGAATAGCTGCCCACTTCACCGCCCACCCACGCACCCCCGGCGCCCCACAAGGTTTCGGGGGTTTTGCTTTGGGCAAAGGCAGCAGACACGCAGGTGACAACCCTGACAGTTAGTGCCCGTCCCTCACGCGACAATGGTTCTGTTTCAAGTCACACAAAAGACAGGCCATGGACGACCCGATTCTTACTATCGAAGAACGTGAAGCGATCAACTCAGGTCGCTGGTTTTCATCCCTCTCACCATCCCTTCGACACGACATCCTGCGATGTGCCTACGTCAAACGCTTCAAGGATGGCGGCCTCATAGCCGCCCGCGGCGACCCGCCCGAGGAGTGGATTGCCTGCGCGCGCGGTGCGGTGCGGGTGAGCTCCACCTCCATCTCCGGCAAGCAGATCACGCTGACCTATGTGGAGCCGGGCATCTGGTTCGGCGACGTGGCCATTTTCGACGGCGACCGGCGCACGCACGACGCCTATGCACATGGCGACACCACCATCCTGTGCGTGGCCAAGGCCGACTTCAAGAAAATTCTTGCGGCGCACACCGAGTTCTACGAAGCCATGCTGCGCCTGCACGCGCGGCGCATCCGGCAACTCTACGGCCTGGTCGAAGACCTCAACACCCTGCCCCTGCGCGCACGCCTGGCCAAGCAGCTGGTACACCTGGTGCGCAGCTACGGCATTCCCAGCCTGTCGGACGGCAGCGAAATGCGCATTGGCCTGCAGCTGGCACAGGAAGAACTGGCGCAACTGCTGGGTGCATCGCGCCAGCGGGTCAACCAGGAACTCAAGGCCATGGAACGCGAAGATGCCATCCGCATCGAGCCGGGCGGCCTGGTGGTGCGCGACCGCCAGGCGCTGATGCGGATAGCCGAAGCCGACGCCTGAGCACAGCGCCCCTGGGCTGCTGCAGGCCCCATTTTCTTGCGCCTGCGGTGCGGCAACCACGCCCTCTCAGTGCGACTACCTTTTGGAACTATGAGCAACTTTGATCACTTCGTTGGCACGCGCCCGGTCTCGGAGCAGCATGCATTCGACATTGACACCCTGACCGCATGGCTCACCCGCAACATGGAGGGCTTTACCGGCCCCATGACGGTCGAGATGTTCAAGGGTGGGCAATCCAACCCCACCTACAAGCTCATCACCCCCGGCGCCAGCTATGTGATGCGCGCCAAGCCCGGCCCTGTGGCCAAGCTGCTGCCATCGGCCCATGCCATCGAGCGCGAGTTTGCGGTGATGAGCGGCCTGTATGGCACCGATGTGCCAGTGCCACGCATGCATGTGCTGTGCGAAGACGAATCGGTGATTGGCCGCGCGTTTTATGTGATGGAGTGCATGCAGGGCCGTGTGCTGTGGGACCAGTCCCTGCCCGGCATGACGCCGACAGAGCGCGGCGCCATCTACAACGAAATGAACCGCGTGATTGCGGCCCTGCACTCGGTGAAGTTTGCCGACAGGGGCCTGGCAAGCTATGGCAAGCCCGGCAACTACTTTGATCGCCAGATCGGGCGCTGGAGCAAGCAGTATGTGGCCTCCATCACCCAGCCCATCGAAGAGATGGACAAGCTCATGCAGTGGCTGCCCGCCAACATGCCCGCCAGCGCCCGCGATGAGAGCAAGGTCTCCATCGTGCATGGCGACTACCGGCTCGACAACCTCATGTTCCACCCGACCGAGCCGCGCGTGGTTGCTGTGCTCGACTGGGAGCTGTCCACCCTGGGCCATCCCCTGGCCGATTTCAGCTACCACTGCATGAGCTGGCACATCCCTGCCGCGATGGGCCGGGGTATCGCGGGCCAAGACCTAGCGGCGCTGGGCATTCCCGACGAGGACAGCTACATCCGCCTGTACTGCGAGCGCACGGGCATCACCACGCCCGAGGCGCTGCGCGCCGACTGGAACTTCTACATGGCCTACAACATGTTCCGCATCGCCGCCATCCTGCAGGGCATCGCCAAGCGGGTGGAGGCGGGCACAGCCTCCAGCGCGCAGGCCAAGGCCTCGGGCGATACGGCGCGCCCCATGGCCCAGCTGGCCTGGTCGTTCGCCCAGCGCAGCTAAACCCACGATCGATTTTTTTGACGGAGACCCCCCATGGACTTTGACTACTCCCCCAAGACCAAGGAACTGCAGGCCAAGCTGCTCCAGTTCATGGACGACCACATCTACCCGGCCGAGGCAGCCTACGCCGCCGAGCTGGCCGCCAACACGGCCGTGGGCAAGCGCTGGACGCCGCTGCAGACCATCGAAAACCTCAAGCTCAAGGCCCAGGCCGCCGGGCTGTGGAACCTGTTCCTGCCGGTGGACACAGCCGAGGCCTCGGGTTACCACGGCGCGGGCCTGACCAACCAGGAATACGCCCCCCTGGCCGAAATCATGGGCCGCGTGCTGTGGTCGAGCGAAGTCTTCAACTGCTCGGCCCCCGACACCGGCAACATGGAAACCATCGCCCGCTACGGTGACGCGGAAAACAAGGCCCGCTGGCTCAAGCCGCTGCTCGAGGGCAAGATCCGCTCCGCCTTCGCCATGACCGAACCCGACGTGGCTTCGAGCGATGCCACCAACATCGCCACCCGCATCGAGCGCCAGGGGGACGAATACGTCATCAACGGCCGCAAATGGTGGACATCGGGTGCCATGGACCCGCGTTGCTCGGTGTTCATCACCATGGGCAAGACCGACCCGGACGCCCCACGCCACTCGCAGCAGAGCATGATCCTCGTGCCCGCCAACACACCCGGCGTGAAGATCGTGCGTGCACTTAATGTGTTCGGCTACGACGACGCACCCCACGGCCACGCCGAGGTGCTGTTCGAGAACGTGCGCGTTCCAGCCTCCAACATCCTGCTGGGCGAAGGCCGTGGCTTCGAAATCGCACAAGGGCGCCTTGGCCCCGGACGCATCCACCACTGCATGCGCCTGATCGGCCTGGCAGAGCGCGCACTGGAACTCATGTGCAAGCGCTCCATGGCGCGCGTGGCCTTTGGCAAGACGGTGGCGCAGCAAGGCGTGACGCAAGAGCGCATTGCCGAGGCGCGCTGCAAGATCGACATGGCCCGCCTGCTCACGCTCAAGGCCGCGTGGCTGATGGACACCGCCGGAAACAAGGTCGCACGCACCGAAATCGCCATGATCAAGGTGGTGGCACCCACCATGGCCTGCGACGTGATCGACTGGGCCATGCAGGCGCACGGCGGCGGCGGCGTGAGTGACGACTTCCCGCTCGCCTTTACCTACGCCCAGGCACGCACACTGCGCTTTGCCGATGGCCCGGACGAAGTGCACCGCAACTCCATCGCCAAGATGGAACTGGGCAAGTACGCACCGCCAAAGCCCTGATCGCCCGCGGCTGCTGGCTGACAACACCGCTGGGCGCTGGCGGGTGCCACGCACACCGGTATTGCCAAGGCCCGCTTGCCACCCCTCCCCGCCTTCGGGTTGCCTCGGCAGCCCTGGGCGGGTTTTCTTATTTTGATAGCTACCAGCGCTTACAGAATAAGGGCTCAAGCCTGTTTTGGCTCATTTTTTCATCTGCAAAGAAAACAATTGCAGCGAGAAAATCTTCACACGCCTCACGACTCTGCGGATCACCCTTGGCCAGGGTGCATTTTGTGCACACACCCCGCACAGATGGAATGATTTCACCGCGATGGCAGCCATCGGCGCGCACCAAGACGATACGATGGCAGGCGCTATGCCTCGTTCTTGCCCACCCCTGAATCCCCTGCCGCTGAACCGCCGCACCTTGCTGTGTGGTGCAGGGGCATGGATTGCCTCTGTGATGGCCCCGGCAGGCCACGCAGCGTCGGCAAACCTGCCCGCAACGCCGCTCGCAGATGGCCACCCTGCTGCTGGCACCAGCCCTTTGGTGCGCCAGCTGGTGCGCTGGATCGAAGGCACCGGCGACAACCAGGGCCTGCCCTTTGCGGTGGTAGACAAACTGGCCGCCCGCATCCACGTTTTTTCGGCACAGGCGCGGTGGCTGGGCTCTGCCCCGGTGCTGCTGGGTGCGGCGCGCGGCGACCATTCGGTGCCCGGCATCGGCCAGCGCCCGTTGGCCCAGGTTCGCCCCGAAGAACGCACCACCCCTGCCGGCCGTTTTGTGACCGAGCCTGGCCGCAACCTGCGCGGCGAAGACATCGTGTGGATTGACTACGAATCGGCGGTTTCGCTGCACCGCGTGCGCAGCGTCAGCGCTTCCGAGCGGCGCCTGCAACGCCTGGCCAGCCGCAGCGCGCAGGACAAACGCATCAGCTATGGCTGCATCAATGCGCCCGAGGCGTTTTACAACCAGTGGATCGATCCCTTGTTTGGGCGCTCCAGCGGCGTGGCCTATGTGCTGCCCGACACCGAACCATTTGCTTCCATATTTATAGCTGCTAGCGCTTATCCATAAAGGGCTAGAGCCATTTTTTTCATATATTCAGACGTTCAAGACGCTGACCCGGCAGGGTTGCCGCAAGGGCGGTGCTGAGCGGCGTCCCCGGTCGCTCCAGGCCCGTCCCGCCGCCATTTGCGCCCTTGGCTGGCCTGCGCTGTGCCTGGGCACCCTTTCACGTACTCGTCCTGCCTTTTTTCGAGGCAAGAGACGCTATGGCGCGGGCACCAGCCGCAAATCGTGCTGCATGCGTGCAGGCTGCCGTTGCAGGTTGCGGTAACCCGCCTGCGCCCAAGTGGCACGCATGTCGCGGTAGCGTGGGGAGAACACCAGCCCGCTCTGGCCCGTCTGGTAGATGAAGCGTGAGTTTTCCAGGTCGGCCAGGTCGTACACCGCGCGCAGCGAAGCCGCATGGCGGTTCACGAAAGCGCCCCTGGCGTCACCCGCGTTGTATTGCCCCGCATTCACCGTGTAGGCATCGCCGGGCGAAGGCACGTTGACATCAAAGTAAGGTGCCAGCAGCGCCACGTTGCCGAAGGGGCGGTGGCTGCTGAGCGCAGGATGGGCATCGCCCCAGCGCCAGCGAGCCGGGTCGGGGCCATAGTCGGCCTGCAGGCGATCCAGTGCACGCACCAGCGCGGCTGCCGACTGGTCGGCACACGACAGCGGCTGGCACCACCAGGCGTCGTCGCGCTCCAGAATTCCTTCCAGGGCGGCGCGGTAGTCACGCTTGCCGTAGGTGGCCTTGAAGCGATCTTCCCCTATGTGGGGGGCAATCACGCCCCGTGCCAGCTCGTCCGTCCACACGGCAAACACCAGCGGGGCGGCCCGGTGGGCATCCATGACGCCGTCAAAATCGTGCAGCAATGCCTGCACTTGTACCGCCAGCGGATGCTGTGGCGAGGCCTTGCGCACATGGGGCAGCAACCGCAGCGTGGCCAGCGACAAGACATCGGCCTGGATGGCCTGCATGCTGGCCCCATCGTGCCGGGGGGTCGCCTCGATCAGCTGGGCAATGCGGTCAAAACGGTATGGCAACGCCCAGTCTTGCGTGAGGTAATGCGGGTAGTCGGGCGCAGTGACGCGCTGGTTGGCGGTGGCCACCCAGCCCCTGCCGCCATCGTCCTGGGGCGCCTGGGCAGAGGGCAACCAGCCTTGCCAGTCGTAGCGCGCATCCCAGCCGGGCGACGGCGCCACGCCGCGAATGTCATTGTCCGCGTGGCGCAAAGGCACCTTGCCCATGGCCTTGAAGCGGATGCTGCCGTGCACATCGGCGGCCACCACGCTCTGCATGGGCGAGTGGTAGGGCTCCAGCGCCTCAAACAGCGCATCCACCGACTTTGCCTGGTTGGTCTGCAGCCCGGCAAGCACCGTCTGGTTGTCGGCATCCAGCGCACTCCAGCGCAGCGCCAGCACATATTTGCGCAGGTCCAGCACCTCGGCGTGCGGCTTTTGCACGTCGCTCAATACCGGGCCATGGCGGGTTGTGCGCAGCGGCAGCACCACATCGGGCTGGCCCTTGACGCGAATGGTCACGGTGCGCTGCGCAAAGGGCATCCAGCCCTCAGGCGTGCGGTACTGGCCGGGGTCGGCGGGGTTGATCTGCTCCAGATACAGGTCTTGTACATCCGGGCCGGTGTTGGTGAAACCCCAGGCCACGCTGTCGGTGCGGCCCAGCACCACAAAGGGCAGCCCCGGCAAGGTGGCGCCGATGACATCCAGGGCACCAATGGGGGTGCCATCGGCAGCGCTGCCCGACGGCGCCTTGAGCCGCGCAAAATACCAGATGGCCGGCGCGCTCAGGCCCAGGTGGGGGTCGTTGGCAAGCAAGGGTTTGCCGCTGACCGTGCGCGAACCTGCCAGCACCCAGTTGTTGCTGCCCTTGCCTTCAGAGGTGCCGGCGTTGCGGGTGAGGTCTTGTGCCCAGGCCAGCATGCCCTGGCTGACCTGGCGCGAAAACACGCCCCCGGTCCCTTGCGGCGCGGCGCTTGTGGCCACAGGCTTGCTGCCCAGGGTGTCGGTGGGGTTAGCTGGCGTTGCGGCATCCTGGTAGATGCCCAGTTGCCGGTACAAACGGGACAGATCGGCCGACGCCGCAGGGGGCTCGCCCGGATAGGGCGGCATCAGCTGCCACAGGCGCCCGGTGTCCAGCGTTCTGGCCACCGACAGGCGGGCAAACTCGTTGCCCCAGTTGCCGCCCAGGTCCAGCGCCATCATCAACGCCCAGCCCACGCTGTCTTCAGGCTGCCAGACAGCACCGGTGGCGCCGCCGGGCTTTACCCCCAGCACATGAAACTCGGGGGGCAATGCCTGCGGCAGGTTTTTGTGGAAGGCATGAATGCCCTGGCTGTAGACCTGCAGCGCCTCGCGGGCGTGGGCGGGCAGCCCGGCATATTGCCGGCGTGCGTGGCCCATGATGTCGAGCGCACGCATGAGCTTGTCGGTCTCCAGCGTGGCAGGGCCAAAAACTTCGGACAACTCGCCATGCATGACCCGGCGGTTGAATTCGAGCTGCCAGGTGCGCTCTTGCGCGTGCACGTAACCCATGGCAAACCACGCATCCTGCGCAGACTGCGCCTGGATGTGCGTGACATCGGCTGAATCGCGCTGCACGCTGACGCCATGGCGCAACCCTTGTACCGCCAAGCGCCCATCCAGCGCCGGAAAAGCACGCTGCACATACACGGCCATGCCGCCCCCCGCCAGCAAGGCCCCTGCTACCAGTGCGACGAATGCGCGTTGTGCCCACACCATGGTGTATGTCTCCTCAAGCTTTTGATGGAAATGGGCGCTGCCCTGGCCGGTGCGGTGTGACCCGACCCTTTGCCAGCGCATGGCGCGGGGCGCGCGGGCAATCAACCGAGGTGCGCGCAGCCTCCGGCCACCTGGAATTTGACGACGGGAGCACTCGAATCAGCAAACGAAACCCCCAGCGCCATCTCGCCGGTGCCATGCAGGTTGCAGGCATCGCGGCGCAGTTGCACGGGGACATCGCTGCCATCAAAGCGCACCCAGGTGCCAAAGCTGCTCATGTCGGTCAGCACAAAGCCGCTGCCGCGCCAATCGATGCGCGCGTGCAGCCGTGAAACGCGGGGGTCGTTGATGCACACGCGCGCATCGGTGGCGCGGCCAATGTGCACGGGTGCCTCGGCAGAGGTGAAGGACAGGTCGACGCCGTGCCACGAAAACTGGATCTGCCCCAGGACCGAGTCCACGGGTGCGAACTGGCTGACCAGCGCGGCCTGCATGGTCAACGAGTCGGGATCTTCGTTTTCACGCCACTCCACCTGGTAGAGCATCAGTTTTTCGGATTTGCCGCGAATTCCCATCGTGCCCAGCTTGCGGTACCACACCGAGGGTGCGGCGCCCGACAGCAGCACCGCGGCTTCCGTGGCCCAGATTTCTGCGGGCCCGGCGCGCTCACACAATCGGGAAGCGACATTCACGGCATCGCCATAGCAATCTCCGTCCACATCCACCACATCGCCGCTGGCCACGCCCACGCGGATATTCATGCGCAGCGGCAGGGGCCATCGGCTCAGTCGTTCCTGGTGTCCGCGCAGCATGGCCGCAGCGGCCGAGACAGCGCTTGCCGCGTCTCCGAAAATTCCCAGTACACCGTCGCCCAGATTCTTCACGATGCGGCCGCGATGGGCTTCGATGGTGCCGCCAATCCACTGGGTGACCTGGGTGACGGCCTCGGTGGCTCGTTCATTGCCAAGGGTTTCATACAACGACGCGCTGCCTGAAATATCCGCAAACACGACCGTCGACAGAACACTCATGAACTCACGCCCTTTATTGCCTTTATCCAGATCAGTTTAGTGCAAGCCCTGCTGCAGCGCACGCGCTAAATGACACGGTCGTTCGCAAAAATCCAACCATCGCCCGTCCAGCCTCTTGAGCCCCCCACCAAAACAGCCCCACCCCGTGTAAAGTGGAAAAAAGTGGCCGTGGCGTGTTGTCTTTCTGCAAAAAGAGGAGCACACCCCTTGCGCGCCGCCTTGCTCCCGCGTAACTTGGCCCGTCCTGCCACTCGCAGACAGCCTGCCATTTCTTCATGCGCTGGAACAAACCCAATCTTCGCAACAGTCTGCACGGCCTGCTGGGCCGCGATGCTCCTGCGTCGACTTCATGGGTGCGCAACCATGGTCTCGAAGAAGTTCGCTACGCGATGATCCAGTGCCTGGTGGGCCTCGGTGGCAGCGAAGTCGCCCGCATGAACATGCGCCTGCGCTACGCGAGCGATATCGAAGCGCTGTGGTACCTGCGCATGGATTTGCGCGCCATGCTGGTGCCGCTGCGGGGCGAGGCCGTCGCCAATGCCACGCTGACCCAATTGACACCGCTGTTTCAGGGGCAGCTGCCCCGCACGCTGGGCGGGGCATCCAGGCCCGCTAATCTTTAGAGCGGCTAACAAAACTCAGCGAAGCGGTTCTGGCTAGGCGCAGCGTCGCAGGCAGTACGAGTAGTACGACAAGACGCTGCAACGACGCCAGAAGAGTTTTGTTAGCCGCTCTTAATCTGCCATCAGTGCTGGTGTCCCCAGTAGAGCAGCGCATCACGGTCTTCCACTGACAGCGACACCTTCGCCCCCACCGGCAGCAACACCTTGGTTTGCACATGCCCGAATGGCAGATTGGTAAGCACGGGCGCCTTGATCTGGGTGCGCAGCCAGTCCACCACGGATTGCAGCTTGAACCCCTTGTCGTGGGGCGCCAGCTTGTAGTTGGTGAACTGCCCCAGCACCACGGCCTTCTGCTGGGCCAGGATGCCCGCGTGCAGCAGTTGCGTGAGCATGCGCTCGATGCGGTAGGGGTGCTCGCCCACGTCTTCCACGAACAGGATGCCGCCACGCACCGTGGGCAGATAGGGCGTTCCCACCAGTCCCGTCAGCACAGCCAGGTTGCCGCCCCAAAGGGTGGCGTTCTTCACGTACATGTCGGCCACTGCCGGCTTGCCGTCGGCTTGCGGTTTTTCACGCGCCATGCGCCAGCCAGCGCCCTCGCCGTGGCCCGTCAGCAGGTCATCAAAGCAGGCCAGCATGATGTCGTCGGGCTCGCCCTCGACACCAAAGTCGCCGATCAACCCGGGGCCCGCCCAGGTCACCGCACCGGTCTTCGCCAGCACGGCACTCTGGAACGCCGTGAAATCGCTCAGGCCCACAAACTTCATGCCGCCATCGATGGCCTTGGCCACGGCCTTGTAGCGGATGCCCGGGAGGATGCGCGTGAGGCCATAAGCCCCTCGCGTGATCAGCGCCACGTCGGCCCCGCTGGCCGCTGCGCGGTGAATGGCGGCAAGGCGCGTGGCGTCATCACCGGCAAAGCGCGTGTGCACGGCCTGGGCATCGGGGTCCACTTCCACCTCGTGGCCCATGGCCTTCAGGCGCGCAATGCCGCGCTTGAACGCGGCCTTGTCGCGGATGGCGCCAGCGGGCGAGTAGATGTAGATGTGTTGGGGGCCGTGGTCGTGTTCGCAGTGCGACGGGTCGTGGTGGTGGGGCAAAGCGTTCAGGCCAGGCAGCGGCCTGCTCCGTAAGAATGGGGGGCACAACCTGGCAGGCTGCGCAATCAGGGCCTGAAGTATTCCACAGCCTGCACGGCGAGGGCCTGGCCGTGCTCTGGCACAAAGTGCCCCGCCTGTGGCAAAACGATGGGCGGCGGGCAGCCCCGAATGTCGCGTTGCAGCGCCTGCATGGCGGGCATGCCCAGCACCGGGTCTTGCGCGCCCACAGCCATCAGGCTGCGCCCCTGCCAGTCGTGTTGCCAGAAATCGCGTGCCGCCCGTGACACGGCCGCCCCCTCGGCGTCTGCCTGCCCGGGCACCAGCGCCGGAAACGCGCGCAATGCGGCGCGGTAGCCACGGTCGGGAAACGGCGCATCGTAGGCCGCGCATTCGCTGCTGGTCAGGTGCGGGTTGCCGCGCGCAAACAGGCGCGCCACGCTGTACAGCGGTTTTTTGGCACACATCTCGCGCCATTGCGCAAAGCCGGGCGGCAGCGGTGCATCGCCCGTGGCCAGCATGGTGTTCATGACCAGCAGGCCCGCAAAACGCCCGGGCATGTCCATGGGCAAGGTCAGGCCCAAAATCCCGCCCCAGTCCTGCACCACCAGCACCGTGTTGCGCAGATCCAGCCGGTCAACCAGCTCCAGCAGCACCTTGCGGTGCCATGCGAATTGGTGAAAACCATCTTTCTTGGGTTTGTCGCTTTTGCCAAAACCAATCAGGTCGGGCGCCACCACGCGGTCGCCCGCCGCCAGAAACACGGGCAGCATGTGGCGGTAGAGATAGCTCCAGCTCGGGTTGCCATGCAGGCACAGCCAGGTGCGCGGCGCCTGTTGCGGCCCCTCGTCCAGGTAGTGCATGCGCAGCCCCGCCAGGCTGGGCAGGTCGCTGATGTAATGCGGCGCCCAGGGGTAACCGGGCAGATCGGCAAAGGCCGCATCGGGCGTGCGCAGGGCGTCATCGCGCAGCGGATGGCGCGCCAAGGCCTGGGCGCGTTGCTGGGTGCGCCGTTGACGAAAAAAAGTGCCTAGCAGCGCGCTGCACTCGTGCGCGAGCACCCCGCCCTGCACGTCAGTGTGGTGGTTCAGCTCGGCATGCCCAAACAGGTTGAGCACCGAGCCCGCGGCGCCCGTCTTGGGGTCTGGTGCGCCAAACACCACGCGCTGCACGCGCGCATGCAGCATGGCGCCGCTGCACATGGCGCAGGGCTCCAGCGTGACATAGAGCGTGCAGCCATCGAGCCGGTAGTTGCCCAGATGCTGCGCCGCTGCGCGCAGCGCCACAATTTCCGCGTGTGCGGTGGGGTCGTTCCCCAACACCGGTGCGTTGCGGCCCGTGGCAATCACCTGGCCATCCTTGACCACCACCGCCCCCACCGGCACTTCGCCCGCCAGCGCTGCGGCCTGTGCCTGGGCCAGCGCCTGGCGCATCCAGTGCGCGTCTTGCTCCAATTGCATTGCTATATATTTAATAGCTGTTAGCGCTTTATCCATAAGCGCTACAGGCCATTTTGTTCAATATTTACTTGGAATCATCGGGCATGGGCCGGGCTTGCTGCATCAGGCCTTCCATCTGCTGCTTGACCTGCTGCTGCACCTGCTGGCTTTGCTCGCGCACAGTGCCCGTCGGCGCCGGGGTGCCAGCGCCGCTTGACGCGGCAGGCTGTTGCAACGAAGGCACCGGCGTGCGGGTGGACGCCAGTTGCTTCTTGGCCAGAACACCCACAATGGCCAGCGCCACCACCAGGCCCACCAATCCAAATACACCACGCATGTCAGACCTCCGGGTTGTTTGCAGACTCGGGCACCATGCCCAGCCGTTCCATCCATTGCGCCAGCGCCTGGGCATCGGGATCGCCTTGCCGGTACTGTGCGTACATGGCGGCATGGGATTCACGCCGGTGCTGGTTGAGCTTGAGCTTGCACTGCAGCTCCACCACCTCCAGCTCAAACGCCACGATGCCCGCCAGCATCTTGTGCGCAAACGCTTCGCCCAGGCCGCGCCACTGCGCCGCATAGGGCGGCTCGTGGTCGCCAATCAGCTGCTTGAGCAGCGCATCCTTGGCGGCAGGTTCCTCAATCAGACGGGCCTGCACGCGGCAGTGAACGGCCAGATAGTTCCAGGTGGGCACCCGGGCCAGATCCGGATACACCGACGGCGAAAGGTAGGCCTGCGGCCCCATGAAAGTAACCAGCGCCACGCGCCGCGCCTGCAGATAGCGCCAGTGCGGGTTGGGCCGGGCGCAATGGCCCAGCAGCACCAGCGTGTCGCCCCGCTCCTGCGCATGCAGCGGCAGGTGGGTGACGAAGGGAAACCCTTCATCGTCGGTGGACACCAGGCTGGCCAGCGGGTGCTCGCGCATCAGGGCGCGGGCATGGGCCGGGTCGTGTGAATGAAACTGGGGCGGCAGATACATGGGCCCCACTGTAGTGGCAAATCCGTGGTTTTTGCCGCAAGGGCCACCCGTTCACCCGCACGCCCCGGGCAGGGCCCGGCCCGCGCCGCGATGCCCTGCTCTGTATCCAGCCTGTATCAGTTCAGCGGAACGCGGGTGCCATCCTTGTAGGTATAAAGCGTGACAGCAGGCGCCGCCAGCTCACCCTTGGCAATGAAGCTGATGTTGGCCGTCACACCCTTGTACTGGGTCTTGCTCAGGAAAGGGCCGAAGACCAGCGGGTCCACCGAGTTGGCGCGCTTCATGGCATCCACCAGCACCATGGCGGCATCGTAGGCATAGGGGCTGTAGATCTGGAACTGGCCGGGGAACTTGGCGTCGTAACGCTTCTTCCAATCGGCGCCGCCCTGCATCTTGTCCACCGATGCGCCACCGGTGGCACAGGTCACATTCTTGACAGCTGGCGACTTGCCGGCCAACTCGGGCAGCTTGGGCGTGCACAGTGCATCGCCGCCGAAATACTTCACGTCGCCCAGGCCCAGTTGCTCCATCTGGCGCAGCATGGGGCCCGCCTGTGCATCGAGGCCGCCGTAAAAGATGGCGTCGGGCTTCTTGTTCTTGATGGCCGTGAGAATGGCCATGAAGTCCGTGGCCTTGTCGTTGGTGAACTCCTCCGCCACCACCTTCAGGCCCTTTTGCAGCGCCGTGGCCTTGAACACCGAGGCCACGCCCTGGCCGTAGGCCGTGCGGTCGTCAATGATGGCCACGCTCTTGAGTTTGAGGGCATCTGCCGCAAACAGGGCCAGCGCCGCGCCCAGGGCGTTGTCGTTGGCGATAAGGCGGAACGACGTCTTGTAGCCGGGCTTGGTCAGGTCGGGGTTGGAAGCCGATGCCGTGATGTGTGGCAGATCACACTTGTCATAGATCGACGATGCGGGAATGGACGTGCCCGACTGCAGGTGGCCCACTACACCAGCCACCTTCTGGTCGCACAACTTTTGTGCCACGGCGGTGGCCTGGCGCGGGTCACCGGCGTCGTCCTCGGCGGCGATCACGAACTTGATCTTTTTGCCACCAATGACCAGGTTCTGCGTGTTCAGGTCGTCCACCGCCATGCGCACACCGTTTTCAGTGTCTTTGCCGATGTGGGCAATGCCACCCGATATGGGGCCAGCGTGGCCGATCTTGACGGTTTGCACGTCCTGGGCCAGCGTGGCGCCACAGGCCACGGCGAGGGCGGCAGCGGCCGTCCATTGCAGGGAAAAACGCAGGCGGTAAGCAGACATCACGGCTCCATTTCCATCAATATTGAAGAAAAACAGCACCCCACAGGGGCGCAAAACCCCGCATCGTACGCCCGTGTCTGGCCGCAGCCACAGCATGGGCAAACAAGCATGGATTTTTCTGGTGAATTAATTTCGCTTATGGATTTGTCGGTTGCAAAGGGCTCACCTGCAGCGTCTGTCGCAGTCACGGCCAGCAGTACCTCAAGCCTGTGCGTGCCGGCCGCCACGCCCGGCAACCGGCGCTGGGATAATTGCCCCATGTCTTTGCTGCCCCACCAGATCGAACTGCTCTCCCCCGCCCGCGACGCCGACATCGGCATCGAGGCCGTCAACCACGGCGCCGATGCCGTGTACATCGGTGGCCCCGCCTTTGGCGCCCGTGCCGGCGCGGGCAATGACATCCGCGATCTGGAGCGCCTGATTGCACACGCGCACCGCTTCAACACCCGCATTTTCATCACGCTCAACACCATCTTGCGCGATGATGAGCTGGAGGCAGCGCGCCGCATGGCCTGGCAGGTGTACGAGGCGGGTGCCGATGCGCTCATCATCCAGGACATGGGCCTCCTGGAGATCGACCTGCCCCCCATCCAGCTGCACGCCAGCACCCAGACCGACATTCGCACACCCGAAAAAGCGCGTTTTCTGCAGGACGCAGGCCTGTCGCAAATCGTGCTGGCGCGCGAACTCACGGTGCAGCAGATTGCCGCCGTGCACAAGGCGCTGGGCCCGGTCGATGCCCCCGGCCGCGCCAACATCGAGTTCTTCATCCACGGTGCGCTGTGTGTGGCCTACAGCGGCCAGTGCAACATCAGCCACGCGCAAACGGGCCGCAGTGCCAACCGGGGCGATTGCAGCCAGGCCTGCCGCCTGCCCTACCAGGTGACCGATGCGCAGGGCCGCTTCATCGCGCACGACAAGCATGTGCTCTCGATGAAAGACAACAACCAGAGCGACAACCTGCGCGCGCTCATCGACGCGGGCGTGCGCAGCTTCAAGATCGAGGGGCGCTACAAGGACATGGGCTATGTGAAGAACATCACCGCCCACTACCGCACGCTGCTGGACGAGATCATCGAAGAACGCGAGGCCTCGGGCCACCCACTGTCGCGCTCGTCCAGCGGGAACACCACCTTCACGTTCACGCCCGACCCGCTGCAAAACTTCAACCGCGAGTTCACCGACTACTTTGTGAACGGCCGCAAGGAAGACATCGGCGCCTTTGACACCCCCAAAAACCCCGGCCAGGCCATTGGCTGGGTCACCAAGGTAGGCCCCGACTTTGTGGAGCTGGAAGTGAGCAACCCCGCCACCATCCTGCACAACGGCGACGGCCTGTGCTACTACGACCTGCACAAGGAGCTGGTGGGCATGGCCATCAACCGGGCCGAGCCGGCCTCGCCGCGCAGCACCACGCAATGGCGCGTGTTTCCCAAAGACCCGATGGAGGGCTTCAAGGACCTGCGCAAGGGCACCGAGATCAACCGCAACCGCGACATGGACTGGGTGCGCGTGCTCGACAAAAAATCGAGCGACCGGCGCATCGGCCTGTGGGTGCAGCTGGCTGAGCAACCCGGCGGCCTGGCCCTCACGCTGACCGACGAAGACGGCTACACGGGCAGCGCGCGCATTCAGCACGTCCACCAAAGCGCCACCGATGCCGCCCGGGCCGAAGCCAGCCTGCGCGAACAGCTGGGCCGGTTTGGTGCCACGATTTTTGCAGTCAACGACATTGCCCTGCAGCTCTCGCAGCCCTGGTTTGTGCCCGCCTCGGCGCTCAACGCCTTGCGCCGCGAGGCGCTCAGCGACCTGGAGGCATCGCGCAGCAAGGGCTTTGTACGCTTGCCGCGCGCCGCCCCGGTGGAGCCGCCCGCGCCCTACCCCGAAGACACGCTGAGCTTTCTGGGCAACGTGTTCAACCACAAGGCACACGATTTTTACGTGCGCCATGGTGTAAAGGTGATCGCTGCGGCCTACGAGGCGCATGAGGAGGAAGGCGAGGTCAGCCTCATGATCACCAAGCACTGCGTGCGCTATTCGATGAGCCTTTGCCCCAAGCAGGCCAAGGGCGTCACGGGCGTGCAGGGCACCATTCGGGCCGAGCCCTTGCAACTGATCAATGGCAAGGAAAAGCTCACTTTGCGCTTCGATTGCAAGCCTTGCGAGATGCATGTCATGGGCAAGATCAAGCGCGCCGTGCTCCAGCAAGTGCCCGAAGCGCCGGTTGCCTTCTACAAGACCAGGCCCCACAAGGCTCCCTGACGACCGTGACCGCGCGATAGCTGAATGGGCCATGCGGGTCCGGCGGGCCAAATTTATTGGTCAAATAGGCCTCCAGTCCTTACTGGATAAGCGCAAGCAGCTATGTTTTATATAGCATACATATCCACCGGGGACATCCCGCATCGGCTCAGTTGCAAAGCATGACATGTGTTTGGGCTAAGGTGGGACCTCCTTGTGAACACCCCCACCCGCGCGTGAGCCCCCACGGCATCGTTCATCGCCCCAACAGAAATACTG
>ERZ1023710.21-NODE-21-length-17758-cov-20.572445_pt1 | contig 17758 bp, 13 predicted proteins | sample MGYA00520877_ERZ1023710 | MGnify/ENA primary metagenome ERZ1023710 (study PRJEB33180, sample SAMEA4046005) | wastewater metagenome | place: Denmark | collected 2016-03-29 | study: EMG produced TPA metagenomics assembly of the PRJEB13832 data set (Local surveillance...
GCCCCTGCCACGGCCCCCGCCACAGCCCAGGACAGCGGCACGGGCGCAGGCGTGGACATCAGCCCGCCCGGTGGCGGCACGGGCCGCATGGCCAGCACAGCCGCGCCCGCCGTGCGCCTGCCCGCGCCGGTGCGCCTGACGTTTGACGTGAATGGCCAAGCGAAAAAGTTCAATTACAACGCGCGCGCCGAGCTGCTGTGGAAGCACGACGGCAGCCGCTACGAAGCCCGGCAAGAGATCAGCGCCTTTCTGGTGGGCAGCCGCTCCCAGAGCAGCGTGGGCCAGGTTACGCCACAAGGGCTGCAGCCAGAGCGCTTTGCAGATCGTTCGCGCAGTGAACAGGCGGCCCACTTTGACCACGCCCAGGGCCGCGTTACCTTCAGCGCCAACACCCCGCAGGCGGCCGTGGGCCCCGGCGTGCAGGACCGCTTGAGCGTATTCATCCAGCTCGGTGCGCTGCTGGCGGCCGACCCGGCGCGGTTTGTGCCCGGCACCCAGGTCACCCTGACCACCGTCAGCGCCCGCAGCGCCGACCGCTGGACTTTCTCGATCGAGGAGCAGGAAACACTGGACCTGCCCGCCGGCCCCACCCCGGCCTGGAAGCTGCTGCGCCTGCCGCGCCGCGACTACGACCAGAAGGCCGAGCTGTGGCTGGCGCCCGATCTGGGCTATGTACCCGTGCGCATCCGCCTCACCCAGGCCAATGGCGACTTTGCCGATCTGCGTCTGAGCAGCAGCGGGCCGCCCTGATTGGCCAAGCCGGGCGTTCGGTGTTGCTTGCGGGCGCCATTGCGGCGAAAAGCCCCCACGAATCCGGCACAGCCCCTTTTTCGTGAAATACTGCAAAGCATCAGGTACCGGGAGCCGTGGGACTTGAACTCTGCCCACCCGCTGTCATCTGATTCATATATCGACTGGGGGAACTCCATGCAAATGCTCTACGACTCTGACTCTTTTGTGGTGGTCCACATGCTGCCTGATGCCGTCGAGCAAAAAGGGGGGCCACTCAATGACACCGCGCCGCCAGCACCGCAGCTGGCCCGCCACGGCTTCGAAATTGTGGACAAGCGCTCGGGCAAAGAGGTGTACCTGGACGGTTCCTGGGCCGAAATGTTCCAGCAGCAGATCCTGGCCTGGCAACGCGACACCCCAACCCAGGAAGAAGTGGAAGACGCACTGGACCGCTATGCCGGTCTGGCGCAAAACCCGGTGGTGGTGCACTGAGAAGGTGTGATCGAAAAAAAGGGGCATCGCCCCTTTTTTTCTGCCCGATGCCGGGCGCCTTGCGTCGCCACTCAAGCCGTCGGCGGGTAAATGCGCCGGAACAAGGGCTCCACCAGCACCAGCACGGCAATCAGCCGGCACACCTGAAACGCCGTGACCACCGGCACGCCCAGTTGCAGCACCTTGGCCGTGATGGCCATTTCCGTGATTCCCCCCGGTGAAGTGCCCAGCAGCAGCGTGACCCAGGGCAGCCCGGTGGCCCGCGCCAGCAACCAGGCAAACAGCGCACATACGCCCATCAGCACCAGCGTGCCCCCGGCCACCGTGGCCAGCCAGCGCGGCGCGGTGCGCAAAAAGTCGGCGCGAAACCGCACGCCCAGGCTCACGCCAATCACCAGTTGGGCCGCGTTGACCAGCCCCTGCGGCACGGCCGACAGTGTGACGCCCGCCATGGCCAGCCCCATCGACACCACCAGCGCGCCCATGAACCAGGGGTTGGCGCGGCCCAGCCGGTCCATGACCAGCGCACCCGCACCGGTAAGAACGGCCAGCAGCGCCAGCCCCGGCCAGCTCACTGCGCGCACGGTGGGCGGCAGGATATCGAGGCCATGCAGGCCGCTCCACTGCAGCGCAAAGGGAATGGTCACCGTGACGATCAGCAGGCGCAGGCTGTGGCTGGCGGCCACGAGGTCGGTGCGGGCATTTTCGCGCTCGGCCAGCAGCGTCATTTCAGACGCCGCGCCAATGGCCCCCGAGAAATAGCTGGTGGCCCGCATCATCGACGCCGGCACGCCATGCATGCGCGGCGCATGAACCCGGTACAGCCAGACACCAAACAGCCAGCCCAGCACCAGCGCCCACACAATGCCCAGCGCGATGGCCCACCACAGGCTGGCCACCAGCGCCACCACCTGTGGCGTGAAATAAAGCCCCAGCGAGGCGCCAATCGACCACTGGCCAGCATTGCGCAGCGGGGCCCAGCTTTCGGTGGGTGCGCCACCGATGGACAGCAGCGAGGTGACCAGCAGCGGGCCGATCATCCAGGGCAGCGGGGTGTGCAGTGCCACACAGGCGGCGGCGGCAGCCCAGGCCAGGGCCAAGGTGATGGCCACGCGGGCAAAAAGCAGAGGGTTACGCATACGAGTCCGCCAGTATCCAGCGTGCACGCCCCAGCCTCGTGCAGCGCGCCCATGCCCTTGGGGCATGGCAGGCGTCGCTCTTTGCGAAGCGATTTTTAGGCAAATCGAGCTCTGGCGCTTATCCAATAAGCGCGAACAGCTATCTTTTTTGAATTATTGCCGCGCTGGCGGCGGCGCCTTGCGTCGGGCAGCCATTTCGTTGCCCATGGCCTGCAGCGCAGGCGCTGCCAGCAGGGCTTGTACCGAAGGGTAGGCCACGGTTTCCTCGTCGGCGATGTGCCGGTCGTACCGGGCCGTGAATTGGTCAAACGCTGCACCATCGGCATCGCTGAACCCCTTCAGATCGCCATCGACCAGGGCCTGAAGCGCCTTGCGTGCATCAGCCCAGTCGGCGGCCATGCAGGCATGGTCGTCCTGCAGGCGCCGCACCAGCGCAGCCACGTCAGGGGAGCCTTGCGCCAGGAGCAGCGGAAACACATGCAGCTCCTCGTCTTCATGGTGCAGGGGCGCCGCGATGTCAAAGTAGCGCAGCACGTCGCGCGCGGCCTGCTGTGCGGGCACATCTGCGCCGTGCTCCAGCACATGGGCGCGCAGCCGCTGCAGCAGGGCCAGCGTGCGCTGCACGCGCTCGTGGCATGCCTCCAGCATGGCAAAGGGCTGCTCAAACCCCACCGAAGGGGCATTGAAACCGGGCAAGGCGGAGGTCGTGCCCATCTCGGCGCTCACCCGAACCGGACCGGCTGACCCTGCCGGTCAAACGGAATGTAGGCACCATGCGCGCCGCCCTTGATGGCATCGACCATGCGCTGCAGGGGCGCCTCGGCATCGGCGCTGCTGGGGGCCTGGTTCAGCGTGCCCGACAGGGCCGCAGCGAACACGATGGCCCAGTCGTGGCCGGGGGCAGTGAACTGGCGGGCCTCTTCCACCAGGGCACTGAACGAGGGCAACTCCTGTGGGGTTTTGTCCACACACATCAGCGGCACCAGGGCGCCGCCCTGCCCGGCTTCAAAGCGCGCGCGCTGGGCGGGGGTGGCATCGTCGGGCAATTCAACCGCTGCAAACACAAACAGAAGACGCTGGGGTTCGGGCTGCATGCGCGCGGCTTGCAGCAGATCGTCGAAGCTGGAAATATCCATGGAAAAAATCTCGCAATGAAAGAAGTTGGCAAGGGTCAGAATCCAGGCACCACGCCCCGGTCTGCGTCCAGCGTGCTGACGTAGGTGCCTGCCATGGGGCGCGCACGCGCCGCCTTGCGCGACAGCACGGTGCCAATGCTGATAAAGCACAGGGCCTGCTCGCAAGCCGACAGCCGAAACAACGCCCGCAGGCTGGCCGCCTTGAGGGCTTTGCCGCTGGTCAGCGCCGATCCATAGCCCTGTGCGGTGGCCATCAGCAGCATGTTCTGCACGGCGCACCCCGCTGAAAGCAGCCGCTCGGCCAAGTCAATCTCGGGGTCGCCGCGTTCGCCATCCACCACCACCAGCATCAGCACCGGCGCACGGAAGGCTTTTTCGCGCGCCTGGCCGCACTGCTCGGGCGTGGCGCCGGGATCACGCTCCAGCAGCGCCTGCGCAAACACCTCGGCCAACAGGGGGCGCGCTGCATCAGGTACCAGCACAAAGCGCCAGGGCAGCAACTGGCCATGGTCGGGCGCATGGGCGGCGGCATTGACGATGCTGGCCAACTCGGCGGGCGCCGGGCCGGGGGCACCCAGCCGCTTGGGCAGGATGGTCTGGCGTGACTGCATCAGCGCCGTGGCCATGGCGGCCACTGCGCCGTCGTCCGAGACAGCGGGGTGCGCCGCAACGGGCACGTTGTTCAATGGAACGGGCGTGTCAGCCATGGGCAGATCCATGCATCAGCCCGGTCGCCCATCGGCACGCAGGCAACCGTACCAACGCCCCAGCCGCAGCCCCCAGACTCCCATGGTGCCAGCCCACAGGCCGGCCGCCACGGGCAACAACCACGGCAAAGAGAGCCCGGCGATGCCCGGAACAGACGCTGCGATGCGCAGCAGCGCAGCCGCCTGCAGGCACCAGAACAGCGACCAGGCAATGCGGTCAGCCACCAGCGCGCGGCCGCTGTGGCCGCAGGACACACGCGTGACCATGGCCAGCATCAGCGAGGCGAGGCAGCCCATGGTCAGCGCGTGCAGCGCTCCCAGTGCCAGCACTCCCATGCCCAGCGTGCCCACCAGCCACTGCGACACCCCACCCAGCAGGAACGCCACACCCAGCCACAGAAAGCCGATGTGCAACATGGCCAGCAACTTGTTCTTCAGGCTTTGCACCAGCCCCCACACCCAGGCCAGCCAGACCAGTACGCCGCCCACCATCAATTGCAGCGTGCCGTGCACAAGCAACCATGCCGTGCCAGTCGCGCTGGACGGCACTCCAGCCAGCTCCAGCCAAGCAGCCAGCACCTGCAACGCCGCCGCCGCCAGCATCAGCCACAGCACCCAGAACGGGCGCCAGGCCTGAACCATGGGCATGGCACTGGAGGTAAAAAACGGAATCATGCGGTGCGCCACGGTGACATAGACCACCACCACAAAGCCCCAGAGCCCCGTGAAGATCCACGCGCGCGCTGTCGCATGCGCTTCGAAAACCAGGCTGAGCAACAGCCCTGCCAGGCTGACACACCCCACCACACAGGCGGTGCCGATCACTCGGGCATGGAGCTGATCCTCCGCCTGGCTGCGCCGGATACGCCCCCAGAACTGCACGGTCATCCAGACCAGCCCGACCATGGCCAGTGCCAGCCCTGCCCATGCCACACCTGCGTGCAGGTGCGCGCCGGCCAGCCACAGCAGCCAACCCGCCGCCAGCGAGAACAGCGGCACGCGCAGGTCCTTCGCCAGCGGGGCCTCCACGCCCAGCCATTTGGGGCCGGCGGTGAAAAGGAATCCCGAAAAGAACAGCGGAATAAAGCCGAACGCCATGACCGCCGAATGCACCAGCGTGGGTGATATCACCGAGGGCAAGGCAAGCCAGCCGGTGGACCGGTCGAGTTGCACCAGCGCCCACCACAGGCCCGACGCCACCAGCACCACCATGGCCAAAAAGAAACCGAGGCGGTGCGGCGCCAGCATCAGGTAACGCACGCGCCAGCGCTTGTCCATGTTTGCCAGCGCCTGCGCGGAAGGTTTACCGGACGCCACCCGCACCGGAATGACGGGCCGGGTTGTCACCCACAGGTCCCCAGGTGGCCGCACTGCGTGCAGTAGTCGCAGCCATCCTTGCGGATGACGGCGTGCGCACCGCATTCGGTGCACTTCTTGCCCGCCATGGCGGGCGGCATGCCACTGACCTGCGATGCCGGCTCCTCCAGGGGCAGCACCTGCTGCACCGGATCGGTCACGCGCCGCGCCAGGATGTTCTGGACGGCATAGGCCATGGCCGCCACCTCGGAGTCGTGCCACATGGGCACGCGGGTGCCGTCATCCTTCTGGTGCGTACCCAGGCGCACGGGGCCGCGGTCCCATGCCACCTTGCGCATGTCAGAAAGTGCCCGCTCCAGAAAACCGCCACGCGCCGCCAGGGACAGCAAACGCATGCTGGCAGTGATCCACTGCTGCGACTCGCCACTTTGGCCCACCGGCATGAAGAACTCAATGGCGCGATCGACCGTTCCCGAGCCAACGCCCGTGGGCACCGGGAGGAACGAGACAATGAGGTACAGCGTCTTGTGGCCCTCTTGCGTCCAGTACTCCACCTTCTCGGCCACCGCGGAAAGCCCACCCTTGGGCCGGCTCTCGATCACCGTGCGCATGGGATCCACTGACGGGGTTGCAGGCGCAGCCACCGGTGCAGGCTCTGCCGCATGGGTTTCGAGCACCGAACCCAGGATGGCATTGGGCCGGTAGGTGGCCAGCCCCTTGAGTCGGGCGCGCCAGGCCTGCAGATACAGGTCCTTGAAGTCATCGTAGGGGTAGTCGGCCGGGATGTTCACGGTCTTGGAGATGGCCGTGTCCACAAAGGGCTGCACTGCTTCCATCATGGCGATATGCCCTTCGGCAGGCATGGCCAGCGCCGAGATGAAATAGTCGGGCAACGCATCCACGTCGCCGCCCAGGTCGCGGTAAAGACGCCAGGCATGGTCTTCCACCGCGTACTCGCTGGTGCTGCCGTCGGCCTCGCGCTTCTTGCGCTTGTACATCCAAGAAAACGGTGGTTCGATACCGTTGGAGGCGTTGTCGGCAAAGGCCAGGCTCACGGTACCCGTGGGGGCAATCGACAGCAGGTGGCTGTTGCGGATGCCGTGCTTGCGAATGGCTTTCTTGATCGGCTCTGGCAGGCGGCTGGCAAAGGTGCCGGCCGCCAGGTAGGGCTCGGCCTCGAACTTGGGGAAGGCACCCTTTTCGCGGGCCAGCTCCACCGAGGCGAGATAAGCCGCATCGCGCATGGATTGCGCAATGCGCGCCGCCATCGCGCGCCCTTCCTGCATGTCGTAGCGCAGGCACAGCATGGCCAACGTGTTGCCCATGCCGGTAAAGCCCACGCCAATGCGGCGCTTGGCCATGGCCTCGTCGCGCTGCTGCGGCAGGGGCCAGAAAGTCACATCCAGCACATTGTCGAGCGCGCGGACCTGCAGGGCCACCACTTTCTCGAAGGCCTCGAAGTCAAATGCCGGCAACCCGTCGAATCCGAACGGGTGGCGCACAAACCGCGTCAGGATGACAGGGCCAAGGTCGCAGCAACCATAGGACGGCAGGGGTTGCTCGCCGCAGGGGTTGGTGGCGGCAATGTCTTCGCAGTAATTGAGGTTGTTGTCCTCGTTGATGTGATCGAGAAACAGGATGCCCGGTTCGGCAAAATCGTAGGCCGACTTCATGATGGTGTCCCACAGCGCCCGCGCCTGCACGGTGGAATAGACCCACATGCCATCGGCGCGCTGGTAGGCACCCTGCGCCATGGCCACAGCGCCCGGACGCGCACGGTGCACCAGCTCCCAGGGTTGGCCCTGCTGGACAGCCTCGATGAAGGCATCCGACACCCCCACCGACACATTGAAATTGTTCCAGCGCCCGGGTGTGCGCTTGGCCGTGATGAACTCGTGCACATCGGGATGATCGATGCGCAACACACCCATCTGCGCACCGCGCCGCGCCCCCGCGCTTTCGACGGTGGAGCACGACTGGTCAAACACGTTCATGTAGCTGCACGGGCCCGAAGCCACGGATGCCGTGGCCTTGACCTGGGCGCCCTTGGGCCGGATGCGCGAAAAATCGTAGCCCACGCCACCGCCGCGGCGCATGGTTTCGGCGGCCTCGCGCAGGGCTTCATAGATGCCGGGAAAGCCCTCGTCGTCCACGCCCTGAATGCAATCGCCCACGGGCTGCACAAAACAGTTGATGAGCGTGGCCTGGATGTCGGTACCGGCCGCGCTCATGATGCGCCCGGCGCCGATGGCACCCGCATGCAGGTTCTCCAGGAACAGGGTTTCGTACTTTTCGCGCAGGTCGGGCGCTTCTACCGAGGCCAGGGCGCGGGCCACGCGGCGGTAGAGGTCTTCGGCGCTGGTCTCGCCGGTTTTGAGGTATTTTTCACGCAGCACATCCAGGCTGATGGGCTGCAACGAAGAGGTGGAATTCATGGGGGGATTGGGTTCGCGCTTCATGGTTTCGGATGATTGGATATTCGCCTTCAGGTGGCCTGCGATCCGTCAAGAAGGAATCAAAGCTCGTCCAAAAGAACCTGCCCGTCATGTTCCACATAGGGGTGGTACGGCCCCGTACCACTGTTGTCAGCCAGCGACGCGGGCACAAAGCCCCCCGTCTTGACGTCAAACACATGCACTTCCCCCTCCTCGATCACGTAATGCCAGCCGTGCAGGCTGATATGACCTGCCTGCACTCGGCTACGGACCATAGGATATTCCATCAGCCGCTCCAGCTGCAAAATAACGGCCCTTTGCTCGGTGCGACGCAACGCTTCCGGTCCGGGTTGCACCGGCAGCAGGGCCTCGCGGCCCAGATCGAGCCAGCGTTCCAGGTTGGGAGCCTCAGGCGACACTTCACCATACATCGCCTTGATAGCCCCACAATGACTGTGGCCACAAACGATGATGCGCTGAACTTTCAGGTTGAGCACCGCGAATTCAATCGCCGCCGTGGTGCCGTGGTGGCCATGCGATCCGTCGTAAGGCGGAATGAACGCCCCCACATTGCGCACAAGAAACAGTTCGCCGGGCCCTGCCCCGGTCAGCAGGTAAGGAACCAGTCGGGAGTCAGAGCAGCCGATGAAAAGCGTGGTGGGATGCTGCCCCTCGTCCACCAAGTCCTGGAACTGCTGGCGGTATTGGGGGAAAGCATCGTCATGGAACCGACGCAGGCGATCGAGCAACTCATCCGGCATGACATTCGCCCATACCCTTGAAAACTACTGAACCAGCGGCGAATCCGCCGCATCCAGCACCACGCCCTCCACCACGGCGGCGCCCGCCAGCAACTGAAGGTATTGCCGCAGGGCGTTGACCCAGGCCTGCTGGCGCAAGGTAAGACCAATCGCCTGCCGCACCTCTTCAAACGAAGGCTGCTGCCCCGCCTCGCGGGCTACCACTTCGACCACATGCAGGCCGAAACGGCTATGCACCAGCCGTGCGAGCACACCAATTTCGGCACTGCCGAACACTTCCCGGGCGAACTCGGGCGCGCAGTCGGCCCGGGTCAGCCAGCCCAGGTCGCCACCTTGCTGCCCGCTGGGGCAGTTGGACCATTGTTTGGCAGCCTCTGCAAAGCGCACACCGCCGTCGTCTGCACAACGCAGGTCGATCAGCATTGCCTCTGCGCGCAGGCGCAGCTGTTTCACATCCACTCCGGGCGTCACGGCAAATAGCACATGGCGCAGCTGTGCACGCTCGCCATGGGCGTGCGCGGCAGGATGGGCCTCATGGTAGCGACGGCACGCCTCTTCGGAAGGCTCTGGAATGGGCAGCTCCCGCTCCAGCAATTGCTCGATGGCGGCGGAAGCCGCAGCGCTGGTGGCACCGTCGGTACCCGGCATGTCATCTGACGACAGCAGGCCCGCTTGCTGGGCCGCCTGGCGCAACAGCTCTGTGCACGCACGCTGGCGCAGCGTTTCCTCGTCCAGCAGCTGCCCCACTTCATGCAAGGCAATGCCGTTGATGGCGGCCAAGGGCATCACCTGCGCCACGCCTGCCGGCGCCTGTGAAGACTGGGCCACGGGTGCCGCCTCCATGGCCGTTGCCAGGGCTTCGTACGCCACGGCCTGTTCGGCGGTGAGCGTGCTTGCGCCCGTTTCCTTTTCGTTTCCGGTGGAGGCGCAGCCGCAGCCTCCCGATCCACATCCATGGCTCATGTTGTGCTCCTTGACAGTGTGGACATCAGGCGCGGCGCTGGTCATTGGGCTGCATGTGGCCTTGCGGCAAATTCATGCGGCGCGCACGCACCAGCTGATAGGGGCGCAGCACATAGGCCAGCGTGCCAAAACCGCTCCACACATGCACCAGTCGGGTGAACGGGAAGATCAGAAAAATGCTCATGCCCAGCGCCATGTGGGCCTTGAAGATCCAGCCGGCGTCCGCCAGCAGCTCTACCCCACCCGTACGGAAGGTCACGATGCGTTGCGCCCACTCGGCCAGATTCATCATCATGGAACCATCCAGGTGCTGGGCCGACAACGGAATCGTGGCCAGCCCCAGAGCCAGCTGCAGCCACAGCAAAAGCAACAGCACGATGTCGCTCGTCTTCGAGGTGGCGCGGATGCGCGGGTCCGACAGACGGCGGTGCAGCAGGACAGAAACCCCCACAAACCCCAGCAGCCCGGCGATACCGCCCGACACCATGGCCATCACCTGCTTGTTGCCCGCGCTGATGAAGGCTTCATACATGAAGTGCGGCGTGAGCATGCCCACGGTGTGGCCGAAAAACAGGAACAGCACACCAATATGAAACAGGTTGCTGCCCCAGCGCAGACTGCCCGTGCGCAGCAGTTGGGACGAATCGCTTTTCCAGGTGTACTGGTCGCGGTCAAACCGCACCCAGCTGCCGATGAAAAAGACAGAAAGGCAAATATAGGGATAGATGCCGAACAACAGGGTATCAAGCCAGGCGGTCATACGGAGACTCCTTCTGGTGCCCGCTCGGGGCGGGGGGTACGAACAAAATGAACAGGCTGTGGCTGGTCAGGCTTGGCCTGGCCCTGGGTGCTGCAACCGCCAAACGCTTCGGGCTCTGCCCAGACCTCATCCATGGGCGGCTCGGGCGTGAGCGCCACCGACTGCACGCGCTGTCCCGACACTTCGAGCACGGCGGCAATCACGCTGGCATAAGGGCTGCTCCTGGCCACCAGCGCGCTGAAAAGTGCATTCAGGATGTGGGCCATTTCGCCCAGAAACTCCTTGGCCACTTCAGGCGGCTGGGTGGAGGCGAACTCCAGCACCACCGGCAGGTGGTCGGGCAGCTCGTCGGCCTCGAATTGCAGGCCGGCCTTTTCGTAGGTCTGCATCAGGTCGATGAGTGCCGGCCCCCGGTCGCGCGAGTCGCCGTGCACATGTTCGAACAGGTGCAGCGAAGTCTGGCGACCGCGGTCGAAGTTATCGACATAGCGCGCCTCGGCTTCCATCGGATCGAGTGCCGCGAGGTGCTCGCACACCCCCTTCAACTCGGACATGCGCTCATGCGTCAGTGCCTGCTCTGCCTGCAAGGCATCGATGAGTTGCGGCATCACGCTGCGCAGTTGCGCATCGGGGTAGCTCAGCAGGTAGCCCAGGGCGCGCAAGGTCAGGCGCACGGAGGTCGGGTTCTTCTTGAACATGGTGATTCCTTTGCCTGCGCTCAGACCGTCGCTTTGATGGGGATGGTGCGCGGCTTCTTGCCACCAAACATGCTCGTCTCGGTGGCGCCGTCGGAACAGCCGTTGCCAAACGAGAAACCGCAGCCGCCCCGGATGTCAAACGCGTTCTCAGCGTACTCGCGGTGGGCCGACGGAATCACGAAGCGGTCTTCGTAGTTGGCGATGGCCATCACCTGGTACATCTCCTCGACCTCGGCCAGCGACAGGCCTGCCTGCTTGAGCACAGACAGGTTCTGGCGCTGCTCCACATGCTTGTCGCGCTGGTAGGTACGCATGGCCAGCATGCGCTCCAGTGCCCGCACCACAGGGCCGGTGTCACCGGCGGTAAGCAGGTTGGCCAGGTACTGCACCGGAATGCGCAGTTGCGACACGTCGGGGATGTCGCCATTGACCCCTACATGGCCCGCGTTGGCGGCAGCCGTGATGGGCGACAGTGGCGGCACATACCAGACCATGGGCAGCGTGCGGTATTCGGGGTGCAGCGGCAGGGCCACCTTCCATTGCACCGCCATTTTGTAGACGGGGCTGTTGCGGGCGGCTTCCATCCAGCTGTCAGAAATACCGTCGATGCGTGCCTGGCGGATCACATCGGGGTCGTTCGGGTCCAGGAAGATGTCGAGCTGCGCCTGGTACAGGTCGCGGTCGCGCTCCACGCTGGCGGCTTCCTGGATGCGGTCTGCGTCATACAGCAGCACACCGAGATACCGGATGCGGCCCACGCAGGTTTCGGAGCACACCGTGGGCTGGCCGGCTTCGATGCGCGGGTAGCAGAAGGTGCATTTCTCGGCCTTGCCGCTCTTCCAGTTGTAGTAAATCTTCTTGTACGGGCAGCCCGAGACGCACATGCGCCAGCCGCGGCACTTGTCCTGGTCGATCAGCACGATGCCGTCTTCCTCGCGCTTGTAGATCGAGCCGCTGGGGCACGATGCCACGCACGCCGGGTTCAGACAGTGCTCGCACAGGCGCGGCAAGTACATCATGAAGGTGTTTTCGAACTGGCCGTAGATGTCTTTTTGCACATCGTCGAAGTTCTTGTCCTTGCTGCGCTTGCTGAACTCGCCGCCCAGGATTTCTTCCCAGTTCGGGCCCCATTCGATCTTCTCCATGCGCTTGCCGGTGATCAGGCTGCGCGGGCGGGCTGTGGGCGCGGCCTTCATCTCGGGCGCCGACTGCAGGTGGTCGTAGTCGAAGGTGAAGGGCTCGTAGTAGTCGTCGATCTGCGGCAGGTTGGGGTTGGCGAAGATGCGCATGAGCAGCTTCCACTTGCCGCCCTGGCGGGGAGCGATGGAGCCGTCCGGGTTGCGTACCCAGCCGCCGTTCCATTTGTCCTGGTTTTCCCATTCCTTGGGATAGCCAATGCCGGGCTTCGTTTCAACGTTGTTGAACCAGGCGTACTCCACCCCGGGGCGGCTGGTCCAGACGTTTTTGCAGGTGACCGAACAGGTGTGGCAACCAATGCACTTGTCCAGGTTCAGCACCATGCCGATTTGTGCGCGAATTTTCATCGTTTTTCTCCTTGCGGGGCTCAGGCGTGTGCGCCGGTGTCAGACACTTCGTCGTCCAGCCAGTCCACGCGGTCCATCTTGCGCACCAGCACAAACTCATCGCGGTTGGTGCCAATGGTTCCGTAGTAGTTGAAGCCGTAGCTGTATTGCGCGTAGCCGCCAATCATGTGGGTGGGCTTGAGCACAATGCGCGTAACCGAGTTGTGGATGCCGCCGCGGGTACCCGTGATCTCGGAGCCGGGGGTGTTGATGATCTTCTCTTGCGAGTGGTACATCATCACCATGCCGGGGTTCACACGCTGGCTCACCACCGCACGGGCTGCAATGGCGCCGTTGGCGTTGAACAGTTCGACCCAGTCGTTGTCCACAATGCCAGCGCTGGCCGCGTCGTCTTCGCTCAGCCACACCACCGAACCGCCCCGATTGAGCGTGAGCATCATCAGGTTGTCGCTGTACGTGCTGTGGATGCCCCACTTCTGGTGCGGCGTGATGAAGTTGAGCGCGATCTCGCGGTTGCCGTTGGGCTTCTTGCCTTCGACTTCGTGCAGCGCTTTCAGGTGCACCGGCGGGCGATAGCTCACAAAACCTTCGCCAAAGTCGCGCATCCACGGATGGTCCTGGTAGAACTGCTGGCGGCCCGTGAGGGTGCGCCATGGGATGTATTCGTGCACATTGGTGTAGCCCGCGTTGTAGCTGACCTTTTCGCTTTCCAGGCCTGACCAGGTGGGCGAACTGATGATCTTGCGCGGCTGCGCCTGGATGTCGCGGAAGCGGATCTTCTCGTCCTCGCGGTGCAGCGCCAGGTGCACGTGGTCGCGCCCGGTCTGCTTGCCCAGGGCCTCCCAGGCCTTGCAGGCCACATGGCCGTTGGTTTCGGGAGCCAGCATCAGCACCACTTCGGTGGCGTCAATATCGCTCACGATGCGGGGCATGCCCTGCGTCACGCCCTCTTCCTTCACACGGCCGTTCAGGTCGCCGAGCTGGCCGACTTCGGTCTGCGTGTTCCAGCCAATGCCCTTGCCACCGTTGCCGGCCTTGTCCATCAATGGGCCCAGGGCTGTGAAGCGTTTGTACAGGTTGGGGTAGTCGCGCTCGACCACCGTGACCTGCGGTGCCGTCTTGCCGGGGATGAGCTCGCAGTCGCCCTTCTTCCAGTCGCGCACGCCATAGGGCTGGGCCATTTCGCCGGCCGTGTCGTGCATGATGGGGGTGAGCACCACGTCTTTTTCGACGCCCAGGTGGCCCACACTCACTTCGCTCACCGCCTTGGCAAAACCCTTGTAGATCTCCCAGTCGCTCTTGGCCTGCCAGGCAGGGTCCACCGCGGTGGACAGCGGGTGGATGAAGGGGTGCATGTCGCTGGTGTTGAGGTCGTTCTTCTCATACCAGGTGGCCGTGGGCAGCACGATGTCGGAGTAAAGGCAGGTCGTGCTCATGCGGAAGTCCAGCGTGACCAGCAGGTCCAGCTTGCCTTCGGGCGCATTGGCATGCCACTGCACTTCTTCGGGCTTGGCTTCGTCGCGGCCCAGGTCCTTGCCCTGCACGCCGTGCGTGGTTCCCAGCAGGTGCTTGAGGAAATACTCATGCCCCTTGCCCGACGAGCCCAGGATGTTGGAGCGCCACACGAACATGTTGCGCGGCCAGTTGTCGGGATGGTCCGGGTCCTCGCAGCTCATTTGCAGGCTGCCGTCCTTGAGCGACTGCACCACATAGTCCTTGGCGTCCATGCCCTTAGCCGCAGCGTCCTTGGCCACCTGCAGCGGGCTGGTTTTGAGCTGGGGCGCCGAAGGCAGCCAGCCCATGCGCTCGGCGCGCACGTTGTAATCAATCATCGAGCCGCTGTAGGACTTCTTGTCCGCCAGGGGCGAGAGGATCTCTTCCATGCCCAGCTTTTCGTAGCGCCACTGGTCGGTGTGGGCATAGAAGAAGCTGGTGCTGTTCATCTGGCGCGGTGGGCGAATCCAGTCGAGCGCAAAGGCCAGCGCCGTCCAGCCCGTCTGGGGGCGCAGTTTTTCCTGGCCCACATAGTGCGCCCAGCCGCCGCCGCTTTGGCCAATACAACCGCACAGCATCAGCATGTTCATGATGCCGCGGTAGTTCATGTCGCAGTGGTACCAGTGGTTCATGGCCGCACCGATGATCACCATGGACTTGCCATGCGTCTTGTCGGCGTTGTCGGCAAACTGCCGCGCCACGGCAATGATCTGCTCGCGCGGCACACCGGTGATGGATTCTTGCCATGCGGGGGTGTAAGGGCGGTCAGCGTCGTAGCTGCCGCCGGGTTCTTCACCAGGCAGGCCGCGGTCGATGCCGTAATTGCCAGCCAGCAGGTCGAACACGGTGGCCACCATCACGCGGCCCTGGGCTTCGTGTCCGGCCAGTTCCAGGTGACTCACCGGCACGCGGCGCACCATCACATCGCCACCTTGCTCGTTGGCCGTGAAGTTAGGCGTCTGCACACCGCCAAAGTACGGGAAGGCCACGTCAGCCACGTCGTAGGCCTGCTCGCCATCTTCGATCACCGAAAGCTTGAGCTTGACGGTGTTACCGGTGCGCGCTTCCTTGTTCTCCAGGTTCCACAGGCCCTCGTCGGCGCGGCCATCAGCCCCCCAGCGGAAACCGATGGAGCCATTGGGCAGCGTGACCTGGCCCAGTTCGTCGTAGCCCACGGTCTTCCAGTCGGGGTTGTTGGACTGGTCGAGCTGGCCGGGAAAGTCGCTGGCGCGCACATAGCGGTCGGGCACCATCACCGTGCGACCATCGGGCAGCGTCTTTTCCTTCAGCACCACCAAGAGCGGCAGGTCGGTGTAGCGGCGTGCGTAGTCGTCAAAGTAGGTGCTGCGGCCCTTGCCGCCGTCCTTGAAGTAGAACTCCTTCAGGATCACATGGCCCATGGCCATGGCCACGGCGGCATCGGTGCCCTGCTTGGGGTGCATCCACAGATCACCGAGCTTGGCCACTTCAGAGTAATCGGGCGTGATGGACACGACCTTGGTGCCCTTGTAGCGCACTTCGGTCAAGAAGTGCGCATCGGGCGTGCGTGTCTGGGGCACGTTGGAGCCCCAGGCAATGATGAAGCTGCTGTTGTACCAGTCGGCCGATTCGGGCACGTCGGTCTGCTCACCCCAGACTTGCGGGCTGGACGGGGGCAGATCGCAATACCAGTCGTAAAAGCTCATGCAGACGCCACCGATCAGGCTGAGGTAGCGGCTGCCGGCGGCGTAGCTGATCATGCTCATCGCCGGAATGGGCGAGAAACCGATGATGCGGTCAGGGCCATGCTTCTTGATCGTGTAGACGTTGGCCGCCGCGATCATCTGGTTGACCTCATCCCAGGTGCTGCGCACAAAGCCACCCAGGCCGCGCTGCTTTTGCCACTCGCGCTTGGCCGATTCGTTTTCAACGATGTTCGCCCAGGCATCCACCGGGCTCTTGGCCAGCAGGAGGGCGGCGCGCCAGTGCTTGAGCAGGCGGCCACGCACCATGGGGTACTTCACGCGGTTGGCGCTGTACAGGTACCAGCTGTAGCTGGCGCCGCGTGCGCAGCCACGGGGTTCGTGGTTGGGCAGGTCGGGGCGGGTGCGCGGGTAGTCGGTCTGCTGGGTTTCCCAGGTGACGATGCCGCCCTTGACGTAGATCTTCCACGAGCAAGAGCCCGTGCAGTTCACACCGTGGGTGGAGCGCACGATCTTGTCGTGCGCCCAGCGGTCGCGGTAGGCGTCTTCCCAGGTGCGGTCTTCACCGTTGGTTTGGCCGTGGCCCTGCGCAAAGGTCTCGCGCGGTTGCGAAAAGTACGTAAGACGATCGAGGAAATGGCTCATCGGGGGCTCCTTTTTCTATCGGTTCGGTGGGCGGTCAGCAAGGCATCTCGGCATGCTTGCGGGCGTAGTACCACCAGGTGATCACAATGCAGATGACATAGAAGGCAACGAAGGCCCACAACGCTGCTTCGGGACCACCCGTCAGCGCAATGGAGCTGCCGTAGCTCTTGGGGATGAAGAAGCCACCGTAGGCGGCCATGGCGGCCGTGAACCCCAGGGTGGCGGCACCCAGGGTGTTGCCCTCCTTGTTGGCCTGGGCAACGGCGGCGGCATTGTTGCGGTCCACGCCCTGCATCGCTTCGGCCAGAAAAATCACCGGAATCATGCGGAAGGTGGAGCCGTTGCCGATCCCCGTGGTCAGGAACAGCACCAGGAAGCACACAAAGAAGCCTGCAAACTGACCTTCATTTCCCGCCGAGGGCAGGAAGAACGTGACACCCACCACGGCCAGCGCCATGACGATGAAGTTCCACAGCGTGACGCGCGCGCCACCCAGCTTGTCTGCCAGCCAGCCGCCAAAAGGCCGCACCACAGCACCGACCAGCGGCCCCAGCCAGGCATAGGCCAGCGGATTGATGCTGGGGAACTGGCTCTTGATCAACAAGGGGAACCCGGCGGCATAGCCAATGAACGAGCCGAACGTGCCGAGGTACAGCACGCACATCAGCCAGTTGTGCTTGCGCCGGAAAATGGCGGCCTGCGTGGCAAACGACGCCTTGGCGTCGGCAATGTCGTTCATGCCAAACCATGCGGCCAGCGAAGCCAGCGCGATCCATGGCACCCAGATGAAGGCGGCGTTCTGTGTCCACACCTGCACGGTCTGGCCGTTCTTCACGATCGTCTGCGCATCGCCACCAAAAATGCCGAAGATGCCTGCCGTGACCACCAGCGGGCTCAAAAACTGCACCACCGACACGCCCAGGTTGCCCAGGCCCGCATTCACCCCCAAGGCCGAGCCCTTGCGTTCTTTCGGAAAGAAGAAGCTGATGTTGGCCATGCTGGAGCTGAAATTGCCGCCGCCCAGGCCACACAGCAGCGCCAGCACCAGCATCGTCGGATAGCTGGTGGTGTTGTCCTGCACCGCGTAGCCAATGCCAATGGCGGGGATGAGCAAGGTAGCGGTGGAGATCGATGTCCAGCGACGGCCACCGACCAGCGGCACCATGAACGAGTAAAAGATGCGCAACGTGGCGCCGCTGAGCGCAGGCGCCGCGGCAAGCCAGAACAGCTGGTTGGTGGAATATTTGAAACCC
>ERZ1023710.22-NODE-22-length-17619-cov-14.432020_pt1 | contig 17619 bp, 12 predicted proteins | sample MGYA00520877_ERZ1023710 | MGnify/ENA primary metagenome ERZ1023710 (study PRJEB33180, sample SAMEA4046005) | wastewater metagenome | place: Denmark | collected 2016-03-29 | study: EMG produced TPA metagenomics assembly of the PRJEB13832 data set (Local surveillance...
TCGAGAACGGCGTGGTTGAGCATCAGGTGGCGCACGTTGCGGGCGGGGATCAGCACGCCCTGCGTGCCATCCAGCCCTGCTGCGGCGCAGGCCTGGAACCAGCCCTCGATCTTTTCGTTGATGCCGCCCACGGGCAGCACCTCGCCGTGCTGGTTGAGGGCGCCCGTCACGGCAATGCCCTGGCGCAGCGGCAGGCCCGACAGGCTGGACAGCAGCGCGTACAGCTCGGCGCACGACGCCGAGTCGCCCTCCACGCCGCTGTACTCCTGCTCGAACACGATGGAGGCGTTGAGGGCCAGTGGCGCCACATGGCTGAACAGCGCGGTCAGGTAGCTGTGCAGTATCAGCACGCCCTTGTCGTGGATGGGGCCCGACATGTCGACTTCGCGCTCGATGTTGAGCAGGCCTTCGTGCCCGGCAAACGTGCGCGCCGTGATGCGCACGGGGAAGCCGAAGCGGTAGTCGCCCAGATCGATCTGCGTCATGGCGTTGATCTGGCCGGCCACCGTGCCGCGCAGCGTGATCAGGCGCTCGCCCTCGGTGATGGACTCGTGCAGCTGCTCTTCGGGATAGTTGTGGCGCAGGGCGTGGGCCCGCAGTGCGGCATCGACATCGGGGGCTTCGACCAGCGCGCCACCGCGTGCGCGGCACAGGGCCGCGCTTTCGATCACCAGGGCGTCGGTGTTGGCAAACAGCGCACTCTGGCGACTCTGGTCGTCGGCTTCGCGGTGGGTCTGCTCCAGCAGGCGTGCCACGGCGCTGGGGGCAAAGTGGGGCAGGCCGCGTTTTTTGCAGCTGTGGGCGACAAAGATGGCAGTGGCGTGGCGCGTGGCGGGGCTGGCCGCAAAACGCTCGGCAAAGTCCACCTTCACGCGAAACCGGCGCGCGGTGTCGGGGTCGGCCTCCTGCAGGGCGTAGTACTCCTCAACCGAGCCGATCAGCACGATCTTCACGTCCACATCCACGGCTTCGGGTTGCAGCGCGACGGGTGCGGTGGGGCCGTGGGCTGCCGCGCTGCCTTCGTCGATCTGCAGGCGGCTGCTGCGCAAAAAGCGGCGCAGCCGTGGCCACAGGCCCTCGTCTTCGACGAGGTCGCGCAGGTGCAGCACGATGAAGCCGCCATGGGCCTTGAGCAGGCTGCCCGCGCGGATGCACGAAAAATCGGCGTGCGGCGGATCGGTGTCGGTTTGCAGGTCGATGGCGCCAAACAGACTGCGCAGCTGCGGGTTGTCTTCCACGATCACGGGTGCGCCGTTGCGTTCGCTGTTGTCCACCGCCAGGTTCACCTGGCAGCGGGCCAGCAGGTCGGCCAGGCGCTGCTTGCGCTCGTCTTCGGCATCGGTGTCATCAGCGGCAGCATCGCCTGCTTCGAACAGTGCCAGGTGCGCCAGCACTTCGCGCTCGACCTGGTCGAGCCACTGGCCCAGCTTGGCGCCATCCTTGATCTGTTTTTTGAGACCCTGGCGGATGTCCTGCACCGCATGTTCGATCAATGGCTTGATGGTCTGGCGGCGCAAATTCACCAAGGCCTCATCGCGGGAGCGCTCCAGCGGGCGCATGGTGTCCAGAAAGCGCGCAATCTCGGTGCGCAGGGCCTGCTCGGCGGCATCGATTTCGGTGCGGCGTTCGCGCGGCAGGGCCAGGGCCTCGTTTTCCGTGAGCGGGTGGCCTTTGTCGCCCGTGAGGGTGAACACCATCTGGCCGCCTTCGCGCGAGAGGCGAAAGTGGCGGGCCTCTGCAAAGGCATCCAGCGCGGCAAAGGCGCTGGCCTCCTGGGTTTGCCAGGCTTTCTGTATGGCCTCGGCTTCGGCTTTGCAATCGGGGCTGGCCAGGCGCTTGGGGATGTCGGTTTGCAGCATCTTGGCCATCTCCAGCATGGCTGTGCGCAACTGGCGCCCCTGCCCGGCGGGCAGGCGCAGGGCGCGGGGGCGCTCGGGGGCGTCAAAGTTGTGCAGATAGCACAGGTCAGGCGGCACGGCACGCTGGGCCGCAGCGGCCTGTGTGGCCTGGCGCAGCAGCGAGGTGCGCCCGCTGCCCACTTCGCCCAGAACGAACAGGTGGTAGTCGGGCTGGTCCATGGCCAGGCCAAACTGGGTGGCGGCCTGGGCGCGCTCTTGGCCGATCCAGGGCAGGGGCAGGTCCTGTAACTCGGCGGTGCTGGCAAAGCCCAGGGATTCGGGTGCGATGGTCAGCCGCAGCTGATGGGGTTCAAGGGCAATGGCGGGCATGGGCAATGGCGTTGCGGCAAGCCGCAACGGCCTGCGCACAGCGCAAAGCGGTTGACGGGTTGGTGCATAAAAATATGAGTAAAAATGGCCTCTAGCGCTTTATCAGTAAGCGCTAACAGCTATCAAAATAATAGTTATTTCGACATGGGGCACGCACCAGCCGGCGCGCCACCTGCCAGCGCCCGGGCGTGCGCATCGGCCAGTGCAGCGGCATCGGGCACCGTGGTGGGCCAGCCGGCCAGGTGCTGTTGGGCCACCTGGCTGAGCGCGGTGATCCAGGCGTTGCTGTCGTTCAGGCAGGGGATGTAATGAAACTCTTGGCCGCCTGCGTGCAGAAACGCCTCGCGCACTTCCATGTTGATTTCTTCCAGCGTCTCCAGGCAGTCGCTGGTGAAGCCGGGGCACACCACGTCCACGCGCCGGGTGCCCGCCTTGCCCAGCGCTTCGATGGTGGGCTGGGTGTAGGGCTCCAGCCACTTGGCCTTGCCAAAGCGCGACTGGAAGGTGATCTGGTAGTGGTCCTTGCGCAGGCCCAGGCGTTCGGCCAGCAGGCGGCCGGTCTTGAGGCTTTCGCAATGGTAGGGGTCGCCCAGGTGCAGCGTGCGCTCGGGCACGCCGTGAAAGCTCATCACCAGCTTGTCGGGTTGGCCATGGTGTTTCCAGTGGGTTTCGATGCTGAGGGCCAGGGCGTCGATGTAGCCGGGATGGTCGTGGTAACGGTTGACAAAGCGCAGCTCTGGCACGTTGCGCGTACGGGCGGCCCAGCTGTATACGGCGTCCAGCACGCTCGCCGTGGTGGTGGCGGAGTATTGCGGGTACAGCGGCAAAATCAGGATGCGGGTGGCGCCCTCGGCCTTGAGGGCGTCAAGCTGGCTGGCGATCGACGGATTGCCGTAGCGCATGGCATGGCGCACCAGCACGTTGTGCCCGGCCTGGCCCAGCCAGCCGCGCAGCAGCGTGGCCTGTTTGGCAGTCCACACCGCCAGGGGAGAGCCCTCGGGGGTCCACACGCTGGCGTATTTTTCGGCGGATTTGGCAGGCCGGGTGCGCAGGATGATGCCGTGCAGGATGGGCCACCAGACCAGCCGCGGAATCTCGACCACCCGGTGGTCGCCCAGAAAGTCGGAAAGATACCGCCGCACGGCAGAAGCCGTGGGCTCGTCGGGGGTTCCCAGGTTGCACAACAGCACGGCAGTGCGCTCGGCTTGGCCGTGGGTATAGGGCGGTTCGGTTTGAAAAGGCATGCCGCATTCTCCCGCAAGGCAGGGCGCGTGCGCCGGCCTGGGCTTTTTATGCCGTTGCGCAGCGCTTCACGCCCGTGCGCTGTGCCGTGGGGTCAAGAGCGCGCCCCGGCGTGGCCCTTGGACTGTTCCCAGCGTGACTTGCAGGCCACGCAGTGCTGCGTCTGCGGCTCGATCTGGAGGCGCTCGAACGGAATGCTGCAGCCGCATTCGCCGCACAGGCCATAGCTGCCGTCTTCCAGGGCCTCCAGGGCGTGGTCGATGCGCGCCAGGTCGGCTGCGTCAATGTTGGTGAGCGCCTGGTCCACCTCGCGGCCCACATTGCCCTGCACGATGCCGTCCTGGTCGGCGGCGGGTGGCGCAAGGTTCTCGCGGTTTTGCTGCATCTGGTCCTGAAGGTCCTTGCGCACTGCCAGCAGCCGGGTCTTGAGCTCCTGGCGTTGGGCGGTGGTCAGTGTTTCGTTCATGGGGTTCTCCTAAGGGGTTGATTTTTGGCAGGCCGGTTGCCGGGGCACCGGTCGCGCGCGATGGTTGGCATGGTACGGGCGTTTGCTCCGGGGGGCGTTCCGGCGGGTTCCTAGAGCGTCATATTTTCGTGCGACAAAACGGTCTTTTTCACATGCACCGAGATGATGGCCACGACCTCGTCGGGCTTGGCCGGGCGCAATAGCTGTTCGGATTCGACCGACACCTTGGTGACCAGCGAGTCGTCTTCGAGCAGGCAGAAGAAGGGAAGGGGGTCGGGTTCCTGGGGCAGTTCTGCACGGCCCTCCATGGCGCCGCGCGGCACGCGCAGGCCGTCGAGCAGGGTTTTCAGGCGGTTGTCGATATCGCCACCGTCAGTGATCAGCGTGCCACGCGGTTGCTGGCGAAACAGCAGCACCGACAACTCGGCATACAGGTCCAGCCGCTGGGTGACCAGGGGCGCAAACAGCAGCCCGCCTTTTTCCACGATCACAGAGACCTGGCCCGGCGCGGCCGGGTGGGCCAAAAGCCGAGCGGCGGCGTCCTTGAGCGGACGCTCTTGCCACAGGCGTTGCAGCTGGGGATGCAGGGCGCGGCGGATTTCCCATTTGTGCGAGGACTTGGCGCCCTGTCCGTGCAGGGGACCTTCGTAGATCAGGCGAAATTCCATGGGGGTCCGGGTCTTCTGTGGAGGGTGACGGGGCCTGCCAGTGCAGGAAGCCGTTCATTATGGGCAGGGATCCAGGGCAAAAAAAGCCTCCGGCACCCGTGTTCGGGGTGCTGGAGGCTATGAACGATGGAGTAATGCGGCGGCAGATATCAGGCCCTGCCGCCCCGGCCTTTCAATGGATCAGAACTTCACGGTCACGCCTGCGCTGACCGAGCGGCCCATGCCGGGCACGCTCACACCCCACGGCACGGCCGTGGCGGCCATGGTGCGGCCCTGGCCCAGGTAGGCGCCGCCCTGTGGGTGGTTGTAGAAGCGGTCGAACAGGTTGTCGATGCCAAAGTCCAGCCGCACCTGCTTCCACTCGTAGCTGGCGCGCAGGTTCAGCAGGCCGTAGCCTGCAGTGGGCAGCTCGTTGCGCACGGCAGAAAGGCGCGATTTTCCGTCCACCATCAGCACCTCGGCCGTGCCTGTCCAGGCGCCCAGGCGCTGGGTCAGGGCCACGCGCGCGTTCAGCGGCATGATGTTGTAGAGGTGGTCGCCCGTGGTGCGGTTCTTGCCGTTGACGAAGTTGAGCATGCCGCTCAGGGTGAACTGGCCCCACTGCGCACTCTTGCCCAGGTCGGCAAAGCCCGAAAGGTCAAAGCCGTGCAGGCGCGCATCCTGGTTGGCAAACTGCAGGTAGACAAAGCCCGTGTTGGCCGTCTGGTTGGCGCTGGTGCAGGCCGACATGGCGCCGCTGCCGCTGCAGCGGCGGGCGTCGATGTAGTCGTTCACATAGGTGAGGTAAGGCGTGAACTTCACGCCCCAGCGCTCACCCGTGGCGTCGTGCCAGTCGGCGGTGGCGCTCAGGGTGTTGGCGGTTTCGGGCTTGAGGTCGGGGTTGCCCACGTAACCATTGCCATCACCCACCATGTTGATCATGCGCATGGCCATGCCGCCGGTGGACCAGGTGTAGCGCTCGTAGAGGTTGGGCGAGCGCGTCTTGTGCGCAAAGCCGAACTCGTAGGTGGCGTTGGCGTTGGGCGTATAGCGTGCCAGGGCGGTGAAGTCGATGTTGTTGTCGCTGCGCTTGCGGTCACGGGCGTTGAAGGCATTGGCCTCCATGTTGTAGTTGGCGTTGTAGCCCTGCACGGCGCCGCTGTTCATGCGCACATGGCTGCTGCGCAGGCCCACTTGCGAGAGCCACTGCGGGTTCCAGCGTGACTCCCATTCGCCAAACACGTCAAAGCGGTCGCGCTGGCCATCGCGGATGTTCCAGAAGGTGTTGGGCGCCATGCCGCCGCCCGAGGGCAGCCACCAGTCGTCCAGGCTGTATTGCTGCGCCTCGGCACCTGCGCGCAGGGTGTCGCGTTCCGACAGGGTGATGTCGCCCTTGACCCGCACGCCGGTGGTCTTGCCCTCGGTGTCCATGGGCATGCCGGGCACGTTGTTGGCGGGGCCGTACAAGAACTGCTTGTCTTCGCCAAAGTTCATGGCGTGGCGGGTTTTCTCGTGGTAGGCCCGCGCCTGGAGCTGGCCCCAGCTGTACTGGCCCTGGTAGCGCAGGTTGAACTGGTGGCTGTCGTTGCCCGTCATGTCCATGCGCTGGTTGGGGTAGTTCTGGTAGGGAATGTCCTGCAACCCCAGGCGCATTTCGACCAGGTGCTCATCACTGCGAAAGGCATACGCGAGCGAATGGTTGCGGGTCTTGTAGCTCGACGATCCCACCTCGTCGCCCCCCAGCCACTGCGCTGGCTTGTCGCTGGCGGCAGGGCCCGCAGCCTTGAAATCGCGGGCCGCCTTGTAGTTGTCGGCCTCGGCGGTGGAGCCGTCGTAGCGCAGGCTCATCTGCTCGGTGGCGTAGGTGGCCGAGAGGTTGAGGCCCATGCCGTCGCCATTGCTGCGATAAAAAGCGCCAGCCTGGCCCTGGACGCGCCGGCCCTCGCCGGCGAGGGCGAATTCGGGCGCGGGCGAGTCGACCTGGATGGTGGCGCCAATGCTGTCACCGCCCACGCTGACCGGGGTAATGCCAGCGAACACACGCACGCTGCCCACGCGCGTGGGGTCGATGTACGACAGGGGCGGATTCATGTGGTTGCCGCAGGCCGAAACCAGATCCATGCCGTCCACCTGGATGCGCAGCCGATCGTCGGCCAGGCCATGCACGCTGGGCAGGCTGGAGACACCGCCCGCGCCAAACAGGCTCACTCCGGGCACGCTGCGCAGCAGGTTGGCGGTGTCGCTGCTGGCCGTGCGGCCAGACTGAAGGGTGCTGGCGTCCAGGTTGCTGGCGCCCACGGGTTCCACAGCGGCCTTGGATGCCTTGATGGTGATGGTCTGGAGTGCAGTCTCTTGTTGTGCGAGGGCCGCAAAGGGCAGGGCAGCCAGCAGGGCGCACAGGGGGCGCAGGGCAGGAAACGGGCGGCCGCGAAGGGCGTGCGAACGGGTGTGGGTGTTCATGTCTGTAATACGGAAAAGGATGGGCGCCGAGCCCATGCAGCAGGGCCGCAGCCAAAGGCGGCGGGCACTGCCGGGGAAAAAACGGGGGGTGTTCAGCTCAGGCGTAAGCCGGAGGGGCCTGCGCAGGGGGGCGCAAGTTGGCGTGCCGTGGTGTCAGGGCAACGCTGGGTGCAATTTTGATGCGGTAGAACGCATCTTCCTGAATAGCCGCCACTGCGGTGGGCAGGCTGGGCGGCGTAAAGCTGGCTGCAGCAGCGCTGCAGACCGGGCAGTTCAGCCAGCCGCCCCCGGTGTGGTTGGCCGGTGATGTGTCCGGCGTTTGACCCGAATGGGTTGCGATCTGTGCCGAGCAGACATCGCTAAAAAGGGCCTGCTCCGACAGCATCTGCCCCCAATGCACCGTGCTCAACTGCACCATCCACAACTGGGCAAAAAGCGCCAGCATGGCCAGCGCCATGGCCAGGTGGTGGTTGCGTGGGCGGGATGGGCGTGATGTCACGCGGCGGATTCTGGCACCGATGGCAGGTCAGTCACTTGTTATGTATCAAGAATCAAGAGCCACAGAGCAGCGCTGCGGGCGTGTGTCGCAAATCCCTGCAGGCCGCTCCTGTTGGCGGCGTGGGGTATTCTCTGACGGGTCTTTTCCGGGCACTGCCCGCCACCCGCCCTGCATCTATCCACTGTGTCTGCTTCCGTCATCGACATCACCCGCGTCCGCGCCGTCACCCTGGATCTGGACGACACCCTGTGGCCCATTTGGCCCACCATCACCCGTGCCGAGGGGGTCTTGCTGCAGTGGCTGGGCGAGCATGCTCCCGCCACTGCGACCCTGTATTCCGACACCGCCGCGCTGCGTGCCATCCGCAACCAGATGGTGAGCCTGCGCCCCGACTTGCGGCACGACCTGAGTGCCCTGCGCCGCGAGTCCATCCGTCTGGCCCTCACCCAGGCCGGGGACGATGCTGCGCTGGCCGAGCCCGCATTTGACGTGTTTTTTTCGGAGCGCCAGCGTGTGGAGCTATTTGAGGATGCCCACCCGGCGCTCGCCTTCCTGTCGCAGCGCTACCCCGTGGTAGCGGTGTCCAACGGCAATGCCGATGTGCACCGCGTGGGCATCGGCCACTATTTCAAGGCCAGCATCAGTGCGCAGGAGTTTGGCGTGGCCAAGCCCGATCCGCGCATCTTTCATGCTGCCGCCAGCGCCATGGGCGTTGAGCCCCATGAGGTGCTGCATGTAGGCGACGATGCCACCCTCGATGCGCTGGCGGCCATCACCGCCGGCATGCAGGCGGTGTGGTTGAACCCTGCGCAACAAGCCTGGCCCCACGACACGCCGCCCCATGCCACCGTGGCCAGCCTTACCGAGCTGTGCCGTCTGCTGGATGACCCGGCCGCACCCTTTCCACCCGCTTCCTCCCAATAAAACGATGCGCTTTCCCCCGCCCCCATTGCCCGTCGTCCGATCTGTCGGGCTGATGCAACCACTGGCCTGGCTGGCCCTGGGCTGGCGCGACATGGCGCGTGCAGGCTCTATCAGCTTTGCGCATGGCCTGGCTATCACGCTGGTGGGCGCCGCCATCGTGGCCGTGGCCTACAACCGGTTCTGGCTGCTGGCCGGCGCGCTTTCGGGCTTTCTGGTGGTGGCGCCCGTGCTGGCCACCAGCCTGTATGCCCTCAGCCGTGCACTGGAGCAGCGCGAGCCCGCCGATACCGCCGTGGTGCTCAAAACCTGGCTCAACTGGCAACACAGCCATGTCCACAAATGGGGCAACGACTACTGGTGCATGGTGCAGTTTGGTGCCTTGCTGGCGCTGGCCGCCACGGGCTGGGTGGTGACCTCGGCGGCCTTGATCACCCTGCTGGCTCCTGTGCCCATCGAAACACCGCGAGATTTTTTGCTGCATGTGGTGCTGGCCGACGAGGGCTGGTTGTTTGAGTTGTGGCTGGCACTGGGCAGCCTGATGGCCGCGCCCATCTTCCTGTCCAGTGTGGTGGCCATGCCTTTGCTGCTGGACCGGCGCGCCAGTCTGCGCCAGGCCATCCTGACGAGCTGGCTGGCCGTGCTGGCCAATCCCTTGCCCATGGCGCTGTGGGCTGCACTGATCCTGGGGTTCACCTTGCTGGGTCTGGGTTCGCTGTTGCTGGGCATGATTGCCGTCATGCCCATGCTGGGCCATGCCAGTTGGCATGCTTACCGCGATCTGGTGGACGCCTCCAGCCTGCCGCTGCGCGAATCGGTCCACGCCACGCCGACCCAAGGGGGGCGCCCGTGATTTTTGGATACACCGAAGCGCAGATTTCGAGCTTCTTCCTCACCTACGGGGTGGGGGCCTTCATCCTGTACATGGTATTCATCATCGGGCAGCTGGCCTGGGCCTCCAAGGCCGGCCGGTTTGGCACTTTCGTGCTGTTTTTGGGCCTGGGCGTGGGGTTTCTCGGGTTTTTGGCCAAGGTGGTCATCCAGTGGTGGCTGGAGAAGTAACGCCGCCACCCGGCGGGCTTGCTGCAAGGGCGATGAACATGGGGCTGGCCCGATAAGGCTTCCATGCCATTGAGGCCGTTCAGGCCAAGCGGGGTGGAGCCTTTGCAGTGGTGCAGGCTGCACGGGCCCGTTTTCATCGGGCCGGACGCTGGCGCACCCTGTTGTGTAGCAATGCCGTCGGCGGCAACCATGCCACGCGGCCAGGGCCGTTACGCCGCAACGCCATGTTCAGGGCGTTTTCTCGGGGGCCGCCTCTGCTGGCTGCGCCAATACGACCTTGTTGCGCCCTGTGTTCTTGGCTTCGTACAGCGCGGCATCGGCCTGGGCCAGGGTGGCATGTGCGTCGGCGTGCAGAGGGGCAGCGCCAATGCTCATGGTGACCTGGAAGATGGTGCCATCGCCGGCATGGATGCGGCTTTGCTCCAGGGCATGGCGCAGGCGCTCGCCAATTGCGGTGGCCTCCTGGGCGGTGGTGCCGGGCAGCAGCACGGCAAATTCCTCGCCGCCCAGGCGACCCGCCAGATCGTGCGAACGCAAAAGATTGCCTTTGAGCATGCGGGCCAGGTGCACCAGCACCACATCGCCCGTGGCGTGACCCCAGGTGTCGTTGACGCGCTTGAAATGGTCCAGGTCGAGCATGAGGACCATGCCACCAGGCCCGCCACTGGCCTGGCGCGCGCACTCTGGCTCCAGCCGCTCCATGAAGGCGCGGCGGTTGGCAAGCCCTGTCAGGGTGTCGGTGCTGGCAAGGCGCTCAAGGGTCTGCTCATGGCGCCGGCGTTCGGTCACATCTTTGGCAAGCCACAGCCGCCCCAGTTGATCACCGTGGGGGGTGAGGATGGGAATGAACTGGATTTGCACCGTGCGCCCATCCCCCAGCGCAACCTCGTGGGTGGATGCCACCGCATCATCGTGCAAAGGGCTGTCGGGTGGCAGAACCGACCGCGCTTGCGGCGGCACCAGCATTGCCAGTTCTGCACGGCTGTAACCCATGACATCGGCCGCGCGCAAAGGCACCTCGAACAGATCGCACAGGGCCTGGTTCACCACCACGGGAGCGCCCTCCGAGTCCTGCGCCAGCACGCCTGCCGGAAAATGCCGAATGATTTCCAGCAGGTGCGTGCGTGCGGTGGAGAGGGCCTCTTCGCCCTCGCGCCGTTCGGTGGTGTCCACCAGGGTCCAGATCAGGTTGCCAGCGGGTTGCTCCGGGTCCAGCAGGGTGCCGCGAATCGAGAACCAGCGCAGTCCCTTGGAGGTGGTGGGCAATTGGTGTTCCACGTGCACAGTCCCGGTGCGACGGACTTCTTCCACCGACTGGCAAAAGTCACTGAAGGCTGCGTCTTCACGGCAGATCATGCGCATGCTGCGGCCCTTGAGTGGCAGCCCATCCACGGAAAAATATTCTTCCGCACGCCGGTTGCCCAGTTCAATCGTGTTGTCGGCAGAGGTGACCAGCAGCGCCGCCGCCGCGTTGTCGAGCACGGCGTGGTGCAAAAGGGTGTCCGCGCGGCGCTGGCTGATGTCGGTCTGTGTGCCAATGACCAGCGAGACGGTGCCCGCGGGTGAAGGGGTCGCCTGGCCACGGATTTCGACCCAGCGCCATTGGCCATCTGCCGTGCGCAAACGCACTTCCTGGTTGAACGGCTGGTACAGGGCAATCTGTTGCTGCAACACCGCCAGCAAGGTGCCACGGTCGTCGGGGTGCACCAACCGGCGCCATGCGCAAAATGACAGGGGGCTGGGCTGCCCGTGGTAACCCAGCATCTCATGGCAGCGGGCATCGGGCGTAACCATCTGGCTGACGGTGTCCCACTCCCACAGGCCGTCCTGCACGGCTGCTACCGTCAGGCGCAACCGTTCTTCACTGTGGCTCAGCGCTAGCGTGGCCGCATGTTGCTCGGTCACATCGTGGATGTAGCCATGCCACAGGGTGCTGCCGTCGGCTTCTCGCTGGGGGTTGCCGGATCCCTCCAGCCAGCGCGCCTCACCGTCCTGCCGGATCTGCCGCCATTCGGCGTGCCATGTGGTCAGTGTGCGAGCCGAATCGGCAATGCTGGCCTTGACGCGATCCCGGTCCTCGGGATGAATGCGTGCAAACACATGCGCTGCATCCATGGCGGCCTCTTCGGGTGAAAGACCATAAATACCCAAAATCCCGGAGCTGGAATAAGGAAAATGGCTGCTGCCATCGGGTTTAAGCCGGTATTGAAAGACGGTGCCAGGCACCTGCTGCACAAGCTTGGACAGTCTCAGTTGCAGTTCTTCGCGTGCCGCCTCTGCGGCATATCTCTGCGTCACATCGGTGCAGGTGCCGCTGATCTGCTGGGGCTGATCTGCAGGTGCCCGCTCAATGATGCGCCCCCGCACATGGATCCAGCGCCAGGTTCCATCGGGGTGGCTTATGCGGGACTCGGCCTCAAAAACGTCGGAATCTCCGCGCACATGGGCGTCAAGTGCTGCTTTCCAGGCCGGCCAGTCTTGCGGGTGCGCGCGTGCGCGCAGGCTGTCCAGGCTGGGAGGCCCATCGGACGGGCTGGAGCCCATCAGGGTGTGCCAGCGTTCATCGACATGGAGGTGGGTGGTGTTGGTGGTCCATTCCCAGGTGCCCAGGTTGCCGCCCTCCAGCGCCAGCTGATAGCGCTGCTGGTGCTGCTCCAGGCGCGCCTGAATTCGCCGCTGGTGCATAAAAAGCAACGCAATCCACAGGGCAGCCAACACTGCCAGCAGCGTGCCTGCGGCGTTCCAGAGGCGGCTTTGCGCAATACTGCTTTTTGTGGTCGCCAGCGCCTTGTCGTGGTCCAGTCCCACGCTCACCACAAGGGGATACTCGCGCAGCCGTTTCCAGGCATGCAGCCGCTCGACACCGTCAATCGGCGACTTGGCCTGGAACTCGCCCTGCATGCGGTCCGGGTGGCGCAGAAATTCGATATCGGGCGGCACGGACAGGCTCAGCACCTCTTCCTGCCGGTCAGAGCGCGCCAGATAGGCGCCATCGTCGCGCACCAGCAGCGTCACGTCGTTGCCACTTGTGGAAACGTCGCTGAAATGGCCAGAAAGGTACTCGGGCGCAACCGACAGCACCACCACGCCATCAAACTGCCCGCCCCGCATCACCGGGTACGAAAACTGCACCGACCATTTGCCCGACAAACGCCCCAGCGAAGGCCGACTGATAGACAGGGCTGGCTGGGTGCGCTCGGCGTGCACCTGGAAGTGCTCTCGATCTGCAATGGAAATCGGTGCGTCCTGGGTCTTGGGGTCCTGGTCCAGGCTCGAAAAAACCACCTGACCCGAAGCGTTGGCCACATAAATATGCCGCAGGCTGCCGTTGGGAAATGTGGCCAGGGCCGTGCGCACGGCGACGGGAAAGTAGTGGTCGGGCTCCGCCTCGCGATTCATGGCCAGGCTGCGTGCCAGATATTCCAGACCGGCCACCAGTGTCCCGACGTGCGAGGCCATGGTGGTGGACATCTGCACGGTGCGCAAATGGGCCTGGTTTTCGGCAAAGGCGAGTTGGTTGCGCTGTTGTGCCAGCAGTTGCCACCAAAAGATGCCGCCACACAAAGCCACCAGCACCAGCGCCCCCGCGATGCGCCAGAACCCTACGGGCGATGGCGCCCGGTAGGGGCGCAAACCCAAGTGCTTTGGTGGGAACAGGTGGCCAAAAATCTTCATCTGTCGCTATTTTATCGTTGTGATTGCAAATGGTTACACACGGTTGATTCCCCTTGCGCCAAACCCTGGTTCGGGCTACGCCGCGTCCAGCGCAAGAACCATGGCATGGCGAGCTGCCAGAGGCTGCAAGAAGCGGCCAGTGGCTGCCAGTAGCCGGTCACGCCTCCAGGCGCACGAAAGCCTCGGTGAATGCAAGAAGGGCAGTGCCTGCGGTCAGGCCATTGTTGCTGCCACTGGAGTACCGGCTGCTGCGGTGCCGCTCAACACTGCGCCTTCCAGCGTGGCCGGGTAAGGGCCTTCAACGTAGTCGCCGCAGGCGCACAGGCCGTTGGCCACGGTCTGAGGTGGGCGCTGCAACGCGGGCGTGCAGGCAAAGGTGGCACGTTTTTCGACAACCGTCTGGACGATGCGCAGGCCTTGCAGCCCCAACTGGTCCTGCGCCTGCTGCAGCACTTCCCGCTCCAGGGTGGCGCGATCCCCCTCGCTGGCGCTGACCACAAAGGCCAGCAAGCCCGCCGGGCCGCCCAGCTGCATGCGGTCAAACACAAACTGTGCGGGCTTGCCCGCACCGGGGCGCAGCGCCAGCATGGGCTGGCTGAGCACGGTGCCCTGCGGGAGCGCAGACGTCTGGGCATAAACGGTGGCGATGGCGGTGAAACGCAATGCTTGTGCCTTGCGTGCCCAGGCCTGCAGGGCCGCCGCCTCGGGGCCTTGCAGCGTGGGGTGTGCCGTTTGTGCCGTCAAAACCAGGCGGGCCGCCTCGGTGCTGGTGGTGGCCAGCACCACGGCGTCAAACGGCGCGTCGTCCACCCGCCAGCCGGTGCTGCCTGCGGGGCCGCGCGCTATGCGCTGCACCCGGTAGCCGCTGTGCAACGTGCCGCCTTGGGCTTGCAGCCATTGGCCGGCGGCCTCGGCAAACAGCGCGCCCAGGTCAGTGCGCGGCAGCAGCAGGTTGGAGCCGCCCCGGCCGCTGAACAGGCTGTCTTGCAGCACGCGCAAAAACACCTGGCCGCTGGCCTCGCACGCCGGGGTGTTGAGGGCCGACACGCACAGCGGGTCAATGAACTCGGCCATCAGGCGTGGTGTGAGCGCGGCGCACAGCTCGGCCACCGAAGTCTGCGGTGCGCAGCGAAAGCCGCGCAGCTGCCAGCCAGTGGCCGTGCGCAGCAGCGCCAGCTTGTCACGCCAATGCCAGCCTTTGGCGCGGGCAATGCCCAGCAGGGCATCCAGCGGCGGCGGCAGATCGGGCAATTGCAGCCCCTGCCCGTCGGGAAACTGCAGTGTGAGCGGCAGGCGCAGCAGGGCAGAATCCGTATCGACCCCCACCAGCCGCATCAGGCGCAGGCTGGTCGCATAGGCGCCAATCAAGATGTGCTGACCGTTGTCGAGGGTCACAGGCGAGCCGTCTGGCAGCGTGCCCGGCACAGCCCGCGCACGGCCGCCCACGGTGCGCGCCGCCTCGAACACCGTGATCTGATGGCCCGCCTGCGTGTGCGCAATGGCGGCAGCCATGCCCGCCCAGCCCGCACCGATGACGGCCACTTTCATACCTGGATATCCACGAAATCAACGAAAGAGCTGGGCGCGCACCAGGAGCGCGGCCCAAGGCCAGGGCCAATGTGGAACCGGCTTTGCCGGGCCACTGGTTGCGTCCCCCTTCCCGTGCACAGCGAGGGAGAAGGCGGAAGCGGCGCAGCCGCACAGTTGGGGGTACTCACATTCTGCCCAGCGCCTGCACCTTCCACGCCAGCCAGAACTTGCGCAGCGGCGTGAGCCGGATGCGTTGGTGGAGCACCTGAAAGTTCTCATGCTCGATCTCGCGCAGCAGCGTGCGGTAGATGCTGGCCATCATCAGGCCGGGTTTTTGCGCGCGGCGGTCGGCATCGGGCAGCAGGGCAAAGGCCTCGTCATACAGGCGGTGCGCGCGCTCGGCCTGAAAGCGCATCAACGCGGTAAAGCGCTCGGAATACTGGCGCTTCAAGATCTCGTGCGCCTTCACGTCAAACTGTTGCAGCTCGCTCACGGGCAGATAGATGCGGCCCAGCATGGCGTCCTCGCCCACGTCGCGGATGATGTTGGTGAGCTGAAACGCCAGGCCCAGCCGGTGGGCGTATTCGGTGGTGCGCGGGTCGGTCTGGCCAAAGATGCGCGCCGCCACCTCGCCCACGATGCCCGCCACCAGGTGGCAATAGCCTTTGAGGCCGGCAAAGTCGAGGTAGCGGGTTTGCTCCAGGTCCATCTGGCAGCCATCTATCACCGCCTGCAGGTGGCGCTGCTCAATGCCGTAGTCGGCGGTGTGCGGCATCAGCGCCTGCATCACCGGGTGCGTGGGCTGGCCGGCAAAGGCCTTGGCCACCTCGGCCTGCCACCAGGCCAGCTTGGTGCGGGCCACGCCAGGGTCGGTCACTTCATCCACCACATCGTCCACCTCGCGGCAAAACGCATAAAACGCCGTGATGGCCGCGCGGCGCGGCGCGGGAAGGAAGAGAAAGGCGTAATAAAAGCTGCTGCCCGAGGCCACGGCCTTTTGTTGAACGTACTGCTGCGGTGTCATGGGGCGAGATTGTCCCATGGCGCACAGGGCTTGCCGGGGTGACGGGGTTTAAGGTGTTTTTGGCCTCTAGCGCTTGATGGGTAAGCGCGAGCAGCTATTGTTTTGATAGTTTGATCGAAGCGGACGTCGTGGTGTCAACGCCGCTCCTTCTTTTGTGACCTCTTCGCGCACAACCTGGCGTCGTGGTCGTCGCCGTCTTCCGGGGCTGCCGCGTCGTGGCCGTCAGGGTGCTGGTGTCTGCGCGGGCCAGGTGAGGGCTTCGTCTCGGTGCGGCATGCCGGGCTGCAGGCTTGGGGCCTTGGGGCAGAGTGCCGCTGGGCGTTTCTTAGTGGCGGAATTTTCCTTCGCGGGTCACGATGGCCAGGTCGACCAGCGACAGGCCGGTGTGAGTGCCATTGCGGTAGTTCACCTTCAGGCCGTCGATCTGGAGGTCGGCGTCCTTGAGCCCTGCGACAAAGCTGTCACGGGTCGGGTTGGGGCCGGCGCGGCGCAGCGCCTCCACCAGTGCGCGGGCTGTCATGTAGCCTTCCAGACTGCCGTATGAAAAGTCTTCCTTGGGCTTGTAGGCCTTGAAGGCTTCCTGGTAGGCGCGGGTGATCGCGGTCTTGCGCTCCCAGGGGCTGGGCATCACCTGGGCAAAGATCATGTTCTGCGCCAGCGGCCCCAGATGCCTGGCCAGCTGGGTGGAACCCGAGTTGACGCCATAGAACTGGGTGGAAAGCCGCTGTTCGCGCGCTTTGCGGATGATCTTTTCATAGATGCCGGGGCTGCCATGGTTGAACACCATCTGCGCGCCACTGCTGGCGATCTGTTTCACCACGGCGTCGATGCCCGCGTCGTTGATGTCGGATTTGAAGGGCAGGTCGGCCGCCAGTTCCAGTCCGAGAGGCTGGATGATCTTGCGCACGTTGGCCAGGTGCTCCTGCCCCACCGCCGAATCCGAGCGAAGGAAGGCCACGCGTGTCATGCCCAGGTTTTTCGCGTGTGCGAGCAAGGCGCGAAATTCTTCTTTGTGCTCGGCGCGCACGGGAAAAACCAGCGGCTGGTGCGGCGCGCGGAACGTGGGGGAACCGGCCATGGGGCCAAAAAAAGGCACCTTGAGTTCGTTGCTGACCTTCATCACCGCGTTGGACGGCCCGCCTTCAATGGAGCCGAACACGATGAAGACCTTGTCTTTTGTAATCAGCTCGCGCGCGTTGGCCTCTGCCTGTGCCGGCTTGTTATCGTCATCCAGCACCTTGACGACGACTTTGCGGTCGGCGATGCCGCCCTGGCGGTTGACCTGCGCGAGGTAGGCCTGGACACCATCGAGCACGGCGACGCCGTAGTCGTTTTTGCCGCCCTGCAGCGTGATGGTTTGGCCAATCAGGAGTTGTTGGGCCGTGACGCCGTCTGCGGCGTGAGCGCTGGGAAATGCCAGCACAGTAGTGATGACGGTCGAGAGGAGTCTGCGACGAATCGATGTGTTAATTTTTATAGTAAATTTCTATTTCAGAGCGATTCTACGAAGCCCCAATATCCCCCGCTGGTGTCAGGCATAGACGAGGCCGGGCATCGTGAAACAGCCGACACGCCGCATCCCCGCCAGGGTCAAAGCGAAAGCGTCCATGAACCTTCTGGGGCCAGCATCCGCATGGGGCTGCCATCGGGCCGGGGCTGCATCAACCGCGCCCTGCTGGTAGGGGCGGGACAGTGGTCAGGAAGGCAGGCTCAATCGCTGCCTCAGCACTCCACCACATTCACCGCCAGCCCGCCGCGCGAGGTTTCCTTGTATTTGGCTTTCATGTCGGCGCCGGTCTGCATCATGGTTTTGATGACCTTGTCGAGCGAGACCACATGCTGGCCGTCGCCGCGCAGGGCCATGC
>ERZ1023710.28-NODE-28-length-15522-cov-11.432792_pt1 | contig 15522 bp, 12 predicted proteins | sample MGYA00520877_ERZ1023710 | MGnify/ENA primary metagenome ERZ1023710 (study PRJEB33180, sample SAMEA4046005) | wastewater metagenome | place: Denmark | collected 2016-03-29 | study: EMG produced TPA metagenomics assembly of the PRJEB13832 data set (Local surveillance...
AACCTGCTTTATCAAGCGTGCCACGAGTGGCGTACTGATAGGCTGAAGGATTCGGTGTAAACTCGTAACCTGCAGACTGTAGCGCTTTACGTACGTAACGGGCACAGTAGCCTGAGCTTTTAGATAGCGCAACTCGTGAGGCACGTGCAGCGGCAATAGCAGGTGCTGAATTGCTATCAGGAACCGTATTAACTTGCTGCTGCTGTTGTTCAGCGTACAAGCGGCTGTTTAATGACGAAAGCTGATTCTCTTTTTGCTTGGCCTGCGCACTTAGGTTGCTAATTGCTTGACTGATTTCATCATTATTAGAAACATAAGCACCACTGCTAGTGCTATAGATGTTTTTTGATGAACCGTAGTTTGATGCCACAGAAGTATTGGTGATGGTATTATCTGTTTGAGAGATTGTGATAGCAGCAGCACTCGTTTGTGCTATGCCCATGCCCAGTACTGACAAAATCAATAAAGCCTGTTTCATAAAATTACTACCTACGGTTAATTCAAAATAGTCTGTTATCAACAACAGCGCAATCAATTAAATGTCAACAACTTAAGTATATACACGTCATAGTGATTGATACTTCTGCTGCATATTCTTCCTATAAAAAATGATTATTGGCGATCACAGCTCATTGAAGTCTTACGAAGCTGTTGCAAATCAAGCTACTGGTCAAAACACAAAGCCGACTTTAGCATAGGTTGTTTAGCCTGTCATCACCCTTAAGAATCCCAAAATATTTTCTTGATTTTGAAAAAATTACTAATAATGTACATTTTACAATGTAATTTTGTGTAACATATCGCAGGATATAGCTGACTACATTGACAATAATTTTTACTGTTTTATGAGAAAAAAAACGTCTAAGCGTTAAATCCATAATTATGGATTTAACGCTTAGACGTTTTTTAATTGGACTGAGGCAATTATGCTACATAGGGTTTAACTCATTATTAAGATAATATAATAATCTATAGTGTCAATATAGACTTTAATTCCCTACTGGATTATGTAATCTTACGTAATTGTTTCGATACATCCTGTATGTTCTTGTATTAGTCTTTAATTATTTGTCTGTTTTAAAGGTAAATAACGGATAAATCAGCTTACATTGTCATCAAAAGTTACAAATTCGAAGTTATTTTTGCTTTTAAAGTCGCAATAGCTAATGAATTTTTTGATGAAGAATCATTTTATAAGCAATAGAACAGTCTTATACCTACCTCATTCGCTTTTAACGCTAACACTATAATCAAAGTATTCTTAACTGCTAACACACTATAATTGCTGCTCTACCGATTCAATATCAGCATAAACTTGGGTTGTCCCGTCTTTATTGAGCTGCATAACCTGATAGGGCATGAATTTATTTTGATACTCCATACCTGGGCTACCAACAGGCATGCCAGGTACGGCAAGACCCATAGCTTGTACTGGCGGATTTTCTAAAAACTGCGCCATATACTTAGCAGGTACATGACCTTCAAAGACGTAATCATCAGTAGTGACTACAGTATGGCAAGAACGCATCTCATTTGGAACGCTGTAGCGCTCTTTAAATACGGCTAAGTCCGCAACATCTTGCGCGGTTGCACTTAGACCATTATCTTCTGCATGACTTATCCATTCTTTACAGCAGCCGCAATTGGCATCTTTATAGACAGTGGCTGAGACGTTTTTTAGTAGGTCTGGTTTACTTACTGACATTGTCATCATGTGAGCACTTTTAGCGTTTGGTTCATCTTCCTTTAAAGTGACAGCTGTTGCATTTTCGGTTGTTACTGATGTTGTGCTTGCATCAGATACGCCACTACTCGGTTGGCTACAAGCAAATAGTGATGAGGCGGCAAGTAATACTAACGTACTACGCAACCCCTTAGACAGATGACGATTGAATATAAGACTGGATTTTATTTTTAAGGGGGTCATAGTGCTCTCTCATGTACTGTAAATATTGTGAGCTATAGAAGGCCAAGTAACACTTCATATCGTTTGGTAATGTAGCATAATAACCCATCAAACGGAGTACGTAAATTTATCCATTGAGCAGTGCGGACTGGTATCATAAGCAGTTTTTATTTTGAAATGCTGCCTGTAGTATTAACGGGTCTATCTGAGTTTTGGATTTTGATTAAAAATTCAAGGCTTATAATTTTGGATAATTTGCGATGCGCCTGTCTACTATTAATCTACAAAAGCGTTTGAGTACTCAATCAAATCAATTACCGCTATGGTTTACGCTAGTAGCAGCATGGCTTGCAGGGGCTATTTTCTTATTTGCGCTAGCGCCTTATGGGTTCTGGCCGCTAGCAATAGTGTCACCAGCGATTTTATATGCGCTGTTGGTACCAAGTATGAGTGGTCGTCGCGCTTTTATTATCGGTGAAGCTTACGGTATGGGGTTATGGTGCGTCGGCGGCTTTTGGCTCTATACAGCTATCCATGATTATAGCGATACTCCAACGTGGCTCGCATTGATTATGATTGCATTGATGGGTCTCGGTATGGGACTGTTTCATGGATTTTTAGCACTAGTCTTTAACCGTATGGTAGGCAAACAACCCTTTTCATTTGCTGCTCTTTGGGTGCTACAAGAATGGTTAAAAACTTGGTTATTCACAGGCTTTCCGTGGCTGTTTGTTGGTTATGCATTTACTGAAGAGTATTGGTTATCGTCCTTAGCACCCGTTGCTGGTGTTTTTGCCGTCTCTTTTGTTGCCATACTATTGGCTGCAAGTTTAGTAGAGCTACTGCTTCGGCGCAGTAGTTATGCCGTCGTTTCTGTACTGTTATTAGCCATTAGCACATCATTATGGCTGGTCAATCCGCAATGGACAAAACCTAAGGGCACACCTGATCTGTCAGTGTCATTGATTCAAGGTAATATTTCACAAGATATAAAGTGGCTGACTCAATATCAAGTAGAAACGCTAAAGATTTATGCGAAGTTAACGCGCACTGAGTGGGGACGTGATGTTGTGGTGTGGCCTGAATCATCTATTCCGATGTTTCAGGATGAGGCTGCGGGCTTTATTAGTGAAATGATAGAAATGGCTAATGCGACCAATACGACATGGATAACTGGTATCCCTTATAAGGATAAAGCGGCATTCAATGCCAGTACGGATAAGTATCCCCCATTTTACAATAGCGTGATTGCTCGAGGTGTAGAAGCGGAAGGCCTATACAAGAAGCAGCGTCTAGTGCCTTTTGGAGAGTATATTCCATTTGAAGGCGTGCTCGATATTTTCCCAAGTTTGGCCGGTAGTCAGGATATTAAGAGCTATAGTCGTGGTAGTGATCAGCAGTCACCGCTACAGGTGCGTGGACACAATATAGGGACGGCTATCTGTTATGAGGTAGCTTATCCAGATACCACGCGTAAAAATGCCATCGATACTGACTTTTTGTTGACCGTCTCTAACGATGCCTGGTTTGGCACTTCAGCAGGACCATTGCAACATTTGCAAATGGTACAAATGCGCGCGCTTGAGAACGGGCGCTGGTTTATTCGAGCGACCAATACTGGTGTTACCGCTATCATTAACCATAAAGGTCGTATTGTAAAACGCGCACCGCAGTTTGAGCGTACTGTACTACGTGGTGAGATACAGGCACGGGTTGGTAACACGCCCTTTATGCTTATGGGAAATTATCCTATCTTGATAATAATAACCTTGTTATTACTACTAAGCTATTTTGGCAAAGGTCTAACCACACTTAGAAGACGAGGGTAATAGTAAACTTAATCATAATAATTTAATCAGCATAAATTTTATTGTAGGATTCATGTTTCAGCTGCTTTAGACTCTAAGTCTTGATCAAGCGGTTCTACGAAACTTTCAGATATTATCATGCTTTAGATATCTCTAACCAAATGACCATATTCGTGACATGCATCGAATCTACTTTTCTCCATAGTTTTTTGGTTATTCAAAAAGATAAAAGGCATTCACGCCTCAGTTGGTTGATTAGATTTAGGGAGAATATCACATTGCTGGGATAATTTTTTTTCGCTTGCTGCGCGCAAGCCAAACAGATGCTTCGAAATATTTATTCCAGCACCACGTTATGATCGTTGACACTCTTTTGTTTTGAACAGACGGTCGTGTTCGCAAGGGTCAAATTTTGCTATTATGACCAACATTTTATTATCAATAATTATGATACCTTTATGATGATTCATCCTCAGTATGATCCCGTTGCGCTGTCTTTGGGTCCAGTAGAAGTGAACTGGTATGGTTTAATGTACCTGCTGGCATTTGCCGCCGCTTATGGTCTGGCTTGGTATCGTAGTACCAAACGCGACAATTGGACCACCGATATGGTGTCTGATTTGGTCTTTTATGGGGCGCTTGGCGTTATTTTAGGCGGTCGGATTGGCTATGTGCTGTTTTATCAATTCGGCGAGCTACTACAAAACCCCGCATACCTATTAAAGGTTTGGGAAGGCGGTATGTCTTTCCACGGCGGCTTTATTGGCGTCATGATAGGTATGTGGTTCTTTGCGCGTAAATACAAAAAAACCACCTTTCAAGTATTCGATTTTATCGTTCCTTGCGTGCCAACTGGCTTACTGTTTGGTCGTATCGGTAATTATATCAATGGTGAACTATGGGGGCGCGTATCAGACGGTGGCTATAATTGGCTGACCTACTTTCCGCAAGCCGCTGCCTTTGATATGGAGCAATTACAGAGCAATCCACAATTGCAAGAATTAATGATTGAGGTTAATGGTCAGTACATACTGCCTCGTCATCCATCGCAACTATATGAAGCCTTCGCCGAAGGTCTGCTGCTATTTATCTTTTTATGGTGGTACTCATCAAAGCCGCGTCCACGTATGGCCGCTTCTGCCGTGTTCTTACTGGGCTACGGTATCAGCCGCTTTATCATTGAATTCTTCCGTCAGCCAGATGCTGATCAAGGATTTATCCTTTTAGGTTGGATGACCAAAGGACAAATATTAAGCGCACCGATGATTATCGCTGGCTTAATTATGCTGATTTACGCTTATAAACGTGGTATCTATGATTGGGGTAAGCAGTCTGCTTATTAGGTATGAGAGACAATCATGTATGAACTAATAAAAATGAACGCTGTGCTAACAAGATACATTCCTTTGTGAAACTGATATCTATGTTAGAGTAAGATTTTTTATTCCTAAAGCCAATCTGTTTAGTGACAACTGGGAGGTAAGCCTTCATTTATTTAATGGTAAGGCAGATAGTGAACTGCACCGACTTTATCGGAAGTTGCTTTACTTGAGTCCGGCTGTATGACTCCTGCTGTCAAATCCGTAGACATTAACTTGGGAGATTTCCGTTACGCAGCCTGACGGTAAAAGTCAAACCATACCTGTCTTGGCGATTTATAGCCCAAACCCTTTTGAATCCCTGTCGAGCTATATGTATATCCAATATAATGGATATTATTTTTTAATAATGTAGTGGATCACTCAGTATCGGTAAACTTTGATTGATAGTCTATGTGTTGCGCGGTGCAAACATAATAATAGCCATGCCTAGAAGTGCTACTGATGTACCTAATATGTCCCATGTCGTTGGTCGAATACCATCAACAGCCCATAACCATAGGATTGCCATCGTTACATACACACCACCATAGGCGGCATAAACTCTGCCAACAGCGGTTGGATGTAAAGTCAGTAACCATACAAAAGCAACCAAACTAAGCGCACTAGGGACAAGAAGCCATATTGACTTACCCTCTCTTAGCCACAAGTATGGCAAATAACAGCCTACAATCTCTGCTAGTGCAGTAATAGCAAAAAGCCCAACTGTTTTTAATTCAGACAAAAAACTTACTCCTTTAGTCATCCATAATGCAGCGATCGAGTTTATCATACCACTATAAAAAGCATCCTATAAATATGCTACCCCCCCCAGTATAAAATGAGACAATAAAAATAATGTCACATACTCAAAAAAGTAAGAGCAAGCTACTAGGACGTATCAGACGTATCAAAGGTCAGTCAGTAGCAATAGAAGCTTCATTAGAAGGCGATCCTGAATGCATGGCTCTTTTGCAGCAAATAGCGGCATTAAAGGGGGCGGTAAACGGTCTTATGAAGGAGGTTTTAGAAGAGCATATAAAAGAGCATTTAGGAGCAGAAGACATGACCCAACAACAACGTCAACAAGAGATAGAAGACGTCTTATCCATACTAAAAACTTATATGAAATAGAAAACTAAGAAGAATAATATTTCAAAAGGAACGATTTTTTCATGTTAGAAGTACTATTATTGGCGCTGGCACTCGCTGCGGATGCGTTTGCGGCTTCAATCGGTCTTGGCTCGACTCACAAAAGCGATGTTAATTCGCAGTTTATGAAAATGGCGTTACTCATTGGTGTCTATTTCGGGGTTGCTCAGGGAGTGATGCCGCTGATTGGTTATGCGCTTGGCTCTACCATGCTAGGCTGGTTTGCTGAAGGTGCTTCTTGGGTTGCTTTTGTCATACTGGTAGCTCTTGGAATTAAGATGCTCTATGAGTCGCGTTCCGTTAACAATGATGAGACTCGGATCAATTTAAGTCATAAAACATTGCTTTCGTTGGCTATAGCAACGAGTCTTGATGCGATGGGGGCAGGTTTTACGTTAAACCTGTTGGCTGTTAATGCTTATTTGGCATGTTTAATTATTGCACTCACGACAGCTGTTTTAAGTGTCTTAGGCGCTTATATAGGACGCAAGTCAGGAACATGGCTGGGCAGTTGGGCAGAAGCTCTAGGCGGTTTGGTGTTGATAGCTATCGGTGTGAATATGGTGGTTTAAAGGCGACCTTATATTTAATAGGTACAGCGACTAATTAAAAAGATGGATATGCCGCCATTTCATCTTGAAAGGTACACTGCTATGTACACTGAGCTGCTATGAGTATTTTGACTACTGACATCAATAGCTTGCAGCTTGATATTCAAGTCCTCACTAGGGAACCGAACCAGTGAAAGCACCTGATTGGTTCGCCGTAGTTATACTATACTGTAGTCAAATCGTTCCGTTTACTCAGACTTAAAAAACAAATCGCCAATATCTTCTTTTAATTTCTCAATTACGTGTTGCGTAATCAAAGTATCAATGTTCGAATATATATTAAGTAATCCGACTGAAATCTGCGAAAGAGATAAAGCAGTCAATTGAGCAGGATCAGTCATACCTGAGTTGCTTGCCCCTACTAGCAGAACGTCTTCTTTTGCCTCAGCTAGGCCAAGCTTGCTATTAATACCATGTGCATTTGCATGTATGTTTTGGCTTGCCCATTTATAATATGGTCGAAAGTGATCAAGATCTACAGCTTCTTCAATATTGAAAAAGTTAGGTTTTTTATTGTTTAATACGTTTGCCGCCCAACCGTAACTCGTCTTGAAGTCTTGCCCATATTTACTAAGTAATTCTTCATAAGCTAACTTACATTCCATTAATTCTTCTTCAGAGAATTTAACGATATTTAGTCTTGGCTCGTAGTGATTGTATTGCCTCATACCTTTATAAGACTCTACTACTTCATGTTGACGATAACGAATGGAAAGCTCGTTCTCATGAGCACTTAGAAAAAGAGCTGTAACTACTACCTCATGTAATGCGCGCCATCGTGCGTGAGCACCATCAGCAAAACCGCCTTTAAGTAACCAAAGTATCTCTGAAGAAATATGACAGGCTCTAGCATGTAAGCGAACTACAGTGTCAAATTTTACATTATTCTCTCGAGCTGCCCGGTCTCTATTGGTATTATTAAAATCTTCCCCTATTTCAGAACATGTAATAATAAAAATCTCTAAAGCATCAAAGCCGCTTTTCCATCTCTTAATATTTCTATCTACGAACCCATCTGCATCGTCTCTAATCAATTTCAGATGGTTTTCGGATTCTTTATTTAATGATAAGACAATTGTATCGGCTATCTCTGGGATAGTTTCATTTATGAAATCTGAAGCAGAAGAGCTTATACAAGACGCTAGCTCAGATTTTGATAAACGACAATCGGCGCTTTCAACAGTCTTATGCAACATTTCGTTAAATATGTCTTGGTAATTATTCATTATTTACTCTAAATTCATACTAATAAGTTATATCAGTTATTGAAAGATGGTGATCAAGATGAGCATGAAGGAATGATTGCTATTGATTTTATTGTTTTTCCTAGTAGTCAATGTAGCTGTGCCCTAGGACACTGTGACAGCAGGCATCTGATATAAATTGCAGCTAAGCATGCAAGGCCGTTAATAAACTCGAAAACCTGAAGCAGTCCAGGTGTTTATACCAAGCTAATAACGATTTACATCTATAGATGGTCCATCTATTCCTACACCGCTAATTGGATTTGTATCAAAAATATACCTTCCAAATATTGAGTTGAAATTCTCTTCCGCATCTAGGAAATATTGTAAGATACCATCTAACAACTCCCGAAAAGTCGAACCATACCATGTGACTCCTGGCGCAATCTTAGATAAAACTTCCATTTTGAAAGTTTTAATGTCGGAAGGTGGATTAAGTAAAGTACCAGTATCAATCATAGGACTTATACTGAGCATATTAAACATTGCCAACATAAATGAAGATACACGATACTCTGAACGTAACCGATCAAATAAATCCTTATTTTCTTTGGAAAGCTTGTTGTACTCTTTATCACGGTGATGATTAAATTCTTCAGTGTACTGTAAAACACGATCCGCAGCATCCCCTACACGAGGACAGAAATATCTTGTCCACCAAGCTTCGAAATATCGTTGCTGAAATTCTAAATAAGTTAAACCAACAATGTTTGTGCTTCTAGTATATTCTTTTGCTCCAGATTGTAGTCCGTGTTTGGAAATGATAAACCCAATGTTAGCGCCAGTTTCGTGCATAACAGTCGTAAATGAATGTACAACGGATTGAGGTATAGCTGAACTCCAGTTTTTGCATTCTACAATATATTTAATATTGTCTAAGCTTAGTCCATCGATAGCTAAAACATCAACGTTAACAGAGCCCCGTGGGGTAGGTATATTTACCTCAATATCTGACGACAAGCCAACATTGCGAAATATTCTCTTCACACCTAATTGAAGGTCTTGCCATTTATCAGGATATGGATTATCAATCATAGAGTTTGGAGTATCCTTTTAGCTAAGCGTAAGAATTGTTCTGTCTAACTCATGTATAGCGTGGTGTGCCTTTCAAGCTTGATATATCTACTCGATCACCGATACCCTTTTCAATAGCTAATTTTCGAACCTTCTCAATATCTGTGTCTGATAAAAATGGTCCAAGATGAATTCGCTCAATCAGATCGGTTACTTCAAATTTAACTTTTATACCGTGCTCAGGTATATCTACTCCAAACTCTTCTGCCAATCGGAGAGAAATACCTATCCGAAACTCTTTTTCCCAATCGAAAGCAGTATGCTTATGCCAAAACCGTTCTATCATACTAACTTTCAGTTTTCCTTTGGTAAGATCAACATATTTGACATTGCCAACGCATAGATTTTCTTCAGCATATTTAGGGTTTAATCTAAACGGTTTTATGGATTTTTTTATCTTATCTAAGTTGGTTTGTATAGCTACACCCTTCCATTCATCGGCGTATAACTGCCACATGGCGTCGCTTTCATACAAGGATCTATGCCAACAACTTACTTTGGTTAAACGTTTTAATTCTTCAAAAGCTTTTTCAGTACCGTCAAGTTCCGCATAACGTGGATCTGTTTTATATTCTGAAGATACTATTGCCACAGCTCCTTCAAACTTATCATTAAACTCACGCGCTGAAGCAAAGTACAACTCACCAGTATTCAGAAAATCTATTAGCCTTTCTGTTTTAAAATATCGCCATAATGGTTCTATAGTATTTGGCTCATCGCCGATAAAGTTCATAATCTATCCTAATCGGTTTGTTGCATATTTTTAAGGATAGATTCCACTTTGATATAGAACTCATTAGCCTTATCGCATATAGTTGATACGCTTATAGTCATGCCCCAAAACTCATCAACAAAAATTTCAATGGCTATTAACAAATGCTCTGCGGCTAGATTAGAATCAATATATTTTGATGGAATATGTAAACTTTCATTATCCCGCGCAAAATATAACGACTTTTCCCTTAGTGATGAATATTCGCCAGAACTATAGCCTTCGAAAATCTCCTTAGCCCTATCAGCACCAATACTATTAGCTATGCGGTCACCAATTAGATAAACAGGTGATATTGCAATTTTATGCTTCATGTTATGGTTAAAAAGATGATCTTTTCCTCGTTTTACTTTTAGTAAATCCTTTTGTTGTGCTGCACGCATATACCCAGCTTTTATTTTGGCAATTTCTTCAAATATAGTGATTGATAAAAAAAGAGAGGGGGCAAAACTACCACTCTTCAACAAAGTGTATGATGCGCATATCAAATCGTAAATGTGAGCAATAGCATCGTTATACTCTTCTCGACCATGTAAGCCTGTATACCCATCTGAAAATATTACAGAAGCTTCTACAGCTATGTTATTTCCGCTCTTTTCCACAACTTATTCTCTCTTGTTAGCTCTATTTATCTGTTTTAGAAATTAAGTTTGATCTAGAGAAGCTGTTATTTTTAAAATATACCTTAACTATCAAACCACCCTACTCTTCTTAAAGTTCTCAGCCTGCTCAAATATCTCTTTATAGACCTCTTTGGAATCAACAGGTGGATATCCCCACGCGTCTAACAATATCATCAAATCAAATTGTAGCTCCGCTTTGATGTCGTCGCGCTTGTTCCAATCCGTGTATTTGGCTTTCTCATCGATAAGCTTTTTTACTTCTTTGGACAGCTCAATCAGCTTGTCTTCGGGATAGGTAAAATCGTATTTATGTGCCAGTGACAGCAGAATGTCATAAAATGCCTTTTCTTCAAAGTCGATACCCATTTCACCAAACGACGCCATCTCTTCGCGCAGCTCGTGATACAGCTTGATGATCTCATCAGAGAAATCGCCAATGACTTCAGCACGTAGTAAGTCCTGCTCGTCACGGTCGTTATACTTCTCAACCAAGGCATTCATCTTCTTACTGAAATCGACGCCCTTAACCTTATTGGTCTTTTTCAGCTCACCAATGGCTTTAGCGAGTAGCTGTTGTAGTAGCTCCAGCTTAGTATTGGGCTGCTTAATCACCTCAAGCTTGGCTAGGTAGTCTTCATCGAAAATATCGATCTCACCGTCGGTGTTATCACCCAGCTTAAAGATTTCTTCTACCCCGTCACTCAGCAGCGCGTCTTTCACCAATTCACGTACCTTCTGGTTCATCTGTTCGACGTCAGGTGCGCCGCCCGTGGTGATTTTAAAGATGATGGTACGAATGGCTAGGTAGTAATGAATCTTGTCCTTGTGCGCCTTTGTGAGCTCACTGCTACCGACGCAAATATCATAGGCAGACTTCAAACGCTTGGCTAAATCCATAAAACGTTTTTCTAGCTTTTTCGATTGCAGCGCAAAGTCAGCAGCCGCATTTAAGCAATTAAGTTGCTGCAGTGGCGTGCCGTTAAAGTACAGGCTAGAGTCAAACTTATGGTAAACCGTATCCAGTAGGTTTAAATGGTCTTTCACCACCACGACTGACTTTTGGATGTCTTCTAGGTTTTGAATCTGACCGCCAGTGTAATGTGAGAGCGCTAGGTTCATCTGCTTTTTGATGCCCATATAATCGACCACTAAGCCGCTCTCTTTACCTTCAAACTTACGGTTGACCCGTGAGATAGTTTGAATTAGGCTATGCTTTTGCAAAGGTTTATCAATGTAGATGGTATCGAGGAAAGGTACGTCAAAGCCTGTGAGCCACATATCGACGACGATGGCGATTTTAAAGTTCGACTTGCCATTTTTAAACTGACGATCCAGCTCTTTGCGGTAGTCTTTATTACCAAGATTGTCCCACATCCCTTTTGCATCATCCTTGTTACGAGTCATGATCATCTTGACGCGCTCCATGGGTTTGACCTTTTTCTTATCACTTTCCGATAAGGTTGAGCCTTCCTCGCACGCTCGTACCTCATCCCATTCAGGACGCAGCTCTATGATGTCTTTATATAACTGATAGGCGGCTTCACGGCTGCTACAGACAAACATAGCCTTGCCTTTTTGTGTGGTGCCCTCGCTTACGCGTGCTTCGTAATGCTGAACAAAGTCTTCGGCAATGGCGCGGATACGATCAGGGTCACCTAATATGGTAGACATGCTCGCCATAGTTTGTTTACTTTTATCGACCTGATATTCATTTGCGCCCGACTCTACGCTGTGCTTGTAATACTTCTCCACTTCATCGAGCTGTTTGCTATCGAGTAGCACTTTAGCGGCGCGACCTTCATAGACGATACGCACGGTGATTTCATCAAATACCGACTCAACCATGGTGTAGCTATCAACGACGGGACCGAAGACATCAAGGGTGGCATCAATCGGCGTGCCTGTGAAGCCGACGTAAGTGGCATTGGGTAATGAGTCATGCAGATACTTAGCGAAGCCGTAGGTCTTTTTGACGCCATCTTCGGTAACGGTGATTTTTTGCTGGAGATTGATTTGGCTACGATGCGCTTCATCAGAGATACAGATGACGTTGGTACGCTCTGTCAGTAGTGCTAAGTCTTCGGTAAACTTGTGAATGGTGGTTAGGAATACGCCGCCACTCTTACGCCCTTTGAGCTCTTCTCTTAGCTCAGCACGACTCTCGACACTGATGATATTCTCATCACCGATATAGGTCTTGGCATTGGTAAAGGTTTTGGATAACTGATCATCCAAATCGGTGCGGTCAGTGATTAAGATGATGGTTGGACTACCAAGCGCCGCGTCTTTCATCAGTAGACGGGCTAAAAACAGCATGGTAAAGCTCTTGCCACAGCCAGTTGCCCCAAAGTACGTACCACCCTTCCCATCTCGTAAAGCATCACTCTCATCAAACTTACCGTTTGCATCAAGCACTTTCATATGTTGCTTAATATTGGCGTATAGCTTGGTGGCGGCATAATACTGCGGATAGCGACAAACGATTTTTTCTTCCTTGCTTGATTTGTCAGGTACGTAAATAAAATTACGGATGACATCAAGCAAGCGCGTTTTATCAAATAAACCGCTCATCATGGTCAATAAGGAGTGGATACCGTCTTTCTCTAACTTCTCATCGCCCGTGACTTTGCGCCAAGAGTAGTAGAACTCATAAGGGGCAAAGAACGAACCCATCTTTGAGTTGACCCCATCGCTAATCACACATAGGGCGTTGTATTTAAACAGCTCTGGAATATCGCGCTTATAACGGGTGGTCAGTTGGGTGTAGGCATCAAGCATGGTGGCATCTTCACGGATGCTGCTCTTAAACTCAAACACCACCAGTGGTAAGCCGTTGATGTAGAGAATGCCATCAGGAATACGCAGCTCAAAGCCTTGTATCTCCATCTGATTGACGATGCGAAAGCGATTGTTATCGAGTGCTTCATAATCAATCAGTTGGATGTATAAATCTTTTTGGGTATAGTCTTCACGCTTGAGGGTGAAGCCATCAGCAACAAGCTTCATGATGGCTTTGTTGGTATCGTAAAGGTCTGAGGCTGGAAGGTATTCAAGCTTATGAATGATGGACTCAATCTCATAATCAGTGATCAAGTCTGCTTGATAACGAGCGGCTAGAAACTGTCGAAGATCAGACTTAATCAGCACATCGTCAGGATTGCGGTCGAGTGCTTCGCCTAGAGTATGTGGGTAGCCTTCAGCTACTAGTAGCTCGATAATGGCTTGTTCAAGTCGGTCTTCGGTGAATTTCAACTATAAGTCCTTTTTTAGATAAATAGAGCATTTTTCAATAACGTTAGTAATCGGTGCAGGAAATGTGAACCCTACAAAGCTGCGAAGCTGGATGTCGTCTCATAAACTTTTTTTACCGGATTGAACTTCATAACGAAGCTTTTATTAATAAAATCAGGACGCTCAGGGTCATCAGGAGGTATGCCTTTATAAGTCAACTTGATTGGATAGTAGGCAGATTTTTCAGGCATTACCTCAACAATTCCTTCATAATCGTAATTTAAGAGTGATTCAGAATCATGTGCACCGTTATTATCTGAACCAGCATCACCCAACGCATAAGTATTAATAAAATCATTTTCAGGTAGATGTAGTACCGCCCATGATTCCGTCGTATAACCTTGACGCATATATCCACTCTTGAAAATGCTACCTACTAGATTTTCACCTAAAAACTGTAAAGTATCATAAAGGTCATTATTTTGAAGGTTCATTGAACCGTAGTTACTTGAAAACTCTAAGCTCTCAGATGTCCTGCTTACTAACTGAAACTGTCTATCATTTAGTTTTTTAAAGCTGTATACATCTGCTTTTGAACCGCAAGGAAAACAATATTCTAACGAGTCATCATGAATGAGCACTTTTTCTATGGTCACTAAATAACGTTGTTCACCATCCGTGCTGTCATAAAGCTCTATAGGGTGCATTAAAGCCACTGTTCTGTATGCTGTGCTATCAGCACGACCTAAGCCAATATTTGGTAACGAATCGATATATGGGTCATCTGCAACAGTAGGAGTCATTTGACCACCATAAAACTGACGCATGACCTCTTTAAAGCTTAAATCTTTGATTTTGACCTGAGCCATTTGACTGGCAGAGAAAGCAGGAGTGGCAGCTATTACAGGGGCCGCGGATAGAACGCTTAAGCTGAGCACCAAACTAAGTAAAAGCTTTTTCATGCCGAATTCCATAAATGTTATATTTTTGAGACAATCGTTTGCTATCAAAAGCTATAGGACTTCACTCACAAGTTCAGCAGCGTCTGAGATACGCAACTCACCTGATATTAATTTAGGTAAAAGAGTGTCGCGAAGTTTGGATATTATCTCTACTTGCAAATCCAGCTCTTTTCTTTTAACTAAACTGTCACTAAAAATATTCGAGGCTTTTTTTAGTAACTTTGTGCTGGGGTGTAGTAATGGATATTCTAATAAATAGCTTATCTTCATATTTGGACGAGTTGAAGACTCTCCAGTGATTCTATCAATATAAGTTCTAAACTCTTTAGTCTGAAATGCTTGATATACATATATAGGGTTAGTATTAACTCGTATTCTAATTAGACCATTATTATAAACTGCACTTAAGTCTTCGAGGATAATCTTACTTAGTCCTAAAATACTTGTACGTGTTATTAGGATATCCCCTTTTAACAGTTTAAATTTTTCAAAATTTTCAGCTGTTACATTGGAGAACCCCCAAGATGCAATATCCCTATTGTTACTAAAATCGCCAATGCGAGCGCATTTTATACCAGTATCGTAATCTACTATCGGAGCTTTCTGTATGGCATCAGCGCCAGTATTCGACTTTTCAATAAAGCTAGATAAAGGTTCATTTACCCAGCCTTTGGGAATCCAGCCCATTTCCTCAGTAAACTCAAACTCATTAGGAAATAAATTCTGAATATCTGGGCCGTCTTTTTTCTCAATCCCTTTACGTTGCTCGGCACGATCTAAC
>ERZ1023710.31-NODE-31-length-14833-cov-19.211395_pt1 | contig 14833 bp, 15 predicted proteins | sample MGYA00520877_ERZ1023710 | MGnify/ENA primary metagenome ERZ1023710 (study PRJEB33180, sample SAMEA4046005) | wastewater metagenome | place: Denmark | collected 2016-03-29 | study: EMG produced TPA metagenomics assembly of the PRJEB13832 data set (Local surveillance...
GGCAAGCACGACAAAGTGCACATCTTCAAGATGCGCCGTCGCAAGCACTATCAGAAACGTCAAGGTCACCGTCAGCAGTTCACCGAACTGCAAATCGGCGTGATCGCTGCTTAAGAAGGAGCTGATGTCATGGCACAGAAAAAAGGCGGCGGCTCTACGCGAAACGGGCGCGACTCCAAGCCGAAGATGCTGGGTGTCAAGGCGTTCGGTGGTGAACTGATCAGTGCTGGTTCGATCATCGTGCGCCAGCGCGGCACTCGCTTCCACCCCGGCAGCAATGTCGGAGTCGGCAAGGATCACACCTTGTTCGCCTTGGTGGACGGCCACGTGTCGTTTGGCACCAAGGGTGCGTTGTCCAAGTCCACGGTCAACGTGACTCCCGCCTGAGGTTGATTCCTCTGGCAGCAATCGAAGCCCCGCCCTGTCGGGGCTTTGTTGTTTAAGGCGTGCGCTGGTGCTAAGGTGCTGGCCCGCGTGCCCCGCATGGACGGGGCTTTGTGCTTTCAGGAGGGGTTGCCCGCCTGCGTTGCGCTCTTTTGTAAACTGGATATCCCATGAAGTTCGTCGATGAAGCCTTTATTGACATTGCCGCAGGTGATGGTGGCAATGGCTGCGTGTCGTTCCGGCACGAAAAATACAAGGAATTCGGCGGCCCCAATGGCGGAGACGGCGGGCGTGGGGGGCATGTATTTGCCGTGGCCGACCCCAATCTCAATACTCTGGTGGATTTCCGCTATTCGCGTCGCCATGAAGCCAAACGGGGTGAACACGGCATGGGCTCCGACATGTTTGGCGCCGCTGGCACCGACATCACCCTGAAGATGCCGGTGGGCACCATCATTACCGACGCCGAAACGGGCGAGGTGCTGTATGAGTTGCTGACGCCCGGGGAGGTGGTCACCATCGCCAAGGGCGGGGATGGTGGTTTTGGCAACATGCGCTTCAAAAGCGCAATCAACCGCGCTCCGCGTCAAAAGACCCCGGGCTGGCCGGGTGAGAAGAAAAATCTCAAGCTGGAATTGAAGGTGCTTGCTGATGTCGGGCTGCTGGGTATGCCCAACGCGGGCAAATCCACCTTCATCACCGCGGTATCGAACGCGCGCCCCAAGATTGCCGACTATCCCTTCACCACGCTGCACCCGAATCTCGGGGTGGTGCGCGTGGGGCCTGAGCAGAGCTTTGTGGTGGCCGATATTCCTGGTCTGATTGAGGGTGCCTCGGAGGGGGCCGGACTTGGCCACCAATTCTTGCGCCACCTGCAACGCACCCGGCTGCTGCTGCACATTGTGGATCTGGCGCCTTTCGATGATGCGGTGGACCCGGTGGCCCAGGCCAAGGCCATCGTGAACGAGCTGAAAAAATACGACCAGAAGCTCTACAGCAAGCCACGCTGGCTGGTGCTGAACAAGCTGGACATGGTGCCAAAGGAGGAGCGGGAGGCGCGCGTGAAGGATTTTGTCAAGCGCTTCAAATGGAAAGGGCCGGTGTTCGAAATCTCTGCACTGACGCGCGAGGGTTGTGAGCCGCTGATCCATGCGATCTTCCGCCATGTGCAGTCCGAACAACGGATCGAAAACGAGCCGGTGGAAGTGGATCCACGGTTTGCTGGAGATGCCGCCGTTTGATACCGTTGGCTGTTCAGGCTGCTTATTTTGCTATATAAATAATAGCTGCTTGCGCTTTATCCATAGGCGCCAGCGGTCAAAATGACTCAAAAAATGGTTTCCAGCGTATTGCGCGATGCCCGTCGCATTGTGGTGAAAGTGGGCTCCAGTCTAGTGACCAACGAGGGGCGCGGCCTTGATGAAACCGCCATCGGCGAATGGAGTCGCCAGCTGGCTGCGCTCGTGCGCGGCGAGGGCGGTGTTCCACGCGAAGTGGTGATGGTGTCCAGCGGTGCGATTGCGGAAGGCATGAAGCGCCTGGGCTGGACTGCGCGCCCCCAGGAAATCCACGAACTGCAGGCTGCCGCGGCGGTGGGGCAGATGGGACTGGCGCAGATGTACGAGACCAAGCTGCGCGAGCAGGGCATGGGCAGCGCACAGGTGCTGCTCACCCACGCCGATCTGGCTGATCGTGAGCGCTACCTCAATGCGCGCTCGACCTTGCTGACGCTGCTGCGCCTTGGCGTGGTTCCCGTGATCAATGAAAACGATACCGTGGTCACGGACGAAATCAAATTCGGTGACAACGATACCCTCGGTGCGCTGGTGGCCAACCTGGTCGAGGCGGATGCGCTGGTCATCCTCACGGACCAAAAGGGGCTCTACACGGCAGATCCGCGCAAAGACCCATCGGCCCAGTTTGTGCATGAAGCCCAGGCGGGCGATCTGGCTCTGGAAGCCATGGCCGGCGGGGGCTCCAGCATTGGCAAGGGTGGAATGATCACCAAGATTCTGGCTGCCAAGCGGGCGGCAGGGTCGGGGGCTTCCACCGTCATTGCCTGGGGTCGTGAAGAGAATGTCTTGGTGCGGCTGGTGCAGGGCGAAGCGCTCGGTACGCTGCTGGTGGCCCAGACGGCCAAAACACAGGCCCGCAAGCAGTGGATGGCTGACCATCTGCAAATGCGGGGCGCTGTGGTGGTGGACGCCGGTGCTGCCGCAAAGCTGCGCGATGAGGGCAAAAGCCTGCTGCCCATCGGAATGACGGCAGTGGAGGGCGATTTTTCGCGTGGCGAAGTGATTGCGGTGCGCGATCCGTCGGGCCGGGAAATCGCTCGCGGACTGGCCAACTACGCCAGCGCGGAGGCGCGGCTTTTGTGCCGCAAACCGTCTTCTGAGTTTGAAAAGCTGCTCGGTTATGTCGCCGAGTCGGAGATGGTGCACCGCGACAACCTGGTTCTTTCAGCGGCTTGACGCGCCTTGTCAATGCCTAGGTAACCTGGATAGGCCGTTCAGAGGGAAGGCCGCATTCGCAAGCCAGGTGTCGCACGGGCCCCGCAGGCGGGCTTGCCCTGCGCACAAAAGATTTAAATCGAGCGTGGCGCGATGCCGGGGTAGGGCAGGGCTTCCAGCTCTGCCGGCACACTGTTTTGCGGATCCGGGTCAAAACTTGCGCCGGGCGGCAGTTCCATTCCGGGGTTCAACAACAAAGATCCCGCGCGGTGCATGGGGCCGCCTTGTGGATCCATGTCGCGCGCCCGCATGCCACTGCGAAGGTAGCGATTGCGCTGCTCATGACGTGGAAGGTACCGGGCGAGTTCGGTCAAGGCCATCTCATAGACGCCGCGTTTGAACTCGACCACCACATCCAGCGGCACCCAATAGTCGTGCCATCTCCAGGCATCGAACTCGGGATGGTCGGTGGCCCGAAGGTTCAGATCCCAATCGTGGCCCACCAGTTGAAGCAGATACCAGATTTGTTTCTGGCCTTTGTAATGACCGCGCGCATCGCGGCGGATGTACCGGTCAGGCACCTCATAGCGCAACCAGTCCCGCGTACGGGCGACCAAGCGCACATGGTTGGGATGCAGTCCCACCTCCTCATGCAGCTCACGAAACATGGCTTGCTCGGGGGTTTCGCCCCGGTCAATGCCACCTTGCGGAAACTGCCAGCTGTGGGTGCGAATGCGTTTGCCCCAGAACACCTGGTTCTTCTGGTTGAGCAGGATGATGCCGACGTTCGGCCGAAAGCCGTCCCGGTCAAGCATAATCAAACCCCAAATTTTTAAACTGTGTCCATTATGCACGGCGCCTAGTGCGCGGCAAGTGGGCTGGTCTGTTCTGCCTGAAATCGATTCCGATGAAAGCCTCCCAATTCTTTATCTCCACCCTCAAGGAAGCTCCGGCCGATGCCGAAGTGGTCAGCCACAAACTCATGATGCGGGCGGGGCTGATCAAGAAGCTGGGCGCTGGCATCTACAGCTACATGCCCATGGGCGTTCGGGTGATCCGCAAGGTCGAGGCCATCGTGCGCGAGGAAATGAACCGTGCCGGTGCGGTGGAGCTGGTCATGCCCGTGGTTCAGCCGGCAGAGCTGTGGCAAGAAACGGGGCGGTTTGAGAAGATGGGCCCTGAGCTGCTGCGCATCCAGGATCGCCATGGCCGTGATTTCGTGGTGCAGCCTACCAGCGAAGAAGTGATCACTGACATCGCACGCCAGGAGCTACGCAGCTACAAGCAGTTGCCCAAGAACTTCTACCAGATCCAGACCAAGTTCCGTGATGAGCGCCGGCCCCGCTTTGGCCTGATGCGTGGGCGCGAGTTCACCATGAAGGACGCCTATAGCTTCGACCGCGACCAGGTCTCGGCCAAGGCCAGCTACCAGGTCATGGCCCAAGCCTACCGGCGCATCTTTGACCGTTTCGGCCTCACCTACCGTGCCGTGGCGGCCGACAGCGGCGCCATTGGTGGCGACCTGAGCGAGGAATTCCAGGTGATTGCCGCCACGGGTGAAGACGCCATCGTTTACTGCCCCCAGAGCGACTATGCCGCCAACATGGAAAAGGCCGAGGCGCTGGCCCCTTCGGGAGCGCGTGGCGCGGCGACACAGGGGATGGCCAAGGTCGCAACGCCCGGCAAGAGCACCTGCGCCGACGTGGCGGAGTTGCTGGGCGTGCCGCTCAAGACCACCGTCAAATCGCTGGTGCTGGCCACCGACGAGACCAACGCGGCGGGCGAGATTGTCAAAACCCAGGTCTGGTTGCTGCTGCTGCGTGGTGACCACGACATGAACGAGATCAAGGTGGCCAAGGTGCCGGGGCTGGAGGGCTTCCGCTTCGCAACCCTGGGCGAGATTGACGAGCACTTTGGCTGCAAGCCCGGTTATCTGGGGCCCATCGGCTTGAAGAAGCCGCTCAAAATCGTGGCAGATCGTGAAGTCACGCTGATGGCCGACTGGATCTGCGGCGCCAATGAAGCGGATTTCCACACCACCGGCGTGAACTGGGGCCGTGACCTGCCCGAGCCAGACGCCGTGGCCGATCTGCGCAATGTGGTGGCGGGCGACCCCTCGCCGGATGGCCAGGGGGAACTTGCCATTGAGCGCGGCATCGAAGTGGGCCATGTCTTCTATCTCGGCACCAAGTACAGCCGCGCCATGAACGCCACCTTTCTGGACGAAAACGGCAAACCCCAGCCGCTGGAGATGGGTTGCTACGGCATCGGCATTACCCGCCTGCCTGCTGCAGCGATCGAGCAGAACCATGACGAGCGCGGCATCATCTGGCCCGATGCGATTGCACCCTTCACCGTGGTCATCTGCCCCGTGGGCATGGACCGCAGCGAAGCGGTCAAGACCACGGCCGAGTCGCTGTATGCCGATTTGCTGGCCGCTGGCGTCGACGTGATCCTGGACGACCGCGGCGAGCGCCCCGGCGCGATGTTTGCCGACTGGGAGCTGATTGGCGTGCCACACCGCGTCACCGTTGGCGACAAGAGCCTCAAGGAAGGCGTGGTCGAGTACCAGCACCGCCGCGACGCCACAGCCTCCAAAGTGGCCGTGGCCGATATCCTGGCCCATGTGAAGGGGCGCATGGCCGTATGACAAGGGAGCGCGATCTGTCTGCAAGCGCCTCGGCTCCTACCGGGCTGACCGGTGTTTCCCGGCGTGCGTGCCTGGTGTCACTTGCGGCACCTGCCGCATGGCTGGGGGCGCCTGCGCAGGCCCACGCAGGCAGTCAGCTGGAAGAGCCGTTGATGGATTCGGTGCGTACGGCGCTGACATCGGCGGTGGGCAACTTTGGCCCGCCCGAGCCGCAGTTCTTCAGCACCGAAGCGCGTCTGCACTATTTGCGCTGGCTGGGCACCATGAGCGACCGTTTGCGCCGTCGCAAGCCTGAATGGGAAGTGCGCCGCGACTTCCTGCAGACGGTGTGGTACGAGTCCAAGCGCGCGGGGCTCGATGTGTCGCTGGTCATGGGGCTCATTCAGGTCGAGAGCGCCTTTCGCAAGTTCGCCGTGTCCAGCGTGGGGGCTCGTGGCTACATGCAGGTCATGCCCTTCTGGACGCGCGTGATTGGTGATGGCGACCCGGGCAAACTGTTTCACATGCAGACCAACCTGCGTTTTGGCTGTGTGATCCTGCGCCACTACATCGACCGCGAGCGCGGCGACCTATTCCTGGCGCTGGGCCGCTACAACGGCAGCCGGGGCCGCTCGCCCTATCCCGATGCCGTGTTTGGTGCCCAGCGCAACTGGCATTTCAACGAGAAACCCGCAGCGGCCTGATTCATCAGGGTGACGGGTGCGGGCGCGGGCACAAGGTGGATCAGGGTGCGGCCGTTGCGGCAGGGTCTACAGGGCCGCTGTTTTCCAGGGGTACTGGTTTCAGGCGCGACACCATCACCTGATCAACGCGAAAGCTGTCCACGTCCACCACCTCGAATTTGTAGCCGCCCCAGCTCACACTGTCGGTGCGTCGGGGAACGCGGCGCAGCATCACCATCAGGAAGCCGGCCAGGGTTTCGTAGTCGTCGCTGTGCGGCAGTTCGTCCAGGCCCAGCGCATGCAACACGTCTTCCACCGGGGTGACGCCATCGATGAGCCACGAGTTCTCGTCGCGCCGCACGATCTGCTCTTCGTCGGCCGATCCCACCAGATCGCCCATGACGGTGCTCATCACGTCGTTCAGCGTCACCACGCCCACCACCAGGCTGTATTCGTTCACGATGACGGCGAAATCCTCGTGCACCTGGCGGAACTGTTCCAGCACCTCGGACAAGGTGAGGCGGTCGGGCACGATCAGCACCTTGCGCACCAGGCTGTCGTCGGCCAGCGAAATGGGCTGGTTGTTCAGCACACGCTGAAACAGGTCTTTGGCGTCCACATAGCCCACCACATGGTCGATATCGCCTTCACACACAGGGTAGGTCGAGAAGGGCTCGGCCGCGATGCGCAGGCGAATCACGGCGTCCGGCTCGTCGCGCAGAAAAAAGGCAATGCGATCGCGTGGTGACATGGCACTAGACACCATGCGCGTATCGAGCTCAAACACATTGGTGATGACCTGCTGCTCGCGCGCGGCCAGCACGCCCGCCCGCGCACCGGCTTCCATCATGGCCAGGATGTCGTCAGAGGTGATGCGGTCGTCCCGCAGGGACGACATGCCCAGCAGGCGGAACAGGGCGTCCGCCCCCTTGCTGTAAAACCACACAAGCGGACGCATCACGGTCATCAGGAACACCATGGGCTGGGCCAGCCGCACCACCATGTTCTCTGGCTCGGCCATGCCCAGGCGCTTGGGGAACAGGTCGGAAAACAGGATGAACAGCGACGTGATGACTACGAAAGACGCCAGAAAGCCGACGGTCTGGGCGCTGGCGTCCGGTAGCCACAGCCCTGACAGCGCCGTGAAATGCGGGCTCAGCGCGCCTTCGCCAACGATGCCCCCCAAAATGGCCACTGCGTTTTGTCCGACCTGCACCACGGTGAAGTAGTCCCCTGGCTGCTCCTGCAGGCGCAGCACCCGGTCGGCGCGTGCATCACCCTCGTCCGCCATCTGGCGCAGGCGCAGGCGGCGTGCGGCAGCCAGCGAAATTTCGGCCACCGAAAAGAATGCACTGGCTGCGATGAGCAGGCCAATGATGAGCAGGCTTTGGGTCAGGGTCATGGTGATGGAGAAGCCGGGCGGGGCCTGGCGGCAGACTCGCCGGGCCTTGTGAGTGTAGCGGCGCACGCGTGCACTGCAGTACGGCTTGCAGCACCCAGAGCTGCGCAATTGCGCCCGCCAGGGTGAGCGCCAATGCACGGAAAGGATGATCCCGAGCGCTGACAAATCGACGTCAAAACGGGCAAAGCCGCCCGCAGGCGGCCTTGCAGCACTAGAGGTGCGGACGTGTGCCCTGCGGCGTGGCTCAGCCCTCGCTGCCGAGCAGCTGCTTGAGCTCGCCCGATTCGTACATCTCCATCATGATGTCCGAACCGCCAATGAACTCACCTTTCACATACAGCTGCGGAATGGTGGGCCAGTTGCTGTATTCCTTGATGCCCTGGCGGATTTCCTCGTCTTCCAGCACGTTGACTGTGGTCAGGGCCTTGGTGTCAACGCCGCAGGCCTTGAGGATCTGGATGGCACGGCCCGAAAAGCCGCACATCGGAAAGCTGGCATTGCCTTTCATGAACAGCAGGATGTCGCTGGATTTCACGAGGGCGTCGATGCGTTGTTGGGTGTCGCTCATGGGGTTCTCCTTGTAGGGGGCTGACGGGCAAAAGGCCCGCAATGGGGGGATTATTTCACTGTCGGCCACTGCCCGCCGGTGCAACGCGCGATGCCGGCGAGGTCTTTGCGGCTTTGCACCTGCGCAAAGCCCTGTTCTCGCAGCAGCGTGCTGACGGCGGCGGCCTGGTCCCACCCGTGTTCCAGCAGCAACCAGCCGCCCGGCACCAGATGCGCGGGGGCTTGGGTCACGATGGTGCGGATGTCGTCGAGTCCGTCGGCACCGCTGGCCAGGGCCTGCAGGGGTTCGTGGGTCAGCGCGGCCAGGTGCGGGTCGGCCGCCGGAATGTAGGGCGGGTTGGAGACGATGGCGTCAAACCGGCCTTCGACACCGTCCAGCCAGTGGCCCCGTGCAAACCGCACGGGCAACGCCAGGCGCTGTGCATTGGCTTGCGCCACGGCCAGGGCATCGGAGCTGGCATCCACGGCCAGCACCTGGGCTGTGGGGCGCTGGTGCTGCAAGGCCAGCGCAATGGCGCCGCTGCCGGTGCCCAGGTCCACGATGCGTGGCGGGTGCAGCGGGTCGGTCAGGGGTGCGATCACTTCCAGGGCCCAGTCCACCAGCGTCTCGGTGTCGGGGCGCGGGTCGAGCACGCGGGCGTCAATGACCAGCGGCAGGCCATAAAACTCTTTGCGCCCGGTCAGGTAGGCCACGGGCTCTCCGGCTGCGCGGCGTTGGCACAGGGCCATGAATGCTTCTTGCACTGCGGGCTCCAGCGCATCGGTGTCATGCGCCAGCAGCCAGGCGCGGCCTGCGTCGGGGCGGCCCATGGCGTGCAGTAGCAGCATCTGTGCATCGATGCGTTCCAGGCCCAGGGTGCGGGCCTGCGTCAGAACCTGCGCCAGGGTGGGGGTTGATGTGTTCACTCTATTTTTGATAGCTGCTTGCGCTTATGCAAAAAGGGCTACAGCCCGATTTCATTAAAAATCATTGTCCGCCTTGGATGGAGGCGCCCATCTCCAGCTCTTCGAGCTGCTCGGCTTCGCGTGCATGCGCCAGTGCTTGCAGCACCTCGGCCAGGTCGCCATCCATCACATATTGCACCTTGTAGAGCGTGAGGTTGATGCGGTGGTCGGTCAGCCGCCCCTGCGGGAAGTTGTAGGTGCGGATGCGGTCGCTGCGGTCGCCGCTGCCGATCAGGCCCTTGCGCAGCGCGGCCTCTTTGGCGGCGCGCTCGCTGCGCTCTTTCTCCTGGATGCGCGCCTGCAGCACCTGCAGGGCCTTGGCCTTGTTGCTGTGCTGGCTGCGGCCGTCCTGGCACTCGGCCACGATGCCGGTGGGCAAGTGCACCACGCGCACGGCCGAGTCGGTCTTGTTGATGTGCTGGCCGCCCGCGCCGCTGGCGCGAAAGGTGTCGATGCGCAGATCGGCCGGGTTGAGCTTGATGGCCTCGGTCTCGTCGGGTTCGGGCATCACGGCCACGGTGCAGGCGCTGGTGTGGATGCGGCCCTGGGTTTCGGTGGCGGGCACGCGCTGCACGCGGTGGCCGCCCGATTCGAACTTCAGTGCGCCGTAAACGTGGTCACCTTCGATGCGCAGCACGATTTCCTTGTAACCCCCCAGCTCGGCCGCGTTTTCGCTGATGACCTCGACCTTCCAGCCCACGCGGTCGGCGTAGCGCATGTACATGCGCGTGAGGTCGCCCGCAAACAGCGCCGATTCATCACCACCCGTGCCCGCCCGGATTTCGACAAACGCGTTGCGTGCGTCGTCGGGGTCTTTGGGCAGCAGCAGGCGCTGCAATTCGTCTTCGAGCTGCCGCAGCTCGGCGGAGGCAGCGGTGATTTCTTCCTGCGCCATTTCCGCCATCTCAGGGTCGGCAAGCATCTCGCGCGCTCCGGCCAGGTCGGCTTCGCACTGCACAAAACGGGCATAGCGGCCGGCGACCTGGGTGACCTCCGCATGTTCGCGCGACAGCACGCGGTATTGCGCCATGTCGGCCATGATGTCTTCGCGCGAGAGCAAAAAATCCAGTTCGCCCAGACGCTGCGCATAGCGTTCCAGCTGGCTTCGGAGAAAGGGTTTCATTTTTAATCGTTATTGTTGCTACTAAAAACGTAGCTGGTCGCGCTTATCTGGTATGGGAAAATGGTCTATTTCGCCTAAATATTCACGGGTCACAGATACTTCGCACCATCTGTTCTGGATCGTCGAAGCCTGGGCGCTCAGCGGGTACAGCCTTTCGGCATGCCCAAGGCCGGCCAGACCCCGTGCGAACGGCTGCCCATCGAAGACAGGTTGCCAATCAGGCAATGGGCCGTGACAGCCGGGGGCGAAGGCTCAGTGGGCTCCGTCCAGGATCCAGCGCGCCAGGCCCCGGGCGCTTTCTTCGCTCAGGTGTTCGTGGGCGCCAATGCGGCCCACCAGGCGCGGCTTGCGCAACTCGGTGATCAGGTGGTCTTCGGCGCCGGCTTCGCCGCGGTGCTTGGCGGTGTGGCTGGCCAGCTGCGCAAAGCTGGGCGCGTTGGGGTGGTAGGCGTTGCTGTGGCAGCTGTAGCAGCCCATCTCCACCGCCAATGTGGAGCCGGCCTGTGCCAGTGGGCAGGCCGCCAGGGCGAAACCCAGGAGGAAGGGAAGGACGATTTTGTGTGCGTGGGCCATGGGCCGGACTTTCAAGCAAAGGGAAACAACGGGCAGCAGGCGCTGCCGAGCCAGTGTTGCCCCGAACCCCCCATGGACGGGCAGGCCAAGGCAGTATGAGCGGCGCTACAGGCCGGTCTTGCTTTGCGAGCGCAGGAACAGGCGCGAGACGGTCTGCGCAGTCTGGGCGCGCAGGTCGGCGTCGCCTGCCCGCAACTCGGCCATGGTGCCGTGCAGCATCTTCTGGGCAAGACCACGCGAAAGGGCCTCCAGCACGGCATCGACATCTTCGCCTTTGGCCAGCAGCTTTTTGGCGCGCGCGATCTCCAGGGCGCGCCACTCGTCGGCCTGGGCGTTGATCTGCTGGATCAGGGGCACCACGCCGCCTGCGGCACCTGCGGGGCTGCGCAGCTCCATCCAGTGCATGAAGCTCTGCACCCCGGCATCGATGATGGCTTCGGCCTGCGCCACGGCCGCCTGGCGGTTGGCCTGGGCGGTCTGCACCACGCTGGCCAGGTCGTCCACGGTGTACAGGTACACGTCGCCCAGGGCCTTGACCTCGGGCTCGATGTCGCGCGGAACGGCCAGGTCCACCATGAACATGGGGCGGTGGCGGCGTTTTTTGAGGGCACGCTCCACGGCACCCAGGCCGATGATGGGCAGGGTGCTGGCGGTGCAGCTGATGATGGCGTCGAACTCGTGCAGGCGCTCGGGCAGGTCCGACAGGCGCATCACCTCGCCACCAAAACGGGTGGCCAGCTTCTCGCCGCGCTCCAGCGTGCGGTTGGCGATGGCAATGGACTGGGGGTTCCTGGCGGCGAAATGCGTGGCCGCCAGTTCGATCATTTCGCCCGCGCCGACAAACAGCACGCGGATCTCGGAGAGGTCTTCAAACAACTGGCCCGCCAGGCGCACAGCGGCGGCGGCCATGCTGATGCTGTGCGCGCCGATTTCGGTGCTGGTGCGCACCTCTTTGGCCACGGCAAAGCTGCGCTGGAACAGCTGGTTGAGCGTGGTGCCCAGGGCGCCCGCCGTTTCGGCGGCACGCACGGCGTTTTTCATCTGCCCAAGAATCTGGGCCTCGCCCAGCACCATCGAGTCAAGCCCGCTGGCCACGCGAAAAGCGTGGCGTGCCACCAGGCTGTCTTCCAGGGTGTAGGAGTGCGAGCGCAGCAGCGCGGGGCTTACGCCGCCGCTTTGCGCCAGCCACCCGAGCGTGTGGTCCATGGCCGCCTGCTCGCCGGCGCAATAGATTTCGGTGCGATTGCAGGTGGAAATGATGGCGGTTTCGACGCCGTTGTGGCGGCTGCTTTGGCCCAGCGACTGGCGCAACCCCTGCAGCGTGGGCGTGATCTGGTCAAGCGCAAACGCGAATTTACCGCGCAGATCGAGCGGCGCGGTGGTGTGGTTGATGCCGAGGGCCCAGACTGCCATAGACGCCGATTATAAAATTGTTCTCGGCATCAGGCACCGTGTTTGCCTAAGCCTTGATCTGGGTCACGTTTATGGGTCCGCTGGACGCTCTTTATCACGCCGTGAATTTCATGGCGCCCGCTGCGGCGCTGGCCGTTTTGCTGGTGCTGGGTGGGCGCTTGATTCGATCAAAAGGGGCGTTGGCGCTTTCCTGGCGTGCGCAAGTAGCTATCAATTTTGTGGTTGGCTGCGCCGTGCTGGTGGCTGGGTTGGTCGTGCTGGGCCGCGACGGCAAGATGCTGACCTATGCGGCGCTGGTGTTGGGCTGCGCCACCTGCCAGTGGGTGCTGGTGCGTGGCTGGCGGGGCTGAGCGCCGATTCGGTGCGGGTGCCGGGCCGCTGCGGCGCGGCACCTGACGGCTCACTGATCGGCCGGGCTGAACAGATCGACGCGGTCGGTGATGATGCCGTCGGTGCCCAGGTCGATCAGGCGTTGGGCCGCCCATTCGTCGTTGACCGTGTAGCTCAGGGCGCGCATACCCAATGCGTGGACCTGTTGTACCAGGGCGACATTCCACAGCGCGTGGTTGCACACCAGCGCCTGGCAGCCTAATTGCTGCGCCAGGGCCAGGCAGCCGTCTTGCAGGGTATCGACCAGCAGGCCGCGTGGCAGCTGCGGAGCAGCGGCCTGGGCCGCTGCCAGTGCGTCTGGCTTGAACGAGGTCAGCAAGGGCGGCACGGCCGTGGCGGGCCAGATGCGTGCCAGCAACTCGCCCACGGCGCGGCCTGTGGCGGCTTCGGCGCCAGGGGTGGGTTTGATTTCCACATTCAGGCAGTAATGGTTGGCCAGGCACCAGCGCGCCAGCGCCTCCAGTGTGGGCAGGCTCTCGCCAGCGAAGGCGCGGGAATGCCAGCTTCCGGCATCGAGTTGAGACAGCGCAGACCAAGGCCGCTCGCCGCCCGTGCCCTGGCCATTGGTGGTGCGCTGCAGCGTGGCGTCGTGCAGCAGAAACAGCACGCCATCGGCGCTGAGCTTGGCGTCGCATTCGAACATGCGGTAACCGTGCTGGGCCCCCAGCCGGAAGGCCGACATGGTGTTCTCGGGTGCCAGCTTGCCGGCACCGCGGTGGGCGATCCAGCGGGGATAAGGCCAGGGGGAAGTCATGCGGTGAATCCGACGGGCCGGGTCAGAGGCGTTTGCCGGTCTCGGCATGAAACCAGTGCAGGCGGTTTTCACGGGGCGTGACATGGATGGTGTCGCCCGCCTTGGGCGCGGCGCTGCCTTCTTCAATGCGCACGATCAGGCTGTCACCCCCCATGGTGGCGTACACCAGGCGCTCGGCGCCCAGCAGCTCGACCGTGTCCACGCGCACCTCCCAGCCTGCCGAGGTGATGTCCAGGTGTTCGGGGCGAATGCCCAAAATGGTGCCGGGCTTGCTGTTGGGCGCATTGCGCAGCAGGTTCATGGGCGGCGAGCCAATGAAGCTGGCGACAAAAATCGATGCCGGCGTGTGATAGACCTCTTCGGGCGTGCCGAACTGCTCCATCACGCCAGCGTTCATGACGATCATGCGCTGCGCCAGCGTCATGGCTTCGACCTGGTCGTGCGTGACGAACAGGCTGGTGATGCCCAGCTCTCGGTGCAGTTTCTGGATTTCGATGCGGGTTTGCGCACGCAGCTTGGCGTCGAGGTTGGACAGCGGCTCGTCGAACAAAAACACCTGCGGCTGGCGCACGATGGCGCGGCCCATGGCCACGCGCTGGCGCTGGCCGCCCGAGAGCTCGCGCGGCTTGCGCTCGAGCAGGTGGCCCAGTTCCAGGATCTTGGCGGCCTTGTCCACGCGCACCTTGATCTCGGCGATAGGCACCTTCTTGATCTTGAGACCGTAGGCCATGTTGTCGAACACGGTCATGTGCGGGTACAGCGCGTAGTTCTGGAACACCATGGCGATGTCGCGCTCGGCGGGTTCCAGGTTGTTGACCACGCGCCCGCCAATGGCAATGTCACCGCCCGAGATTTCTTCCAGGCCGGCCACCATGCGCAGCAGCGTGGACTTGCCGCAGCCCGAAGGGCCCACGATCACGATGAATTCGCGGTCGCTGATTTCTGCATTGATGCCATGGAGCACGGGCACGGCAGTTTTGCCGTGGCCATAACGTTTGACGACGTTTTTGAGAGAGATGGATGCCATAAACGGATGGGGTTCAGTATTTCAAAAAGCGGTGTGGGGCGGGGCTTACTTTTCGGTGTCCACCAGGCCCTTCACGAACCACTTTTGCATCAGGATCACCACGGCAGCTGGTGGCAGCATGGCCAGGATGGCCGTGGCCATGGCGATGTTCCAGTCGATGGAGGCTTCGCCGCCACCGCCGACCATGCGCTTGATGCCGATCACCACGGGGTACATGTCTTCGGTGGTGGTCATCAGCAGCGGCCACAAATACTGGTTCCAGCCATAGATGAACTGGATCACGAACAACGCGGCGATCGAGGTCTTGGACAGTGGCACCAGCACATCCTTGAAAAAGCGCATGGGGCCGGCACCGTCCATGCGGGCGGCTTCCACCAACTCGTCCGGCACCGTCAGAAAGAACTGCCGAAACAGGAACGTGGCGGTGGCCGATGCGATGAGCGGCAGGGTCAGCCCGCCGTAGGTGTTGAGCAGGCCCAAGTCGGCCACGACC
>ERZ1023710.35-NODE-35-length-14167-cov-13.944232_pt1 | contig 14167 bp, 9 predicted proteins | sample MGYA00520877_ERZ1023710 | MGnify/ENA primary metagenome ERZ1023710 (study PRJEB33180, sample SAMEA4046005) | wastewater metagenome | place: Denmark | collected 2016-03-29 | study: EMG produced TPA metagenomics assembly of the PRJEB13832 data set (Local surveillance...
GGCCGCGCAGCGTGTCGACATTGACAGTGGGCGCGCCAAAGTCGATGCCAGCCGCCGACAGGTGGCTCACCTCATCCATCACCGCAGCCACATGCAGCAGCGCCTTGCTGGGGATGCAGCCCACGTTCAGGCACACGCCGCCGAGCTGGGCGTAGCGCTCGACCAGCACAACCTTGAGGCCGAGGTCGGCCGCGCGGAAGGCGGCGCTGTAGCCGCCGGGGCCGCCGCCGAGCACGAGCAGGTCGCACTCCAGATCGGCCGTGCCTGCAAAACTCGACGCTACTGGATTGATAGCTGCTTGCGCTTGTGCGGTAAGCGCTGGGGCCTGTTTTTGCTCTGAAGTTACTGGGGCAGCTGCGGGCGCTGGCGCAGGTGCAGCGGCAGGTGCTGCAACGCCAGCGCCCTCCACTTCCAGCGTCAGCACCACGGAGCCCTTGGCGACTTTGTCGCCCAGCTTCACGCGCAGTTCTTTGACCACACCCGCGTGGCTGGAGGGAATCTCCATGGAGGCCTTGTCGGACTCCACAGTGATCAGGCTTTGCTCGGCCTTGATGGTGTCGCCGGGTTGAACCAGCACTTCGATGATGGCCACTTCGGCGAAGTCGCCGATGTCGGGCACCTTGATATCGATTGTTGCCATGTGCATTGCCCTTTCGTTACATCACGATGCGGCGGAAGTCCGCCAGCAGCGAGGCAAAGTACACGTTGAAGCGTGCGGCGCTGGCGCCGTCGATCACGCGGTGGTCCCAGCTCAGGCTGAGCGGCAGCATGAGGCGCGGTGCGAACTGTGTGCCGTCCCACTTGGGCTCGGTGCTGCTCTTGCACACGCCCATGATGGCGACTTCGGGCGCGTTGATGATGGGCGTGAAGTAACGCCCACCAATGCCGCCCAGCGAGCTGATGGAGAAGCACCCGCCGGTCATGTCGGCCGGGCCCAGCTTGCCGTCGCGCGCTTTCTTTGCCAGGTCACCCATCTCCTGGCTGATCTGGACGATGCCCTTCTGGTCGGCGTCGCGGATGACGGGCACCACCAGGCCGTTGGGCGTGTCGGCCGCAAAGCCGATGTGGAAGTAGTTCTTCATCACCAGCTGGTCGCCGTCGAGCGAGCTGTTGAACTCGGGGAACTTCTTGAGCGCAGCCACGGCGGCCTTGATCATGAAGGCGAGCATGGTGACCTTGACGCCACTCTTTTCGTTCTCTTGGTTGAACTGCACGCGGAAGGCTTCGAGGTCGGTGATGTCGGCATCGTCGTGGTTGGTGACGTGCGGGATGACCACCCAGTTGCGGTGCAGGTTGGCACCGCTGATTTTCTTGATGCGCGAGAGGTCTTTGCGCTCCACCGGGCCGAACTTGGCGAAGTCCACCTTGGGCCAGGGCAGCAGGTTCAGGCCCTCGCCCGAGCCGCCGCTACTGGCGGCGGGTGCCTTGGCTGCCTGCGCCTTGGTTTGCGTGGCGCCGCCCATCACCGCCTTGGTGAAACCCTGGATGTCGTCTTGCGTGATGCGACCCTTGGGGCCAGTGCCCCTGACTTCGTCGAGCGGCACACCGAGTTCGCGGGCGAATTTGCGCACCGAGGGGCTGGCGTGTGGCAGGCCGGCAGCGGGCGTGCCGGGCTGGTGCGCGGGCACGGAGGCAGAGGCGATAGCGGTTGCGGGGGGCGCAGCCGCTGCCACAGCGGCGGCAGGAACTGGCGCTGCTGATGCGGCCGGTGCGGCTGGAGCAACCGCCGCTGGCGCATTGCCCGCCGAGCCTTCCAGCACGGCCACAAGGTCGCCGATGTTGACGGTGTCGCCGATCTTGACCTTGAGTTCCTTGATCACGCCCGCAGCGGGCGAAGGGATCTCCATGGATGCCTTGTCGGATTCGACCGTGAAGAGCGATTGCTCCAGCTTGACCGTGTCGCCGGGCTTGACCAGCAGCTCGATCACGGCCACGTCCTTGAAGTCGCCGATGTCGGGCACGCGCACTTCGATGGGGCCGACAGGCGCCGCTGCGTCGGGCGCCGGTGCAGCAACGGGAGCGGCGCTGGGCGTCGGTGTTTTTGCTATTTTTTCAATAGCTGCTTGCGCTTGCTGCGATTGGGCTGGTGTTGAATTTGATTCAGAAACAGCACCAACCACTTCGAGCGTGAGCACCACCGAGCCTTGCTTGACCTTGTCGCCGACCTGCACCCGCAGGTCCTTGACCACGCCCGCATGGCTGGAGGGAATCTCCATGGATGCCTTGTCGGACTCGACCGTGATCAGCGATTGCTCGGCCTTGACGGTGTCGCCGGGCTTGACCAGCAACTCGATCACGCCGACTTCGTCGAAGTCACCGATGTCCGGAACTTGGATTTCTACCAATGCCATTGTTGTCTCCAGTTGGTTCGGTTTACGCGTACAGCGGGTTGACCTTGTCGGCCTGGATGTTGTACTTGGCAATGGCCTCGGCCACCTTGGTGGCGGGCAGCACACCGTCTTCGCTCAGCGCCTTGAGGGCGGCCACCACGATGTAGTGGCGGTTGACCTCGAAGTGCTCGCGCAGCTTGCTGCGGAAGTCGCTGCGGCCAAAACCGTCGGTGCCCAGCACCTTGTAGGTGCGGCCCTTCGGGATGAACGGACGGATCTGCTCGGCATAGGCCTTCATGTAGTCGGTGGATGCCACTACCGGGCCGGTGTTGGTGCCCAGCTGTTGCGCCACGAAGGGCACGCGCGGCGTTTCCAGCGGGTGCAGCAGGTTCCAGCGCTCGGCGTCCTGGCCTTCGCGGGTGAGCTCGTTGAAGCTGGGGCAGCTCCACACGTCGGCCTGAATGCCCCAGTCGGCAGCCAGCAGGGTTTGGGCGGCGATGGATTCGCGCAGGATGGTGCCCGAGCCCAGCAGCTGCACGCGCTTTTCACTGGCGCCGGAGGTGCCCTGCGGTGGCACGGCGCCGGGCTTGCACATATACATGCCCTTGATGATCTGCTCTTCGGTGCCCGCCGTGAGGCCGGGCATGGGGTAGTTCTCGTTGAGCAGCGTGATGTAGTAGAAAACGTTCTCCTGCTGCTCGACCATGCGCTTCATGCCGTGGTGCATGATCACCGCCACTTCGTGGGCGAAGGTGGGGTCGTAGGTCACGCAGTTGGGGATGGTGTTGGCCAGGATGTGGCTGTGGCCATCTTCGTGTTGCAGGCCTTCGCCGTTGAGCGTGGTGCGGCCCGACGTGCCGCCCAGCAAAAAGCCGCGTGCCTGCATGTCACCTGCTGCCCAGGCCAGGTCGCCAATGCGCTGAAAACCGAACATCGAGTAGTACACGTAGAACGGCACCATGATGCGGTTGTTGGTGCTGTAGCTGGTGGCCGCGGCAATCCAGCTGGCCATGCCGCCGGCTTCGTTGATGCCCTCTTGCAAAATCTGGCCGGCCTTGTCTTCGCGGTAATACATGACCTGGTCGCGATCGACCGGGGTGTAGAGCTGGCCCTTGGGGTTGTAGATGCCGATCTGGCGGAACAGCCCTTCCATGCCGAAGGTGCGGGCCTCGTCCACCAGGATGGGCACCACGCGCGGGCCCAGGGCCTGGTCGCGCAGCAGCTGGGTGACAAAGCGCACATAGGCCTGCGTGGTGCTGATCTCGCGGCCCTCGGCCGTGGGCTCCAGGATGGCCTTGAAGGTTTCGATGGCGGGCACGGTGAAGTGCTCGTCGGCCTTGACGCGGCGCTTGGGCAGGTAACCGCCCAGTGCCTTGCGGCGCTCGTGCAGGTATTTGATTTCCGGCGTGTCGTCGGCAGGCTTGTAATAAGGAATCTTGTGCAGCTCGCTGTCCGGGATCGGGATGTTGAACCGGTCGCGGATGTACTTGATGTCCTCATCACTGAGCTTCTTGGTCTGGTGCACAGTGTTTTTGCCTTCACCGGCCTTGCCCATGCCGTAGCCCTTGACGGTCTTGATGAGCAGCACCGTGGGCTGCCCCTTGTGCTCGTTGGCTGCATGAAAAGCGGCGTAAACCTTGGTGGGCTCATGGCCGCCCCGGCGCAGCTCGAACACTTCTTCGTCGGTCATGTGCTCGACAAGTTGCAGCGTCTCGGGGTATTTGCCAAAGAAGTTCTTGCGCACGAAGGCACCGTCGTTGGCCTTCATGGCCTGGTAGTCGCCGTCCAGCGTCTCCATCATCAGCTGTTTGAGCTTGCCGGTCTTGTCGCGGGCCAGCAGCGCATCCCAGCCAGCGCCCCACAGCAGCTTGATGACGTTCCAGCCGCTGCCACGGAACTCGCCTTCGAGCTCTTGCACGATCTTGCCGTTGCCGCGCACCGGACCGTCCAGGCGCTGCAGGTTGCAGTTGATGACGAAGATCAGGTTGTCGAGGTTTTCGCGCGCGGCAAGGCCAATGGCGCCCAGCGATTCGGGCTCGTCCATTTCGCCGTCGCCACAGAACACCCAGACCTTGCGGTTTTCGGTGTTGGCAATGCCCCGGGCGTGCAGATATTTGAGAAAACGCGCCTGGTAAATGGCCATCAGCGGGCCCAGCCCCATCGACACGGTGGGGAACTGCCAGAACTCAGGCATCAGCTTGGGGTGCGGGTAACTCGATAGCCCCTTGCCGTCCACTTCCTGGCGGAAGCTGTCAAGCTGCTCTTCGGTCAGACGGCCTTCAAGGAAGGCGCGGGCATAGATGCCGGGCGAGCTGTGGCCCTGAATGTAGAGCAGGTCGCCGCCGTGGCCCTCGCTCTCGGCGTGCCAGAAATGGTTGAAGCCTGCCCCAAACATGCTGGCCACTGAGGCGAACGAGCCGATGTGGCCACCCAGATCACCGCCGTCGGCCGGGTCCAGCCGGTTGGCGCGCACCACCATGGCCATGGCGTTCCAGCGCATGTAGGCGCGCAGGCGCTTTTCGATGGCGATGTTGCCGGCGCAGTGGGCCTCCTGCTCGGGCTCGATGGTGTTCACGTAACCCGTATTGCCCGAGAACGGCATGTCAATGCTGCTCTGGCGGGCATGTTCGAGCAATTGTTCGATCAGGAAATGGGCGCGCTCAGCACCTTCCTTGTCGATGACCGCGGACAGCGCGTCCATCCACTCACGGGTTTCTTGCTGATCGGTGTCGGTGGCGGGCGTTGCGCCGTTTCCGGCCAGGGGGTCGGGCTGAGCTGACATGCTTGTCTCCTGTGTGTAAGGGTGCAATTTAGTACGTTGCCCGAAGTTTCGCATATTTTTCTTTAATTTCAAATTGCGCTTATACATTCCGCATAATGGAATTTACGTGCCAACAACCACACACCCCGCAGACCCAAAGCCCCGACCTGCCCCTCTACACTTGGCACCTATGAACACCACCCCAATCACGGACCAAACCACGCCGGCAGCCCCCCTGGCCACCCCCGCGCACTGGTGGCGTTCGTGGTGGCGCAACCTCTCGCCGGCCCGGCAAGACCGTTTTGCTGCACTGGCACCGCTGGCTGCCGTGCTGCTGTTCATGGCGGCCATCGTGGCGGCTTTCTGGTATTTGCGGGCAGAAGAGGTCGAACGCGAACACGAAGCCCTCAAGCGCGATGTGGAATACGCCCAGCAGCGCGTGCGCCTGCGGCTGCTGGAGCGCCAGGAACAGCTGATGCGCGTCGCGCGCGATTTGTCCAACCAGGAAGTGGATCGCGCAGGTTTTGTGAGCCAGGCCGAATCCCTGATCAGCCAGCACCCCGAATTGCAGGCCATCACCTGGATCGATGAAAAAAAACGCATCCGCGCCAGCCATGCCGCTCCCACGCTGGGCAGCAGCGAGTTGCGCGTGGCCGGCGAAGTGCTGACCCCTGGCGACACCGCAGACACCTTTGAGCTGGCACGCGACCTTCAGCAACCCGTGTATTCGCAGCCCACCGCAACCCAGGGCGACTCCGCGCCGCTGCTGCAATTGCAGGTGCCCCTGAGCCACCAGGGCAAATTCAGTGGCGTGGTGCTGGGGGAATATTCCATCGACAGCCTGTTGCGCTATGGCACGCCCACCGAAGTGCTGGCACGTTATGCCGTCACGCTGCTCGATGGCAACAACCAGTTGCTGGCCGGCACGCCGCTGGGCCCTCGCGACTCCAGCATTCCGGTGTTGCCCTGGCGCCAACGCGCGAACCAGTACGAAGTGCCCGTCTCGCCGGTGGGCAACGGACTGGTGCTGCGGGCGCAGGCCTACCGCACGTCCCTCGGTGTGGTGGGCAGCGGCCTGTTCTGGCTGGTGGGCACGCTCAGCGCCATGACGGCCTGGATGCTGATAGCCACCTGGCGCCACACCCGTCGGCGCATGCAGGCCCAGCAAGCGCTGGTGGCCGAAACCAACTTTCGCCGGGCCATGGAAAATTCTGTGCTCACCGGCATGCGCGCGCTTGATCTGGAGGGGCGCATCACCTATGTCAATGCGGCTTTTTGCCAGATGACCGGCTGGAGCGAGTCCGAACTGGTGGGCCTGACACCCCCTTTCCCCTACTGGCCCGAATCCGACTATGAAACGCTGTACGCCAAGCTGCGCGAAGAGATCAGCGGCAAGACCGTGCCCGGCGGGTTTCATGTGCGCGTGCGGCGCAAGAGCGGTACCCAGTTTGATGCGCGGCTGTATGTGTCTCCGCTGATCGACGCCCACGGCCAGCAAACCGGCTGGATGACGTCCATGACCGACATCACCGAGCCCAACCGCATTCGCGAGCAGCTGACGGCCTCGCATGAGCGTTTCACCATCGTGCTCGAATCGCTGGACGCCTCGGTTTCGGTGGCGCCGCTGGGCAGCCAGGAATTGCTGTTTGCCAACAAGCTCTACCGCCAGTGGTTTGGCTCGCAAACCGTTGGACATTTGCAGCTGGTGGCCCAGGCGGGCGTGCTGCCGGCCTCCGACAGCAACCCCACGGGCATGGACGACGAGGACGGGCTGATGGGCTTGCCCACTGACTCTCTGACCAGCGCACGCACCGAAAACGCCGAAATCTACCTGCCCGAGCTGGGCAAATGGCTGGAAGTGCGCTCTCGCTACCTCAACTGGGTGGACGGCCGCCTGGCCCAGATGGTGATTGCCACCGACATCACGCCGCGCCGCCTGGCCGAGGAGCAGTCGGCCCGCCAGGCCGAGCGGGCCCAGTCGGTCAGCCGCCTGATCACCATGGGCGAGATGGCGTCGAGCGTGGCGCACGAACTCAACCAGCCCCTGACGGCCATCAGCAACTACTGCAGTGGCATGGTTTCGCGCATCCAGAGCGGCCAGATCACCGAAGAAGCCCTGCTCACCGCCCTGCAAAAAACGGCGCACCAGGCCCAGCGCGCGGGCCAGATCATCCAGCGCATCCGGGCTTTTGTGAAAAAAAGCGAACCCAATCGTGCACTGGCCGATGTGCACTCGATGGTGGACGAGGCCGTCGAGCTGGCCGACATCGAGCTGCGCCGCCACAACGTGCGCCTGACCCACTACGTGGCGGCGCGACTGCCGCCGGTGATGGCGGACACCATCCTGATTGAGCAGGTGCTCGTCAATCTCATGAAAAACGGGGCCGAGGCGATCCAGATGGCCAACCGCCCCACTTCGGGCCGCAGCGTGGAACTGCGCGTGGTGCCCAAGCACATCGAAGACCGCGAAGTGGTGGAGTTTTCGGTGCAGGACACCGGCAAAGGACTGGCGCCCGAAGTGCTCGAACGCCTGTTTGAAGCCTTTTTCTCCACCAAGGAAGAAGGGATGGGCATGGGCCTGAACCTGTGCCGCAGCATCGTCGAATCCCACCACGGCCGGATGCAGGCACAGAACCTCTACAATGGTTCCGAGGTCACAGGCTGCCGGTTCTCCTTCTGGCTTCCGCTTGCCAAGCCTGTGGATGCCACTACAAATTCTGTAGCAAACGCACAACCCCCAAGGACAATTGCATGAGTTTGATTCCGAAAAAAGGCACCGTTTACGTGGTGGATGACGACGAGGCGGTTCGCGACTCGCTTCAGTGGCTGCTGGAGGGCAAGGACTACCGGGTACGCTGCTTTGATTCGGCCGAAACCTTCCTCTCGCGCTACGACCCGCGCGAGGTGGCCTGCCTGATCGTCGACATCCGCATGGGCGGCATGACCGGGCTGGAGCTGCAGGACCGCCTGATCGAGCGCAAGTCGCCCCTGCCCATCGTGTTCATCACCGGCCATGGCGATGTTCCGATGGCCGTCAACACCATGAAAAAAGGCGCGCTCGACTTCATTCAGAAGCCTTTTGATGAAGAAGAGCTTGTCGGGCTGGTCGAACGCATGCTCGACCACGCCCGCGAAGCCTTTGCCGGCTTCCAGCAGGCGGCCAGCCGCGACGCGCTGCTCTCCAAGCTCACGGGCCGCGAATCCCAGGTGCTCGAGCGCATCGTCGCCGGCCGTCTGAACAAGCAGATCGCCGATGACCTGGGCATCAGCATCAAGACCGTGGAGGCGCACCGCGCCAACATCATGGAAAAGCTCAACGCCAACACGGTGGCCGATCTGCTCAAGATCGCCTTGGGCCAGAGCGCCCCCAAAACCTGATTGCTCATTAATTGATAGCTACTAGCGCTTATCCATAAAGCGCTACAGGCCATTTTGACTTGTATTTTTTGATATGACCGCACAACTCATCGACGGCAACGCCCTGTCCCGCCAACTACGCACCGAAGTCGCCCAGCGCGCTGCAGCCCTCAAAGCACGGGGCACCACGCCCGGCCTCGCTGTAGTACTGGTCGGCGACAACCCGGCGTCGCAGGTTTATGTGCGCAACAAGGTCAAGGCGTGCGAAGACAGTGGCCTGCATTCGGTGCTGGAAAAATACGAAGCCGGCATGACCGAAGCCGCGCTGCTGGCGCGCGTGCAGGCACTCAACAACGACCCCGCCATCCACGGCATCCTCGTGCAGCTGCCCCTGCCCAAGCACATCGACGCGCAAAAAGTCATCGAGGCCATCTCGCCCGCCAAGGACGTGGACGGTTTTCACATCGCCAGCGCCGGGGCGCTGATGACCGGTATGCCCGGTTTCTGGCCCTGCACGCCCTATGGCTGCATGAAGATGCTGGAGTCGCTCAATGACGGCAAGGGCTACGACCTCCGGGGCAAGCACGCGGTGGTCATTGGACGCAGCAACATCGTGGGCAAGCCCATGGCGCTGATGCTGCTGCAAAAAGATGCCACCGTCACCGTCTGCCATTCGCGCACAGCCGATCTCAAGGCCCAGACGCTGCAGGCCGATGTGATCGTCGCCGCCGTGGGCAAGCGCAACGTGCTGACTGCCGACATGGTCAAGCCCGGCGCCGTGGTGATCGACGTGGGCATGAACCGCAACGACGAAGGCAAGCTGTGCGGTGATGTGGATTTCGAGGGCGTGAAAAACGTGGCCGGCTGGATCACCCCTGTCCCCGGAGGGGTGGGGCCCATGACCATTACCATGCTGCTGGTCAACACCCTTGAAGCCGCCGAGCGCGCTGCGGGTGCATGACACCTGTCGAGCGCTGATTGCCAATTGCCGCCCACTTATCGCCGTTTCGCAACTTGAACCCGCGCCCCCAGGCGCCATCTACCACCGCATGAGCAACGCCCTCCTCGACTTCTCCGACCTTCCCCAGTTTGACCGGATCACGCCCGCTGACGTTGCCCCTGCGATGGACGCGTTGCTGGAGAAGGCCAGCGCAGCCCTTGAAACGGTCACGGCCGCCGATTTTCCGGCCCGCTGGGACGCCATTGCAAAGGTGCTGGATGTCGCCACAGAACATCTGGGCACGGCCTGGGGGGCCGTCAGTCATCTGAACAGCGTGGCCGACACCCCAGAGTTGCGCGCCGCCTACAACGCGGCGTTGCCCCGGGTCACCGAGTTCTGGACCCGCCTCGGAGCCGATGAGCGCCTGTACGCCAAGTACAAGGCCATCGACCCTGCCAGTCTGACCCCTGAGCAGCGCCAGGCCCACAAAAACGCCGTGCGCAACTTCGTCCTGAGCGGCGCCGAACTCACGGGGGCCGCCAAGGAGCGTTTCGCCGAGATCCAGGAGCGGCAGGCCGAGTTGAGCCAGAAATTCAGCGAAAACGCGCTCGACGCCACTGACGCCTTTGCCTACTACGCCACGGCCGAAGAACTGGATGGTGTGCCCGCTGACGTGCAGCAAACGGCGCTGGCTGCTGCCCAGGCAGAAGGCAAAAGCGGCTACAAGCTCACGCTGAAGATGCCTTGCTATCTGCCGGTGATGCAGTTCGCCACCCGCAGCGCACTGCGCGAAACCATGTACCGCGCCTACGTCACGCGTGCCTCTGACCAGGCCGAAGGCGACGCCCGGCGCTTTGACAACTCGGCGCTCATCGGTGAAATCCTGGTGCTGCGCCGCGAAGAAGCCCGGCTCCTTGGTTACGACAACTTCGGACAGGTGTCTGTAGTGCCCAAGATGGCCCAGTCGCCCGAAGAAGTGGTCACCTTCCTGCGCGATCTGGCGCGCCGCGCCCGTCCCTACGCCGAAAAAGACGTGGCCGATCTGCGCGATTTCGCAGCCAGCCAGCTGGGCCTGCAGGATCCACAGGCATGGGACTGGCCCTATCTTGCCGAGAAGCTCAAGGAGGCGCGCTATGCCTTCAGCGAGCAGGAAGTCAAAAAGTTCTTCACGGCACCCAAGGTGTTGGCGGGTCTTTTCAAGATCATCGAAACACTGTTCGAGGTCAGCATCCGCCGCGACAGCGCCCCTGTATGGAACGCCGCCGTAGAGTTTTATCGCATCGAGCGCAACGGGCAGCTGGTGGGCCAGTTCTATCTCGACCAACCCGCCCGCACCGGCAAACGCGGTGGCGCCTGGATGGATGACGTGCGCACACGCTGGCTGCGGCCCGACACCGGCGTGCTCCAGACGCCCGTGGCGCATCTGGTGTGCAATTTTGCCGATGGCGTGGACGGCAAGCCACCGCTGCTCACGCACGACGACGTGATCACCCTGTTTCACGAGTTCGGCCACGGCTTGCACCACATGCTGACGCAGGTGAACGAGCGCGACGTGTCCGGCATTGGCGGTGTCGAGTGGGATGCGGTCGAGTTGCCCAGCCAGTTCATGGAGAACTTCTGCTGGGAATGGGACGTGCTGCGCAACATGACCGCCCACGTTGACACTGGCGAGCCGCTGCCGCGCGTGCTGTTCGACAAGATGACCGCCGCCAAGAATTTTCAGAGCGGTATGGCAACCCTGCGCCAGATCGAGTTTGCGCTGTTCGACATGCTGCTGCACACCGACCACGATCCTGCCCAGGACTTCATGCCCTTGCTGGCCGAGGTGCGCAGCGAAGTGTCGGTGCTGCCACCGCCCTCCTTCAGCCGCACGGCCCACACCTTCAGCCATATTTTTGCCGGCGGCTATGCCGCAGGCTACTACAGCTACAAATGGGCAGAAGTGCTGAGCGCCGATGCCTATGCGGCCTTTGAAGAAACCGCCCTCAGCGACGGTTTGCCCAGCACCGAAACGGGTCGCCGCTACCGCGAGGCCATCCTGGAAGTGGGTGGCAGCCGCCCTGCCATGGAATCCTTCAAGGCATTCCGCGGGCGCGAGCCCAATCTGGACGCCCTGCTCCGCCACCAAGGCATGGCAGACTAATCCCTCGGCCCATCATTCTTTTGTACCGACTCTGACTCACCAGGAGATTGACCCATGCGCAAGCCATTGTGTACCCCGTTGCTGGCCTCGTTGCTGTTGGCCCTGGCGGGTGTCGGCGCCCATGCCCAGGCCGTGTACCGGATTGTCGGCCCCGATGGAAAAGTAACCTTCTCCGACCGGGCACCAGACACCGCCGCCAAGCCTGCTCAAAGCACCACGTCGGGCACGGGTGCCACCGGTGCGGCCCTGCCCTATGAGCTGCAGCAAGTCGCCACGCGTTTCCCGGTCACGCTTTACACGGGCACTGACTGCACGCCATGCAACAACGCGCGCAATCTGCTGGTGGGGCGCGGTATTCCCTTTACCGAGCGCACGATCACCACCAATGAGGACATTGATGCGCTGCAACGGCTCAGCGGAGGCAACGGCCTGCCGTTCGGCACGATTGGCGGCCAGCAACTGGCCGGGTTCTCCGACAGCGAGTGGACCCAGTACCTGAACGCTGCGGGCTACCCCAAGCAATCGCAATTGCCCTCAAACTACCGCCGCCCGCCCGCCACACCGCTGGTGGCCGTCAAGGCCGCGCAACCTGCGGCGCCCACGGCACCCGAAAACAGGGCGCCTGCAGAGCGCCAGCGCCCCGCTCCTGCAACAGACGGGCCCACGCCCAGCAATCCGGCAGGTATCCGGTTCTAAGCCCTGCTGATGAAGTCGGCATGTGCCGGCCATGCGGGCTCGTGCGTCAGTAGGTGAAGGTCTTTACCACACCCTGCGCTGTACCCAGAAGGCACACCGATGCCTTCTGGTGCGCAAACACTCCCACCGTCACCACCCCCGGCCACTGATTCACTTCAGATTCGAACGCCAGTGGGTCGGCGATGGTAAGGCCCGTCACATCCAGAATCTGCTGCCCGTTGTCCGTGAGCAGTGGTTGTCCATCTTTCATGCGCACCCGCGCCGCGCCACCCAGCGCGGCAAATCGCCGCGTGATGTGATGCGCCGCCATGGGAATCACCTCGACTGGCAACGGAAAGCGGCCCAGGGCCGCCACCAGTTTGGACTCATCGACGATGCAGACAAAGCGGCTGGCCAGGGCGGCCACGATCTTTTCGCGTGTCAGTGCAGCGCCCCCTCCCTTGACCATATAGCCGTGGCCGTCGATCTCGTCGGCACCGTCGATATACACCGCCAGCGACTCCACCTCGTTGGCATCGAACACCGGGATTCCCAGCGCCTTGAGCCGCTCGGTGCTGGCCACCGAGCTGGACACCGCGCCCCGAATCTGGTCCTTCATGTCGGCCAGTGCATCAATGAATTTGTTGACCGTGGAGCCCGTTCCAACGCCCACAATGCCGCCAGGCACCACGTATTGCAGGGCCGCCTGGCCTACCAGGGCCTTGAGTTCGTCTTGGGTCAGAGGGTGTGAAGTCGTCATGGGGGAGAATCAGAGGGTAATTGTCGAATTATCCCTCCATGTCCCTGATCCCCTACGCACTCACCCGCCCCCTTCTTTTTGGCATGGATGCCGAAGCTGCCCACGAACTCACCATGGACATGCTGGCGCGCGGACAGCGCACGCCGCTGCAGTGGGCCTGGTGCAATGAGACGGTGGATGACCCCATCGAGCTGGCCGGCCTGACCTTTCCCAACCGCGTGGGCCTTGCGGCAGGCCTGGACAAAAACGCCCGCTGCATCGATGCCCTGGGCGCCATGGGCTTCGGGTTTGTCGAGGTGGGAACCGTCACGCCCAAGGCACAACCGGGGAATCCCAAACCGCGCATGTTCCGCCTACCCGAGGCACGGGCACTGATCAACCGTCTGGGCTTCAACAACGATGGCCTGGACGCATTTCTCCGCAACGTGCAACAGGCACGCTTTCGCACGCTCCCGCGCAAGCACCCCATGCTGCTGGGCCTGAATATTGGAAAAAACGCCAGCACACCCATCGAAAACGCCACCAGCGATTACCTGACCTGTCTGGAGGGCGTGTATCCGCACGCGGACTACGTCACGGTGAATATCAGTTCACCGAACACGCAAAACCTGCGCGCACTGCAAAGTGACGCAGCACTCGACAGCCTGCTGGGCGCCATTGCCGAGCGCCGTGAAGCCCTGGCCGAACAATACAGCCAGACCGATGGCAGGGGCGCAACAAAGCCCCGCCGGGTTCCCATCTTCGTCAAGATCGCCCCCGATCTTGACGAAGCGCAGGTGTCGGTGATTGCGGCCACCCTTCAACGCCACGGCATGGATGGCGTTGTCGCCACCAACACCACAATCAGTCGGGAAGCCGTCAAAGGAATGCCCCATGCCAGTGAAATGGGCGGGCTCAGCGGTGCACCAGTGCTCGAATCCAGCAACCAGGTCATCCGGCAGCTTCGCTCAGCGCTGGGAAGCCGCTTTCCGATCATCGGAGTGGGCGGCATCATGAGTGCAGAAGATGCACTCAGCAAGATTCGTGCGGGAGCAGATGTGGTTCAAATCTACACCGGCCTGATTTACGAAGGCCCTTCGCTCGTCTCGAAAGCAGCACGCGCTATCAAGGCGATGGGCTGACAGGCAGCCTGACCAGCAGCATCATGCGGATAGACGAAGCCATCACTGGCTCCGTCTTTTGGGTCAGCGCCGCAGGCGCA
>ERZ1023710.42-NODE-42-length-13370-cov-17.114382_pt1 | contig 13370 bp, 11 predicted proteins | sample MGYA00520877_ERZ1023710 | MGnify/ENA primary metagenome ERZ1023710 (study PRJEB33180, sample SAMEA4046005) | wastewater metagenome | place: Denmark | collected 2016-03-29 | study: EMG produced TPA metagenomics assembly of the PRJEB13832 data set (Local surveillance...
CCTGGGCCTTGAGGTGCAGCGCCAGCGACGCCACCTGGCGGCGCAGCTCGGGCCAGGCCAGTTCGCGGTGGTTGCCTTTTTCATTGCGGCTGATGATGGCGGGCAGGCCTGCGGCGTGCGCCGCATCGACATGACGCAGCACCTGCCGCACATAGTTCACCTGCGCGCCAGGAAACCACTGCGCCCCCGGCATGGTGTTGCACGCCAGCGCGGCCGTGTGCGGCGTGGGCGACTGTAGGTCAAAGTAGTCCCACACGCTTTGCCAGAAGGCGTCCAGCTCGGTGGTGGACCAGCGCCACAGCGCGTCGTAACTGTCGAACTCCAGTCCGCGCTGCTCGCGCAGCCAGTGCTGGTACAGGCGGATTTGCGGGATGTAGGGCGGCGCAGGGCCCCGCACCGGCGTGTCCCGGTGTGTGTGTGGGTGGTTTGTCTCCATGCGGTGCAAGTTAGCAGCGCCTGGGCAGGCAAGCCACAGGCACCAGTCGCCTAGTTGACAGCGCAGCCCTGCCCCGGCACGCAGTGTGCTGGCACTGCGCCATGAAAAAAGCCCCGCAGTGCGGGGCTTGGTTTTGGGCAGCAGGCTTACTTGTTGCCAGCAGCCTTGTCACGCATGCGGTCTGCACGGGCGCCTGGATCGGGGTGCGAGGACAGCATCTGGTCCATGCCACCTTGCTTGCCGCCCAAGGAGGCCAGCTTGCGGAAGGCCCCTTCCATCGCCTTGACGTTGTACTTATGCTTTTGCATGAAAGCCAGGCCGTAGTCGTCCGACTCGGTTTCCTGGCTTTGCGAGAACTGGCTGTTGAGCAGCTTTTCGCCCAGTTCGCCCAGGTCCGAGTCAGCCAGCTTGGATGCAGCGCCACCCGACGCCGCCACAGCCTTGCGGCCGGCCGATGCCATGTAGGCGGTGCGCATGGCGCTCATGGTGTGGGCATGCTTGACGTGGCCGATTTCGTGGCCGATGACGCCCAGCAGTTCCTGGTCATTCATCATGTCCATCAGGCCCGCATACACGCGGATGGAGCCATCAGCGGTGGCGTTGGCGTTCACCTGCTTGCTCAGATACACCTTGAAGTTGAGATTGAGACCGTCTTCATTGACGTGCTTGCGCGTCAGGCGGGCCAGGCGCTGGGAGTACTTGTTGTTGGCGGGGGCCAGCTTTTGCGTGCGGTCGCCGTAGGCACGGTACTGCAGGGCCACGGACTTGAGTTCTTCGTCCGACACGGTGACGGCCTTGAACACGTCCAGGGCAGCGCCCACCTTGTTTCCCGTCTTGCTGGCGCCCGAGCCACCCGCGCTGGTGGAGCCCAGGGCCGACGAGACGGCCGACAAGCCGCTGGCCCCGCCGCCGTCGGTGGTGGCGCAGCCCGTCAAGACCAGTGCGCAGGCCATGGCGATGTAAGACAGTTGTTTCATGGTGTGATTTCCCTCTTTGGATGGATGTGGATTCAGTGCAGCGCGCCCCTGCCACACCGCTGGCGCCGCGTGGCCCCTGGCAGCGTGGGCAACCCGGGCAGAGACTTGTTTCAACTGCGGCGTAATTGTTTCACGCACGCCCGCCAAACGCCCTGCCCAGCCCTTTCAATTGCAACCGTTCGTATCTTTGCGGAGGCGACTGAAACGCGCCGTACTTTATAACACTGGCGCCGCTCTGGCGGCCATGGGACAGCGCAACGCACATCACTTTGCGTTACGTATTTCACGCCAGGCGCGTCCATCGCGCGGACCTTCGGCCCCAAAGCCACCAGCGCCGGGTATCCGGACACCCTTTGATGCAATGCAAGCCCCCATGCCAAGGCCGAGGCCACAATGCCAGCGTCATTTTTCAGGGCCACGCCCCACCCCTTCCATGCACATGCACAGCGACGTACTCATCGTGGGCGCAGGCCCTGCCGGCCTGTCTCTGGCGATTTCGCTGGCGCAAGCCGGCTTCACCGCGACGGTGCTGGACCAAAACCCCACCGCAGCGTTGGAGCAGCCCGCCCCGGATGGGCGGGAAATCGCCCTCACCCACCCCAGCGCAGCCACGCTGCAGCGCCTGGGCACCTGGGGGGGCCTGGAGCCCAGCGAGATAGGGCACATCCGCACCGCAGAAGTCCACGACGGCCCCGTGGGCGCGCACTCCGCCATGCAATTGCACGTGTCCGACGGGTTTGGCCAGGCCCCAGGCGCCACGGCCACCGGCCCACGCCCCCCGCTGGGCTTCATCGTGCCCAACCATGCCTTGCGCCGCACGGCCTACCAGGTAGCGGCCCGCACCCCGGGTGTGCGCATCATCGCCGGAGCGCAGGTGCACCGCGTGGCCGCCCTGGCCACCCATGCCGAGGTGGACTTTGCCCTGACCACCCCACCCGGGCAGCCCAGCGAGCGCCTGTGCGCCCCCCTGGTGGTTGCAGCCGACAGCCGCTTTTCTGCCGCCCGGCGCCAATTGGGCATTGGTGCGCAAATGACCGACTTTGGGCGCACCGTCATCGTCTGCCGCATGCGCCACACCCTGCCCCATGGCGACACCGCCCACGAGTGCTTTGGCTACGAGCGCACGCTGGCCGTGCTACCGCTGCCCGATGCCGTCGATGGCGGCCACGCGCAGTGCTCCGTGGTGGTGACCGCCCAGGCCGCCGACGCCGCCCGCATGCTGGCGCTGGAGAGTGCCGCTTTCACGGCCGAAGTGCAGGCCCAGTTCCAAAACCGACTGGGCGACATGGAGCTGCTGGGCGAGCGCCACGCCTACCCGCTGGTGGCCGTGTACGCACAGCGCTTCACTGGCCCACGCTGCGCGCTGCTGGGCGATGCGGCGGTGGGCATGCACCCCGTCACCGCCCACGGCTACAACCTGGGGCTGGCCGGGGTGGAGCGGCTGACGCAGGCCCTGGTGGCCGCCCGCCAGCGTGGGCAAGACTGGGGCGACGCAGCAGCGCTGGCGCCCTATGCGCGGGCCCACCACCTGCATGCCTGGCCCATCTACCAGGGCACCAACGCCATCGTGCGCCTGTACACCGATGCGCGCCCCCTGCCCCGTGCAGTGCGCCAGCTGGTGTTGCAAGGCGCGCGGCGCCTGCCGCCGCTCAAGGCGGCCATCGTGGCCCAACTCACCGGCAAAGCCCCCCGCTGGCAGGCGCCACTGGCCCAGTTGGGCAACGCACTGGCTGCCGCCCGGCCACGGGGGTGACGGGCAGGGGCAGGGCCAACGCGCCACGCGACACAAGCGGCCGCTTTGTAAAACCTGCTTACCTCGTGGTCGGTGCTTTGACCGCTGCGGCGCGGCCAGACCACTATCATCGGCAGCCACGCCCGACAGGCGCAAAATCGGCCCCCATCCGCCCTTGAGACGAACCCCGAGCGACCGGCGTCCCCACGGGCCTCAGCCCCCGCATTTCCACCCCCGCTATGCAAACACTCCTCTCCGCCTGGCCCGCCGTGGTCCTGCTGCTGCCCGCACTGGTGCTGGTGTCGGCCATCGTGTTTCTGGCCAAGGGCGACCGCCGGGCATTTGCCCTGCTGATGTCCCTGCTGGCCTGTTACCTGATCGGCGCCTTGCTCATGGAGTTTTTTGTCTTCATGTCCGCGCGCATGGCCCGCGCTGGCAGCGCACCCACCGTGACCTTGCTGGGCACCGGCACCAAGCAGTTGCTGGAGACCCTGAGCAACCCCCGCTCGCTCACCGCGCCTCCGCTGTCGCTGCCCGCCATTGCGGCCTACTCGGTGCTGGCGTCGTACCTGTGGCTGCTGGTGGGCTGGGGGCTGCACCTGTTCGGCAAGAAGAGCGGCACGGCCAAGAAAAAGCCCACCAAGAGCACACGCAAGCCTGCCAAGGCCTGAAGGTCAGCGCGAGATTCGCCTACCTGCGCGCCACCTATTGCTACTAATTTTATAGCTACTAGCGCTTATTGGATAGGCGCTAGAGCCTGTTTTTGCTTCAAACCACACAGTTCCCCACTGGCCCGGGTTTTACGGAATCTTTACGGCATGGAAAAAAGGAAGTGCGTTGGGCTCTCTAGATTGCGTTGCTTGCACCGCAACCACCAAGACAGAGAGCACACGATGGACCGCACACTACGGCGGCCTGGCGCAAGACCTGCACCTGCTGACCGAACGCCGCAAAGCCCTGCGCTGGCTGGCTGTGGGCACCAGCGTGCCGTTCTCCTTGTGGGGCTGCGGCGGCGGCAGCAGCGACGCCACCGCAGCCACGGACACCACGACAGACACCGATACCGGCACGGGAACAGGCTCCGGCAGTGGGACGGGAACCGGCACAGGAACGGGCACAGGCACAGGCACCGATACCGGCACCACCACCTGCAGCACCATCCCCAGCGAAACGGCAGGTCCCTACCCCGGCGACGGCACCAACAGCAGCGGCGGCACCGTGGCCAACGCGCTGCTGCTGTCGGGCATTGTGCGCAGCGACATCCGCAGCAGCCTGACCACCAGCACCACGGCCGCAGGCGTGCCGCTGACCATCCGCCTCAAACTCGTCAACACCAGTGCCAGCTGCGCCAGCCTGGCGGGCTATGCGGTGTACCTGTGGCATTGCGACCGCGACGGCAACTACTCGATGTACAGCACCGGCATCACCAACGAAAACTACCTGCGCGGCGTGCAGGTGGCCGACGCCAATGGCGAGGTGAGCTTCACCACCATATTTCCTGGCTGCTATGACGGGCGCTACCCGCATGTGCATTTCGAGGTGTACCGCAGCCTGTCCGTGGCAACCTCGGGCAACAACGATGTGAAGACATCGCAACTGACCTTCACCCCAGCAGCCATGGCCGAGGTGTACGCCACCACCGCCTACGCCGCCAGCCGCACCAACTACGCGCGCACGTCGCTGGCCTCGGACAATGTGTTCAGCGACGACAGCGGCGCCCTGCAAATTGCCGAAACCAGCGGCACCGTGAGCGGTGGCTACACCGCTGTGCTGCAAGTGGGTGTGGCGGACTAACTGCCCAGCAGCATCCCCACCACCAGGCCCACCCCGGCCGTCAGCAAATCGCCGGTCACGGTGCGGTCTTCCTCTTGCGTGAAGCGGCGCTTTTGCTGTTCTCGCTCGGCCCGGTTGCGGTCGCGCTCGATCATGATCAAGGCGTCGGCCAGGTCGGGGCGCGGCGCCCCGGCACCGGCTGCGCCGGGCCCCTTGGCCGCAGAAGCCACGCGGTAGCCCTCCAGCGCGCGCTTGACGGCTTCGGGGTCGATCAAAGAAAACGCCGCCCGGCAATGCGGGCAGGCGTGGTCTTTGCGAATGTCCACCGGCGCGCCGCAGCCGGTGCAGTAAATGGCATCCACCCGCCGCGCCAGGTCTTGCACCTCGGCCCGGGTGAGGTGGCGCACAAAGCCTTTTTCCACCATGAAGGATGAGAACGCGCTAAAGCGCCCGTGCTGCTGCACGCAGCGGTACACCATGTAGCGGCCGCTGCGCACCATGTCATAGCCCTGCGACAGGGGCCGCACGCAGCGTGGGCAGGTCAGGTGGTGTTGCAGCGGCCTGCGCTCGTCGGTGCGGTGCTGGTGCAGCAGCGCAAACAGCTCCACCACCGCCTGGGGGTGCAGCTTCAGGTTCTCCCGGTGGTCCAACCAGATGCCCTGGCAGGCAAAGCACAGGTCCAGCTCCACCGCCCCCTGGCCCAGGCCATGGTCGTGGCCCGCCAGCGTCTGGGTCTGCATGGGCTGGCGGCACGAGGGGCAAAGCGAAGAGGGTTTCATGGCGTAGCGGCTGGACGGGAAGTGACGCGCCATCGTAACCGTCCCCCTACCTCACAACCCACCCGAGCGCAGCGGCCCCTGCGGCGCCCTGAAATCCACTAGCATCCAGCACACAAATTTTCACAATAAAGGAAACACCATGGGATTCATGGACTGGAAAGTCAAAACCCCCGATGTGCTGGAGCGTGGCGGCGTGGTCGGCCCCGACGAGCGTCTGCCCTGGCCGCAAACCGCCGTGATGGGCGTGCAGCACGTCATCGCCATGTTTGGCGCCACGGTGCTGGCCCCCATCCTCATGGGCTTTGACCCGAACCTCGCCATCTTGATGAGCGGCGTTGGCACCTTGATCTTCTTCTTCATCACCGGCGGCAAGGTGCCCAGCTACCTGGGGTCGAGCTTTGCCTTCATCGGCGTGGTGATTGCGGCCACCGCCTACGCGGGCAAGGGGCCCAATGCCAATATCGGCCTGGCGCTGGGCGGCATCATCGCCTGCGGGGCGGTGTACACGCTGATCGGTGTCATCGTGCAGATGGTCGGCACGGGCTGGATCGAGCGCTTCATGCCGCCCGTGGTGACGGGCTCGGTGGTGGCGGTGATCGGCCTGAACCTGGCCGGGATCCCCATCAAGAACATGGCGGCCAGCAACTTTGACAGCTGGATGCAGGTGGTGACGTTTGTCAGCGTGGGCCTGGTGGCCGTGCTCACGCGCGGCATGGTGCAGCGCCTCTTGATTCTGGTGGGCCTGATCGTGGCCAGCATCATCTACGCCGTGCTGACCAACGGCCTGGGCCTGGGCAAGCCGCTCGACCTCTCTGCCGTGCTGGCTGCGCCCTGGGTGGGCATGCCGGGCTTCTCGGCACCCGTATTCAGCGGCCCGGCCATGCTGCTGATTGCCCCGGTGGCCATCATCCTGGTGGCCGAAAACCTGGGCCACATCAAGGCCGTGACGGCCATGACCGGCAAGAACCTGGACCAGTACATGGGCCGCGCGTTCATTGGCGACGGCATTGCCACCATGGTCAGCGGCGGCGCCGGCGGCACTGGGGTTACGACTTATGCCGAGAACATCGGCGTGATGGCGGCCACCAAGATCTATTCGACCGCCGTGTTCCTGGTGGCGGCGCTCATTGCCGTGGTGCTGGGATTCAGCCCCAAGTTTGGCGCCGTGATCCAGGCGATTCCGCTGCCGGTGATGGGCGGTGTGTCCATCGTGGTTTTTGGCCTGATTGCCGTGGCCGGGGCCAAGATCTGGGTGGACAACAAGGTCGATTTCTCGCAGAACAAGAACCTCATCGTCGCCGCCATCACGCTCATCCTGGGCACGGGCGACTTCACGCTCAAGTTCGGCCAGTTTGCGCTGGGCGGCATCGGCACCGCCACCTTTGGCGCCATCGTGCTGTACGCGCTGCTCAACCGCAAAAGCTGAAGGCGCGCCGACCGGTCGGCGCCGATCTCGGGTAAACCCTTATATATCTGACCGTCCCGGGTAAGATCAAAGGATTTGCCTGGCGCGCCTTGCGCGCCGGCGCCCATTCACCGTTGCGGAGTTTTCCCCATGTCTCTGGCCGATCGGGTACGCCACCCTGCCTTTCTTGAACGCGTCATGTCGGCCGAAGAGGCTGCGGCGCTCATCCCCGCTGGCGCCAACGTCGGCATGAGCGGCTTCACCGGTGCGGGCCACCCCAAGGCCGTGCCCCAGGCCCTTGCAGCCCACGCCAAGGCCGAGCATGCCGCCGGCAAACCCTACAAGATCAATCTCTGGACCGGCGCTTCGACCGCCCCCGAGCTTGATGGCGCCCTGGCCGCGGCCAACGCCCTGGGCCAGCGCCTGCCTTTCAACACCGACCCCATCTGCCGCAACAAGATCAACACGGGCGAGATCGACTTCATCGACATGCACTTGTCGCACGTCGCCCAGCACGCATGGTTTGGCTTTCTCGGCCCCCTGCACGTTGCGGTGATCGAGGTGCTGGGCGTGACGGCAGACGGTCTGCTGATCCCCGCTGCGGCCGTGGGCAACAACAAGACCTGGCTGGAGATTGCCGACAAGGTGATCCTCGAAGTCAATACCAAGCCCTCCGCCAAGATGGAAGGCATGCACGACATCTACTACGGCACCGCCATTCCGCCACGCCGCGTGCCCATCAACATGACCCATGCGGACGACCGCATCGGCCAGCCCTATCTGCGCGTGGACCCGGCCAAGGTGGTTGCCGTGGTGGAGACCCACAAGGGCGACCGCGACAACGTGTTTGCCACGCCGGACGAGAACTCCAACAAGATTGCCAGCTACATCATCGACTTTCTCGCGCACGAGATGAAGATGGGCCGGTTACCCAAAGAAATGCTGCCCATCCAGTCGGGCGTGGGCAACGTGGCCAACGCCGTGCTGGCAGGCCTGCTGCACAGCCCGTTCGAGAACCTGCTGGGTTTTACCGAAGTGCTGCAAGACGGCATGCTGGACCTGCTGCGCGCGGGCAAGATGAGCAAGGCCTCTGCCACCGCCATCTCGCTGAGCCGCAGCGCGCTGCAGGACTTCGAGGACAACATCGACTTCTACCGCGAACGTATCATCCTGCGCCCGCAAGAAATTTCGAACCACCCCGAGCTGGTGCGCCGCCTGGGCATCATCGCCATGAACTCGATGATCGAGGCCGACATCTACGGCAACATCAACTCCACCCACCTGATGGGCACGAGCATGATGAACGGCATTGGCGGCTCGGGCGACTTTGCGCGCAACGGCTACCTGTCGTTCTTTGTGACGCCCTCGGTGGCCAAGAACGGCGCCATCAGCTGCATCGTGCCCATGGTTTCGCATGTGGACCACACCGAGCACGACACGCAGATCATCGTCACCGAACAAGGCCTGGCCGACCTGCGTGGCCTCTCGCCGCGCCAGCGCGCCAAGATCATCATCGACCACTGTGCGCACCCCGATTTCCGGCCCATGCTGCAGGACTACTTTGACCGCGCCCAGCATTCATCGGGTGGCCTGCACACCCCCCACCTGTTGAACGAGGCCTTGTCGTGGCACCAGCGCTTTGTGGAAACAGGTTCGATGCGAGCGCCTGCCTGAGCGTGGTCTAAGCGTGGCATGGGCGTGTCCCCGCCCCTGCGCAGGGGCTGGCGGCGCAACGATTGCCTGCCTGGCGGATGATCAGAGGCGCCGGCACTGCGCCGGTGCCAACGCCCGTTTTTGGGCGTGGGTCTGACCGAGATCAGCCCAGGAAACGCCCCGAACCGCCCAGCACCCCCAGATCGACATAGCGCGAGCCCACATACGGGGCCTGACCGCTGTAGTCCACCACAAACCCGCCCAGATCCCAGTTGCGAATGCCTGCCAGCGCGCTGCGCAGCTTGGCACGCGTCGGGTCGGAGCCTGCGCGCTCCAGCCCTTCGGCCAGCACGCGCATGTTCACATAGGCCTCCAGGCTGCCCTGGGTGAACTCCTGCTTTCCATTCGCCCGCATGGCAGACTGGTAGTCGCGCACCACTTGTGACTTGGCACGGTTGGGATCGGGCACGACCATGGTGATGGCGATGCCGCTGCCGACATCACCCAGTTTCTTGAGACTGTCGCTGGGCAGGGTCACGCTCACGCCGGCCAGCAAAACGCCCGGCGCATTCTTCTTGAGGCCCCGCACCAGCTCCACCGAAACGGTGCCGGCGGTAGCCAGCAGCACGGCGGCCGTGCGCGCCTCGGCCACCTGGGCCAGCACCTGCGAAAGGTTGGCGCCATCGGTGGCCAGCGCGGCCTGCACCGAGGGCTTGAGGCTTTGCTCGGCCAGCGAGCGGGTGGCGTCCTCGAGCATTTCGCGGCCGTAGCCGTTGTCCAGATACACCACCCCAATGCTCTTGAGACCCATGCCGGCAAGGCGCTGCACCAGGCGACGCACCTCGTCGGTGTAGCTGGCTCGCACATGGAACACATTGCGCGCGCCCTTGCGCAGCGACGATGCCCCCGTAATCGGCGCCACATACGGCACCCCCGCCTCTTCGATCAGTGGCAGGATGGCCGTGTTGTTGGGCGTGCCAACGCATGACAGCAGTGCAAAGGTATTGCCCTGCGACAAAATCTGCTTGATGTTGTCGGTGGTGCGCTGGGGCACATACGCGTCATCCACGATATTGAACTGAAGCGTGCGGCCGTTGATGCCGCCCCGGCTGTTGATGTGTGCCAGCGCCGCTTCGGCGCCCAGCTTCACGTCCTGCCCCAGCCCAGCCAGCGGGCCCGTGAGGGCGGCTGAGCAACCAATGGTGAGGGTTTTGCCGGTGATGCCCGCCTCTTGGGCAAAGGCATTGCGAAGAAAGGCAGGTGCGGCTGCAGCAGCGACCACAGCACCGGGGGCAAGAGAGACAAATTGGCGACGTTGCATGAGGGTCCGGACTCCGGGAAATAAGCACAATGACAAAAGCCCGGTGCGCAGCCCATGCGGGTGACAAGTTCAGCCAGCTACCAACTTCCGGGAAACCCTACACTCTAGTCGGCCACTCGCCACCGGCATCCTGCGCGCGCTCACCCACACTTTGGAGGAACCCATGTCCATCTGGAAGAAACCCATCTCGCTGTCTTTGCTCAACGAGACCAACGCCAACACTGCAGCCACGCACCTGGGCATTGAAATCACCGAAGTGGGCGACGATTTTCTGCGCGGACGCGTGCCGGTGGACGAGCGCACCCGGCAACCCTTTGGCATCCTGCATGGCGGGGTCAGCGTGGTGCTGGCCGAGACGCTGGGCTCCATCGGAGCCTTCTACGCCTGCCCCGAAGGGCACCGCGGCGTGGGCCTGGACATCAATGCCAACCATATCCGTGCAGCCAGCAGCGGCTGGGTGACGGGCACGGCCCGCGCCGTGCACATTGGCCGCACCACGCAGGTATGGCAGATCGACATGGTCAACGACGCTGGCGAGATAACCTGCGTTTCGCGCATCACCATGGCGATCCTGGCGCCGCGCTAATTAATTTCCCACTCAAATCAGGCTCTGACGCCCGTGGATTAATCGCAAACAGCTATCAAAAAAATAGCGTTACTCAGCACTCTCCGATGCGCTGCGTGCCAACCGCTCGCTCTTCCAGTACACGTCGTCGCCGCCATCCATGCGGTTGAGCACACGCGACAGCACAAACAGCAAATCGGAAAGCCGGTTGAGGTAGTGGCACGGGGCCTCGCGCACGGCCTCCTGCTTGCCCACCGCCACCACGGAGCGCTCCGCGCGGCGGGCCACGGTGCGGCACACATGGGCCTGGGCGGCGGCGCGCGTGCCTGCGGGCAGGATGAACTCTTGCAGGCGCGGCAACGCGGCGTTGTAGTGCGCCAGCGCCTCATCGAGCTGCAACACGGCCTCGTCCTTGAGCAACTCAAACCCCGGAATCGACAGCTCGCCGCCCAGGTTGAACAGCTGGTGCTGCACATCGATCAGCAGCTCGCGCACATCCTGCGGCAGTGGCTCGCACAGCAGCAGGCCCAGGTGCGAGTTGAGTTCGTCCACATCGCCCATGGCGTGGGGGCGCGGGCTGTCTTTGGACACGCGCGTGTTGTCGCCCAGGCCGGTGGTGCCATCGTCGCCCGTGCGCGTGGCGATCTGTGTGAGTCGGTTGCCCATGTGTGTTCCTTGTGCTGCAGCGTGCATTGTCCGATACCGCGTTTGAAGGCGTGTTGCACAGGGCCATAGACCGTAAGCAGACCCTTACACCGCGCAGGAAAATGTTGGCTGGGGCAACAGCAGGCAAAAGTGCTGGTCAGGCACGGCATGCTGCGGTGCAATGAAACCCTGTTCAACTTTGACGGAGCTCTTCATCCCATGAAAGCCACCTCACGCCGCACCTTTGCCTTCGACACCCGCAGCGTATTGCTGTTCACCGCACTCTCTCTGGGCGGCGGCGCTGCCCTGCAGGCGCAGACCGCACCGGGCGCAGCGCCCAAGGCACAAGGGGGGGCGTCTTTCGGACCCGGCAATTCGTCTTCTGCCAGCTCTCCCAACTACTCCACTGGCCCCGGCAAGGGCTCATCGGCCACAGCCGCCTTTGACCGGGCCGACGCCAATGCCGATGGCAAGCTCAGCCCCCAGGAAGCCGCCACACTGCCAGCCATTGGCAACCGTTTCCAGCAGCTTGACACCGACCGTGACGGGAGCCTGTCGCACACCGAGTTCGACAAAGGCGCCAAGTCCTGACCGTTGATACGCCGGCGGCGCGATAGCCGCCACTCCCGTTGAAAGCGCAGCGCCGCGATCGGGCTTACCCGCCCCATCGCGGCGCATTTGCGGGTGCCCGGTGGTATTCTTTTGCGTTACCCGGAGACCGCCATGAACGCCCCTGCCACCGCCTCGCACCTGCTGCCCCAAATTCACTTGCGCGATGTGCCGCAGGCGCTGATCGACGCGCTGCAAAGCCGGTTTGGCGCGCAGTGCTCGCTGGCGCAAGCGGTGCGCGAACAGCATGGGCGCGACGAAGGCTCGCTGCAGGCGCCCCCGCCCAGCGCCGTGGTGTTTGCCGAAAGCACCCAAGATGTGGCCGATGCAGTGAAGCTCGCCAGTCAATACGACGTACCCGTGATTCCCTACGGTGCAGGCTCATCGCTCGAAGGCCACCTGCTGGCCGTGCAAGGCGGCATCAGCATCGACGTGGGCCGCATGAACCGGGTGCTCAGCATCAACGCCGACGACCTCACGGTGACGGTGCAGCCCGGCATCACACGCAAGCAGCTCAACGAAGCCATCAAGGACACAGGCCTGTTCTTTCCCATCGACCCCGGCGCCGACGCCAGCATTGGCGGCATGAGCGCCACGCGCGCCAGCGGCACCAACGCCGTGCGCTACGGCACCATGCGCGAAAACGTGCTGGCGCTCGAAGTGGTCACCGCCAGCGGCGAGGTGATTCGCACCGGCACACGCGCCCGCAAAAGCGCTGCGGGTTACGACCTCACGCGCCTGATGGTGGGCAGCGAAGGCACGCTGGGCGTGATCACCGAAGTGACCGTGCGCCTATACCCGCTGCCCGAAGCCGTGAGTGCGGCCATCTGCTCGTTTCCGAGCATCGAGGCCGCCGTGCGCACCACCATCCAGACCATTCAACTGGGCGTACCCATTGCGCGCGTGGAGCTGATCGACCGCCACAGCGTGCGCATGGTCAACGCGCACAGCAAGCTGAATCTGCGCGAAGAACCCATGCTGCTGATGGAGTTCCACGGCTCGCCCGCCAGCGTGAAGGAGCAGGCCGAAACCGTGCAGACCATCGCCAGCGAGTTTGGCGGCAACGCCTTTGAATGGGCCAGCACGCCCGAAGAGCGCACGCGCCTGTGGACCGCGCGGCACAACGCCTACTTTGCCGCCGTGCAAAGCCGCCCCGGCTGCCGCGCCATCAGCACCGACACCTGCGTGCCCATCAGCCGCCTGGCCGATTGCCTGCTCGAATCGGTGGACGAGGCCGAGGCCAGCGGCATCCCCTACTTTCTGGTCGGCCATGTGGGCGACGGCAACTTTCACTTCGGCTACCTGCTCGACCCCAACATCCCGCAAGAGCGCATCACCGCCGAAGCCCTGAACCACAAGCTGGTGGCGCGCGCGCTCAGCATGGGCGGCACCTGCACCGGCGAGCACGGCGTGGGCCTGCACAAGATGGGCTTTCTGCTCGACGAAACCGGTGCGGGCGCGGTGGACATGATGCG
>ERZ1023710.46-NODE-46-length-13063-cov-17.000077_pt1 | contig 13063 bp, 16 predicted proteins | sample MGYA00520877_ERZ1023710 | MGnify/ENA primary metagenome ERZ1023710 (study PRJEB33180, sample SAMEA4046005) | wastewater metagenome | place: Denmark | collected 2016-03-29 | study: EMG produced TPA metagenomics assembly of the PRJEB13832 data set (Local surveillance...
GGCCGGCCGATATCTGGCAGCGCGAGCGCGCCCGCTGGAGCGCCAGCATCAAGGAGTCCCGCACGCGCCCTGCCACCGTGGCAGGCGAAGCCTTTGCCACTGCGGTGTATGGCAGCCACCCTTATGGTTTCCGTGCCACCGAAGACACGCTGGCGCGCATCGAAGTGGCCGACATGCAGGCGTTTCATGCCCGCACCATTGCCGCCTGCCGCGCGCGCGTCAGCATCGTGGGCGCCGTCAACCGCGCCCAGGCGCAGACGCTGGTGGCCACGCTGCTGTCACGCCTGCCGCAGCGCACGGGGGCAGAATGCGCCCCGCTGCCGGCGGTGCCCGAAGTGCAGGCCCTCACCGCACCGGCCGAGCAGCGCATCCCCTTTGCGTCGGCCCAGGCCCATGTGCTGATCGGCCAGCCCGGCTTTGCGCGCCGCGACCCGGATTTTCTGGCGCTGCTGGTGGGCAACCACATCCTGGGCGGCGGTGGTTTCACCGCGCGGCTGACCAACGAGGTGCGTGAAAAACGCGGCCTGAGCTACAGCGTGTACAGCGGTTTTGCGCCCGGCCTGCATGCGGGCGCCTTCACCATCGGCCTGCAGACCCGTCCCGACCAGGCCGCGCAGGCGGTGCAGGTCTCGCGCGACGTGCTCGCCCGCTTTGTGCGCGAAGGCCCCACCGAGGCCGAGCTGCGTGCCGCCAAGGACAACCTGATTGGCGGCTTTGCGCTGCGCATCGACAGCAACCGCAAATTGCTGGGCAACGTGGCCAACATCGCCTGGAACGACCTGCCGCTTGACTACCTTGACCACTGGACGAAGCGGGTCGAGGCGCTCACCGTGGCCGACATCCGCGCCGCCATGGCGCGCAAACTGCAACCTGAACGCATGGTGACCGTGGTGGTGGGGGGCCAGCCATGAGGGCCGTGCCCGGACGCCCCCGGCCCGTCTGCACCCCCACCCATTGCCTGAAAGTTTCTCCATGAGCCGATCCACCCTGCGCCCCGAATCCCTGCCCGGCGGCCGCCTGGCCCGTGCAGCCCAGGCGGCTGCCGCAGCAGCGCCCGATACCAAGCCGGGCAAAAAAACGGCTGCCCCCGCAGCCTCCAAGGGATCGGGCGAAATCCGCATCATCGGCGGCCAATGGAAGCGCACCCGCCTGGCCGTGGCCCAGCGCCCCGGCCTGCGCCCCACACCCGATCGCGTGCGCGAAACCCTGTTCAACTGGCTGGGCCAGGACCTCACCGGCTGGCACTGCCTGGACGCGTTTGCCGGCACCGGCGCGCTGGGGCTGGAGGCGGCTTCGCGCGGCGCCGCCGCTGTGCAGCTGGTGGAAAACGACCCCGCCCTGGTGGCCCAGCTGCACAAGCTGCAGCAGCGCCTGGCGGCCACCGTGGTGCGTGTGCAGCGTGGCGACGGTGTTGCAGCGATCAAGCACGCAGCGCCAGCCAGCCTGCATCTGGTGCTGGTGGACCCCCCGTTTGACAGCGCCTTGTTCGAGCCCGCACTGCAGGCCGCCGCCCAGGCTGTGGCGGCAGATGGCTATGTGTACCTGGAGGCGCCAACGGCATGGACCGATGAGGCGCTGGCCCCGTTTGGGCTGACCGTGCACCGCCACCTGAAGGCCGGTGCGGTGCATGCACACCTGCTTCAACGGCGACCGAAAGACTGATATATTTGTGCTGGCTTGCTATAATAAATATAGCTAATTGCGCTTATTGGACAAGCGCTAGAGCCCTATTTGGCATAAAAGTCAGCGGGCAGGCATTGCGGCCCTTGCGTGCGCGCAGCGCGCCGCATAATGCGCCCACACGGCCCGGCAGGCTTGCCGTGGCGGCCATCAGGTCCGCAAGCCGAGGCCAACCCATCTACCCACCAGGAGACCCCAGCCCATGGCCCACAACGTGCTCGCCGTTTACCCCGGAACTTTCGACCCCATCACCCTGGGGCATGAAGACCTGGTGCGCCGTGCGGCGCAACTGTTTGACCGGGTGATAGTGGCCGTGGCCATGGCCCACCACAAAAAGACCCTTTTCAACCTGGACGAGCGCATGGACATGGCGCGCGCGGCCCTGCGCGACTGCCCACAGGTGAGCGTCGAACCCTTCGAGGGCCTGGTGACCGAGTTCACCGCGGCGCGCGGCGGCACCGCCATGCTGCGCGGCCTGCGATCGGGCACCGATTTCGACTACGAATTCCAGCTGGCGGGCATGAACCGGGCGCTGGTGCCGCACATCGAGACGGTGTTCCTCACACCCAGCAGCCAGCACCAGTTCATCAGCAGCACGCTGGTGCGCGAAATTGCCACGCTGGGCGGCGACGTGGCGCAGTTCGTTTCACCCGTGGTGCACGAGCGCCTGATGCGCAAGCTCCAACGCGCAGCATCGGCCTGAGTCTCAGCCTGCGGGGGCCTGCACCAGGTCATGCACCAGGTCATGCACAAACCGCAGCTTGCCCATGGCGCCAGATGACAACGCAAAAGGGTAGGCGTCGTTCTGCCCCAGGCTGCGGTTCAGGCTGTTGAGCATCAGGGTCAGGGGCACCCACTGGCGCACCATGTCGTCAAACGACGGGCGCGGGTTGGCGAAGGGGTCGGTCACCTGGTGGCGCTGGGCAGCGTTCGGGTCGGGCACGGTCACGCTGGTCTGGTAGCTGGCCGCGGTTTCGAGCAGGTCCACCATGTGCAGGTAATGCGCCCAGGTTTCGGCCCAGTCTTCCCAGGGGTGCGACGCGGCGTAGCTGCTCACATGGTGCTGGCGCCAGTCGCCCAGGTCGTTGCCTCTGGCGTAGTGGGCGCTCAAGGCGGCGGCGTAATCAAGGCGCTCGTCGCCAAACACGCTGCGAAAGGCCTCCAGGCGGTGGCCGTCGCGCACCAGCTGGTCCCAGTAGAAGTGGCCCGATTCGTGGCGCAGGTGGCCGATGAGGGTGCGGTAGGGCTCGCCCAGCGCCACACGCCGCTGTGCGCGCTCGCCGTCGTCGGCTTCTGCCACATTGAGGGTGATGGTGCCGCCGTGGTGGCCCGTGAGGATGGGCGGCCCACCAGGCCAGTCGGCCAGAAACTCGAACACCGGCCCGGCCCGGCCCGGTGCGGGCTCCAGTCCCAGGCGTGCGAGGGTGTAGAAAAGCTGGCGCTTGGCCGATTCAATCTGCTTCCAGCGGCCCAGGTTGGCGGGCTCGGAGAGGTCGGGCAGCACGCGCGTTTGCCGGCATGAAGCACACAGCGGCGAAAAATCGTTGGCTGGCACGGCAAAGTTGCAGGCGTCGTAGGCGGTGCGGTTGCCGCACATGCGATAGAGCCGGCCGCTGTAGTCGGCACTGCCGCGGTGTCCCATCCTGCGCCACAGGTCCGGCCCGTCTTGCGATGCAGGGGCCAGCGCCGCCATGGTGAACAGGTCGGGCACAAAGGCGAGCGTGCTGCCGCAGTGCAGGCACTGCACGCTGTCAAAAAAAACCAGATGACCGCAATGGTCGCAATTGAATACCCGCATGGTGGTGCAGCTTAACCCCTGCGAACAAGCGCGGGGCGGGCCAAACAGGCAAAGATCGTAAAGAGGGAGGCGCGAGGCAGCGGGACACAAAGAAAAAGGGCACAAGCGCCGGATGTGTGTCCGGCGCTTGTGCCCTTTATCAACCTCACCGCTGCGGCAGGGCTTGCGCCGTTGCCGAGAGCGACGGGCATCAACGCTCAGGGGCGCACAACGATGCTGTTGCGTACTTCCTTGACGTTCTTGGTGCTGCGTGCAATGGCTTCAGCCTGGTTCTTTTCGGCTTGCGATTTTGCAAAACCCGACAGCTGGACCGTGCCGTTCAGCGTTTCAACGCTGATGGAAGTGGCCGCCACCGTCTTGTCTTCTGCCATCTTGGCCTTGACGGCGGTGGTGATGCCTGCGTCGTCTACATAGGCGCCAAGGGTTTCTTGGTTGCGCGCAACGGCGCAGCCGGTGGCGGTGACAACGGTGATGGCGGCAGCTGCGGCAAAGGCAAGGGCACGTGCGTATTTCATGGTGTATTCCTTCATAGAGTTGGGACGCGGGTGCTAGGGAAAATCACAGTCTGCCGGTTTATTGCACCCTCCGTAACCGGCGGCCTGTTGTGGTGCTGAAAGCGGGGGCTAGGCTTCCAGCAAATCCTTGAGTTCGTCGGCATGCTCTTCTTCGTCGGCCAGTATGGCTTCGAGCATGCGTTTGGTGGTCGGGTCTTTGTCACCAATCATTGCAATCATCTGGCGGTAGGCCTCCACGGCGATCCGCTCGGCCACCAGGTTGGCTTTCACCATGGCCTTGAGGTCTGACGAGGTGTCGTATTCGGCATGGCTACGGGCCAGCAAGGTGTCCGGCGAAAAGTCGGGCTCACCGCCCAACTGAACGATGCGCCGTGCAATCAGGTCTGCATGGGCCGTTTCTTCATTGGCATGCACCATGAACTCCGCTGCAATGGCGGGCGACGACATACCATGAGCGGTGAAGTGGTGGCGCTTGTAGCGCAGCACGCACACCAGCTCGGTTGCCAGGGCATCGTTGAGCAGGCGCACGATGTCATCGCGGTGCTGGCGGAAAGCTGGCGTGACAGCCCCCTCGTCGAGGTGGCTCGAGCCCGCGGCCTTGAGGGCCTTCTCGTCGAGCGTCATGCCCGAGGCATGGGGGGCTAGCTGGCTGATCGTATTCATGGGGGCACCTTCAACGTGGGCAACAGCGCTGTGATGGATCAGGAGTTGCGGCGACGGGACAACGCCAGCAACGCGGCTGCCACAACGGCACCCGCAGCAGCGGCAATGGCCACCGACTTGCCCGGTTGCTGCACCACGTAACGCGTGGTGGCGTCGGCGGCATGTTGCACCTGGCGACGTGCGCGGGCGCCGGTGTCGGCGCAAAAATCGATGCTGCGCGCAGCCAGGTCCTGGGCGCGGGTGGCCAGGTCGTCGATCACCGGGCTGGCTTCGCGGCGCAGGTGGCGCACGCCGGTCTCGGCCTTGTCCAGGGATTCATTGGCAACGTCCCGCGTGCTCTGCACGGCGTCCTGGGCGCTTTGCAGCACGTTGTTTGCCAGATTGCGGGCGTTGTCTGCTACTTTGTCGGTGGTGGACTGGATACTCATGGAAATTCTCCGGAAAAAATGGGGTGTTTAGCGCGTGGCGTCAAAGGAAGTGGCAGGCAGGATGGAAGGGGTCAACCCTTTTTCATCAGGCCCAGCACAAAGGTCACGATGGCCATGATCACGAACACAAAGAACAGGATCTTGGCAATGCCAACGGCGCCTGCCGCAATGCCACCAAAGCCGAACACGGCGGCGATGAGTGCGATGACCAGAAAGACAACGGCGTAATGCAGCATTTCCATCTCCTTATGGGGCCGGTGGTACCGGCAGTTGGTTGGCGCCAGAAAATTCAGCGCCTGAGATGTACTGTAGGCAACACCGCCCGCCCTGAATGCCGGTGGCTGGCGCGGCCCCGTGTCAGCGCATGGATGGCCGGCTTGTAGGACGTCACCGATGGTCCGGCCACGGTTGGAGCCCCCGCACGGATGTGCAGGGCGGGGAGTCAGCAGTTCGTTGTGCGCGGTTGGCTCAGCGCGGCTTGGGCAGAACTGCCGATATCAGCGTGCCACTGTCGGGGCTCGAAGTGATGGTCAGACGTCCGCCTGCGGCTTCTACCCGGTGGCGCATGCCGGCCAGCCCGTGTGACGTGGGGCCTACGCCCGCCGGGTCGAAGCCCGCGCCATCGTCGCGCACCTGCACCGCCACATGGGTGGGGTAGCCGTGCACGGTCACCAGCACCTTTTTTGCCTTGGCGTATTTGCTGATGTTGGTGAGGGCCTCTTGCACCAGCCGGTAGACCGTGAGCTGGGTGGCCTCTGTCAGTTCTACAGCCTCCAGATTGGTCTCGACCTCGATACCGGCACCCTCGGCATGTTCGCGGGTCAGGATCTCAAGGGCTGCCGTCAGCCCCAGGTTGGACAGCGAGGAGGGGCGCAGGTCTTCGATGATGCGGCGCTTGAGGGCAATGCCACTGTTGAGCGTTTCGTTCAGGTGCTTGAGGCGTTCGGCAATGTCGGGCGCCTGGTGATCGATCTTGGACTTGAGCCGGGCCACGTCGAGCTTGGCAGAGGTCAGCAAGGCACCCAGTTCGTCGTGCAGCTCACGCGCAAGGAAGCCGCGCTCGTCTTCGCGCACCTGCTGCAGATGGCTGGCCAGTTCGGACAGCGACGCGGTGCGCTCGCGCACCAGGCCTTCGAGCCGCTCACGCTCATGCTCCAGCACTTCCTGCTCGCGCTGGTTCATCTGTTGCAGGGTGCGCGCCTGGCGCAGGTACATGTAGAACGCCAGCAGCCCGATGGCCGTTACGGTGGCAATGCCGATGCGCGACAGCATCAGCGACTGCACAATCTGGTGGCGGCTGTCCTCGACCGTCTGGGCGCTGCGATCGATCAGCGCGTGGGCCTGCTTGCGAATCGACTGCATGTGCTCCTTGCCCACGTCCGTATGGAGGATTAACTTCCATGCATCCTCGTTGCCCTGCCGGCGCAGGCGCAGGCTCAGTTCCATCTCGGCCAGTTTGCGCGAGACTTCGCGCGACAGATTCGCAAACTGTTGCAGGTCATCGGGTGACTTCAGATACCGGTTGCGCAACTCGTCCAGGTTGGCTTGCACGGTGACAACGGCCTTGTCGTAGGGCTCCAGGTAGGTTTCGTTGCCGGTCAGAAGGTAGCCGCGCTGGCCGGTTTCGGCGTCCAGCATGCTTTGCAAAAGGCGGTTGACCGCATTGCGGGTCTGCTGCCCCTCGTTCATTGCTTCCACCGCTTCCTGCGAGCGCATGTGCCCGGCTTCGTTGATACCGATGAGCACCAGCGCCGCCAGCAGGGCGAAAGGCAGGCTGACCGCCATCGTTCGGCTTTTTTGCAGCCAGTGCCGTGAGTTTTCTTTGAAGGTCATGCGGAGTATTCGGATAATGTCGGGAACTGGTAGGCTTTTGCCTTCTTTGCGCAAGACGGCGCACCTGTTTGCAACAACAACGACCCGGGGGTGGCATGGCCACCCCCCGAAAGAGGATCATGATCAAGATCGGCATTGTGGATGACCATGCGATTGTTCGCTCCGGCCTGCGGCAGTTTCTGTCGGAACATGTGGACTTGCGTGTGGAGGGCGAGGCAGGCAATGGCCGCGAAGCCATCGATCTCGTGCGCAACCATGAAATTGACGTGTTGCTGATGGATCTGTCCATGCCCGGCCAGAGCGGGCTGGATGCGCTGGCCATGCTGCGTGCCAAGGCGCCCGACATGGGCATTCTGATACTGAGCGGCTATCCCGAAGAGCATTACGCCATCAACCTGATCCGCCAGGGCGCCAGTGGCTACCTCAACAAGGAGTGCGAGCCCTCCGAGATCGTCGAGGCCATTCGCACCATCGCGCTGGGGCGGCGTTATCTCACGCCTGCCGTGGCCGAGCTGCTGGCGCAGCAACTCAATCGCAAGGACGATGCGCCGCCACACGAGCAGTTGTCTGAGCGGGAATTCCAGGTGTTTTTGAAGCTGGCCAAGGGCGAAACGGCTGGCGATATCGCCAAGGCCTTGTCGCTGAGTGTGAAGACCGTCAGCACCTATCGCACGCGGCTCATGGAAAAAATGGCCCTTTCGTCCAATAGCGATCTGACCTATTACGCGCTGAAAAACCGGCTGATCGACTGACAGGCGGGGCCTGTGCCCCCGGCAGCGCTTTGGCAGCGCCTTGTCAGGGGTGCCCCGGCACAGTCTGTGCAGGGCGAGGGGCGTCACGGCGCGTCCGGTCCAGGCGTTGGGGCACAATCTGACGCCTTGCTGCTGTGCTCGATGCAATAGTCCACCAGGGCATCGATTTCATTGGATTTGTCAAAGACCGCATCGACACCCAGTTGCGCGCAGCGCATACGCACATCGGGAGTGGCGTAGTTGCTCAGCACCACCATTTTCTGGCCAGGTTCGCGTGCGCGGCAGGCAGCCAGCACGCCAAGGCCGCTGCCCTGGCGAAGAAAAAGATCCACGATCGCCAAGTCCCACTGTCCGCTGTGGGCCATCAGCCACTCCTTGCCTTCATCTTCGGTGGCGGCGACACCTACGGCTTCTACACACGCCAGTTCTTCCAGTGCGTCAATCAGATTCGCCCGGATCGTGGCGTTGTCTTCAACAATATAGGTACGGAGTTTCACAGCCTGATCCATGGGGTGCGACCGGTGCAAAGGTGCGAAGGCCGAGCCTTGAATTTAACGGGGTCGATGGGTGGATTCTGCCAGCCGTTACACGTTGTAGCCGTAGGACGTTTCTTACTTCGCGGCCGAGCACACCGGGCAATCCGGGTGCCGCTTCAGGTGCATGGTGTTCCATTCCATGGCGCGGCCATCCAGCATGAGCAGGCGGCCCGCCAGCGACGGGCCTGCGCCAGACACCCACTTCAGCGCTTCGGCTGCCTGCATGGCGCCCACCACGCCCACCAGCGGTGCAAACACCCCCATGGTTGAGCACTGCACCTCTTCGAATACCGCGTCGGGTGGGAACACGCAGGCATAGCAGGGCGACGCCGCATCGCGGGGGTCTACCACGGTGATCTGACCGTCAAAGCGGATCACCGCCCCGGCCACCAGGGGCTTGCCATGCCGCACACAGGCAGCGTTGACCGCGTGGCGCGTGGCGTAGTTGTCGCTGCAGTCGAGCACCACGGTGGCCTGGGGCACCAAGGTGTCGAGCAGTGCGGCATCGGCGCGTGCCTGCAGGGCCGTGACCTGAACCTCGGGATTGATCGCCGTGATGGCCTGCGCGGCTGAAACGACCTTGGGTTGTCCGACGCGGGCCGTGGTGTGGGAGATCTGGCGCTGCAGATTGGTGAGGTCGACTACATCGTTATCGACCAATGTGAGGTGCCCGACACCCGCTGACCCCAAAAAGAGCGCCGCGGGCGAACCCAGCCCGCCCGCACCAACGATCAGCGCATGGCTGGCCAGAATGCGCTCTTGCCCCTCGATGCCCACTTCGTCGAGCAGGATGTGGCGGGAGTAGCGCAGGAGCTGGTCGTCGGTCATGGCAGGTATGTTGGGGCGTGGCGCGTGAAAAAGGCCGGGCTTCCTGGGAAGCCCGGCCTCGGTGGGACGATCACTGTCTCAGTTTTCTTTCTTTTCTTCCTTGCGTTCGGTCAGCGTCTTGCTGACCAGCACGGGACGGCCCTTGAACTGGTTCAGGGCTTGCGTCAGCTGGAAGTCCTTGTCGGTGCCGAACTCGGGAATCTTGCGTTCAGCCACGGGCTTCTTGGCTTCTTCTTCCAGGCGCTTGCGGGCTTCTTCGCGGGCCTTTTCGCGGGCCTCGTCCTTTTTCTCCTCGCCCTGGCCGCTGCCCAGGTGCTTGTCCAGGTCGGCCTCGCGCATGCGCAGGGCGGCAAAAACATTGCCTTCTTCCGACTCGTCGATCATCACGTCGGGCACGATGCCCTTGGCCTGGATCGACTTGCCGCTGGGCGTGTAGTAGCGGGCCGTGGTGAGCTTGAGGCCGGTGTCCGGGCCCAGGGGGCGCACGGTCTGCACCGAACCCTTGCCAAACGTCTGGCTGCCCATGATGGTGGCACGCTTGTGGTCCTGCAATGCGCCGGCCACGATTTCGCTGGCCGATGCCGAGCCCTCGTTGACCAGCACGATCAGGGGCACCGTCTTGAGCGCTGCAGGCAGCCGCTTGAGCGGGTCGCCGCTGCCGCGGCGCTGGTAGAACTCGGGCGCAGCCTTGTAGGTGGCCTTGCTTTCGGCCAGCTGGCCGTCGGTGCTGACCACCGTGACGTTGGCTGGCAGGAACGCCGCCGAAATGGCCACGGCCGCATCCAGCAGGCCACCGGGGTCGTTGCGCAGATCGAGCACCAAGCCCTTGAGCTGCGGATCTTGCTTGTAGATTTCCTCGACCTTGCGCACAAAGTCATCCACCGTGCGTTCCTGGAACTGCGACAGCCGCACCCAGCCATAGCCCGGCTCGATGAGCTTGCCCTTGACCGACTGGGTCTTGATTTCTTCGCGCGTGATGGTGACGGGGAAGGTCCGGCTTTCGTCCTTGCGCAGGATGGTGAGCGTGACCTTGGTGTTGGGCTCGCCACGCATTTTCTTGACGGCGTCGTTGAGCGACAGGCCCTTGACGGCGGTTTCGTCGATCTTGGTGATCAGGTCGTTGGTCTTGAGCCCGGCGCGAAAGGCGGGGGAGCCCTCGATGGGCGAGACGATCTTGATCAGGCCGTCTTCCTGAGTGATCTCGATGCCCACGCCGACAAACCGGCCCGAGGTGCCTTCACGAAATTCCTTGAAGGATTTCTTGTCGAAATACTGGGAGTGGGGGTCCAGGCTGGCCACCATGCCGGAAATGGCGTCGGTGATCAGCTTTTTGTCATCCACGGGTTCGACATAGTCGGTCTTGACCAGGCCAAACACGGCGGAAAGCTGCTGGATCTCTTCGAGCGGAAGAGGCGTCATGGCGCCGCGCGCCACCGTCTGCAGGGACACCGTGGTCAGCGCTCCGGCCACCACGCCAATCGATACCCACCCTGCAATTTTGAGTTTGTGGCCCATAGAACACCTTTACCGCTTCATTTCAATATACAACTTGGAAGGGCCGCGCCCGCTGCGGTTCCGCGCGGGTGCTCACTTTCGCAGGATTTTTCGGGTTTTGGCCCGGCTTTACGCCGACTTTACGCTTTACCCTGCGACGCCACGGCGGCGGCGGCACGGGCAGCAGCCTCGGCATCGCCCAGATAGTAGTGGCGGATGGGCTTGAGGTCGTCGTCGAGCTCGTATACCAGTGGAATACCGTTGGGAATATTCAGTTCCACGATGTCGTGGTCGGAGATGTTGTCCAGGTATTTGACCAGCGCCCGGATGGAATTGCCGTGGGCGGCAACCACCACCCGCTGGCCCGAGCGAATGGCAGGGGCAAGGGTGTCGTTCCAGTAGGGCAGCACGCGCGCCACGGTGTCCTTCAGGCATTCGGTCAGGGGGACGTCCTGTGGGTTCATGCCGGCATAACGCGGGTCGCCGCGTTCGCAGCGTGGGTCGGTGGCTTCCAGGGCTGGTGGCGGCGTGTCATAGCTGCGGCGCCACACCAGCACCTGTGCGTCGCCATATTGCTTGGCTGTTTCGCCCTTGTTCAGGCCCTGCAGGGCGCCATAGTGGCGCTCGTTCAGGCGCCAGCTTTTTTGCACGGGCAGCCAGGTGCGGTCCATCTCGTCAAGGCAATACCACAGCGTGTGAATGGCGCGCTTGAGCACGCTGGTGAAGGCGACGTCGAATTCGTAGCCCTCGGCCTTGAGCAGTTTGCCTGCGGACATGGCCTGCGACACCCCGGTGGGCGTGAGGTCAACGTCTGTCCAGCCGGTGAAGCGGTTTTCAAGGTTCCAGGTGGATTCGCCGTGTCGGATCAGAACGAGTTTGTGCATGGTGTCCCTAGGGAAAGCGGGTCAAAACCATACATTTTAGAATCTTGCGGTTTGCCAACCCAAGGAATCTTCGTGAAATTCGTTATCGACAACTGGTATTTGATCCTCGTGGCACTTGCATCGGGCGCCATGTTGCTGTGGCCGCTGCTCAAAAGTGCCAGTGGTGGTTCGCTCACGCCTGTGCGTGCCGTGCAGCTGATCAACCGGGAGAAAGCCGTGGTCATCGACGTGTGCGAGACCGAAGAGTTTGCTGCTGGCCATGTGGGCGGCGCCAAGAATGTGCCGCTGGGCCAGCTCGAAGAGCGCCTGCCCACGCTGGTGAAGAACAAGGCCCTGCCGCTGGTGATGGTCTGTGTCAGTGGTGCCCGCGCCAACCGCGCCGTGGCCATTGCCAAAAAGCTCGGTTACGACAACGCCCAGTCCATGGCTGGCGGCCTCAAGGCCTGGCGCGAAGCCAGCCTGCCGGTGGAAAAAGCCTGAACTGTCCCCAGCTGTTTCATAGCCGACAGGCTTATGACTGGTTTTGTTGCCCAACAGGAAGGATCGCCATGCAACCCGTGAAGATGTACACCACCGCTGTCTGCCCTTATTGCACCCGGGCCAAGCAGATACTTAAATCCAAGGGCGTGGAGCAGATCGAAGAGATCCGCATCGACACCGACCCCGCCGCTCGCAATCACATGATGGAGATCACCGGGCGCCGCACGGTGCCGCAGATCTTCATTGGTGACACCCATGTGGGTGGGCACGACGACCTGGTGGCGCTGGATGGCCGTGGCGGGCTCATGCCCCTGCTGGGCGCAGCCTGACCATCCCCGTGGGCGCTGCATAATGCTGCCCCATGTGCCCGCTGTGGGAGCTGCTCCCCGGCGGGTTTTGTTTTGCTGAAACCCCGTTTGCAAAAGAGACTTTTCAACCATGGCCGACCAAGAAAACCCCGTGTTCCAGATTCAGCGCGTCTACCTCAAGGACATGTCGCTGGAGCAGCCCAATTCGCCCGGCATCCTGCTCGAACAAGAGCAGCCCAGCGTGGACATCCAGCTCGGTGTGGAAGCCACGCCCGTGGCCGAAGGCATCTTTGAAGTGGCCGTGACCGCCACGGTGCAGACCAAGATCAAGGACAAGACCGTGTTTCTGGTCGAAGCCAAGCAGGCCGGCATTTTTGAAATCCGCAACATCCCCGAAGACCAGATGGGCGCCATCATGGGCATTGCCTGCCCGCAGATCGTCTACCCCTACCTGCGCGGCAATGTGGCCGACATCGTGAACCGCGCTGGCTTCCCGCCCGTGCACCTGGCAGAAATCAACTTCCAGGCCATGTACGAGCAGCAGCAGGCCCAGGCCGCTGGCGAACCTTCGCCCATCATCACGCAGTGATGCAGGTCAGAGGTCTTTTAGAGCCTGCTCAACGTCTTATTGGAGTCGCACAAGTACCCTGCCGGGATGGGGTGCAAGGCGCGGAGCGCAGTGGATAGCCCGGCTATCCACAAGCGCCGCAACGCCGCAGACCGCCCGGCAAGGCACTTGCCCGAAGGGTTGGAGTGAAATCGGGCGATTGCACGCCCCGGCTGCTTGCATGGGCACGAGCCCATGCGGCCCATCCGAGGCTTGCACTCATCCCGATTGCACTCCAATGCGATCTCCAAAAAGAC